>Ga0137368_10005245_pt1 | contig 13684 bp, 12 predicted proteins | sample SagtaG_13_FD_104917 | JGI IMG/M metagenome (GOLD analysis project Ga0137368, IMG submission 104917) | Vadose zone soil microbial communities from Sagehorn Ranch, Mendocino, California, USA - Sage1_L_100_16 metaG | ecosystem: Environmental > Terrestrial > Soil > Vadose zone | place: USA...
CCCGCCGGACCACCCTCATGCACACCGAGTTCATCCGACCGTTCTCCGATCCGACGATCCCCACGCGTGGTCGCTCGGTAACATTGACATGGAATTTGAGTTGGAATTTGGAGAATTCGGGCCGCGGACGCGGGGCGACTATTATGCTTGGGCGAAGCGGCTTTTCGACATCGTGGAGTGGGAGATGAGTTGGGCAAAGTACCTGGAGCGGCTTCCCGACCCCTACCTTCTGCGCATCGACCGGAATGTGCGTGAAGTTCTCAAACGGATTGGCGACGAAGAGAATCAAAACTCACGTCGGAAACCGTGACGCCAAAAGGGTGGTCCAGAGAGAAAAAGATCAGGCCACGCTTCGAAGACAAGCGCGTGGCCGTTGTGGAGGGATGCTTGTCCCTTGTGGATCGTGGACGAGCACATAGCGTTTCACGGACCCCTAGGGCAAATGCTGAACTACCGCTACGTGCACGCTACCCGTAGTGCCGTTCTGTCCGGGTTGCGGATGCTCGCATCTGATGCACGACGCGATCAACAAGATCGGGAACGAACTCGTGCCTCACTGCGAGAACTGCGGCGGCGGGTGCTGGCGGTCCGTTGGTACTCCCTTCGCGCAAGCGGTCGCGGATCGACTGAAGGCTGTCTCCGATAGACGCTCGCCCTGACTACGCGAACTCCGCGCCACACTGGGGGCAGACTCGCGCGTCGTCGGGCACCGAGGCCTTGCAGTTCGCGCACTCGGATATTTCCTAGACCCGCTTCACGCGCCGCCCTATGTCTGCAAGGGACCGCCGCCGGTCAGCATGCGTCTGATTGGCTCGCTAACCCGAATGGATTTCGTCAAAAACGTTCGGGTCTTCGTTCTCGCTATTGCTCTGAAGCACAGGGTCTAGCACGCCAATCGCGAGTTGTTCTAAGCGAAACCGATCGCCGAGAAACGCGATGTATTGGACCTCGCACCACTCTCGGATCCACGCTTTCAAGCCTTCGCTGTCGCGTTGGGAACGCTTTCGGAATCGAGTTCCTTCACTTGCGTATTTTTGGCGAGCCATTCGCGGAACTGGGTGGGATGCGCAGCAACGAAGTGTTGATGGACCCGGTTTTTCAGGTTCTCCGACTCTCCGATATACAGCGGTCGCACGAGGCCGCGTTTCCAAATCGCGTAGCAACCTTGGGTTTCCGGCGCCCTGTTCACAGCGTCGTCCGCGTGGACTCGCGGAGAGTCCAGCAATAGTCTGAGTTCTCTCTTGCGCATTTTCATCAGAGCATCAAATTCCGCGCCATCACCCCAGGCTGACATCACGAACCAAATACTCACATCTTAGACTTTGCCCGACGCTGTTAAGCCCGAGAGCTGACCCGGCTTACGAGGACGGTGCAAATCAGGCACTGTGAGCTGAACCCATTCACTACTCGGTCTCAAATCGACGACCCAAGAACCAAATCTTATGTACAGACCCCAAAATGTGGTCGCAACCGCGGTCTCGCGGGCAGGATCCCGGAGGGATTCCATGGTGATGGAGCCGGTGAGCGTCGAGAGTGCAATCGAGAAGGCGAAAAAGAAGGGCTTGAGACCCGGCCGAGTCCGAGGTACGAGCGGGATTCGGTTCACCAGGGGACGGAACAAAGCGATCGAAGTCATCAGCTGGGACGAATTCCGCGACGTGGTGCGGAAGCGGAGGCTCCAAGTCTACCAGTCCAGCGGCTCTTTGAAAGTCATGGAGAAGCGTCAAAGAGCCTGAGGCCAGGCCTGAGGAGAGACCCCGACCCGGTCTGGTACCTTGTTCGTCTCGTAGGAATCAAGGATTCGTGGTAGTAAACCCGTACGAGTTTACTCCCCGTCGGGAGCATCCCCACGTGGGTTTACTACCACGGCCCATGGCCTGTCCATGTCCCGTCCGGTCGGCGACGTCCATGGTAGGATTCACGCTCGCGCCCTTACATCGATCGCGGAGGTGGGGGCTCGAGAGCGTAACCCAGGCCCGCTAGGACTTCTCGAGCGAGCATCGCAACCTGCGTCCAGTTGCTCCTACCCCGGAGGCCCCCTAGTGTCGAAAAAGATGGATCGTTGAGGTCGGGAATTTGGCTGACGTTCACCTTAATGGCACTCAGTCGACTGCCCATCTCTTGCGTGATTGACCCTTTCTCTGCTGGACCCGGCAGGAACTCAAGCCGAGTCAAGAAGTCGTTGACGAGGTCCGTGATGACGTGCACACGAGCGTCGTATGCCGCAAGCAAGGTCTCTGGGTCCGAGGCCATGGCGTGGAGATCCCGAACCAACATGCGCAGGCGCCATTCACCGTCGTTCTCGCCGTGCCGCTGGGCGGTATCTGGAACAGCGTCCGTTCTGTCGCTGAAGACCCTCGTCGTTCCTGTGCTACTGCTCACCTTCCAGTATGCGGCGTGAGCCCCGTCCTCGGGGAAGTACATGATAAACTTCCCTTCGGCCGGGTTTTTCATGGCCAATCCCTCCTCTCCCTCGGCCTTAGGCCTGGGCTCGCCTTTGGCTTGCTTCGATCCGAATCGGAACGGCATGCTCGGACTTCGCGGCCGTCAACGCGCAGGTGGTACAAAAGCCCCCAAGTAGGTCGATTACATGCGTAAGCGCTTGCACCACACGCACATGCCTTCCCAAGTTTCGTCCTCCCAATAGCCGCACCGCAGCCACACGATCGGGACTCCGCGGCAAATGGCCTTCGGGTTGGAGTGCTCCATCTTCAAGTCTCCTTTGCGATTCGATTCCTGGTATCGGTCTTGACGTCCGCCCACCATCCGTCCAACGGCGATTCGGTATCGGCAACTTGCGCTGGGGTCGAGACACGGCCGTCGAATGGGCGAGTCACTCGTTCTGGTGTCGCGACCCAGAGGGCCGCAACTGGTGAGGCATCGTTGGTGGTGGGGTTGCGCACCCTTTCCACGGCCTTTCTGGACCTTTTTGTACCTTTCTCGATTGATTAGGGGGTAACCAGAATTAAGTACAAACGACATAACGCGACGTCGATCAAGCAGCGCAGGTAGGTTGCATCGAGGATCCGAAATGACCAAAGAGCAGTTCAAGCAGCGACGCAAGGAGTTGGAGCGTGAGCTTGAGCGTTTCCTAAAGGAATCAGAACGGGACCCGAAAATCGTGAAGATGCTAGTCTCCCTCCAAGGGGACTAGGTGATCCGAGATCCACTTCCTGAGCTGAGCTTTCGTCATCCTCTCCCATTCCTCTCGCAACTTCTCGCCCGCCCGGTCGCTGTATCGAAGCCTCTGTCCGAACTGCTTGGCCAGGAAGAGACCAAGGTGCATTGCGGTTCGATGGTTGCATTCAACGAACGGCTGCGGATCTCTCTCGATGTCATCGAAGACATCCGCAATAATATCGATCAAGGGTCTCCTTTCCGCAGCTGCTCGGCGAAGGTCCTCAGTGAGAGCTCGAAACCGCGGCCAATTCCTTACGCCACCGCCGCGATGCTGACCTTTCGCCGCGGAGTGATGAATCTTCAGGAGGTCCTCTTCGGTGATTGTCTCCAACCGTTCGTAGGCAATCTCGTCCATCATCACGAGAACGACGAAGGTCGGAAAAAGAGAGTGGCGGGCTCAAGGGGTCCGTGAGCTCGAAGGTTCGGGTCCCTGGACGGGCTCTGAAAGCGTCAGCTTCTCGCCCGGCTGCCCCCATTGCCCGACTCTTGACAGGACCCCCGGGAGTAAACCCATACGAGTTTAATCCCCGTCGGGAGCACTCGATTTTTGCCGACAACTCGGGATTCATTCCACTTTGGACTTTCCGCCCTCGCTAATTGATTGAGCTACGCTCCGCTGAGTCTCTTGCAGGCTTGTACTCCATGAGCCAAGAGTCGTGCATCACGCCTTCGTGGCACTCGTGTTTTGGCAAGAACCGGACCTTGACGAATCCGGCTTTTTCGTAGGCGCGTATTGCACGGGTGTTCCAAGCCTCCGGATCCGTGACGACGTGGCTCGCCCCGTGAGACAGGAGATACTCTGCCATGTCACGGACGAGTTGAGAACCGATTCCCCTGTTCCAATAGGCGGTTGCTCCGATGAACTGATCCATCGCCCAGATAGATTCAGTACTCGCGAAGCCGTATTCTGCATTCTCCTCAGGCCTGTTTTGGTAGAACTGGATGTAGCCGACCGGCACTCCTTCCCACTCGACAATGCACCGGTTGATCCCGTCGTCTTTGTAAAACTCCTCTCGCACCCGCTTCAGGTCGCGTGGCTGGTCGCGTCCGCCGTAGAACTGCAACACTTGGGGATCGGATAGCCAGCTGGAGAGGTGTTGAGCATCTCCGTCCTCAATTTTCCGTATTGCGAGAAGGCCGTCTCTGGCGATGAACTCGACCATTGGTCTCTGTAATACAAATGACGGCGGCCTCATATGTGCTTTTGACGCCACGTCTCGGTTCCGCGGTCTAACGAGGTCACTCTCGGCCCCGTGCCACGGCGCGACTCCGGCTCCGGCTTTCGGTTCCGGTCGCACCGCGGAACCCGTTTCGGGACTTCCAGTGAGGTTTGTGGTGACCCAGGATTCATCCCGATTCTCGGTTGGCTCTCCGCCGGGAGCATCCCCACGTAGGTTCACATCCACGCCACTGTCCCGCGAAACTCCGGAAGTCGTTATGGAAGAACTCATTCACCCTCCGAGGTCATTGAGGGCAGCGACATCAGGTTGATTGGCGCGTCCTTGTCCATAGATCGAGCATCATTCCTGCAACCATAATCGCCAGCAAAAGAATCCAACCTAGTGCAACTCCCGTTGACAGGGCCGGCGGCCATCCCAGCAGCAGATTAAGAGCTGAGCCAACTAGCATAAAAATCCCCAGAAGTGGCAAACCTAGAGAGAAGTGTTTCCAGCCCTTTTCAGCCATCGAGTGTCTCCCGAAGAACCACAAAGCCAGCCAGAGGATGCCCCCTGCCAACCCCATATAGGGTCCAAGCAGCACCCACAAGGGGACGTCTGTCATGAAATCACCACATTCCCCGACATGCTACGGCCCAACGACACCACAACGCGCAAACGCAACATATTTGTAACGTTTACAGCCAGAGCAATCCCGGAATCCGAGTCGATCCAGCCGCCCACCGGAGCAGGAGCGTTAGCTTCATTTTGATAGGAAGAGCGAGAAGCAACCCCACGTGAGGCCACTCCCCGTCGGGAGCATCCCCACGTGGGGTTACTCCCTTGGATGCAGGAGGCGGGGCCCTGGGACCGACAGAACGGATCCCTTTCGCCGAGACCGAGTCAGTACGCTCGAACGACGAGACCGAAATCGGCGGGCACCCTGTGGAAGTGCTCGTCGCTCGTGACCAAAGGGATCTCGGCCAGCACCGCCGTGCCGGCGATAATTGCATCCAGCACCGGGATGAGCTCGCCAAGGTCGCCGAGCCTCGACTGTATTGAGGCCGCCATCGCACACACGTCGTAGTCCGCGGGCAGCACGGCAAAGTCTTGAGCCAAGGCCTCCACCCGGACAAGACGGCGGCGCCCTACGGCTCCGAACAAAAGTTCGTAGAACGAGACCGCGGACACAGCCGCGGGCTCCGCGAGGGCCTTCGCGAATGCGGTCGCACGTGCGTCCCCCGCGAGGAGGTCCACGAGGAACGTCGTGTCGAGGCAGACCGCCATCTCGCACCTAGCGGGCCCGGGTGTCGTGTCTCAAGCGTTCGATCCTCGCCCGGATCTCAGAGAGCTCCGACGCGCTCAGCGGCTTCCATGCACCGGCGTACTTGACCAGCGGGGGCTGCTTTGCATCGAGGAACCGTGCGATTACCTCGCTGAAGCTCTCTCCGGGCCTCTTCTCGCCACGCAGGCGCCGGTAGACGGGATCGCTCAGGGAGATTGTCTTGAAGCCCATGGGTTCTGTGTATCGTCTGTGTGTAGATAAGTGTTGCCGCATGGTCCTCAATGCAGGACCTTCCACCCGGAAGCGATCAGCAGCATTCGGAGTATAGCTATGGCTAATGGTCCCGGTAGGAGAAAGCCGATCCAGAAGAACATGCCGACAGGGAAGAGGATGGCCGCGAGCGTTGCGCCGTTCTTGGGCCATTTCCACAGCCGGTAGCCCACGAGGATGTCCAGCGCGCTCACGAAGACGAAGAGAAATCCGAGAGCTGCGAAAGAATCTACTCCTAGACCCTCAATGAAGCCTCCGCCGAAACTCCTGATGCCGAAAACGATGGGCAGTTGGCGATTCTCCAAGACATAGAGCGCGGTGTACGAGGCGAAGATGGGCAAGGGAATGCCGGTTAGAAAGAACAGAATCGATGCCAGAGTCATCCTCGCCTCACGCGTTTGCATGGGCATTCTCTCAGCGGCGTGCATCGGTCGCATCGGCTGGATCAGTTGGCCTTGCCGCGCCTACGTTGGCGTCGCCGGCCCGGAGATTCCCGCGACGATGGTCGCCCGGGTCAGCTGAACGCCCAACGCGAGCGACCAGAGGACCGGGACGAGGAATGCGAATCCGAAGCTGAGCAGAGCGGGGATGTTCAACAGGAGACCGAACACGAAGCCGAAGGCGAGGAGCGAGCCGGCCCGCAACGGCGGAGGTCCATCGCGGCAATAGCGGCGAGGCGGAACGGAACTGGTGTATCGCGACCAGGAAAAAGCCAATCAATATGAACGGTCTCGCGGCGCCCTCAATCCCGCCCACGAAGCCGCCGTACCACTGGTCAAAGGCTTCGGCGTCACCCACAATCGCGACATCGGCGACGACCGTGGATTCGCTCACGAACGGCAGGGAGAACAGGCTGCTGACGATCGCGATCAGCGACCAGCCTGCGAGCGCGAGCGGACCGCTCGCCACGCGGGTACGGGTCACGAGAATGACGAGACCCGCCGCTGCTCCGAAGATCAACGAAAGCCCGGTCAGCAGATGGGACGCCCGCCACGCCGTCGCTTGGCTACGGATAATTTCCATCGTCTGCTCACTGGAAACGCCTTCCCCGCGGGGATGAATCAGGCCACCAACGACGAAAAGGATGCCGAAGATGATCAACCATGTGCCGCCACAAGAATCCCGCTATCCCCTTCTCCCGCCATGAGCCCCGTACGGCAAGCCGAGAAAAAAGGCTTCCTCAGGATGAGATGGGAGACAGCTGTCCGGCAGAGCAAGGAGGCAGATCGCTACGATGGCGACCGGTTGTCACCTCGCCTCTTCCAATTCCATGCTGCCAGTATGTTCGTCGAGTATGTGGCCTTGAGATAGCCTGATAGGAGGCGACCGATGTCAGCCGCACCCCGTCGGGAGCATTTTTCCGATCCGCTCCGCCGGGTTCGGCTCCATCGTTCAGGATTGGTTCCGAACCCGAGAGGCCTGCTCAGGCTCCGCGGAGACGTCGTCGACCGGGAGAAATGCTCAGTCGCGGCTCAACGTCGTGGCCACGTCGGCGAGGTTGCCCTCGGGATCGGCCAGCGTCCACCAGGCCGGCGCGTACTTGTCCGTGACGAGGCGGCCGCCTACGGCGATCGCGGCGGCGATTCGCGCCTGGGCCTGGTCCGGCGGCACCCAGATGTCGAGGTGGATCCGGTTGACCTGCGGGTCAGGCGCGTCGATCTTCTGGAACCAGATGGACGCCCCGCGACCGCGTGGGTCGACAAGGTCCTCGGGGCTGTCCTCGCGGTCCTGGTACCCAAGCACGGCACGCCAGAACGGCTTCACCTTGGGGATGTCAAATGCATCGATTGTTACCAGGACCGTCTGCACGATGGCGGGCTCGGCGGGGACGCCCAGATTTCGCGCGACCGTTGAGATCTGCCGAGCCAGCTCGAGGTCGCGCTCGCTCAGCCCATAGTTGTCGGGCGCGACCGTGATCAATCGCACGATCACGCCGTCGTACCTCAAGTCAACGTCCGGGTGGTGGTCCTCGAGGCCGGCCAGCTCGCTGATTGCGTTCACGAGCCGGGCGCCGGCCGCGAACGACCCGGTGCGGAAGTACGTGCACGCGCCTTCGCCCACCACACGCCAATCCTCGACGCCCTGAGACTCGTGAAACTGCCGCGTTGTGATCCGGTCGCTCATGCTCTCACCGTAACCCTTTCGATGCGCAAATGTCCGCATGGTATAAGACGATGCACGGGACCGCGGCGCATCGCAGAGTTTCACTCGAACCACGAAGCCGTTCAAACCGCCCAATTCGTGCACGGCTGGAAAAGAATCGCCCCGGTTCAAATCCCGTCGAGAGCCTCTTTTCCGATTCTCTCCGTAGGGTTCAGCTTCAATCGTTCAGAGGTGGTTCTGAACCAGGAAGGGACGCGATTCTGGGCCGTCGAACGAATCGCCACCGAATGCTTCTAGGTAGCGTCATGCGTCGCGCGCGGAACACAAGCGCCTCGATGAGGGAATCGATTATGTTGTCCAGAGAGTACCGTAGATGCCGTCTGATGCGGTCGCGTCCGTCGAAGGGCGTGCCTCCGGGACCCGAACGGCATCTGGATCGAGTTCTTCGTCCCACCCAGCTGAGGAATGGATGGCCCAATACAAAGGGTCTAGCAAAGCAGAAACCTGAGGGCCCCGATGAGCCCTCCGCATGACCTCCGCAATCACCCACGAAGCGGCTCCTCAGACCGGAACCCCGCGACGTCGGTTCGTCGTCCAGAAGCACTGGGCTCGGAGTCTCCACTATGACTTCCGATTGGAAGTCGGCACGGCCCTCGTCTCGTGGGCGGTGCCGAAGGGGCCAAGCAAAGATCCGCAGGTGAAGCGCCTCGCGATCCATGTGGAGGACCACCCGCTCGATTACCTTCTGTTCGAGGGAACCCTCCCTGAAGGTGATTATGGCGCGGGCGAAGTCATCGTCTGGGACTACGGCGAATTTGAGGTGGTCGGACCTGCTGAACACGATGCGGCAGCAGCGCTCAACGACGGCGTCGTGCGATTCGCCCTGTATGGCAGAAAACTCCGAGGACGATGGACGATCATACGAACGAGAATGGGACAGGGGAAACGTGAGAACTGGCTCTTGCAGAAGACGCAAGACGAATTCGCTCAAGCAGATTACGATCCTGAGACCGAGCCGGCGTCCGCGTTGTCTGGCAAAGTTCCACGAGGTCGGCGTTGACCTGTCTCCCTCCGCGTTGTAGATCTTGTTCACCTTGGAGAGCAGCTTCGAGCAGCGCCCATTCCCCCAGTCACGGAACATGACCGCCGGAAAGCAGTAGCTCGGATACACGGGACGAACAAAGCGGGCTGCGCGATTCCGAATTGTAGGGGCGTGCCCTTACGTTCGTTAGACACGGGCCTCCCGTTCAGAGTCAACGCGACGCGCGAGGGCATCCTCGGTAGTGGACCCGTGCATGTCAGCTCCCCATCGGCAGCATGGACCCAAACAGGGTGAACCGTTTCAGTACCGCTCGTGCTTGACTGGTCGAAGCCCTTGGTCCCGAGGATGTCGAGGACCGCGCAGACCTTCGTGCGCACGATGACCGCCGGCGGCATCGGCCGCGGACTTGATTGATGGCCGGGGATTCATTCGATCCTTGCGCCGCTCAGGAGCATACCCCTACGGGGTTACGTCCAGCGTCGTCCGCAGTCGGACGTCGACGGAGTGCCCGTTCGTACCCGGCGACGCCGCGAGCGGCCGGGGCGTGTCGCGCCGGACGGTCCCACCACTGTACGAGCGCTTCGGCGGACTCGCCACCCGCCCTCGCCCGGGGCCGACCAGCGCCCGCTAGAGGCCGGAAGAACGCTTACAGCCGGGTGGACACGGGAGCTTGATCTGCGTTCGCCTTCTTCGCCGTCGTGCTGGGATTCGAGGGTGCGTAGCTCACCGTCGCAGCGACGAATACCGGATCCTGGTAATCCCCGCCGTACAGCGATACGCCGCCTTGGGCCTGCGCGACCGTGGGATCCGACGTACCCGCGGCCTGGGCTGCGGTCATCCCTGGGATCGGAGGGGCTCCCCGGTCCGGCCGGTGAATCACCTGGATCGCGTTGATGACCGGCGGAAGGCCGCCCCTCGCGACAAACCGGACGTTCAGCTGCCCGTCGGTGACCGGTACGAAGACCACATGGTTGTCGGCGGTGAAGGTGCCCACCTCGCCTGCGATGTCGAGCGCCGGCAGGACCAAGGTGCCCTCGATGATCACGTCAAAGAGGCGAAGGCCCGGACGGATCGGCTGGATTTCGGCGAACCGGAGATCGACCTCGTAGAAGCCCACAGGCAGACCGTCGAAACGATACTCGAGCGGATTCCGCCGCTGCGTCTGGTAGAGCGGGTCGTCGTCGGTGCCGGCGATGGGCCGACTCGTCCGCGCCGTGGTCGACATAGCGTTGGTATAGCCCCAGCTGCCTGCCGTGTACTGCTGGTCGGCCGCCCAGGGGTCGCCGCCGAGGTCGGTGTACGCACCACCGCCGGCGTTGACGCCCTGGAAGTAGGCGGGCACGATCAGGGTGACGGGGACCCGCAGCGAAGGCTGTCGTCCGCTGTTGCTCTGGACGAACAGGGTGGCGCTGTAGACCCCGGTCGTCAGGCCGGTCGCGTCGACGGTGACCTGGATCGGCTGGACGTTGTGGGCGGGATCGAAAGGCAGGGTGCCGCTCGTTGGGGTCTCACTCAACCACGGCACGTCCTGGAACGCCGGCACGCCGCTCTCGATCAGGTACACCGTGTTCGGGCTCTGGTCGATCATCCAGAGGTTGCCAGCCTCGTCCATTTCGAGCCCCGCTCCGCTGAAGCCCGGGTTGGGGTGAGGCAGCGTGGCCAGCACGGCGCAGGTGCTCGGGTTCAGCTCGTAGATGGTATCGGTCGGGCTGTTCGTGGCCTCCCAGACGATGCTGAAGGCGGAGTTCCAGGCGAGGCCGGAGATGCTGCCGTCCGGCGGGTTACACTGGCCGATCACCGCGCCCTTGTCGGCGTAGGACAGGCCCTTGACGTGGTACAGGATCCCCTGGTTCCAGCCGCCGATGTAGAAGCTGTCGTCGTCCGGGCGGTAGGCCAGGCCGCGCTGCGAGATGGACGTCCACGGGAACGCGCCGGTGATGGAGTCGACCACGGCGCCCGTGTTGATGTTCCAGCAGTAGATCCCGTTGTCCCCGCCCACGTTTACCTGGCACATGAGGTTGTGGGTGGTGTCCAAGGCCATGTCGCCCGGCCAAGCTCCCGCCCACGGTGCGGGCCAGCTGCGGCCGGTCGGCACGCCAAGGACGGTGAACTCGTGGTTGCGGTCGTTGGTTGGCACGTCCGAGAGCCAGACGTTCCCAGTGTAGCCGACGCCCCACGCGAGCGACAGCCCGGTCGGCAGCCAGCTCCGGATCACGTTGCCAGGCGCACTGGGCGCCCAGCCGCCCGGCGTCTTGACCGAGTACAGGCCTTCCGTAGTGGCGGCATTCGGGTCATATGCCGGGTTCTTCGGCAGCCCGAGCGTGGAACTCGTCGCGACCCGGCCCCCTCCCGTCTCCCGGATCTCCCAGGTCATGTCCAGAGTCCCCGTGTTGCTGAGCGTGAGGATCTTCGTCCGCGTCTGACCGATGGGCACGATGAACTGGAACGCGGCCGGGCTCACCTCAGCCCGGGCAGTGCGCAGGGCGAAGTTTTGCGTCACGGTGGCGTCCTCGACGTCGAGCACCACGTGCGCCGACCCGTTGCTGTAGAGGGTTTTGGATGCGTTCACCGTGTAAGTCCCCAGTCGCAATTGCATCCGGTAGAAGCCGGCGGCGTTCGTGGTCGTCTCGCGAGCCACGCTGCCGTCGTCACGCAGCGCGCGCACGGTCGCCCCCGCCAAGGCCAGGCCGTCGTTGGCATCCGTCACCGTGCCCTCGACAAAGGCGCTGGGCGGCAGGCGGTAGAGGACGGCCAACGATGGAGGCGCGATCGCCGCCTCGTTGAACGAGTACTGTAGGGCAACCGTGCCCGCCTCGTTTTCAATCCCGATCGTCGCCGAGTTGCCTTGCTGGCGCCCGAAGTCCCCGACATCCCGGTACTGCGTCAGGATGCGGCCGTTCTCGTTGAGCACCACCTCGAAGTTCACCCGGTGGAGGGAGTCGCCAAAGAAGGCCGTGTTCCGCCACTCGATTGAGAACTGGCGGTTGGGCGCCGAGCCGGTCAGCTTCGTCCACATCGTGGAGTCGCCCGAGAGGACAAAGAGGTCGTCCCAGAACGGGTAGATGGCCGCGTTCGGCTGGAACATGCTTGGGATGGCCGAATTGGAGAACGGGCAGAACCCGGAGGTCCCGGTGAAGCTCAAGAAGCCGTTCGTGCAGACGATGGCAGAGCCGTAGGTCTGGCCGTAGAACGTGAACAGGAACGGCAGGCTGATTGAGATTGCGTTGTCATCGCCCATGAGCGGGAGGGGGGTGTCGCCGTCAACATAGCTGACCGGGACGATCTGGCAGAAGTAGCCGAAGGCGTCCGATCGTTGCGCGAGCGCGAAGTCGAAGTTCGTGACGTCGCCGGTGACCATGAGCGTCCGCGTCTGAGGCGCGGAACAACGCCCGCTCTCCGCCCGTGCGTCGTACGTCCCTTCGGGGACACTGGCGAAGTTGTAGAATCCGGCCGCATCGGTCGTGGCGGGCGGGATCGGGGTGCCGAGTATTGTGACATGCGCACCTGCGATCGGATTAGCCGCTGTGTCCCGCACATGGCCGGAGACCTGGTGGGCCAGCGCCGGCGTGAGTGCGAAATTGAGCGTTGTCGTCGTGTCCTGCGTGATGTCAGCAGGCATTGTCTGGCTGATGTATCCGAAGGCCGTTGCTGTCACATCGTAGTGGCCGACCGAAAGCAGAAGCGGGCCGTACGTACCATCCGGCCTCGTCGTCACGGTTCGCGTCATCGGGCCGACGGCCTGGACCGTGGCGCCGCCGATCCCGACTCCGGTATTGGCGTTGGTCACCGTGCCCGTGAGGTTGCCGGTCGGGCCGCGAGGGGAGGCGTTCACGGCCGCGAAGGCGTCGAGCCTGCCCTCGCCCCAAACGTTGTTGTTCTCGGGCGTGCCACCGCACGTAAGGTCGCTAGTGTTGATGGCCGTACTGTCGAGGAGCGAGCGGGTCGCCGCGATGTCGCCGATGAGCGATGGAGCCGCTGACCACATGAGGGCGACCGTCGCGGAGAGATGCGGGGTCGCCATCGACGTGCCGCTGATGGTAAAGTAGCTGCCGTCGTTCCAAGACGAGCGGACATTGACGCCCGGTGCGGCGATGTTTGGCTTGATGATCCCGCCGAAGAACGACGGCCCGCGGCTCGAGAAGAATGCGATGTTGTTGCTGATGTCGAAGGCCCCTACGCCGTAGCTCTCCGGGTACGCGCCCGGGACGCTGGCGGTGTTACACGCCGAGCCGCCGTTTCCGTTCGCGAACGACGGGAAGAGGCCCGCCGCCACCCAGGCCTGGACGGTCGCCTGGTAGAACGGATCGAACGGCCCGTCACCCCACGAGTTGCTGACGATATTGGGCCGCAAGTCGGGCCGGGGGTTGTTGCCGTTCAGGTCCGTGGGGGCGAGCATCCACTGGCCGGAGGCTAGCAGGGCCGAGAGGGAACATGAATTCGACTCGCAACCTTTCGCCGTGATCCACCTCGCGTGGGGTGCGACCCCGATCTGGTTCGGGCCGGGGTCGCCGTCGTCGCCGACCATCGTGCCCTTCTGGTGGGTGCCGTGACCGTTGTTGTCGCACGGCGCGGGGGAGGGACTGCCGCAGAAGAACGAGGGATCAAACCAATTGTAATTGTGGTCGAAACTGCCGCCGCCGAGGTTGC
>Ga0137368_10005247_pt1 | contig 13681 bp, 10 predicted proteins | sample SagtaG_13_FD_104917 | JGI IMG/M metagenome (GOLD analysis project Ga0137368, IMG submission 104917) | Vadose zone soil microbial communities from Sagehorn Ranch, Mendocino, California, USA - Sage1_L_100_16 metaG | ecosystem: Environmental > Terrestrial > Soil > Vadose zone | place: USA...
CCGTAGCTCGTCCCGCCCGTGCAGCTCGAGGCGCTGTAGATCGACAGGCCCGAGAGCGCGGCGGCGCCGGTTCTGACGTACACCGTCACCGAGCTGATCGCCGGCGAGCCCGTGCTCGCCGTGAGGTTGAACCCGTCGAGCGCGCCCTGCTGCCCCGCCACGACCGAGACGATGCCCGGGTTCGGCCCGTCGCCGAGCGTGATGGGGATGCTCACAGGAGGGGTCACCGTGAACGACGTCGCGCCGCTGAGATCGGTCCCCGTCACGGTGTAGCCGGGCGTGGAGACGCCGGAGACGGTGCCCGTGACGGTGGTGCTCGAGGCCACGGTCGCGCCGGTGGCGCAGACATAGAGGGTCGTCCCCGGCGAGGTGGCGGCGGTGAGGCCGGAGCCGGTGGTGTTGATCGTATTCGCTCCCAGGGCCACCGAACCGATCGAGCCGTAGCTCGTCCCCGTGCAGCTCGAGGTGCTGTAGATCGACAGGCCCGAGAGCGCGGCGGCGCCGGTTCCGATGCTCACCGTCACCGAGCTGATCGCCGCCGCGACCGGGCTCGCGACGAGGTTGAACCCGTCGAGCGCGCCCGTCTGTCCCGCCGTGATCGAGACGTTGCCCGGATTCGGCCCGTCGCCGAGCGTGATCGTCCCCGACGCCGCAGCATACGTCACGATGACGTACGCCACCTCCACGTTCACCACGTACGCGTCCGCCGAACCGCTCTTGGCCGTCTGGCACTTCACCGCCAGCGCCGCGACGTCCGGCCAGCCGATCGCGCCAAGCGATTTCGACGCCACCACGTACGACGGCTGGTTCACGATCCCCGCCGCAACGATCGAGACCGTGGTCGCCGACACCGCGTCGAACGTATCGAACCGGTACGTGTCGTCGACGGGGGCCGCCGAGGTCTTGTACCTCACGTAGGCGGTCACGTCCGAGATCGTCCCGCGGTCCGTCCCGTCGAAGCCCGAGAGGCTCAGGAGCGAGCTGTTCGGGCTCACGCTCGCCGCCGCGTCGGCGTCCAGCGTCGCGTAGGCGTTCGTCGGCGCGGTCACCGTCCCTGTGACCGTGTTGCTCGTCGGGTAGAGCGTCACGGTCGTCGCCTGAGCGGACGCCGGCGCGAGGACCGCCGCGGCGACGAGCGCGAGGGCGGCCAGGCGCTGCAGCGCGCGGCGCCGCGAGGCGGCTGCCGGCATCTTCGTCCGGAGCTGGGTGACGTGCGCGCTCATCATGTCTCTCCTCCTACGATGCGACGGCGATGCTCCGGACGGGGCCGCGGCGATGAACATCCCGCCGCGGGCAGAACGCCGCGGTTGGAACGGACGTCCGAGACGAGACACGGCGCCGCACGCGCGGATCCGATCCGCGACGAGCGCCAGCTTGCGCGAAGATGTCCGCGTCCCCCTGCCACGTCGCGCGGTGTCGACGCACCCGCATGCCGTTCACGTTGCGTGACACCCTCCCTCGAGAAGACCACGCGGGGCTTAGTCTAGCAGGCGCATGAGCAAACCCGCGCAGCCGAAGCCGCAATTGCCATGCGTCTCAGCGCCGCATGGCGCGACATTTGGCCGCGCCGTTTGGTACCACTCGCAGTGGCGTTTCCCGATAGCGACGGAACCGCGCCGATTTATCGCAGCCTCCCCGTCGGGAGATGCGCCGGTGAGCGCACCGCGCCCTACTTCGTCCGCGATCGAGCGGCGAGGTCTTGTCGCCGAGCGACGAGACGATCACCGACGACGTGATCGTCTCGCCGCAGTTCGTGGTCCAGCCTTGCGGCCGGCCGGCGCGACCCCTGACGGGTCGAGCGGCGGCCTCGCGCAGGGGGCACCCGTGCGAAGATGGGCCGATGGTCGCGGTGCGAGCCCCTCGATCCGGGGCGACTCCCTCGGCGCGTTGGCGCCGTGCGATCGCGCTCGCGATCGTCGCGGTCCTGGCCGGTGTCGCGCTCCATCTGCTCGGGCGGTCGCGCCGGGTCATCGGGCGCGGCCGCCCGATCGCCGCGGCCGAGGTCCTGCTCGTCCATCGCAACGGGGCCGTCCTCGACGCCTGGCGCGAGCGCGGGCTCCGCGGCCGGGTCGTCGTGCACGTCGGCCGCTTTCTGCACTTCGTCTCAGAGGACGATCCGGCGGGCCTCGCCGCCGCCGCGCTGCGGCGGTTCGCGGCGAAGCTCGCGGGCGCGGGCGGGGTGGCCCCTTGATCGACGCGGAGGCGCTCCGCCGCCCGTCGTTCGGCGCGCTGCTCGCGGCGATCGCCGTCGCCGGGCTGCTCGTCCGGGGCTGCGCGCTCCTCGATCAGCCGCCCCTCGGCGACGATCGGTCCGCGGGGCGCAGCGCCGCGAACTTCGTCGAGCATGGCCATCCCGGTCCCACGATGTGGCACCATCCGCGGCTTCGCGACCTGCTGGTCTGGACGTCGACGCGGGCGGCGGGCGACACGAAGCTCGGGCTCGTCCTGCCGAGCCTGCTCCTCGGCGTGCTCACGATCCCGCTCGTCGGGCTGCTCGGGCGCCGCCTCGCCGGGCCCGGCGCCGGCCTCGTCGCCGCGGCGCTCCTCGCGGTCGATCCGCTCCACGTGGACTACTCCCGGCAGGCCGTCCAGGAGGTCTACACCGCCTTCTTCGGAGCGGCGGGCGTCCTCCTGGCGCTGCGCTACGCGGACGCGCGGCGCGGCGGCTGGCTCGTCGCTTCCGGGGTCGCCTTCGGCCTCGGCGCCGCCTCGAAGTGGTCGGTGGCGTTTCCACTTGCGGTGATGCTCGTCTGGATCGGCGCGGCTCACCTCCGCGAGCGCGGCGAGCCTCCGTCCGCCCGCGCGGCGCGGCTCGCCTTCGCGGTCGCCGCCCTCGGCGTCGTGCCTGCCACCGTCTACCTGCTCACGTGGACGCCCTGGTTCTTCCAGGGGCGCGACCTGCTCGACTGGGTCGATCTCCAGCGCCTCATGGCCGCGGAGATCCGCACCCACGGCGGTTTCACGGAGGCGGATCTCGAGCTGCCGCACGAGGCGTGGCGCTGGTTCGTGCAGCCGGTCGCGTTCGCGGACTTCACGATGGGGCCGCACGGCCCGCTGGCGGTCGTCGCGATCACGAACCCGCTCGTCTGGCCTGCCGCGCTGCCCGCGCTCGTCTTCGTGGCGCGGCGCGCCTGGCGCGCGCGGCGCACGGAGGACGCCCTCGTCGCGGCGCTGTTCCTGGGCACGTACCTCCCCTTCCTGCTCACCTCTCGCCCGATCTGGGTCCACTCGGCGCTCGCGGTGCTGCCGTTCGCCCTCGTCGCGATCGCCACCTTGCTGGTGCGCCTCTGGGACGAGGGCCCGCGTGCGCGCGTCGCGCTGCTGGCGTATGCCGCGGTGGTCGTGTCCGTGCCGCTCTTGGCGCTCGCCACCGGCCACGGCCTGGAGGTCGGCGCGCTGCGCGGGCCTCGCCGAGCCCTATCGCCCCGACGCGCGGCTCGAGGGCGCGCCGCGCGGAGGCCGCCCGGGATCGCGCCAGAACTCCCGCTCGCCCACGTCGACGTCCGCGAGCGCCTCGCGCGCGGCGATGCCGCGCGCGATCCGCAGCCCCTGGGCGATGGAGTGGTCCATGTTGTTGTACCAGAACCGGCCGGACCGCCCGGCGAGGAGCAGGTTCGGATACCGGCGCAGCGCCTCGAGGCAGCCGCGCAGCGCGTCGGGGTACTCGAGCCCGTAGACGGGATAGCTGTCCGGCACCCGCTCGACGTGCGCCGCCACGACCTCGCGCCCGCTCGCGATGGCGCCGACGCGCACGAGGTCGTCGACGACGCTGCCGAGGCGCTCCTCCGCGCCGAGCCAGCGGCCGTCGCCCTCGCGGCAGGTGCACTCGACGCAGAGGGACCCCCGGCCGGCCGGCAGCGCCGCGCCCGAGAACGCGGCGGGCACCGACACGCGCACGAACTCCTCGCCGCCGCCGAAGTAGACCCACTGCTGCTGCGCGATCCGGGCCGGGCGCGCGAGCTCGAGGTTGTAGAGGACCGTGGAGATGAACTCGAGCCCGCCGGCGGGGGCTCCCAAGAGCCGCGCCGCGCCGGTGATCGCGCCGGTCCAGACGACGCCGCCCACCTCGATCCGCACCCCGCCCGCGGTCGCCGCCCGGGTCCGGTCGCCCGCCACCTCGAGGGACGTCACGTCCGCGCCGAGGAGGACGCGCCCGCCGGCGGCCGCGACGCCCGCGGCGAGCCGCTCGGCGAGCGTGCCGATCCCGGCGCTCGGGTACAGGAACCGCGTATCCGGGCTCCGGCGCAGGAAAGTGCTCCGCGCGAGCGCCCAGAGCCCGTCCGCGCGGTAGCGCCGGTCGATGACGGCGCGGTCCATGCCGGCCCTCGCCCAGTCGCGGTGGACCTCGCCGGGCGGGAGGGACAGGAACCGCTGCGTGTACGGGGCGAAGAACTCCTCGTACAGCGTGCGGCCGTACCGGTTCACCACCTCCGCCTCGAAGGAGTCGCCGGCGAGGCGCTCGCGCCGCAGGAGCTCGAGACCGCACCGGAGGAGGAGGCGCGGCGGCAGCGACGCCAAGACCGAGGGGCGAAGCGGCCACGCGTGATACCTCCCGAACGCGCGCACCGCGCTCGCCCGCGGGATCTCGAGCAGCTCGCCTTCGAGCGCGCCGGCGAGGAGCCCGGCCACCTCGGCGTCCTCGGTGTGGAACCGGTGCGGTCCCACGTCGAAGAAGAACCCACCGTACCGGAACGTGCGGGCGAGGCCCCCCACCGCGCCGCTCCGCTCCACGACGGAGACGGCGCGTCCCGCTCGCGCCAGCTCCCGCGCGATCGTCAGCCCGGCGAGCCCGGCGCCCACGACGAGCACGTCCGTCGCAGCGCCCGCTATTGGGGTCGCTCGACCGGTCTCGATGTCGCCGCCGGTGCTCACTCGCGTGCGACGCATCAGGCACGTCACCGTGGCAGAGCCGGACGGGAGCGGCGGCTCGCGCGCCGCTGGCGCCACGCACCGACTCCCCACGCCAGCGCTCCCGCCAGCGCGAGCGCCACCCCCGCGAACACCGGAAGACGATAGTTGCGGCGCGAGAGATCGACCTCTACCCACTTCTTCAGGCCGGCGAAGCCGACGCGGTAGCCATCGGAAAGGTCGGCGAAGTGGCCGATCTTGAGCTCTCCCCCCCCGATCGCCCGGCCGCCCTTCGACACCTCCACCACCAGGGTCGGATGACCTCTCATGCTCTCATCGAGGGTCTCGAGGCTCACGACGCCCTTCAGCGTCAGGTCCTCGCTCTCGATCCGAGCCTCGCCCTCGAAGGCGAACTCCGAACCGTCTTTCTGCGTGGTGAACGGCACGCTCTCGTCGAGAAGCGTCCGCTCACCCTGGAGGATGACCAGCCGCGGCGAGAAGCCGAACGCGCCCTGGTGGAACCTCAACGAACCGCTCGCCGCGACGTTGTCCGGGCGAAGCTCGAGGGGCCTGCTCTTCTCGCCTTGTCGGGCGACCAGCAGGTGAACCTCCGGAAAGAAGCCGCCGCCCGACCCCGGCCTGAGCTTGACCCGGCCGAGCTCGATGAGGACGTCCATCTCCCCCAGATTGGCGAGCGGTCCCGCTTCGAGCACCTGAAGGTGGCGGCCGCCGAAGAGCGGCACGATCTCGCCCTCCGTCAGGACGAGGAATCCCTGAAGGCCGAACAGCCAGTTCGCGAACCCCGCCGAACCGATCGCGAGGAGCCCCGCGATCAGCGCCAGCTTGCCCGCGCCTGCGAGCTTCGAGGTCCGCCCGAGCGCCCTCGCGGTCAGCACGCCCTCCCAGAGGAGGAGCACGAGCACCGACGCCATGAGCGCCGCGAGCAAGCGCGGCTCGGTGGGCAGGAGCCCTCGCCGCGCCGCCGCGAGATAGCCGGCGCTCGCGGCGAGCGAGACGCCTATCGCGGCGAGTAGCAGCTTGCGCGCCCGACCCATTCTGCCTCCGGCCCCGCATGTTATCCGGGCGCCGGGCGGATGACCACGCCGGCTCCCGAGTGGAAACGCGGGCCTTCCGGCCCGTAGAATCCGCGCGGGACATGCGGACCTCGCATCGGCTCGCGGTGACGCTCCTGGCCCTTCTCGGCGCCGCGCTCTACGCGAACACCTTCGGCGTGCCGTGGTACCTCGACGACTACGGCGCGATCGTCGACCAGCCCGCGATCCGCGATCTCTCGTCGAGCCTGCGAGGCGTGCTCGCCCCCCGCGGCCTCGGCTCCTTCACCTTCGCCCTGAACTACTGGGCCGGGGGGGTGGAGCCGGCGGGTTACCACCTCGTCAACCTCGCGGTGCACCTGCTCGCCGGGATCGCGGCGTACTACCTCTTGCTGCGGGTGTTCCGCGGGTCGGCGCTCGCCGCCTTCGCGGGAGCCGCGATCTTCCTCGCCCACCCGCTCCAGACCGAGGCGGTGACGTACGTCGTCCAGCGTCTCGCCAGCCTGTCCGCCCTCTTCTTCCTCCTCGCGCTCCTGTGCTGGGTGAAGGCGGGCGAGGCGCGGCAAGACGGCGGAAGGTTCTCGTCGCTGCGCCACCTCGCCTGGGTCGGGACCTCCGTCCTCCTCGCCGCAGCAGCGATCCAGACGAAGGGGAACGCGGTCGTCCTGCCCGCGGCGATGTGGCTCTTCGGGCGAAGCTTCCTCGCGAAGGGTCGCGGCGGCCGGCGCGAGCTGGCCGAGCTGGCGCCCTTCGTGCTGCTCTCCGTCACGGCCGGGATCCGCGAGCTGGCGCTCCCCTTGCTGCGCGGCGGCACCCTCGCGACGCTCGTCCACGCGCAGCAGCCAGCCGGCCCGCTCTCCTACTTCGCGACCGAGCTGGGGGTGCTCTGGATCTACCTGGGCCTCCTCGTCTGGCCCGTCGGCCAGGCGCTCGACCACGACCATCCCATCGTCCGCTCCATCCTCTCGCCCACCACCGCGGCCGCGGCAGCCGGCCTCCTCGCGCTCATGCTCCTCGCCTTTCGCATGCGGCGCCGGAACCCGCGCCTCGCGTTCGGGATCGCCTGGTTCCTGCTCACGCTCGGCGTCGAGTCGAGCTTCATTCCGCTGGACCCGATCTTCGAGCACCGCCTCTATCTGCCCATGTTCGGGTTCGCCATCGCCGTGGTCGAAGCGCTGAGGAGGATCCCATGGCGCCGGACGGCGGCGGCGGCCACGGTCGCGGCCCTCGCTGCCTGCGGCGCGCTCACCTTGCGCCGGAACGCCCTCTGGAACGACCCGATCTCCTTCCTCGAGGACAACCTGCGCCTGGCTCCGCGCCAGCCGCGGATCCACCTCGCCCTCGCCATCGGCTACATGGAGCGCGACCGGCCGCGCGAGGCCATCCCGCTGCTCGAGGAGGCGCTGCGGCTCGATCCGCGCTCGGCCAAGCCGTACGCCAACCTGGGACGGGCCTACGAGCAGCTCGGCGACCTGCGCCGGGCGGAGGCCTACTACGAGGCGGCGATCGCGACCGAGCCCCGCGACGCCCTCACCCACACGTTCCTGGCCGACCTGCGCGCCTCCCGGGGAGACTGGGCGGAGGCGGAGGCGGCGGAGCGCCGGGCCGTCGCGCTCGACCCGAGCCTCGCACGCGCGCACCTCGGGCTCGCCCTGATGCTCGAGCGGCGGGGGCGCCGCCCGGAGGCGAAGGCGGAGCTCCGGGAGTCGCTCCGGCTCGATCCGCTCGACGCGGACGCCTGGTACCACGGCGGACGCCTCGCGATCGACGACGGCGATCTCGCCGGCGCCGGCGTGATCGTGGCGCGGCTCCGCAGCCTCGATCCCGATCTCGCTCGGAAGCTGGACGAGCGGCTCGCGGAAGCGCGTTCCGCCGCGTCGAGATGAGCCGACGCTCGGCCGCAGGCGAGCCGGCAGGGAGGGCAGCCCTGCCGGCCCGTTGCGCTAAACTAGGCTCGGCGCAGGGCTCATGCGCCGCCGTGCGCATCGCGCTCTGGCGGGACTCACGTGTGCGAGGGCGCCACCGTCGAAGAATCCGTGGTCGACGAGAGCGTGAACGCCACGGAGCGTAAGTGTGCGGCGACGCGAGCGGACAAAGCGGGCGAGAAGGCTCGCGCGCTGGCCGCAGTTGGCGACGACTTGGGCGAGCATCGGCGCCAGGTGCTCCTGATCGGGAGGCTGGTTGGTCACGGCCGCCGCCACGATGATCTGCGACTCGGCGTCCACCGCGGCCTGTGCGTTGTAGCCCTGCAGGAACTCGCCGCCCTTAACCATGATGCGGCTATCGGGATCGGTGAAGTTCCGCTGCGCGGTCGGCTTGGGTGTTCCGTCGACCTCGGCGGGCACGCGATGATGCGGAAGATCGCCGGCCGCCCCGCCGCCCCCACCAGCGCCGTCGTCATGATCCTTCCCGGACAGGGCTCCGGCCGTCGCTTCAGCGGACAGCGGCTACTTCTCTCGCGAGAACGTCGAGGCATGCGCTGCGCACGGGGTGGACGCGCACATCGCGGTGGGGCGCGACCCCGCGCAGACGGTGCCCGCGGGCCAGAGCCCGACGCCGGCGCAGCAGGCGCGAGCGGCGATGGCTGCCAAGCTCACGACCGCCGAGGGCAAGGCGATCTACGCGCGGCGCAAATGCATCGTCGAACCCGCCTTCGGCCAGATCAAGCAGGCGAGAGGCTTCCGCCGCTTCTCCTTCCGCGGTCTCGCGAAGGTGAGGGGCGAGTGGTCCTTCGTCTGCGCGACGCACAACCTGCTGAAGCTCTTCCGCCACGGCTTCCGGCCTGCACTGGCCGCGGCGCAGGCGGAACCGCGACCGCATCCGGTGCCGCACCTACCTGGGCCCCCGCGTAGAGCTCGAGAAGCTCGCGCCGGCGCGACTCTCGGCCTCTCGAGCCGAACCTGGGCGATATGACGCGGGGTGCGCCAGGGCGCGCAGTTGATCCTCCGAAGGAGTGGCCAACCGCGCGAAATCGTGTCCCCCGATCATGGCTCTCACCGTGCAAGCGATGGATCAACCTGGCGAGGCGAGCGACGCGGCTGTTCGCCCGCCTTCCATCGACGAGGGGCGTCATGAACATCTCACGTTTCGTGATCATCGCTGCGATTGCATTTCACTTCCCGTCTGCTCGGGCAACGCCGGTCGTCCAGACAATCGAACTCGGGACTTTGGGCGGGCCACAGTCCACGGCGAAGGACGTGAACGAAGCGGGGCGGGTCGTGGGGTGCTCCGACACGGCCACCCAATGGCACGCGTTCGTCTGGGACGAGGCGAGCGGGATGCGCGACATCGATACGCTCGGCAGCTTGAACTCGTGCGCGGTCGACGTGAACGACCGCGGGCAGATCGCGGGGGACCGATACACGGAGAACGAGAAGCGCACGTTCTTCTGGGACCCGAGCGGGGGGATGCAGGACATCGGGGCATACCAGTACGTCGTCGGCATCTCGGACACCGGAACCGTCCTACTCATGAACGGCGGCGGCCCCCTCTGCAGTTACACGGTGTGGGATCAGGTCCACGGTCACCGGGATCTCGGGCAGTTCGATTGGACCGCTTCCATCGGCGCTTCTGGAAGGGTGGTCCTCAACGGATCCGGGAACGCATACGTCTGGGACGACGCGCTCGGACTGCGCGAGATCGGAACGCTGGGCGGTCCGACGTACGCACAAGCGGTGAACCGCCTCGGGCAGGTGGTGGGCGTGAGCAACGGCCTTCCCTTCGTCTGGGACGAAGCGAACGGCATCCGGCCGCTCCCGGTGAGCACCTTTCCGGGCTACGTCAGCGAGTTCAACGACGCGGGTCAGGCCCTGGGGAGCCTGTTCGCGGGAGATCTCTGGCGGTGGGACGCGACGTCCGGGCTCCTGCGGATCGACGCCTGGTGGGCCCTCGGTGCCCGCAACATGAGCTCGAGCGGCGCCGTCGTCGGTTACGCCAAGAACGAGCATGCCTTCTACTGGACCCCTGCGACCGGGATCTCCGATCTCGGCACCGTGGGTGGGAGCTACTCGCAGGCGTTCTCGATCAACGACCAGGGCTGGGTCGTCGGCGAGGGCACGCACGATGACATCGATTACAACTTCCGAGCGATCATCTGGAAGGTGGCACCCGCTACGCCCCTCGACCTCGTCGCCTCGCTCATCGCGCGGGTCGAGGTGCTGAACCTCTCTCGAGGCATCGAAAATTCGCTCGATTCGAAGCTGGCCGCCGCGCAGCTGGTGCTCAGCGATCTGGTCGGCGCCGACGACGTCGCCGCGGTCGCCATGCTCCAGGCGTTCATCGCGAGCGTGGAGAGCCAGCGCGGAGGGTCGATCTCGAACGAGGATGCGAACGCGCTGATCTCGGCGGCGCAGGCGATCGAGGCGGCCCTCACGGCGAGCTGAGAGCCTGAGGGTCTGTCGCGGAGCGACGAGACGAGACGATCACCGATGACGTGGTCGTTCTCGTCGCAGTTCGTGGGCCGGAAAGTAGCGCAAGTACTTCGAGCAACGCGCACGCACGGCAGACCTGCGCGATGAGCACTAGGCTCACGGCTCGTACTTCGGCTTCTCCGGGTGCCGCCGGCAAACGAGGATCGTCCGCCCGAGGATCTGCGCGAGCTGCGCCCCGGCTGCGGCGCCGAGCCGCTCGGCCGCTTCGAAGCGGTCCTCCGGGCTCTCGGTGCCGATCCACACCTTCACGAGCTCGTGCGCCGTGAGCTGCTCGTCGAGCTGCTTCAGCACCGCCTCGGTCACCCCCTTCCCGACCTTCAGGACCGGGGAGAGGTGGTGCCCGGCCGCACGCAGCGCCTTGCGGAGCTTCGAGGACGGCATGAGCGCGCGCTTCTTCGGATTGGAGCTCATCGCAGGCGTTCTCGTCGGCACCCATGGTGCTCGTGAAGCGCCCGGCCTCCCAGATCGAGAGGTACGAGCCTCGTCGAGGATGGTGCCGATCCTCGACGCGTCGTGGAGGACGTGGGCTGGAGCGCCCGAGGCTCTGGTAGTTCGTGTAGATTGATGCCGACTGGCCGCGGATCGCGTGCCGTGAGTAGATGCCCTTGGGCGGCGGCGCCGCCCGCTTCAGGGCGCGCGGCGCCCCGCTCCCGTGTCGAGGGCGCACGCGACGCTCGCTCCGCTCAGCACGGCGGCCTCCCCGATCTCGAGCGCCCTCTCCCGCTCGCCGGACGCGACGGTCCATGAGCCCGCCCAGACCGCGCCGTTCGCGCCCGAGGCGTACGGAAGGCGCAACGTCGCCCGTCCCACCGCGTCGGCGGTGGCCTCGGCGCTCCGGGAGAACCGGCGGCCCGCGTTCGTCCGGACGGACACGGTGGCGCGCACCGGGGCGCCGGGCGACGCGCCGCTCACCTCGATCCGCGCCCCGGGCACCGCTCCGAAGAGCTTCAGCGCTCGTCCTCGCCGCGAGCTCGTCGTCCGACACGCCCGGCTCGGTGGGCGCCAGGTGTCTCGGGACCGTCGGCGCGACGACGAGAACCAGGGCGCCCGCCAGGGCGGCGGCCGCGGACGGTCCGCCCCATCGGGCTCCGACCGAGGAGCCGAGCGCCGTCAGCGCGACGGCGGCGCCGATCGCGAGCGGCACCGCGGCGTAGAGCCCGAAGCGGTTCGCCTCGAGCGTGAGGCCCACGAGTACCGCCGTCCAGACGCCGAGGAGGACGGACTCCGCGCGCTGTTCTGGCTCGTGTCGCCAGCGCCGCGCCAGCAAGACGGCTGCGCCGAGGGCCGCGAGCCCGACGAGCCCGAACCGGCCGAGCGCGTCGCACAGATCGTCTGTGAGCGAGCCCCGCCCGCTGCCGACGAGGGGCAGGTACTCCTCGATGATCCGGTACCACGGCGCCCGGCCTCCGGCTGCGCCGAGCGCCTCCAGGACGCCGTCCCGGAGCGCCGCGGACGGCGCGAGCAGCGCGGCCGCCGGTGCGGCGGCCGCGACGAGGACCTCGACGAGCCGGCGCGCCGCCCCGGCCGGCGTCACGCGAGCTCGCGCGGCGAGCACGAGGCCGCCGAACCCAGCCACGCCGGCGCTCACGGCAAGGTGCAGCCCCCCGGCCCCGCTCACGCCGAAGCGGAACAGCGCGCCCGGAGCGCCGAGCGCCGCGACCGAGAGCGCCAGGAGCGCGGCGCCTCCGCCGGCGCCCGCGAGGAGCGCCGCGGGAGCGCGGCGCGCGACGGCGTCGTCGCCGGGAGCGATCAGGTGCCAGATCGCCGTGAACGCCGCCGGGACGACGAGGAACAGCGTGCTCCCCGGCCACGTCCACGCGGAGAGGGCGACGAGCGCCGCCATCGCCGCCGCGGCCGTGCCGAACTGCAGGCGGTGCGGCGCCCGGACCGCGACCCAGAACGCGAGGAGCACCGCCGTCGAGAGGAGGATCTCGGCCGCATGCTGGTCGCCCGCCCGAACACGGTGTACTCCGCGTGCGCTGGGAGGACCGCGAGGATCGCGGCGGCCAGCCACCCGCCGCCGGCGCCGAGGCGGCGCGCCAGCGCGGCGGCGACGAGGAGGGAGCCGAGCCCGAGGAGCACCGGGAGGACCGAGGCCGCGCGCGCCAGGCTCTCCCGGTCCGGGGCCGGCGCCGCGATTCGGGCGAGACCGGCGATCGCCACGTCGAACGCCGGCGGCCACGGGACCTCCGCGCCGTCGGGCCAGCTCAGCGCCGGGTCCCGCCACGGCTCGGCTGGCGTGCCGTGGAGCATCCGCTCCGCGCGCAGCACGTGGTAGTGCGGGTCCGTGTCCGGGCCGAGACGGACCCCCGAGGCGGTCAGCACGTCGTGCACCGTCGCGAGCCGCACCGCCCCGCCGAGCACGAGGACGAAGGCCGCGCCGGCGATCCAGCGTCTCATGCGGCAGCCGGGTGGGCCGACGTCGCGAGGTGCGCGCCGCCCCCGGCCAGGGGGACGGCAAGTGGGCGCAGCGCCTCGGACGTGGATCGGAGCACCGGATTCCCTGTCCGGGGATTCTAGAACACCGAGCAGTTGAAAGGGATCTCATCACACCACCTCGCGCGCGCAAAGCGATCCAACTCTTCCACGGGGGCAGGCTCAGGAGCCAAGTCCCCTGTCAGCCTCACCGGCACCCGAGCCCGCCTCGGCCTCGAGCTCCGCCTTCGCGGCGCGAATCCTCGCGAGTCGGGTCTCGGCATGGCGGAGATCCTCGGGTAGCTCGTCACCCCGCTTGCCCATGCCGTGCACCCGATCCTCCTCCGCGTCGGCTGCTTCCGCGGACCGTAGGATCTGCTCGACCTTCGCCGTGAGCTCCGCCTCCTGCTTCTTCATGCGGTCGTAGCTCATCGCCTTGTGGCTCGACGCGTTGGCTTTCGTCTTCGTGCCGTCGAGCGCAACGTGGCCGAACTTCACCAGCTTCGCCTTCATGCAGAGCTTCAGCACCTGCCCGAAGATCTCGGCGAACGCCTCGCGGTGCCGCGCTCGGAAGTCGGCGATGCAGCTGCGGTCCGGATGCGTTCCGCCCGCGAGCACTCGAAACGCCACGTCCTCATGCGTCTTCCGTGTTCGCCCATGAGCGCCTCGGTGATCTGGCCGATGTCCCGCGTCGAGGCGCCGTGCACGTAGGCCGCCACCATGGTGTCGTCGACCTCGGCGCTCCGGCGCTTGTACCGCTCGACCACGGCGCCGCCGGCAGACCCGCCCTCGCGAGCGCGCGGCACCGTGAGGTCGATGGCGCCCATCGAGGTGATGAGCCGGCGCAGGTACGTCCCGTTCCGGCTATCGACCCGCTGGGCCTGGCGCTCCCACTTCTTGGCGCCGACCAGGGCCCGGATCTCCTCCTCCAGGACG
>Ga0137368_10005248_pt1 | contig 13678 bp, 10 predicted proteins | sample SagtaG_13_FD_104917 | JGI IMG/M metagenome (GOLD analysis project Ga0137368, IMG submission 104917) | Vadose zone soil microbial communities from Sagehorn Ranch, Mendocino, California, USA - Sage1_L_100_16 metaG | ecosystem: Environmental > Terrestrial > Soil > Vadose zone | place: USA...
CCGTGCGGAGGTCGAACGTCGAACCGTGCCGCGGACACTCGATGGTCTCCAGGTCGATGTCCACTTCCCCCTCGGAGAGCGAGGCCTCGGCGTGGGAGCAGATGTCGTCCACGGCCAGGAATTGCCCGTTGCCGAGGTTCGCCACCGCGATCTCGATCCGGTCTGCGACGAACCGGCGGACCTCGCCTTCGGGGATGTCCGACGTCTTGGCCACCTCAAACAACATCGATCGGCCCCTCGTCCGTGTCCATCGCGCCTCCCAGCTGGGAGGCGATCGTCGCTTCCAGGCTCGACCGGATCTCCGGAAGCGTGATCCGGTCCAGGACCTCCTGGAAGAAACCGAACACGACGAGCCGCTCGGCCTCGGCGTAGGGAATGCCCCGGCTTTGCATGTAGTAGAGCACGTCCTCGTCGACCGGCCCGACGCTGGCCGCGTGGCCGCACCGGACCGGGTCGTTCGAGAGGATCTCCAGGTTCGGGATCGAGTCCGCCTTGGCTTCTTCCGAGAGCAGGACGTTGCGATTGGTCTGGTAGGCGTCGCATTTGTGTGCGCCTTTTCGGATGATCACGGTGCCCGAGTAGATCGTGCGCGAGCGGTCTTTCAGGGCGCCCTTGTACAGGAGGTCGCTGGCGGTTTGCGATCCGATGTGGTCCTGGATCGAGCGGTGGTCGAAGTGCTGGTCGCCCCCCGGGAAGTACACCCCGAGCATCTCGCTGGATCCTCCGTCGCCTTCCAGCACGCTCTCCACCTCTGTGCGGGACAGGCTGCCCCCGAAGGACACCGCCAGCGAACGAAGTTCGGCGTCACGGCCGAGGATGGCTCGCTGCACCGAGAGATGGGTCATGCCGCTCCCCCAGTCCTGCAGGGAGACGTACCGCAGCTTGGACGCCGGGCCCAGGAACAACTCGACGACGGCGTCGGACAGCACGCGGTCGAGGTCCGGTGAGACATACCGATCGATGAACGTGAGCTCGGCGCCCTCTTCCAGGACGATCAGCGTGTGCGGGAAGACAGCCAGACCGTCCCGGTCCACGTACGTGAGGGTCTCCAGTGGCAGGTCGACCTGAACGTTCCTCGGCACGTACACGAAGGTCCCGCCGGCTCGAAACGCCCCGTGCAGGGCGGTGAACCGGGTTCGCGAGGTGGGTACTGCCCGATGCAGGTGGGGTTCGACGAGGTGCCAGTGGCGTTCCGTGGCTTCGTCGAGGGACGTGAACATGACACCGCGACCGGCGGCCTGGGGATCAACGTGTGTGACCACCACCGAAGAGTTGTGCTGGATGGAAAGGCCGGCTCGCTCTCCGACCTCCCCGGCGGCTTCCAGGAGGTCCGGCTTGACCTCGTCCAGAGACGTGGCGGCGGGCTCGGAAGCATAGGGGGCGAACGAGAGGTCGAGGTCTTGCAGGTCCGTGTAGCGCCACTCCTCGGTCCCCGGAGACGGCATCGGCATGGTTTCGAACTGCCCGAAAGCGGTTTCGCGCAGGGCTCGAAGCGGAAGCGATCGCGAGCCGTCCAGCTCTTCGAGGACGGCCTTCGAGAATCCAGTGACGGTCTGCGGACCCACGACCAGAAATCCTATCAGCGCAGTAGGATTCCCTGCTCACGCTCCTTGTATCGCCTCCGGAAGCGCCATAGGTCAAGGGGTTCCATGGGATGGCCGATGCTGGTCGGAGCATGACGCCCGACTCCCTGCCACCCCTTCCGCCACCGCCCCCTCGTACCGATTCCTGGGGGATGGCTCCTCCCCTTCCCGCCCCTCCGCAGGGTCGGGGCATGGCCGAGGAGAGCCTCGACGCCCCGAGCGTAACGGTGGTGAAGGGCGGCCGACGCTACCAGCTGGCCTCGCGTGACTGGGCCTGGGGCGTCTGGGATCAGCAGACACGGAGCTGGGTGCGGTGGTTCGAGGGAGAGCGCACCCGCGACCGAGCGTGGCTGTTGTGGGACAGGCTGGAGAATCATGATGGCATTCACTTCTGGCGCCGTGTCACTCCGTTGTGGATCACCCTCCACATCATCCTTGGATTCGTCGGGATGGGGTTCGTGGTCGCGAGCTTGGCTATTGGCTCGCCGTCGGCACGGGGCACGACCCCGAGAGCATCGGCACTCACGGGATCCCCGTGGCCATCGCATGGTTTTCAGCGTTCGGAGGGTGGGTCGTATTCGTTTACCTGCGCAAGCCGATCGGAGTTCGAATCCGAATACTCGCAGCGTCGACTATCGTGGGTGTCGTGGCTTGGCTTTTGTCGGTCGGCGCTGTTCAAGGCTAGCCGAACGCGCCTTCTATCTGGAATTCGTTCATTAACGTCCCCAGCGCTGGGCGATGTAACGCTCTCGCTCCTTGTCCTCCTCGATCGCCCGTGTCGCGTTGTTCAGGCGCACGAAGAACAGCTGCTTCTTGCCGAACTGACCGCTCTTGTCGGCGACCGTGACCTCGGCCTCGACCGGATGGCCCGAAGGATCCACATGCAGCCGGCAGACGTCGTGGCCGTCCACGTGGTGGATCGTCGTCGTCACGTTGGCCGCCGCGGCCAACCCAACCGCGTTCTCGACCAGCTGGTTCAGGTGCAAGAGGAATTGGTCCGAGTCGTCCTTGCCTTCCTTGCGGAGCGAGGCGTAGTCGTCCTCCAGGCCCACGACGCTGCCGTCGTCGGCGACCCCGATGATCAGCGTCCCGCCGAACTCCGAGTTGAGGAAGGCCGCGACCGTCTTGATCGTCGCTCCCTCGACGAGCTTGCTCTTGTCGCCCATCTCCAGGTCCCATCGGAGGGTCGACTTGAACTCCAGATGCTTGTCCTCCTTGCGCGCGAGGAGCTCGCCGATTGGGCACGACTTCTGGTAGGCGACCCTGGCGCGTTCGTACACGCGAGGCATCAGGGCTCCAATGACCTCGGCCCTGAACTCTGGCTTGTCGAGGATCCGGATGGTCAACTCTTCGGCCTGGCTCATCCGCGCCGCCACCGCATCGGTGAAGCGCTTGTCGAACTCGATCCCGAAGTTCTCCTCCGTGTTCACGGCGGCCTGCTGCTGGACCTCTGGATCGGCGGCCATGTCGGCGCCGATACCCTCCAGGTGCAGGCGATCGGCCTCGGACAGGTCGGCGCCGAAGCGCTCGTTCAGCCGGTCGATAAGCTCGGACAGCGGGGCGAGCAGGTCCTCGTACCCGCCCGGGCCTCCCTCGCCGAACGCATGGAGCACTCCCCCGCCTTTCTCCAAGCTGAGGTCGTGCTCGCCGGTCTTCGCCACCCGCAGGTGGGTCATCTCAACCTGGTCGCCGAGGTCGATCGAGCCGGAGGGTTCGGCCGGCAGCCGCCACTCCAGCAGCCGGCAGTACGCGTACCGCTTCTCCATCGCCGTGTCGGCCATTGGCAACACCTGGGAGATGAACCCGTACCGAGAGACGAAGCGCTTCAGCCAGGTCCGGAACTCCTCCTGGTCGGCCTCCTCGAGGTCCGTGAACCGGTCCCGGGCCACGTCCAGCAGCGCGTAGAGCTTCGCCTGCACCCCCGGACCGTTGCCCGTCGCTCCGAAGTAAGCGCGCGCGAACGCCTCCACGTCCTCGGGCCGGACCACCCCGAAGCGGTCCACTTCGTGCCAGGCGTCGTACAGCTCGTTCGGATCGGTCGGCGCGGCGACCGACGCGTCGTAATAGGGGGCGAACGCGCGCTGAATCTGCTCGGCATCGTTCACGAAGTCCAGGACGAATATGTCCTCCTTCTCGGGATGGATCCGGTTCAGCCGGGAGAGCGTCTGGACGGCGTTCAAGAAATCGAGCTTCTTGTCCACGAACATGGTGTGGAGCAGGGGCTGGTCGAACCCGGTCTGGAACTTCTCCGCGACGATCAGGATCCGGTATTCGTCGGAGGCGAACCGGTCGGCGGTCTGCGACTCGGGGAAGCGATTCATGTTCGGCTCCGTGTAGTCCACGCCTCCGTCGCTGACCGTCCCCGAGAACGCCACCAGTGTCTTCACGTCGCGGTACCCGTGCTCACGGGCGTAGGTATCGATGGCCAGCTTGAACCGGACTGCGGAGAGGCGGGACCGGCACACAACCATCGCCTTGGCCTTCCCGCCGATCTTGTTGCGGGTAGACCGGCGGAAATGCTCCACGACGATCTCCGCCTTCTGAGCGAGGTGCGAGGGGTGGAGCGCTACGTACTTGGCGATCGCCTTCGAGGCCTCACGGACCGAGACCTCGGGATCCTCCTCGCCGGCCCGTGCCAGTCGAAAATAGGTCTCGTAGGTCGTGTAGTGCTCGAGGACGTCCATGATGAAGCCCTCCTCGATGGCCTGGCGCATCGAGTAGAGGTGGAAGGGGCGGTGGCGGCCGTCCTCGTCCAGTGGCTCGCCGAACAGCTCGAGTGTCTTCGCCTTGGGGGTGGCAGTGAAGGCGAACATCGAGAGGTTCCCGTGCGGGCCTCGGGCCTTGGCGGACGCCTCGACCAGGGCGTCCACTGCATCTTGCGGGTCGATCTCGCCTTCCTCGCCTTCGGGCACTTCGACCTTGACGTCGCCCAGCGCCTTCTTCATCTCCTGCGCGCTCTCCCCGGTCTGCGAGGAGTGCGCCTCGTCCACGATCACGGCGTACCGGCGCTCCGGGAGGCCTGCCACATCCTCGACGACGAAAGGGAACTTCTGGAGTGTCGTGATAATGACCTTGGCCTCAGCCGACCGGAGCGCCTCGGCGAGCTCCTTGGAGGACTCTTCGACCTTCTTCACCACGCCGTGGGCGTGCTCGAACTGGTAGATGGTGTCTTGAAGCTGTCGGTCGAGCACTTTGCGGTCGGTGACCACGACGACCTTGTCGAAGATCTTCCTGTCCCCGGTGTCGTGGAGTGAGGCCAGCCGGTGGGCCAGCCATGCGATCGTGAGTGACTTTCCCGAGCCAGCTGAGTGCTGGACCAAGTAATTCTTTCCGGGCCCCTGGTCGCGGGCGTGGCCCTCCAGCTTTCGCACCGCATCCCACTGATGGAAGCGAGGGAAGACCAGTGTGGCGTCGCGGCGGGCCGCCTTTCCCTTCCTGCCGGGCTTCGCCTGTTCGACATGGACGAAGCGGTTGAGGATGTCCAACCAGGCATGCCGCTCCCAGACCTGCTCCCACAGGTACGAGGTGGCGTAACCGTCCGGGTTCGGTGGGTTGCCCTTGCCGCACGCCGTCGCCCCCGGATCGCTTCCACGGTTGAGTGGCAGGAATCGCGTGGCCTTACGCTCCAGCTTGGTCGTCATCATCACCAGGTCCGGATCGACGGCGAAGTGGACGATCGCCCGCCGGCCGAGCAGCGCGTCCTTCGGATCGCGGTCAGTGCGGTACTGCGCCATCGCGTGGTCGACCGTCTGGTGCGTGAGCGGGTTCTTCAGCTCAGCCGTGGCGACCGGGAGCCCGTTGACAAACAGGACCAGGTCGATCGCGTTGGCGTGCTCGGGCGCGTAGTGGAGTTGGCGGATCACCGTGAGGCGGTTCGCGATGTACTTCGCCTCCAGGTCCGGGTTCAGGCCGGAGGCGGGGCGGAAGTAGGCGAGGCGGATGTGGACGCCCAAGTCCTCGACCCCGTGGCGGAGGACGTCGATCGTCCCTCGCTCGTCGACTTGCTTGGCCAGCCGCTCGGTGAATCGCCTCTGGGCGACGTCGGGGTCCCCGCCGTTCCGCTTGACGAGCTCCTCCCATTCGTCGGCCTGGGTGGCGCCGATGAAGGTGAAGAGCTCGGCTGTGTCGAGAGCGACCGCCGGGTCGTAGTGCGTCGGAACGCCGCGCGTGCAGCCGTGCGTGACGAGCCAGTCGAAGATCGCGTCCTCGAACGCGATCTCCTTCGTAAGCTTCATCGTTTCCGCCCACGTCGTGCCGCCACGTCGTTGTCCTCCATCGTATGCGTGCCAGCTAGCCCTGGCGCCGACGGGGCGCTGGGCGGGTGGGCGGGGAGGACACGCTGTTGCCAGAGGGACTGGCAAGCTGGCGTTCGAGGTCAGTGAAGGCGTCGAGGATGGCCCGGGCCTCGAACGCCCGGTTCCGACGGCCAACCGTGATGCGCCGGATCACCCCAGCCGCCTCCAGCTTCGCCATCGCCTCGTTCGTCCTCTCGAAGCTGCGTCCAATGAGCTGGGCGGCGCTGTTGACGGTAATGATCGGTGCGCCGGGGAGGACGGTGATGAGGAGGTCGACCGCGGATTTGCGCCGGATGCGGCCTACAGCCGCCTTCCAGCTCGCCTGAATCTGCCGAATCCGATTCTCGAACTCGAGGGCGTCGTCCACAGCCCTTTGACACGCAGCTGCGAATAGTCCCACCCACTGATTGAGGCCGGCGACCGCCAGCTTCGAGCCCGGGCTCCCAACATACCGCGTCGCTGTCAGGCCGCTCACATAGTCGTCGGCCCACGTGGCCAGCACCAACGACACCGGCGGGAGGACCCGAGGCGCGAGGCCTCGCCGCCGAAGGATCACATGGATCAACGCCCGCCCCGTTCTACCGTTGCCATCGGCGAACGGGTGGATGGTCTCGAACTGCGCGTGTGCAATCCCTGCCTGTGCAACGGCGGGAAGCTCATCCTCGTTGCAGAACGAGCACAGGTCTTCAAGGAGCGGACGCACCCGTTCCGGCGGAGGGGGCACGAACGCGGCGGAGCACGGGTTGTAGCTGCTGCCGCCGATCCAGTTCTGCGTCGACCGAATCTTTCCCCCTTGCTCCTCCAGTCTGGTGCCCGCCAGGAGTCGTCGATGAACCTCGAGCAGTCCCCCGACCGTCACGGCGTCTGCGCTCGCGAGGGTGGTCACCGCCCAAGTCATCGCCTCGATGTTGCCGAGAACCTCCTCCGCCGTGACATCCTCGGCTGGCACACCCAGCGCCTTTGCCGCCTCAGCCCGGAGGAGCCGCCGGCCTCCCACCTCGAGCCCCTCGATGTGGGACGAGGCGACCGCTTCCGCGCGCAGAAGCAGTCTGGCGAGCGCTTCTGTGTTGAGAAGCGTCTCCGCCTCGGCATTGAGGCGCTGCACGGCCTTCTCGGCGTCGGCGACGTCGGCGGCGACCGAGCCATCGAGGAGGAACGAGCGGCCTCCCAGGGGATCAGGGAGGTATGCCTCATATTCGCAGCCGCGACGGTCCCGACGGGGAAGCCCAGTCGGGATGTCGCTGACCCAGCGGCTCTTGGTAACCGTCGCCATTCCACCTCACTTATTCACGCTTGAATAATAACCGTGAATAACGTCCTTGTCCACTCACGGGAAGGCCGCCCGGCACTCGAGGCAGAATTCGCCAGCGTTGACTGCGAGTTGGATCGGTCAGGTGCCCCGCCTGCCCCTATGCTCTGCTCGGCCAACGCTCGCAGGGAGGATGTATGGCGATTCCCGACTACCAGACCATCATGTTGCCGTTGCTGCGTGAAGTCGAAGATGGGCGCGATCACACGCTACGGGATGTCGCCGCTGTGCTCGCGAAGCAATTCGGGATCACACGCGACGAGGAGAGGGAGCTCCTTCCGAGCGGCAAACAACCGGTGTTCTTGAACCGCGTCGGGTGGGCGCGGACATACATGAAGAAGGCCGGGCTGCTCGAGAGTTGGGGGCGAGGCCAGATCAGGATCACCGAGGAGGGGACTCGAGTCCTGGCTCAGGCTCCGGAGCGGATCGACAACGAGTTCCTAACGCGCTACCCAACGTTCCGAGAGTGGGCAGGGTACAAGCCTTCCACTAAGCCGGGGGCCAAGGAGCGGTCGGTCCAGACGACGGAGGCTGAGGAGTTCACCCCCGAGGAACGACTGGAGTCGAGCCACCAGGTCCTCCGAGACGCTCTCGCCCGCGATCTCCTCGCGCTAGTGAAGAAGAGCCCTCCCGATTTCTTCGAGCGACTCGTCGTCGATCTCCTGGTGGCGATGGGCTACGGAGGCTCTCGTACCGATGCGGGGCAGGCCATCGGTGGTGCGGGAGACGAGGGGATCGACGGGATCATCAAACGAGGATCGCCTGGGCCTTGATGTGATCTACGTCCAGGCCAAGCGGTGGGACAGGACTGTGGGCCGACCCGAGGTTCAGGCATTCGCGGGGAGCCTGGAGGGACGGCGAGCCCAGAAGGGCGTGATGATCACGACTTCCACCTTCTCTCCCGATGCTCGGCAATACGTGAACCAGATAGGGAAGAAGATCGTGCTGATCGATGGGCAGCAAGTCGCGGACCATATGATCGACTTCGGTGTAGGGGTGAACAGAACTCGCGTATACGAGCTGAAGGAGATCGACCTCAGCTACTTTGAGGCGGAGTGATCCGTCTTTTCCGCGACATCGATCTGGCCAGTCACCGCGGCCGTGATGAGCGCCTGTCGGTGCTCCTGGAGGCATTCGACCTGCCGCTCGATCCGCCCGCTCAGCGTGCGAAGCGAGTCTTGCTGGCGATCTAACTGCTTGACGATGGCGTCCTGCTCGGGCCTCGGAGGCATGGGGAACCGGTGCGCTCGGAGTTTCTCGGCCGTCAAGTGCACGATGGTTGCCTGGTTACCTTCGATGTTGAAGACTTTCATGCTGGCGGCAGCCCAGAGACAATACATCAGGAATCGAACGTTGCTGTTGCCGCTTGATCGGACCCGATGCACTGCCTTTTGGTAGTAACACTCGTCAACGTCACCTGGCCACACGGCCGCGCGGCCGACCTCACCTCCCTCGCAGACCAAGAGATCGCCCGGACGCAGCGCATACTTCAGTCGGTCAGCTTCCTCGAAACTCATCGTCGCCAGGTCACCCAGGTCGATTCGATCCCACTGCACGTTCACATTCCGCAGATAGGGTGCCGGGTTCGGCCCGTCAGCGCGCTCGGGATTCAGCATCTTGCCGAGCTGCACGTCGAAGTTTGCATACACAGGTGGAACAGTCCAATGAGCCGGAATCTGACTGGCCCAATCCAACCCGGTTTCATGAAGCGGCGCCTCGGCTTCCAGGCCCTTCGTTGTAGCTTGGTATACCTCAGCCTCCCACCGAGACCAGAGAAGCCTTGCCAAAGACTTCCTTCGATCGATGAGCTGGTCGATGCGGGCGGTCTCCCCGTCGAGGAACTCGACGATGCTTCTCTGCCTCGATAGGGTCGGTAGCTCCATCCGGTAAACCGACATTGACTCCCAATCGGTCCTGGGCATCTTCGTGCCCACAGACGTGGCTTCCCCCCATTCCAAGAAGGGACGGGACAGGGAGACGTAGAAAAGATAACGAGTTTCGAGCGCCGGACTGGGCCGAAGGATAAGGAATTCTCCAGACGCGGCGCCATCGAATGTCGGGGCAACAACCTTAGCGAGGTAGGGGCGAAGCTTGCCGAAGAGAACATCGCCCCGGCAGAAGGTCAGCTGCTCGTCGGCAGGCTTGATTTCTGGCTCGAACCCTGGGAGAAGTCTCCCGGTCCCGCTCTCCACGTGTTCCAGAGCCACCCAGGGAAGCTCAGCGTCGCGTCCGAGATCTCTCACATTCGATGCCACCGCACGAAGGCGTACAGAACTAGTCAATGCTCAGTCACCTCGCGGAGCAGGCCGAGAATCTCCCCTTCCAGGGCCCTGATTTCGGCATCGATCTGTTGGATTGGGCGAGGCGGTACGTACCGGTAGAAGTGGCGGGTGAAAGGAATCTCGTAACCGATCTTCGTCTTTGATTCGTCGACCCACGCATCCGAAACGAACGGGAGAACTTCGCGCTGTGCGTATTCGTCCACATCCTCGGCAAGGGGCACGCTCTCGTCCTCGCGCAGTTCGGGATCGGGCTCGGCCTTGCCCTTCTTGTCCATCACGACGGGCGCTTTATCATCGCGGACGAGCGCGGCGTCTAGCACCGCCTTTTCGACCGGCTTCGCCACCTTGTCGCCCCCAGCCAGCACGCCTCGAATCTTCTCTGCGAATACCTCGTGCTCCATCGTCGACGTCTCCTTCAGCCCCTCGAGAGCCGCGACGAGCCGCTCGCACGCTTCCTCATCGAGCTTCGCGACCGCCTTCGAGGCCCGCAATACGGCGAGCGTTTCGTCGGTCAGTTCCCACCGCACTCGCAGCGGCCGCTCGACGGTGATCCGCCGGTAGCCGAAGTCCTCGTTCCGGAAGATCTTGCAGCGCTCGTTTTCCCGGAACTCGGAGTAGAGCCACGTGATCTCCGCGATCTGCTCGCCGGTGATCGTCTTGCGCTTCTCCCCCAGGCTCTTTCGCATCTTGGTCCACAGCTCACGGGCGTCGACCAGCTGGATCTTCCCGCGCCGCTCCGGCGACTTCCGGTTGGTGAGCACCCAGAAGTAAGTCGAGATGCCCGTGTTGTAGAAGAGCTGGTCCGGCAAGCCGACGATCGCTTCCAGCCAGTCGTTCTCGATGATCCACCGGCGGATCTCCGACTCCCCCGACCCCGCACCACCGGTGAATAGCGGGGAGGCGTTGAACACGATTGCCAGCCGGCTCCCGCCCTTCTCCGGCGGCTTCATCTTCGACAACATGTGCTGGAGGAACAGGAGCGACCCGTCGTTGATCCTGGGCAGCCCCGCCCCGAACCGGCCCTTGTAGCCCTGCTTCTCGTGCTCCTCGCGGATCGGCTCCTCGACCTTCTTCCACTCCACTCCGAAGGGTGGATTGGCCAGCATGTAATCGAACGTCGAGTCCGGAAGCCCGTCCTCGGAGAACGAGTTGCCGAAGAGGATGTTCGAGGCGTCCTGGCCCTTCAGCATCATGTCGGAACGGCAGACCGCATAGGTCTCCGCGTTCAGCTCCTGGCCGTACACGCGCAGGCGCGCTCCCGGGTTGAGGTCTCGTAGGTAATCCTCGGCAACCGAGAGCATCCCGCCCGTGCCGCATGCAGGGTCGTAAAGCGTCGCGATGGCGCCTTGCTTAGTAAGGAGGTTGCGGTCGTTAGCGAACAACAGGTTGACCATCAGACGGATGACCTCGCGGGGCGTGAAGTGCTCGCCGGCCGTTTCGTTCGACAGTTCCGAGAACCGCCGGATCAGCTCCTCGTAGACATAGCCCATCTCCATGTTCGAGACCCGGTCCGGGTGCAGGTCGATGTCGCAGAACTTCGACACGACTTTGTAGGGGAGGTTGGAGCGCTCCAGCCGGCGGATCTGTCCCTCGAACTCGAATTTCGCGATGACGTCCTTGGTGCCTTGGTCGAATCCGAGGATGTAGCGGCGGAGATTCTCACCGATGTTCGAGGGATCGTCGAGCAGTTTCGGGAAGGTGAACTGCGAGGTGTTGTAGAAGCCGTGCCCGGTGAGCTGCATGAGCACAGGGTCGACGTTCTCCAGGCGGCCCTGGAGCTCCTCGTTGCGCTTCAGGACCTGCGCCTTCGTGGGCTCCAGCACCGAATCGAGCCGGCGGAGGACCGTCAGCGGAAGGATGACCTTACCGTACTCCGACTGCTTGTAGTCCCCACGGAGGAGGTCGGCCACCGACCAGATGAAGGCCACCTTCTCCTGGAAGTTGTCCACCCTCCTGGCCTCCCGCCTTTCTGTGAGGTCCATCACTATACGGAGGGTGGCCGACGCGCCTCCACCTCGTGTCGGCGGCGGCCGCTAGCCTTCTGTCGAGCCTCCCCCCACGAGACGCCATCGAGGCCGACCGTGGACGTTCGCGTGTGGGGCGTGGTGGAGGACCGGCTGATCGAATTGCGGGTGGAGCCCCTCGTCAGCGAGGGCGGGCTGCAGATCACCGGGCTGCCCGAACGCATAACGCGGACGACCGCCGACCGTGTCCGTGCCGCGCTGCTCAACTCCGGTCTCCTACCCGAGTCGCCCCCGGTGGCCATCCATCTCGAACCGACCGTTCAGCCCGGAGCGACAAGCGATCTCGACCTGGCCCTCGCCCTTGCCGTCCTGATTCAGGCCGGCATGATCGGGGCGGGGCTTCGATGGGTCCTGGCCATTGGTCGCCTCGGGCTGGACGGCGCGGTCCACGCAGGCCTCCCCGAGCGAGCCACGCTCGCAGACGTCGTCCGTTCCTTGTGTCGTACCCGCGTCGTAGAATCCGAACGTATGTTCGGAAGGGGTCCACGATGAGCGAGCTGCGATCAGCTATCGACACCCTCCGGTCGGAGGAGCTGACGGGGCTACCAGATGCGCGGATCGAGGAAGACTTCGCCGAGCTGCAGCGGGTAGCGGAGCTGTTGGAGGTCGAGCGCTTGCGGCGGCTTGGGGAGATCGAGCGTCGAGCGATCTTCCAGCGTGATGGACACCTCTCTGCGGCGTCCTGGTTGGCGAGCACGTTCAAGGTGGCGTGGGGAACCGCACGGGAGCACGTGCGGATCGCGCGAGCGCTCGAGGAAATGTCCGAAACTCGGCGAGCGCTGGACGATGGCGACCTCTCGATGTCGGCAGTTCGCGTCCTCGTCGCTGCTCGGGACTCCGACCCCTCGGCATTCCAGCGGTCTGAGGACGCGCTCGTCGAGGCCGCTCGGATCCACTCGATGCACGATCTGCAACGCGTGGCCGCCTACTGGCGCCAAGCGGTCGAGCGGGAACAGGCCCTCGAGGGCGACGAGAAGGTCCGGGAACGACGCCGACTGCATGCCTCCGTGACGTTCCTGGGGATGGTTCGGCTCGACGGCGACCTCGATCCCGAAACGGGAGAGACGCTCTTGACGGCGCTTCGGGCCATTTTGGACGCCGAGTCGCGAGCGGGCCGGGAAGGCGACGACAGGACGCCGGCTCAGCGACGTGCCGATGCCCTTGGCGAGATCTGCCGGCAGTGGCTGGATTCGGGCGAGCGGCCGACGGTAGGAGGCGAACGACCCCATGTCACGGTGACCATGGGCGTTGACGCCGTGCAAGGAGGCGAAGCTGGAACCAGCGAGCTGGACCATGTCGGGCCTGTCCATGCTGAAACTGCGCGGCGATTGGCTTGCGACGCCTCGATCATGCGCGTGGTGATGGCCGGCCCTTCTGAGCCGTTGGACATCGGCCGGCGCACGCCGGTGATTCCACCGGCGATGCGGCGGGCCGTGATGGTCCGGGACGGCCATTGCCGCTTCCCAAGCTGCGACCGGCCACAGACATGGTGCGATGCCCACCACGTCGTGCATTGGGCGGACGGTGGCCCAACAGCCCTGCAAAACCTTCTGCTGCTGTGTCGGCGGCACCACAGGATGGTTCATCAGCGTGGTGGCTTCCGGCTGGAGCTACTCGACGGCAGGGCGGTGTTTCGGCGGCCCGACGGCTCGCTGATCGAGGATCGCGCACCCCCATAGGCGCGGCGATCGTCTAGTCATTTCCGCAGGTCAAGCAGCGTCACTGCCTCACGTCATGCTGAAAGCAAGACGACCGTGAGGAGGTCACTGTGCCACCGTTCAACTTCGTAAGTGTTCGGATCCACTGCCGTTGCAGCGAGATCGCCAGCTGGTGCGTTCGTATCGACCGGAACGTCCCTGAACCCCTTCGCTGCACGCCGCGCGGAGGTGGTGGTGGCGGCGCAACCGCAGTTCTCTGCCCGCGCTGCGGACAGCGGTGTTTCGATAGCCCTGCTGACCTGGAGGCCGCAACCAATGCTGCGACACGCAGCGGGTGGGGGGAATGGATTCGAGAGGGTGCAGTCGTTCTCGAGTGCTGATCGAATTAGGCGGGCTAGCCGATGGCACCTTCCATCTGGAGCTCGATCAACCGGTTCAGTTCGACGGCGTACTCCATGGGCAGCTCGCGGGTGATGGGCTCGATGAAGCCGTTGACCACCATGGCGGTGGATTCGGCCTCGGACAGG
>Ga0137368_10005249_pt1 | contig 13677 bp, 18 predicted proteins | sample SagtaG_13_FD_104917 | JGI IMG/M metagenome (GOLD analysis project Ga0137368, IMG submission 104917) | Vadose zone soil microbial communities from Sagehorn Ranch, Mendocino, California, USA - Sage1_L_100_16 metaG | ecosystem: Environmental > Terrestrial > Soil > Vadose zone | place: USA...
CCAGGTACAGGCTTAGCTCGCCCATAAATCCCGACGCTTCCAACCCGGTCTGGCCTGTGCTCATCTGCCTGCGCTTCCTCAAGCACGCTAAAAGCCTATGCTCACTGATCGCAGCTCTAACACGTACGCGACTTAGCCGGCCTGTACAGCCGCGGGAAGCGACTCGAGGCCCCGCAGATAGAAGTGCTCGCGCCGCCGTACAGATCCAGCGAGCTCGATGCGGCTGAAAGTGCGCTCGACGTTCCCGATCGCGATCTGCGCCTCGAGGCGGGCCCAACGGCGCCCCGAGGCAGAAGCGCAGCCCCAGCGCGAACGCAAGATGGCGATACTCCCGGCGCCCGATGTCCAGGTCGTCTGGGCTGGCGAACTGTGCCGGGTGGCGGTTGGCAGTCCCGATAACCGGCGTCAGGAAATCGCCCGCTGCAACCCGACAGCCAACAATCCCGACCTCCGTGGTCGCACGGCGGCCGGTCGCTTGCACCGGCGAATCGAAAAACGCAAAACTCCTCCACGGCAGTTACGATAAGTTCTGGCTCAGCCCGCAGGCGCTCCAGCTGCCGCGCATGCTCCAACAGCGCGAGGAAGCCGTTGCCGATGAGGTGCGTCGTCGTCTCGTGTCCGCGAACAGGAGCACACACACACACACACACACACACACACACACAGACGCTGATCAGTTGATCGTCGTCGAGCATGCTGCCACCGTCCTCCGGCTCGATCAGCGCGGTCAGAAGGCGACGGACGCTACCAGCAGGCCGACAACCGGTATCCGAGAGGAGGGCACAACATGGACAGGTGCGTTGTCGAGCTCGAGCCGACCGACACTGGCGAGTCCTCGCTCTTCGCGCCACCCTTGCCCGGCCTCTTGATTCTTGGTCAGAGCACCGACGAAGTGCTCGATCGTGCCCGGGCGGCGATTCACTTCCACAAGAGGGAGAAGCAGACCGGGTTGGCCAGGCTGAAGTGGTACTCTCACCTCAGCCCCCGACACTGCCTGATGGAGGATAGGGCCCTGCGAAGTGGCCCGTAGGCGCAGCCTCGGTTTGCGAGCCAGGTGGCATGCCGCACTCGCAGTGCGACATCACCACCGCGGCCGCGATAGGCACCGCGACATGATGACTACCCAACCGCCGCTCCATCGCGGACGCAAGCCCCGGACAGCTCACGCGGTGCCGACCATCCAAGCATTCCACCGATACGATCCTAAGCCTGGACTGACCACTAAACTGACCACTAATTCTGGCGACCGCTGCGTAAACGTGGGTACCCAGACGGAGTGGCGACCTAACTGTGCATCTCGCCAGAGGCGCCTGGAGCCCCGTATGTAAGGTGAACCACTTCTCTGGCAGGCAAGGGGTCGGCGGTTCGAATCCGCCATGCTCCACCGACGACTTCTGAACTCGAAATTAGCACTCTGCGACGGAGAGTGGCCAGACTAAACCGCCGGGTTCAACGCCGTCCAAGTTCAGGGTGACCCCTTGCTTGTGTGGCAAGGGGTCAGCGAAAACTGCGGAACGTCTGAACTCAGCGGTGTATCAGTCATGGCGGCGTACCGCAGTTCCTACCGCAGTTCGAGACCATTGAGACGTTGATCGGCTCCACTCGTGCGCCACACCGCTGAGTACGGCCCTGGTTGGGTCGCCGACAACTTAGGCGTCGACGAGCGAACCGTAATCGTTCCGGTCTGCACGCCATCGCATGGCGTCGCGCCGAATTGGCGTCAGAGTTGGCGTCAACCCGCCTAACTAAAGAGGTTTTGAGAATAGGCTGCTACCGGAGAGGCGGCGGTTGGTGCGACACTGAGGGATGACCACGGTTCCGGTAAAGCACCGAGCGAGCAACTCGATAGTGCGGCGTGTCCGACCGCGACGCGACTTCGCGGGCATGGAGGCGCGGCGCATGCGCGCGGCGGACCTGTTCGAAAAAGGCGTCATTCCAGCGGAGATTGCGCGCCGGGTGGGTGTCTCGCACCAGATCGTGTCTGACTGGCGCGCGGTGTGGCGTCGGTCAGGACGAGAAGGTCTACGCGGCGCAGGACGGGCTGGGCGGCTACCAAAGCTGAGCCGCGAACAACTTGAGTTGGTCGAGGTCGAATTGGCCAAAGGGGCCGCAGCCAATGGCTACGCCAACGATCTGTGGACCTTGCAACGCGTGGCTGAGGTGATCCAGCGGGTGACGGGTGTGTCGTATCACCCAGCCCACGTCTGGTACATCCTTCGCCACAGCCTGAAATGGAGTTGGCAGCGACCGGCTCGCCGAGCGAGCGAGCGCAATGATGAAGCCATCCAGCGCTGGGTCAAGCAGCGCTGGCCACAGTTGAAAAAACGGCACGGCGCCAGAACGCGCTGATCGTGTTCGAAGACGAGTCCGGGGTGTCGCTGCTGCCGTCGGTGCGAGCGACCTGGGCACCCAGAGGCCACACCCCGGTGCTGCGCCATCGGTTCGCCTGGAAACGGCTGTCATTGGCCGGTGCCCTGGCATACGAACCCGATGGCAGCGACGCGCACCTCGTCTTCCAACTGCGTCCTGGCGCCTACAACGACGAAACGCTCATTGAGTTCCTGACCGATGTGCACCACATTGTGCAGCGGCGCGTGCTGTTGATCTGGGATGGACTGCCGTCACATCGCAGCCGACGCATGCTGGAGTGGGTCGCCAGCCAGCCTGACTGGCTGCGCATCGAGGCGCTGCCTGGCTATGCGCCAGACATCAATCCAATCGAACAGGTCTGGGGCAACCTCAAATCGACGGAACTCGCCAACCTGTGCTCCGACAGCATCGGTGAAGTCGCCACCATCGCAGACGACGGACTGGACCGCATCGGCAGTGACACCGCACTCTGCTTCGCTTTCCTCCGCCACTGCGGTCTATGCATGTGACCGCCAGTTCCAGCCGGCAATTTCCCAAAGCTCTATAGCTTGTTATGTGACCAAAGGTGTTTGGCCCTCAAAACGAATTGCGCGTGACGCGTCACGACTCGCACCAAGCATCAGCGGAGGCAAATTAGCTGACTTATTCCATTCGCATTCCGCGGCGCTGACCCGAGCTCAGGATGGCCAAGCGTACGAGTAGAGGTGAAACTCGGAGTCTGCCGTGAGGGACGCGAGCCACAACTGACACCTGCGTTGGTCGAGCACGCGCAGGTAACCATGTTTTTCGCGGTTCCGACCATCTACATTGGCCTCCTGAACGCCGGTATTGACCCGCGGCGGTTCAGCTCAGTGCGTTATTACTTCTCCGCGGCTGCGACGATGCCCATCGAAGTCGCGCGGCGCTGGCAAGCAATATTCGAACTTCCGATTGTGGAAGGCTACGGTCTCACCGAAACGTCGCCGTTTGCTTCGTACAACCACATCTGGGAACACCGGCCCGGGTCCGTTGGCACGCCCATCGAGAACGTCGAGATCAAGATCCTGGACCTGGAGGACCGCGAGGTGGAACCGGGGACGTGGGGCGAGATCTGCATCAAAGGGCCGAACGTCATGCTCGGCTACTGGAACCGTCCGCACGAAACCAAGGAGGCGATTCGCGACGGCTGGTTCCACTCCGGCGACATCGAATACGTGGACTCCGACGGTTACATCTATATCGTCGATCGTGTGAAAGACATGATCAACTCGGCGGGCTTCAAGATCTGGCCGCGCGAGGTGGAGGAGGTGCTGTTCGAGCACCCCGCGATCAGGGAGTGCGCGGTGGTCGGCCTACCGGATCCCATCAAGGGCGAGATCCCGGCGGCCTTCCTCGTGCTGCAAGAGGGCGCAAGTCTCTCGGTCGGTGAGTTCGACGCCTACTGCCGCCAGCGCATCGCCGCGTACAAGGTGCCGCGACAGGTGGAGTTCGTCGGCGCGCTGCCGAAGAATGCCACCGGCAAGATCCTCAAGCGCGTGTTGCGCGACCAGGCCGCGGACGCGACAGCGCCGAGCTGACGCACTTCTGCATCAAACACGACGCGAACATCAGGCGTGGTCGCCGGAGTCAGGTGTGACGCAGCTCACAGCGGCTGGCCTGCGAACGTGGCAAGGTGGCCGGGAATGCATATGCGCACCACTGCACGGCTCGCCTTCGCGGCGCTGATGATTGGCCTCGGCATGTCAACACCGCTAACTGCTCTCGTGGAGCCCGGAGTTGCGTATGCGGCCCCGTCGGAGAGCATGCCCGTGTATCGGGCGCAGATCCGATTCGTCACCAGCAGTGTCGGCAGCGCCGGCACCGACGACGACGTCCAGGTCTCACTCAACGACGGCAACCACACCTGGGTCGATTACGGACGCGATGATTTCGAAGGCGGCGACGACTTTACGTACGACCTCAGCCTGACGAACCTCCGCACGCTCAGCGACATCAGATATCTGACAGTACAGAAGACGGGCACAAATGGTTGGTGCGTCGAGAGCCTGAGTCTGCGCATCAACGGCAAGGCGATTTACTCGCGCTCGTTCCAGACCTCGACCTCCGCGTGTCGGTGGGTCGACGCCAACGATGGCCACACACCCTCGTTCACCATCGCCGGCACGACGCTGCGCAGCCACACGCTGTGGCAGGGCTACACTGCGGCTGCTCGTCCGACGTCAATGTCGCGCGCTGAGCTCGAGAGTCGCATCGAAGCGATCGTCGGCAACTGGATCGAGGGCGTCGACGACACCTACAAATGGGGCAACCTGAACGGCTCCCGCTTCGTGGACGCTACTCCGAAAGACGGGCGCACAAGCCACGTCGACCTGGATCTGACGCGGATCTACAACAACTGGCCCAACACCGAGGCGGATGGCGACTTCGATATTCAGTTCGCCTGCTCGGGTGGGCGGATCAGTGTGGTGGTTGGGCGCGTGGGAATCATGTACACGCCGTGGGGATCTTCCCTCAGCTCGCCACCGGAGGACGAGCCTGCGCTGCAGAGCGCGCTCCAGAGCGGCCTCAGCGCGCCCCTGAATGCGCTCAACTCCGTGCTGGGCCTCAACGTGACGGCCACTTGTCCCGACGTACTGGTGGATGGCGGCGGCACCGTCATGATTCCACAGATCTCGTCGAGCAACGTGTGGTACGACGACCCGCCGATTCTCCCCTGATATCGACGTCCTAGAGTGAATCGGTGCGGCGGAGGTCGCGATGTGCGTGCGACCGATCGCCGCGTCGTACGCCTCACTTGCCTCGTCGATTCGCTCGACGCGACGCAGCAAATCGGCCCGAATCGCGTGACAACTCGTAGTCGTGCAAGTCCAGCTCAGCAACAAGTTCCAGCGCCGCCTAACGTCCCTCCACTTCGGCAAAAGGCGACGACGCGGTTGAGCGCAACTGGGGTCGGCGACATCGCCATCAGCTGGTCCTAGAGCTGGAGGATCTGTTTCCAGTCAGTCGACTCGGCGTTGGGAGCGTCGCTGTGGACCGCGTTGATAGCGCGAGACTACCCCGAAGGGCGCTACGCGGGCCTCAGCGCGACGAAGATGGCGTCAGCGAGCCCTGCCGCCACACGTCTACATATTCCGTCGATGGCGAGCATGCTGGCCAGGCCGAAGGTGCCGACCGTCCGGAGGGAGTAGGGTGAGTTCGAACGCGCCCGGCGCGTCGGACACTCCTGAACTGGACTCGGGCCTGCTGCTGGCGCGGCCGTGGCCGGGCGGTCGGCTTCCGACTGATGCGCCGACCAGGCGGCCCAGATCAGTCAGTGATGAATCCACCCCACATATGTGCCAATGCCCTGTGAGGCCAGCGTCGGGCTCGTCGTCGTAGGCCTGCAGTCGCTGCGGGTCGCCGGACTCAAGCTGCTTTGGGTCGGCATCACCACGTCAGCGGAATCAGGCGCTGCCGCACTCGATCGCGATACGCCGCGTAGCCCGGCAGGTTGGTCGAGAGAAAGCGCTCTTCGTCGGTCAGCCGCCAAAGGATCGCGACGCATATCGGCACGAATGCGAGCAGAGCCCACCACGAGCCGAGCGCCCGAGCCGACGGCGTCGGTCTCGGCACGTACGAGGCCGATGACAGGCTCGGGACCCGAGCCGAGGAGACCCGCTGATGCCGGCTCGCGTTGCTCGCAACTGCGTTGGCCAGAATCTCATCGTTTGTCTACGCACCGATCGAGCGCTCCGCGGCGAGTTCGAAGTCCAGGGTTTGCAATGGGCTCGTGGGGCGCGCAGCGGCGGCCAGGCCTGGTAGTAGTGAGCAGTGCCGAATTCTCCGCGGCGCAGCTTCGGGCCATTACGGCCGCCGACGGGCCGCTGGCCATCGTCGCCGGACCTGGCTGTGGGAAAACGACCGTGCTGCAGCGCGAGCAGCGTTCCTTATTGGCGAGCGCGGCTTCGACCCCTCGACGATTCTGGTCGTGAGCTTCACGACGGAAGCTGCACGCAGGCTGCGGCGGGAGGTAGCTCGCCAGCTCGGCGACCGCGCTGCCGACGTGGCCATCCTGACACTGCATGCACTCGGTCGACGCGTGATCGACACCTGAGCCATCCATCTTGGCTACGAGGACCGGCCCAGCGTGCTGCATCAGGACGAAGCCCGAGCGTTGCTGGGCTCCGCGGCCGATTCGCTCGGCTGGGACCTGAAGGCGGTGCCGGTGGACGAGTTGGCCTCCGTCGTCGATCCGCACCGACTGCTCACGGACGCTGAAAGCCGCCAGAACGATCTTGTGGCGCCGCTCGCTGCCGCATACGAGGAGCGGCTGCGTCGGCACGGTGCGATCGGCTTCGTGGCCATGCTCAGCCTGCCGCTGCGGCTATTTACCCAGGACGGGGGCGCATTGCGCGTGCTTCAGGATGCCTATCGCTGGGTGCTGGTCGACGAGGGCCAGGACGTCGATCAGACGCAGTGGCGGCTGGTGGAGCTCTTGGCCGCACAACACGGCAACCTGCTGGTTGCAGGCGACGACGCGCAGTGCATTTTCCGGTGGCGCGGCGCCGACCCGCACGCGATGCAACGCTTCGTCCAGCATCATCCGGGCGCCAATCACGTGACCCTGGACAAGAACCATCGTTCGACCAGCCGACTGGTCCACCTGAGCAATGGCCTTGCCGAGCTGCTGCCCAATCGCTCGCCACTCTACACCGACAATCCGGTAGGTCCATTGCCGCGCTTGCTGCTTGCCGAAGACGAACAGGCCGAGGCAATCTTCGTCGCGGGACAGATCGCGGCGCTGCTCGACCGCGGGCTACTGCCTCACCCGGGAGAGGCTGCCATCGTGTTTCGCACGCGCGCTCAGGCCGACGCGCTCGTCGGCGCTTTGCGGGCGGCGGGGCTCCCGTACAGGTTGCACGGCCACGCCGATCTCGTGGGCACACGTGTCGCCCGCGACGTCATTGCTTACCTGCGGTTGGCGGTGAACCTCGCCGATCGGGCGGCGCTGGCCGCATCGTTGACGTGCCGCGCCGCGGGCTGGCGCTCCTGGCGGCAACCCTCGTCGAGGAGCGGGCGACGACAGCCGAGCTGGCTGCCCGCGCAGCCGACTTCGGGTCTGCTGCCGTGGCTGCCCCCGGTCACCTTGCTGGACCGAGCGCTCGATCGCAGCGGCTATCGCAGGTGGCTCGAGCTCCATCCGGATGGGACGAGGCGGCTTCGTCTGCTCGGCCGGCTGCGGGGACTCGCCCAGTGCATCGAGGTCTCACTCGCCGAATGGCTGGATGACACTGCCCTCGGCGAGGGCCTGGCCCCTGGCGACGAGGAGGCCGTCCGCCTGAGCTCGATGCACACCGCCAAGGGAGAGAGTGGCGAACGACGTTCGTGGTGGGGCTCGAGGAAGGCCCCGTCCCACACTACAGAGCGCTTACCCAGGCCAACACCACGCCCGATGGTGACGCTCTGGACGAAGAGCTCCGCGCTTTGTACGTGGCGCTCACGCGCGCCCGCGAACGCCTCTTTCTCAGCGCCTGTCTCGTGCGATCGAGCGGCGAACGAACTGAACCGCGTCAACCGTCGCGGTGGCTGCATGCGCTGCCACCCGAGCTTCTCGGCGCAGCCTGACCGCTGGTAGACGTGCCTGATAACCCCACCTGTGTTCGTCACGCCCGGCGGGTCGACGTCGAGGCGCTCAAGGAGGCGCACCCGATTCAGGATGTGGTCGCGCGTTATGGCGTCGCACTCCGCCGACAGGGCCGCGCCTCGGTCGGACGCTGCCCCTTCCACGACGACCAGGGCCGACCGAATTTCTACACCTGGCCGGACACGCATTCATGGTTTTGCTTTCGCTGCGCCGTGGGCGGGGACGCCATCCGCTTCGTCGAAATGGCTGAGGGCGTAGATTTCCTCGAGGCCGTTGAACGTCTGACGGGCGGCGCGCGCGCTGGTCAGCTTCTACCGTGCGGGCCGCACGTGAACACAGCCTCGGCGACGTCACAGGCGCCAGTCGCCTTCGCCGGACGCGATCACGATGAAGTGGCTGTCCTTCGGGCAGCCACCTGGCTCTATCACCAGCGCCTGCTGGCCGATTCCACCGCCCTCGCGTACCTCCGGCGCCGAGGATCGACCGGGCCACCGCCGAGTCCTGCCGCATCGGGTACGCCGCGGGCGATCAGCTCGTCCCCGCATTGCGCTGGCAGCGTCTACCACTTGGGCCAGCGCTGCGGGTCGGCTTGCTCACCCGCTCCGGTCGGGAGTTCCTGGGCGGCCGCATCGTGGTACCCGAGCTGCGGGCGGGAGACTCGCTCTGGCTGACGGGACCTCTCCTGGAACCGGCCGAGGCAGCTGCGGACACGGACGAGTCAGCTGGTCGAGAGCGCGATGGCGCGCAGCCGGCGCCGAAGTACCTCGACCTGCCCGGTCCTACACCGTTGCTCGGCCTCGAGCAGGTCCGCGGATCCCCGACGGTGATCGTAATCGAAGGCGTGTTTGACTGGCTGACGCTGTGCTGCTGGGGCTACCCGGCAGTGGCTCTGCTCGGCACCCACACGCGCCCCGATACTCTTGAGCACCTGCGCGCGTTTCAACGCGTCTATCTGGTTCTCGACCAGGACGACGCGGGGCTGGAGGCCACGCTCCGACTCTCGGACGCCCTCGGCGCACGGGCCGTTCCCGTGGAACTACCAGAAGGCGTGCACGATCTTGGGGAGCTGGCACCAAGAGCGGATGGCAGGGCAGTCTTCGCAGGCGCGCTCCTGGAGGCGGTCGGCGCGTGCACGCCAGAGAACGTCTAGCCTGGATTATTCATAGACGTAACGCGACAACGGGGCGCCCTTGAGTGATCGCCGGCTGCGGCCTCGGCTTGGCGGTGTGCGGCCGGCGGCTTGATCGCCCGGTCGAGAAGTCAGACATAGCGCATTCAAGTGCTTGAGCACCGGTGGACGCGCAGCGAGAATCACGGGGACGACATTGCTGGCTCCCGGGCTGCGCACACAGATCGTGGTTAGCTCGTGGCCCGAGTCGATGAGTTCCGCCACTCGCGCTGCGTTCTGTTTGTTGACGTGCCGGAACGGCTTGCGTCCCGGTGATCGTGCAGAGCGCGGTGGCGTTTGGATCGTGCGGGTTGTCGGGTTCGCGCACGGGCCGGACGCTGCCACCGAGGCGAGCCGCGGTTTGGTGTTCGCGCTGGCCTCCGGGTGGGCGCGCTCGGCGGTGTCCCTAGGACTACCGCGTGCCCGCTGGCGGGTACGGGTTCGGTGGCCAGCTGCGCCGGAAGTGCACCACGCCGGCCAGGCCGAACACGAGGGCGCCGAGCATGTACCACGCGGGAAAGGTCACCGCGGCAGCGACGCCCGTGAGGGCGAGGAGGATCCCCGCCCATCGCGGCGCCGGTCCCCGCCACGTCAGGATGCCGAACCCGACGAACCCAAGGCTCAGGGCCACCGCGCCGGCGATGAAGGCTGCGGCGAGCCAGCCGCTCTGGCCGGCCGCCAGTTCGACATCGACGAGCGGGGCGATGACCCGGACCAGGCCCGGCCCGAACACCCCAATCGCAGCCGTCAGGCCGAGGACGACGGCCGCGGTGGCGCGACGTCCGGTCTCGAGGCGAGTCACCGCCCTTCCCCACAGGCCGAGGGCGATCCCCATCACGATGAAGCCGACGCCCATGAGGACAAACCCCACGGTGAACTGGTCCGCGTCGGCCTTCGCGATGGCGATCCGCTTCGCGTCGTCGTCGAAGGCCTCGGCCCAGGCACCCACGACCGGGCGGCTGACCCCGGCGAAGAAGATGAGCCCGCCGAGAAGCAGTACTCCCGCGGCGGCGCGGAGCGAACGCCGGGCCGTCCCTGCGTCGACGGGCGGACCGCTTGATGGTCGGTTGGCTCCGGTGGTCTTCCCCGCCACAGCATCTCCTGAGCGGTGCGAACGAATCCTACACCCCTCGCCGGCTTCGCACCGCACTACCAGCTCGCCGACGGCGAGCCTCGCTGTTACCCGACCGGGGACGCTGGACGAACTGACGGTTCTGTGCGAGCCCCCGACGGCTGACGCGGACGGTGCTGCACTGCGCGAGCGGGCCGTCCGCGCACTACAACAAGCGACGGGTCTCAGCATCCGCGTCGAGGTGCTGGCTATTGGCGGCGTGCCAAGGAGCGAGGGCAAAGCCGTGCGGGTCATCGACCAGAGACGCCGATAGGTTGCGCATGCAGTGCAAGGCCACAGCTGAGCATCCGACTAGCCCTAGCGCTCGCCACCCGCCTACGAGCGCGCCGACTGCTGCTGGCGTTGAATAAATGCGAGCAAGTGCCGCACGCTTGCGCGGGCTCGTAGACGCTCTGCTGCGAAGCTGTCCTGACTTCCAGGTGCTCGGCACGAGTCGCGAAGCCATGGGCATTGTGGGCACGCGCATCATGGCCATTGACGCGATCAGCGAGCGCGGCTCGCGTCGTCGCCAGCTACTTCGGCGCAGTGCAATGAAGCGTGGGTTGCGCGTTAGCGCATCAATTCGGCGGGTTCGCGCGAGCCTGAAGGGCGTGAGTTTCCGCCTCGGTGCGTCTGGTACGCCCGCGGCGTTCCCGGCACAGATAGTGGTCAACAGGCAAGTGGTCGGCCTTGGAAGCGCCGCAGCGTCGCCGATTCTGAGTACGAAACGGTTCCGAACACCGCGCATTTCGAACCGCCGACCCCTTGCCTGTCAGGCAAGGGCGGAGCGGTTTTTTTCGTACTCAGCGGACGCCTTCCAAGTTGGGCGTACGTCCGTTGCGTGCCGTCCACATGCGGCATCTGTCGTGGTTATTGAGTGCCTTTTTGAGTACCCCTTGACGTGACGCGCCGGTGAGACGGCCATGGTCTAGCTCTCGATCTCGAACATGCCGCTGGCCTCGAACCGTGCGAACAACACAGCCCACCCGATGCGCACGGACTTGGCGACTCACTGGCGAGCATCTAGTCGTATGTCGAGTGGAGGCAGGGCCTCTGCTGTCGAGCGCTGCACAGCGTGCCTGACGTTGTTGTTGCCGGACGGCCTACGCCCAGGATGGACGGCGGTGTTCTGTGCCGGGGCTCGCTCGGCGAGTTTGCGCCTAGACGAGTGCGCCAAGTAGCACGCCTTCGACAGCTGCGGCTAGTGGTCCGCTCGAGTGAGCGTCCGTCCTGAACGACGCCACGCTGACCAGGCCTCCGATCGCTGCGAATGCGTGTGCCGGCTTTCGCGGGAGACGCTCGAGTTCGCCAACTGCGGCGAGCCTTGTATATGGTCGGCAGGAAGCCTTGTAGGCGCGCGACGTCGGTCTCCTCAAGCCACTCCAGCAGCAGCGGCAACGCCAGGACGCTGACGGCCTCAGGCTCCTTCACTGGCACGAGTGCCCGGTCCGTCTCGTGTAGGTAGCCGATGGCGCGATCGGCATTGACCTCTGGCGCAGTGTCGACGATGCGCAGCGCGGCTTGCGGATCCGCACCGTCGATGACCGTCGGCGGGCAGAAATCGAACGTGCGCGGCAGGTGCTGCCCGTGGTCGCGGACGCTCAGCGCGACCGTGGCAGGGCGAAGCGCGAGCTCAGCGCCGAGCATGTATACCGTGGTGGATCGGCTCACGCCACCCCGAGGGTGGCGCACGGTCAGCGTGGTGCTGGCCTGGGCAGACCATGTATCCGTGAACCCGGCGCTGATCGAGCGAGTCACATTCACCACGCGCTAGGCCTCAGTCCGGGTCGCGTTCGGTGTTGTGAGCCTGCCAGCAAGGCGGTGGTCGGCATACAGACCAGACACTGAGCCTATGCGCGTGTTTCTTCTCCTCGGGATCCTCGTCCTCCGCACCGCCACGAACGGCACCGGCCCAGAGTGACGATTGGTCGGATCGCAAAGGTGATCGCTGCGCCAAACTCCAATGTTCCGACGCCATCGAACAGATGACGATCGCCGCGATCGAGTCGGGCCCGAACCTAATCATCAGAGACGACATCCTCGGCCTCAGCCGTCATTCCGCCCAAGTAGGCTCAACAGGAGCAACAGCTTCGCGAGTGTCAGCAACGAGTTGAGGCAACGGACATCAATCCCCTCCTCGCCCGGCTTTGACGAAGGGAAATCGAGTTCACCTCGCAGTTCGACAGGAGAGTTGCATGACATCGTTGAGAGGCAAGGTGGCGATTGTCACCGGCGCCGGCCGTGGCATCGGCCGTGCCATTGGAGTGAAGCTCGCGCAATGCGGGGCTGACGTCGCCCTGGTCGATCTCGAAGCCCCGCTCGAGTCGGCGGCGTTGGCCGGACCGTCGGCGATCCCGTTCGCCGCGGACGTCTCTAGCGAGGCCGCACGGTCAAAACTTGGCGAGGCGATCGACCGAACATTCGATCGCGTGGACATCATCGTCAATAATGCGGCGGTTTTTCCGCGCGGTCTCATCGAAGAGTTGGAGTTCGATGCGTGGCGCCGGGGCTTCGCGGTCAATCTCGACGCGCAATTCCATAGCGCGAAGCACTTCGTGCCACGCATGCGCAGCAATGGTTACGGCCGCTTCATCGCTATATCTTCCAATTCGATCGGGACCGCCGAACAGGGGCTCAGTGCCTATATGGCGACGAAGATGGGCGCGATCGGGTTCATGCGTGGCCTTGCCAATGATGTCGCCGCCTTTGGCATCACCTGCAATGCGATTCTCCCTTCCCTTACCAACACTCCGGCGACGGCCGACGTGCCTTGGGAAGCCAAGCAGCTCGTATGGCAGCAGCAGGCGATCAAACGATTGGGAGAGCCCGAGGACATTGTCGGTCCCGTCGCCTTCTTAGCCGGCGCGGAGGCAAGTTTCATCACCGGTCAGGCGCTGGTCGTGGACGGCGGGCTCTACAAGATCAGCTAGGGGCGGGCGACCGAGGCGGTCTAGCTGTGCGAGGTAACCGACCGGTTCACCGCTACGTCTTTTCGGCGACCGGACCACACTTTGTTTAGGGGTGCCCGGTCGGCCCAGTCGACGGAGGCTCGGTCGCATGCACACCGACGGCGGCCGCCTATCGGCCTGGCCGACTGGTACCAACAACATATACGGAGAAATCTCAAATGCGACTGAACAGCAAGGTCTGCGTCATCACCGGCACCGGAGGCAGCATAGGGCGTGCGGCCGCGGTGCGCTTCGCGCGAGAAGGCGCAGCGGTAGTCGGCGTCGACACGAACCGGGACGCAGCGCGGGAGACCGTCCAAATCGTCCGCGCAGCCGGCGGGCGGATGAATTCGCTCCATCCCGTCGATGTGACGACAATGGCTGGCTGCCAGGAGGTCGTCGAATTCGCGATCCGCGAATATGGCCGGATCGACGTGCTGTTCAACAATGCGGCGATGGCGCATTTTAACTGGATCGA
>Ga0137368_10005250_pt1 | contig 13677 bp, 15 predicted proteins | sample SagtaG_13_FD_104917 | JGI IMG/M metagenome (GOLD analysis project Ga0137368, IMG submission 104917) | Vadose zone soil microbial communities from Sagehorn Ranch, Mendocino, California, USA - Sage1_L_100_16 metaG | ecosystem: Environmental > Terrestrial > Soil > Vadose zone | place: USA...
CTCGCGGACGGTTTCAAACTGATTCCGCACAATCGGCGGTGGCGGCGGCAGGATTTCTTTCATTGATTGCTCTTCCTAAAATGCGCCTGGCTCAGGGTCACTCACCGGTGCCGGGCAACCGTGTCAACGCCACGCTCCTGTATCGTGTCAGCATTGGCGTACCGGCGTCAGTAACAATCAGGACGATATGGAGCGTTTGAGGGGTTGCAAGCGTTGGGGCAACTACAAACGTCTTTGCCGAGCGAGCGTGCTCATTCTCGACCGTCGGCCCGCGGTAACTGCGCGGACTCGGAATGAACTCCTCAGCCGGCACCCTCTGCCTGGAGCGCTTCCCACGTGTCGAGGTAGAGCTGTTGGATAGCAGGAGCTACGGCCAAATCGCGTGGCAAGTTGCGGTTTTTGATAAGTTCCACCACGTCAGCCTTGTCCTTTAGGCGGCTCGTTGGACTATTCGCCCACGAATCCAGCTTGAGTGAAATCAAGTCTGTGATGCTAACGATTTGAGGTCGGTCCGCAACAGTCCTCGGTTCCGGGAAAGGCACCTTGCACCCGCGCCGCAACACCTTGCCTGCCGGCAGCAGGTCAATTCTGACCCCGTTCCGGCGATCCACCACACGCTCATCGACACCCGACAACCGCGCGAACGGGCCGCTCAAATCCGCCGTCAGAAATTCGACCGCTTCGAGGACATCTGGCACGACGATGTCCACATCGAGCGTGAGCCGTGGATAACCATGTTCCTGGACGGCCAGGCCACCGACGATGAGGTGAGGAATGTCGAAATGCGCCAACACCTCGGCGGCCGCGCGGGCACTCTGCTCCAGCCCGGTTGTCCCGGTATTCTCACGCAGCAGGCAGGCCTCACGATCCGTCATCGCCTGAAGCGTCGCACAACCGGACCGCGTCATCAATTCTTTTGGTTTCGGGACCCGGAAATGTCAGGAAACTCTTGTTCCACCCTGGCGATCAACCATTGTTGGTCAAGAGCCTCCTTCGCTTCGGTGGCAAGTCGGTGCGCGAGATCGGTCTGGTTGCGGCCTTTGGCGATAAGCGCCGGGTAGAAGGCGCAAATGCGTTGGTCATGGGGCGCCGATGACTGCTCATACGTTTCGCGCAGCAGGGACTCGGCTTCATCGTGACGCCCCAATTCGACGAGGATTGAGCCCAAGCTGCCTTTGATCGAAAGCTCCGTCGGACACAGAGCCAGTGCTTTCCTTGCCCAGGATTCTGCGGCGGGTAACAGTTCGCGACGCTCGCAATACAGAATTTCGCAGGCCACGCTGTCGAGTAATACGAGTTTCGACGGAAGCGGGACATCGGAAGAACACCAGTCCTCTGCGGCGGCGGTGGCGGAGTCCACATGGCCGTCGCGGAGCAGAGCGCGGAGTCGAACCACGCAGGCCGACGTCCGCAACGCCCACCCGAGCCCGGCGTGATCAAGAATTCTCTGCGCTTCTTCGGCTGCCACCCCCGGCCGATTTGATTCAAGCAAGGCCTCCGCCCAGTGGAGTGTAACGGCGGCGTTCGCGCGTTGCTTGACGGGGAGACGCTCCGTCTCAATAAGCAGTCGTGACCAATCGCGGACCTGGAGCGCGGTTTGAATGCTTGCGAGCGTTTGGAGGGCGAGTGCGCCTCTGGCCGCCCAAATTTCACGCCCCTAGCTGCCGATAAAATGTGCGGTAGAAGCCGGTGAATGTGTTCCTGCTTTCCGAGGTTGATAATTGCCACGGTTTTCCCGCGCGCACACCCAGCCACATCAATGTCCGCGTCAGAACAAGGAATAGAATTCCAAACCAGACGCGAACGGTTTGGCACGAAGAATCGCTCGCGCTCAAGCAAAGGAGGAGCCCGGCGACGGCCAGACTGACCACACCGGCGAACCAGATCACCAACTGCATGATGACGCGAAGACATCGGTTTGGACCGGCACCGGACGATTGCGACGGGTCCGGTCCGCTCGGCCATCTCCTGGGCGGGGTTTGAGACATCAACCTGAGGCGAGGATCGAGGACCCTTTTGGCAATGCAAAGCAGGCAGTGAATCCAGCCCGGGCACGGCACCAGGTGCCGCGGGTGAGTCGCAGCGGATCGGCAACTTCGTTCAGTGCGGTGATTTCGCCGTTCACGTTCAGATGCGGAGCGCCTGTGACGGTTGTTTCAAACGTTACCGTAAAGTCCGGGCAGGCGAACGGCGCCCGGAGCGTAATCGTGTTGGCATTCCGCTCGATGCGCGTCAGTTCCTTTGCTGCCCAGTAGCGCGCGACTTCACTGAGCTTCATCCAGATCAGGTTGTCGAAGCGCGCGTGCAGACGACGGACGACTTCCTGGAAAACTTTGAAGCCGAGTTCCTGCCCGTTCCAGTAGATGCCGGTCCAATGCGCAAGCATCAGCGCCGGTTCGCCGCGCTGGATGACTTCAACCATCCTGCCACGCTGGAGATCGGGCGTGATAAACGCGTCGGCGCCCACGGGAGGCGTATTGTCCCAGCCACCGGTCCAGTCGCCCGTGCAACCAATGATGCTGACGACGCAACGCGGATCGACGGTGTCGAGACCGCTCGCATACTCGACGCGCGGCGAGACGCTCTGGTCCCCTTTGTCGTAAAGGTGGCGGAAGTAGTGGGGAATCTCGGCACCGAAGACCTCACGAACGGCTTCGAGCGTGGCTTGAGAAAGTTGCGGCAACGCGCGATTGCCGAAGCCGCCCGGGGTGGTCACGCCTTCGCAGGGCAGGCCGACATCCTTGAGAATTCGCAGGGCATAGGCTATGTAGCCGGCGATCTCGTCCGTGCTGCGTCCGGTGGTCCATTCCCAGTTCTCCATGAACTTGAGCGACAGCTCCGGGTAGGGATGACCGGTCTTGAGGTCGATCACGCGCGTGTGCGTGATCATTTCCGGATGGATATCCCAACTCGGCAGCATCTGCGTGCGGACCAGTTCGATGGAGTCGGCCAGTTCCTTCTGCGTCCAGCCGGGCAGCCCGCGGTCCAACCGGCCGACACAGGCCGGGTGGGGGACAACGCTGTATTTGCCCTTTACGCCCCGTTCGGTGCACCACTCTCCGAATTTTCGCACGAAACGGTCCGGGATCTCAACCGGCCACTCACGCCAGTTGCGATCATACGTCTTGTTCGCTCCCGCGAATGCCGCGTCGAACTGAGGCATGGCAAAGCGATTCAAATTCACCAGGCAGGTCGAGTCATCGATGATCAACGCGACCGGCACGCGAGTGCGAGGATTCAACACGCTGACGCCTTCGGCGCGCGACGGACGTTCACCCGGCGATTGAGCCAGAGGCGAAAGGCGATTGAGCGCCGCGCTGGCGCCGGCTATGGCGAACGCAGAAGTGCGGATGAATTGACGGCGCGAACGCAGCATTCCTGGATATAAGTTCAGAGAACAACCTCAGTCCCCACCCCTTCGTCGGTGAAGATTTCCAGCATGATCGAATGCTCCACACGGCCATCGACAAACGAAACCTTATCCACACCCGCCTTCAGCGCGGCGACGGCGCTGTCCACCTTCGGGATCATTCCATTCTCGATGACGCCGACGCCTTTGAGTCCGCTTACTTCGTCCGCTTGCAGGTGCGGAATCACGCTCGTCGAATCCTTCGGATCGCGCATCAAACCTGGCACATCGCTCATGAAGACCAGCCGTCTGGCCTTGAGCGCGACGGCGGCCTGGGCGGCGGCCACGTCCGCGTTGCAATTGTAGATCCGCCCATCCTCGCCGCGCGCCGTGGGGCTGATGACGGGCGTGATGCTGCGCCGGATGCACTCGCGCAATGGCTCGCTATTCACCGCCGTCACTTCCCCTACAAATCCGATGTCGAGCTCGTCGCCGGACGGGCCTTTGAGAAAAAGCTTTCGGCAATTGAAGATTTCTGTCCCCGAGAACCCGCGCGCCTTGCCGCCCAGCGCGTTGACGGCTTTGACGATTTCCGGATTGATTTCCCGTGACAGCACCTGTTCGACCAGGTTCACGGTCGCCTCGTCGGTCACGCGCATCCCTTGAACGAAACCAGCCTTCAGGCCGGCGGCGTCCATCGCGCGGGTGATCGCCTTGCCCCCGCCGTGCACGACGACGGGATTGATCCCAACGGCCTCCAGGAAAACAAGGTCGCGCGCCACGCTGTCGCGCACCTGCGGATCCGGCGAATCCATGAAACTACCGCCGTATTTGACGACGAACGTTTGGCTGCGGAAGCGTTGGATGTACGGCAACGCTTCCAGCAGCGTCGCGGCTTTGGCAATCAAGTCTTGCATCGGGCAGAATGGAACGAGCTTTTGACCTTACCTGCAACGCCGAACATCGCCGCCAATGGCCATCCGGTCAGCCCCCCAAAGACGCCGGGTCGCTCACGTCGCCCTTGTTGAAATCCACGTACGCCTCCGTGAGGTCGGCGGCGTAAATCACGCCGCAGGCGCGGCCAAGATTCAGGTTGATGTGGAGCTCGAATTCTTTCCCCGCGACGGCGGCGCAGAGTTGCTTGAAGGTGGCCTTGGTAGGCTGACCGCGTTTGAGGCTCCAGAGAACTTTTTGACCTCCCGCGGCGCCTGGCGTCTTGGACAAGTCGTCCAACGAAGCGCTCTCCCCGCGTGCGCGCCCCCGCGGCGCGCTGTACCCGATGTCCACTTTCTCCTCCACGACGGTCGCCGCGCTGTACCCGAGGGCGTCGATGATGCGGCCCCAGTTCGGATCGCCGCCGTTCCAACTGGTTCTAACCAGCGAGCTGTTCGCTACCGCGCGGGCGGCGGCATCGGCGTCGGCAAAAGTTCGGGCGCCGTTGACGCGAACGGTGACGAAACGGGAAACCCCTTCACCATCGCGAACGACCATCTTGGCAAGTTCAAGGCAGACGTAGTTAAGTGCGGACTGGAAAGTGCGGAGTGCGGACTGCGGAGTGCGGGCAGCGGGGTTGCCAGCGAGGCCGTTGGCCAGCACGAGTACGGTGTCGTTGGTGCTCATGTCGCCGTCCACGGTGATGCGGTTGAAGCTCTCGGCCACGGCTTCCCGGAGAGCCAATTGAAGCGCCTTCGCCTCAATTGCGGCGTCGGTTGTTAGGAAGCAAAGCAGGGTGGCGTGTCGTTGTGGACGGCCACGGTTGGGCGCCGCGGCCGGACGTTTGCCGGTGGCGCTCATGCCCGGATGAATCATGCCCGCCCCCTTGCATATGCCTCCCAGGCGGACCGTCTTGGCGCTGAGTTTGAACTCGACCGCGATCTGTTTCGGCCAGGTATCGCTCGTCATGATCGCTTCGGCAGCGTTGTCGGCGCTGGCTGGGGCGTCATCCAGCAGGGTCACGGCCTCGAGAATGCCCGCCTTCACGTTGTACATGGGCAGCGTTACCCCAATCCGTCCCGTGCTGCCGACCAGCACGTGCTCTTCCGGGATCGGCAGTGCCTGCGCGAGGATGCGGGCCATCCGAAGTGCGTCCTCGACCCCTTGTTTGCCGGTGCAGGCGTTGGCGTTGCCGGAGTTTACGACGATCGCTTGCGCCAGACCTCGTTTCGCGCGCGGGATGCAGACCTTCACAGGCGCGGCGCAGACCTGGTTGCTGGTGAACATGCCGGCGACCGTGCACGGGAATTCGGACACAATCAGCGCGAGGTCACGCTTGTTTCCCTTTTGCGAACCTTTTCCCGTGCCAAGCCGTTTGATGTCACAAAAGACACCCGCGGCGAGGAATCCCTTGGGAGCGACGATGGAACCGGGAACGGGGGTCAATTTCGTCTTCATCAGTAGGCAACCCGTTTGATTAGAACGGAGTGAAACAGCAAAGCGGCAAAGATGCAATGGGCGTTGCGCGGCGTTTCTGAGGCCCGCACAGGTCCGGTTTGGAAAAGATTTTTGTGGATAGCGCTTGCTTTTCCGCAAGGCACGGTCAATTTACCGCGGTCTGTTGCTTTCGAGGCATGGTAAATCTTCAGGTGAACTCGGTTCAGTGATGATTTGAAACCCGATGGTCGGGAACGGTCTGGAAGAAACAAAGGTCAGTTTAGGACAGCAAAATGTCACATGAGCACGAAACTGTTTGTGGGGAATCTCTCCTTTAACACCACGGAAAACGATCTCCATGACGCGTTTGCCGCGCACGGCACGGTCGTCGAAGCCAATTTGATGGTGGACCGCATGAGCGGTCGCCCGCGCGGCTTTGCCTTCATCACCATGAGCACCCCTGAAGAGGCCCAGAAGGCGATCGATGCCATGAACGGCGCGACGCTGGATGGCCGTAACCTCACGGTCAATATTGCTCGTCCGAAGGAAGACCGTCCGGCCGGCGGTGGTGGTGGCGGCGGCCGTGGTCCGCGCCGCGAGTTCGGCGGTCGAAATCGCTACTAAACGCCTCGCTCGCTTTACGCGCGGGGTCCGGATGGGCCGGACTCCGCTTTTCTATTTTGGCTTCGTCCTGGTTGGCCGGTCCGCAGGATGTTGTCCGGCGGCGGACTGGCGTTTATAGTGAATGAACAAATGGAAGAACACATCGAAGTTGAAGGGCGAATTCTGACAGTCCTCGCGGGGACCATGTTTCGCGTCGAATTGGACAACAAACACCAGGTCCTGGCCACCATTTCGGGCAGGATGCGCAAGCGCTTCGTCCGGCTGATTGCCGGTGATCGCGTGAAAATGGAGATGTCCCCCTACGACCTCAACAAGGCGCGGATCGTATGGCGTCTGGGCTGAGAAGCCCCGGTTGAAATGCCGAGCGGCTTCACGAGATTTTTCCACACGAACCTGTGTTATAAACCGGTGACACGCGGCCATTGAAGCCTTTGTCCATCAAACAAAGCCGTTGACCGGATCAGGTTCGTTTCCTCACATCAGTCCCGCCGTTTCCGGAAAGCCGCACACAATATTCATGCTTTGCACGGCCTGGCCGCTGGCGCCTTTGACAATGTTGTCCACGGCGCTCACGACGATCAGCCGGCCCGTTCGCGGATCGAGGCGCCAGGCGATTTCGACGATGTTGGTGCCGACGACGTTTTTGGTGTCGGGCAGGGCGTTTCCTTCGAGGAGCCGCACGAACGGTTCGTCACCGTAAGCAGCCTCGTAACGGGCGGCGATTCTCTCACCCAAGGCGGCTGCGCCAGCCGCTTCCTGAAAGTGTTCTGCCGGCGACAGGTACAGCGTCGTCAAGATGCCACGGTTGACCGGAACGAGGTGGGGCGTGAATTGAATTGTCACCGACGTGCCGGCCGCGCCGGAGAGTTGCTCTTCAATCTCTGACAAGTGCCGATGCTTGGGCAATCCGTACGGGCGCACGCTTTCATTGCATTCGCAGAAAAGGTAATCGTGCTCAGCTTTGCGCCCCGCACCGCTTACGCCGCTGAGCGAATCGGCGATGATGGCGGCGGGCCGGATGAGGCCGGCGCGGAGCAGGGGAATGGTTGGCAGGAGGATGCTTGTCGGGTAACAGCCCGGCGACGCGATCAGCCGGGCGCGCTGGATCTCCTGCCGATACACTTCGGGCAAGCCATAAACGGAATCTTTGAGGAGGTCGGGCGCGGGATGGTCATGCGCGTAGAATTCCTTGTAGGTATCGGCGCTCTTGAGGCGGAAATCGGCGCTCAGATCAATCACGATGCTGCCCGACTGCAACAATGGCACGGCGAACTCCGCGGCAACCCCGTGCGGCAGGGCTAGAAAGACAATCTCCGCCTGCCTGGCCAACAACTCTGCGTTTGGCTCGGTGAAGCGGAGCACTTTCGATTTCGGATGGCTGGCGAATTTTGGAAAGACCTGCGCGACGGTCTGCCCGGCGCTTTGGCGCGAGGTTACGGCGACGAGGTCAACGTGTGGATGGCCCAGCAGGAGACGGACGAGTTCCTCGCCCGAATAGCCGGACGCGCCGACGATCGCGACTTTTGTTTTCAAGTTGGTTCTCGATCGTAAGTAGTCGGTCGGCAGTCAAAATTCAAACACCCTTTGCTTCAGCCCTCGCATGCCTTCGTGCGGGTAAGGAAACAAGACGGAGATGGCATTCATATCGGCTCTCGGTTGATTGATGTTGGCAAAACAAAAAAGCCCCGCGGGCGGTCGCCAGCGGGGCTTGCCAATCTCGACTCGAATCAACGTTTGCTGTACTGGAATCGTTTGCGAGCGCCCGGCTGGCCGTATTTCTTGCGCTCTCGCATGCGCGGATCGCGTGTCAGGAAGCCGCTGGACTTGAGCGCCGGCCGCAAATTGGCATCGGCTTGAAGCAGCGCCCGGGCAATGCCATGCCGAACGGCGCCGGCCTGGCCGGTCGGACCACCACCGGTGACATTGACGCGCACATCGAATTTTCCGGCTGTCTCGGTTACCGTCAACGGCTGCGAGGCGAGCATGCGCAGGGCCTCGATCGGGAAATAGTTGTCGAACGAGCGATTGTTGACCGTGATCTTGCCGGAGCCGGACGCCAAACGCACACGGGCGACCGCGGTCTTGCGCCGGCCGGTGCCGAGGAATTCCTGGACTTTAATTTCAGCCATGATGGAGGTGGTTTGTTGCGCGTGCCGAAATCAGCCGACGGCCTTTTGCAGCTCCGGCTTCTGCGCCGCGTGGGGATGGTTGCTTCCCTTATAAACCTTCAGCTTGGTAAGCAGTCGGTCGCCGAGCCGGTTTTTCGGAATCATGCCCTTCACCGCATGCAGAATCAGGCGTTCGGGATGTTTGGCGCGAATCTGGGCCACGTTTCTGAACCGCTCGCCGCCCTTCCAGCCGGAATAGGACATGTATTGCTTGTCCGTCTCCTTCTTGCCGGTGACCACCACCTTCTCGGCGTTAATGACGACGACAAAGTCGCCCGCGTCGAGGTGCGGTGTGAAAATTGGCTTGTTCTTTCCGCGCAGGACGTCGGCGATTTGCGCAGCGAGCCGGCCGAGCACTGCGCCGTCGGCATCGATGACGTGCCATTTACGCAGTTCCAGGTTTACTCGCGGCAGAAACGTTTTCATCGTATCCCGACTTAAGGAGCCGGGAACTTATCAAAGGGGCACTGCAAGTCAATAGGCATTTGAACCGCTGGGACGAACAGTTCGGCGTGGACAAGGTACGCGAGGCGCTCGGTGGCCAGAAATTCAAAGGGCCGGCGGGCGACGTCACCATGCAAGAGAACCATCACTTGGTGAACAACGCCTTCATCGGCGAGACGATGGCCACCGGTCAATTCAAGATCATCAAAACGATGAACAATGTCTCCGGCGAACCGTTCCGCGAGAAGTTCCTGGGCGGCGGTACCGCCAAGAATTAGCTCCTCGGTTCCAAATGACAAGGGAACGGATCGTTCGCAATCCTTCCCTCTTGGCAGGTTGCGGACCGTTCGAAGTGAGCCCTCGGTCCAAGCGCCTTATTTATTGACATCTCCCTTGGCGTCGTTTTCGAGTCTTTGCAGAAAGCTGAGTGCGTTGACCGAGCGCATTTCTCCCAGTTGGAGGACGGCCGCGACGCGAACCTTTGCATCGCCACTGGCCGCCTGCGTGAGCGCGATGGCTTCGGCGAGGCCCTTGCGGACGGCGTTGTCCTTCTCCCCGCCCAGCCGCGCCTGGAAATGTGGGAGGTATTCGGCGTTCGACGTCGCCGGCGGTGACAAAATTCCACACAAGGGCGGTCCCGGCCTTACGCAATCGGATCTGCTGGTGATCAACAAGACCGACCTCGCCCCCGCCGTGGGCGCCGATCTGGAGGTGATGGCGCGCGACGCAAAAAAAATGCGGGGCTGCGGGCCGTTCGTGCTCGCGCAAATCAAGCACGGAGTAGGGGGTGGATGAAATCGTCGGACACCTTCTTCATGCGTGGCAGCACGCCCACGGAGTGGATCACAGCCATTCGCTGGCAGCCGCCGCACCTTGGTGGCGCCGGACAAGCTTGCGGAATTGAGACACCGCGCGCGCCGGGCGAAGTCCTCAGGATTTTTTCCGGTCGGCGGTTGCGGTGAGTTCCGAAAGTTTTTTCTCCAGCTCGCTGACGCGCCGGAGCAAGTCGGGCAACTGTTGGACCGCCAGCATTTGGCGTTTGACCTTGCGGTCCGGTTGGGCCGGGTACCCCAGCCATTTCTCCCCGTCGGGAATGTCATGCATAACGCCGGATTGCGCCGCAACGGTGGCTTTGTTTCCGATCTTCAAATGGCCGGCCAGCCCGACCTGACCGGCCAACGTCACATAGTTGCCAAGCTTCGTGCTGCCCGCGATCCCGGTCTGCGCGACGATTAGACAGTGCTCGCCGATCGAGACGTTATGCGCGATCTGGACGAGGTTGTCGATCTTGGTGCCGCGGCCGATGGTCGTCGGCCCAAGCGCGCCGCGGTCGATGGTCACGTTGGCGCCCAGTTCTACGTCGTCGTGTATGATGACGTAGCCAACCTGGGGCACTTTGCGGTGGACCCCATTGTCCAACACGTAGCCGAAACCGTCCGAGCCCACGACGCAACCCGCGTGGATGCGGACGCGCTGGCCGACTTGCGTGCGCGGGTAAAGTGTGGCGTTCGAAAACACCTCCGTATCCGCGCCGAGCAAGGTCTGGACGCCGACATGAACCCCGCCGTGCAACACGACGCGCGGCCCGATCTTCGCCTGGTTGCCGATCACGCAACAGGGACCGATGTGGGCCGTCGGGTCAATCTGCGCACTCGGTGCGACGACCGCCGTGACGTGAACCCCCGGGGGAAAAACCGGTTCCGGGAAAAAGAGCGGCAGCACCTTCGCGAAAGCGACACGCGCATTCGGCACCCGGATGAGCGTCTTCCGGGTCGAAGTGAACTGGCCGTCGATCATGATGGCCGACGCGGCGCTTTGCTCGGCGCGACTGAAGTAGGTTTCGTTCTCGGCAAATGTGAGGTCGCCCGACTTGGCCTTGTCCGCCGGTGCAAAACCCGTCAACGGCACGGAGCTGTCCCCCAGCACTTCGCCGTCGAGATGCTTGGCAATTTCAGCGGCGGTCAAAGTCGTGGAGAGGTTTTTCTCCCTCCCTTTCGCAAAGGGAGAGGGTCGAGGTGAGGGTTCGCTCCGATGGCATAAGTTCGGCCCGGTTGAGTGGAGTACTTCTGCATTTGAACCAACAACCCGCAACCATCCACCGACCGATTCATTCAGGTTCCCCGCTCGTTGATGATCTTGTTCTTCTTCCCGAGCACGATGACGCGCGGCCTCCATTTCCCGGCCTTCGCGCGATCCATACCGGCAAACGACATGATGGTCAAGCGATCGCCGACTCGGCCGAGGTGGGCCACGGCACCGTTCAGTTCGATGGCGCCCGAGTCGCGTTCGCCCTTGATAACGTAGGTTTCAAACCGTTGTCCGTTGGCGAGATTGCCGCACAGGATGCGTTCGTATGGCTGGAGGCCGACCTTCTCCAGCAGGTCTTCGGCGATGGTCAGGCTGCCTTCGTAATCGGGACTGGCCGCGGTGACTTGGGCGCGGTGAATTTTCGATTTCAACAGATACACTTGCATGGTAGCGCTGTGACGCTGGACCGGCCGCCTCGTTTCCAAGTCGCCCGTTGACTTGAAAAACGGCGGCCACTATAAAGACCGCGTCACCTAATTCAATACCTACTTTAGCACATATGGCCAAAATGCTGCGGGCAGGACGGTTCCTTCGGAACGGCCCGCTCATCCCGGCAGGTGTCGCGCCAAGGCGCGCGTTGGTCTGAAGCAACGATTCTCCCGGCGCCTCCCGCGAGGCGCCCAAGTACTAACGGTCAACTGAGCGAGGAAACCAATTATGAGCAGAAAAATTCGGTACGGCATGATCGGTGGCGGTCGGGGCGCTTTCATCGGAGCGGTGCATCGCATCGCTGCCGCCATGGACCAGCAGATTCATCTCGTCTGCGGCGCGTTTTCGTCGGACCCGGAACGCTCGCGTGCGTCGGGCGCCGACCTGTTCCTTCCGCCGGAGCGCTGTTACGGCACCTTTGAGGAGATGATCAAGAGCGAGGCGAAGCTTCCCGAAAGCGAGCGCATGGACTTCGTTGCCATCGTTACGCCCAACCACATGCACTTTCCGCCGGCCCGGATGGCGCTTGAGTATGGCTTTCACGTCCTCAGCGACAAGCCAGCGACGCTCAACCTCGCGCAGGCCAAAAAGCTCGCCGCGATCGTAAAGAAAACCGGGCTGCTCTTCGGCCTTACCCATAACTACACAGGTTACCCACTGGTGAAGGAGGCCCGCGACCTGGTCCGCGCCGGGAAGTTCGGCAAGATTCGCAAGATCGTGGTCGAGTATCCCCAAGGCTGGCTCGCCACGCGCCTCGAAGCCACGGGCCAGAAACAGGCCGCCTGGCGCACGGATCCCAAGCGAAGTGGCGCCGCCGGCTGCATCGGTGACATCGGCACCCACGCGGAGAACCTCGCCGAATACATCACCGGCCTGCAGATCGAGGAACTCGCCGCTGACATCACCTCCTTCGTCAAAGGCCGCAAGCTGGACGATGATGGCAACGTGCTGCTCCGGTTCAAAGGCGGCGCCAAAGGTGTGCTGCACGTCTCGCAAATTAGCGTCGGCGAGGAGAACAACCTGAACATTCGCGTCTATGGCGAAACGGGCGGCATCGAATGGCATCAGCGTTTCCCGAACACGATGTACGTGAAATGGCTCGACCAACCGATGCAGGTCTATCGGACCGGACTCGGCTACCTCGGCGCGAATGCCAAGGCCGCCACACGCACGCCGCCGGCGCATCCCGAGGGGTACCTCGAAGCTTTCGCGAATATCTACAAAAACTTCGCCAACCACATCCGCGCCCAACTCGAAGGCCGCAAGCTCGCCAAAGACGACCCCGCCCTCGACTATCCGAAGGTCGAAGATGGTGTCCGTGGCATGGCTTTCATCGAAGCCGTGGTGAAATCGTCAAAAAAGAACGCCACGTGGACGCGGCCGGACGTATAAATTGCGCACGGAAGAGCCTCCGCGCCATTTCAGGCGCGCATTGGGGCCGTGAACCTTTAGAGAAAACACCGAACGCCGAACATCGAAGTTCGAACTTCGAAGTCCCGCCCCGCCACGGTTCGGCGTTTCCGGTTCAGGGAGAGGTCCGCTCCTGCCTCGCGCAGCGAGGCGGTGATGGTGACCCACCTGCGCGAACCTTTGGCTGTCGGGCTACCATTCTTTCCCCATGACGCTTTGGGCGTTTCACCCCATGTTGCATTGAGACAATCCGGGCTAGATTTCGCTCCAGTATGAAAACCTTAACGCGTAGCGTTGAGCAACGCATCGTTTGGCTGGCCGTCCTGTTCCTGATCCTTGCCACATGCCTGGGCACAAAGACGGGTGCGCGCGCCGAAGCGATCCACATCGATCCTCTGCTTCAGACGCAGCTCGCAACACTCGCACCGGCCGACCAACTCCTGGCGGTGGTGAATTTTGATCCCACCGTCACGAGCGGTACCCAACTGGCCAGCGCGATCCAGCACCTTGGTGCAGGCACAATTACCTACAACAGCCTCGAATCTGTCGGCGTCCTGGGAACCGCGACCCAGATCAATGCACTTACCGGCCTCCCTGGCGTCACGGGGATTTACGCAAATCGCCAGCTCACCTTCTTCATGCCGGAGGCCAACTCCTACATCGGCGCGGACACGGTCTGGAATACCCTTGGCATTACCGGCCAGGGCGTCGGCATCGCGATTCTCGACTCCGGGATCGACGGCACGCACCCCGACCTCGCCTTCGGCTCGAAAACCGTTCAGAACGTAAAAATCC
>Ga0137368_10005252_pt1 | contig 13675 bp, 12 predicted proteins | sample SagtaG_13_FD_104917 | JGI IMG/M metagenome (GOLD analysis project Ga0137368, IMG submission 104917) | Vadose zone soil microbial communities from Sagehorn Ranch, Mendocino, California, USA - Sage1_L_100_16 metaG | ecosystem: Environmental > Terrestrial > Soil > Vadose zone | place: USA...
CGCTGCACCACGGCGCCGTAGGTCACAACCGTCAGCGCCGTCCCTTCCCGCACGACCTTCGCTTTTCCAAACGGGATCATGAAGTTCGGGCCGGGATTCGGAGCTTTGTTGTAGGTCTGGCGGTAGAGGTGCTTGTGTTCCAGGAAGATGACGGGATCATCGCAGCGGATGGCGGTGCGCAGCAACCCGTTGGCATCCAAGGCTGTGGACGGGCAAATGACCCGCAGCCCGGGCACCGACGTGAAAATCACTGCGCCGGTCTGTGAGTGATAGACGGAGCCGCCCTTGAGATAACCGCCGTACGTCACGCGGATCACGGCCGGGGCGCTGAACGCGTTGCTCGAACGCCAGCGCAGGGTCGCCAGCTCATTGCGGATCTGATGGTAGGCCGGCCAGATGTAATCGAAGAACTGGATCTCGACGACCGGCTTGAGCCCGCGTGTGGCGAGTCCGATCGCACGCCCGACGATATTGGCTTCGGCGAGCGGTGAATTGTACACGCGGTCGCTGCCGAACTGGCGCTGCAGGCCCCACGTGACTTTGAAGACGCCGCCCTTGCCCTTCACTTCCTTCAGATATTGCTCGCGGCTCACGTCCGCGACGTCTTCGCCAAACACGAGGATGCGCGGGTCGCGCGTCATCTCGTCTTTCATGCAGGCGTTGAGCAGATCCACCATGGTGGTCGGCTCGCCCGTGAAATGCGGATCGTCCTCGGTGTCGAACTGCTCGGACGTCGGATCGACGTCGGGCGAGTACACCCAGAGCAGGGCGGTCTCAGGCTTGGGCTGTGGCGAGGCAAGCGCCATGTCGGCCGCCACCTGGATTTCTTCTTCGACTTGCGCCTTGATCGCCTCGATTTCGGACTCGGTCGCAACACCGTCTTCGAGCAGCCGCTTGGGGAACGCCGTCACGGCGTCGCGCTTCGCCTCAGCCTCGCGCTCGCGCGGCGGCTTGTAGAGGATCTCGTCGTCGGAGAGCGAATGGGAGTAGGGGCGCGTCACGTGGGCGTGGACAAGCGCCGGGCCTTTGCGCTGGCGGCACCACTCCGCGGCCCGGGTCAGCGCCTCGTAGGATGCGATCGGGTCGCAGCCGTCCACCTCTTGGATGAGGAAATTGGGGTGGTTGGCCACCAGCTTGGAGACCGATCCACCGGCGGTCTGTACTTCGATCGGCACGGAGATCGCGTACTTGTTGTCTTCGATGAGGAACAGCACGGGCAGCTTGAGATTACTGGCGGTGTTCAGCGCCTCCCACCATTCACCTTCACTCGTGGTGCCGTCGCCGGCGGAGCAGTACACGACCTCGTCGCCGTGGATCGGCTTGTCCTTGAGATCGTCGATCCGGCTGTAGCGGAGCCACGCTTCGGCGCATCCGACCGACTGCAGGAACTGCGTCCCGGTGGGACTCGACTGGCTGACGATGTTGAGCTGCTTATGGCCCCAGTGCGACGGCATCTGCCGCCCACCCGAGTTCGGGTCGTCGGCGGCGCCCACCGCGGCGAGCAGCATTTCCGTCGGCGTCATGCCGAGCGTCAGGCACAGCGCCCGGTCGCGGTAGTAGGGATAGAACCAGTCGTACGCGGGCCGCAACGCCTTGCCCGCCGCGACGAGGACGCCCTCGTGGCCCGCGCCCGAAATTTGGAAGAAGATCTTGTTCTGCCGTTTGAGCTGGATCTCCTTGTCGTCGATGCGGCGCGACAGGAGAATCAGGCGGTACATGTCGAGCAGATCGGCCTTGGAAAGCGCCGCGGGTGCTTTTGCGGGTCGTGAGGCCGTGCGGGAGCGTGTCGCCATGGGGTTGAAAAATAGCCTAGATTCCCACTTCAGTCATGGACGAAGCCGCCAAGAAAGCCATTCTCCGCCACTTCCCTTACGGTCTGTATGTCGTGACGGTCGCGCACGACGGCGAGGACCACGGCATGACAGCCAATTGGATCACGCAAGCGGCGTTCGACCCGCCGATGGTCGTCGTTGCGATCGAGAATACCTCCAAGACGATCGGCATGATCCGCGATTCGCACCACTTTGCGATCAATCTGTTGCTGACGGGCCAGCGCGATCTGGCGGGCAAATTGGGACGCAACTCCGATCAGGCGCCGCAAAAACTCAAGGGAATCAAGACCAAACCGGGTCCCGTATCCGGGGTTCCGGTCCTCGTGGACGGCGTGGGGTGGGTAGAATGCCGGGTCGTGGCAACGCTTCCGTCCGGCGATCACACGCTCGTACTCGGCGAGGTGGTCGGCGCCGGCGTAGAACACGAGGGAGCACCGCTCACGCTGGCTGAAGCCGGGTTTAAATACTCCGGCTAGGGCTGTTTTCGGTACACGATCTTCCCACCCACAATCGTGTAGCGTGGCGTAATCGTCCCAAGCGACTCCGGTGCTACGGCAAACGGATCGCGATCCAAAACCACGACATCCGCAAATCTGCCCGGGGCGAGCGTACCCCATTTCTGCTCGTTGAACGTGGCCCACGCGTTGCCGTAGGTGTACGCGCGTAGCGCCTCTCCAACCGTAATCTTCTGCTCGGGCACCCAGCCGTTGGGATTCTTGTCGTCGAGCGTTCGTCGCGTGACCGCCGCGTACACACCGAGCATCGGATCGAGCGGCGCGACGGTCCAGTCGGATCCGAACGCCAGCGGGGCCTCGGTGTCGAGCAGCGTGCGGAACGCGTAGGTGGTCTTTATGCGCACCGGGCCGATGCGCTGCTCGACCCACCGGCCGTCGTCGATTGCGTGGTAGGGTTGCATCGACGCCACGACCCGCATCGCGCCGAAGCGGGAGATGTCATCGGGACGCAGATGCTGCGCGTGCTCGACCCTCAGGCGCCGGTCGCGCGCGCCATGCGCCCGGGCGACGCTGTCATAGATCGCGAGAATGATCGCGTTGGCGCGGTCGCCGATGGCGTGCACGGCGATTTGCAGCCCCGCGGAATCCGCGGCGCCGACCCAGGCGCGTATATCGGATTCCGGTTGCCGCATCAAGCCGCGGTAGCCGGCGGAATCCGAGAACGGCTCGAAGAAAAACGCCGTCCGCGATCCCGCCGAGCCGTCCATGTATCCTTTGACCCCACCGATCCGCACCCAATCGTCGCCGGCGCCGTGCTGCCGAACGCTATCGGCGATGGTGCGCCAGTCTTCGATCGGCAGGTAGAGCGCGACGCGGGCCGTCATCCGGCCGGCGTGCTCCATACGCTTATAAGCCGCAAGATTCGCCCAGGAGGCCGACATGTTGCCGGTCGCGGTGACGCCGAGCGATGCGGCGTGTGCCAGCGCGCGCGCCAGCGCGGAGTCTTGTTGCTCTGCCGAGGGCGCGGGGATGGCGGCTCCGACCAGCTCCTCGGCGTTGTCCTTGAATATTCCGATCGGCTCACCGCGAGCATCGAGGGGGATTTCTCCGCCGACGGGGTCGCGCGTCGCGCTCGTGATCTTCGCCGCCCGCATCGCGGCGGCATTCGCCAAAGCCATGTGTCCGTCGAGGCGGGACACAAACACGGGATTGTTCGGGGTTACCGAATCAATCCACTCGTGGTGCGGGAGCGGCGCACCGCGCCAGAGTGTGTGATCCCAATCGCCACCGAGGATCCATTCGCCGGGCTTCAGGCGCGAGGCGTACTCCTTCAGCCGGCGCACGAACTCCTGCGGCGTTGCGGCATCTCGCAGGTTCACCGACGCCAGCTGAAAGCCACCGTCGATGAAGTGCGTGTGGCCGTCGGCGAAACCGGGCATGATCAGGCCACCATTCGCCTGCAGCACCTGGGTCTTCGAGCCGACGTAGCGCGCGATTTGCGCGGAATCGCCGACCGCGAGGACCTTGCCGTCCGCGATGGCCACCGCGCCGGGCCGGCCGCGACCGGTCGAGAGGCCGGTCCAGACGGGTCCACCTTCGATGACGATGTCTGCCTTGGCGCCGCAGGCGGCAAGCAGGACCAGTGTGACTATGCACCACGTACCACGCACAACGCACCTCCTAACGCAGTTTGGTGATCCGACGAATCGCGTCGAGCGTAGCGAGGGGGCTGCCCGTGTCGGACGACGGCTTCGGCTTCGCCGGCGCGCTCAGCCCGTCGCGAATATCGAGCAGGACTTCGAGCAGCAGTTGTTCGCGCTGATAGGCGGCATCGAGATCGGCCATGCGGCGCTCGTCTTTGGCCGCTTTGGCGCGCTCGAACGCCTCTCGATAAATCGTATCGAGGTTGTCGAGGATCTGCTGGCGTTGGCGTGGACTCACAGGAGCAAAACTATAACAGCGACGGAATGACGGAAGGACGGATGGACAGATGGAAAACGGACGGCTTACGCGCTGTTGGAGACCAGACGGGAACGAGCGTTCTTGGCGATCGCGGCGTAGAGTCCCCAGGTGAGTTTACCAACCCTCACACGAAGTAGTTCAAGCCGCGCGTAATCGGCGGGCTCAAGAACGCCCACATCTCGAGCGAATCGAAGAGCATATGAAACCTCAGCAAACGATCCAAGCGCCGTGTCGAGAAACCGGCGGAACTCGGTACTCCCCCTCTTAGAAGCTCCTTCGGCAATGTTTGCAGGCACCGAGAATGCTGCGCGGCGGATTTGAGAGGTTAGCCCGTACAGCTCGGACTTGGGGAAGGATTTCGTGACAGTGTAGATCGCAACTGCGAACTCATGCGCATATTTCCAGGCTTCAAGTCGTTCATACGGCATCATGTAACAGAGTTTATTCACATCGTCAAAGGGCGACATGATCCGAAAACTCCAGCACTGGGCTTTATATCGCATTTGCCTTCCGTCATTCCGTCCTTCCGCCCTTCCGACGATTGGTTAGCATTCGCGCATGACCCTCAAAGGCAAACGCATCCTCTTTTTCGCGGCGCCGCTGTACGAAGATCTCGAGCTGTGGTACCCGAAAATCCGCCTCGAGGAGGAAGGTGCGGCAACAACGGTCGCCGGCATGGGCGAGCGCACCTACCAAGGAAAGCGCGGCTATCCAGTCACCGTCGACGCTAGCGTCGACCAGGTCGAGGCCTCTGACTTCGACGCGCTGGTGATCCCGGGCGGGTTTGCGCCCGATCAGCTGCGGCGCTCCGACAAGGTTCTACGACTGACACGTGAGATCTACCAAGCGGGGAAGCCGGTCGGTTTCATCTGTCACGCCGGTTGGGTACCGATCTCGGCGAGGATTCTCAAAGGCAAGCGCGCGACGAGTGTGCGTGCCATCAAGGACGACATGGAGAATGCCGGGGTCGTGTGGGAGGACAGCGCAGTCGTGGTCGATGGCAATCTCATATCGTCGCGCACACCAGCCGATCTCCCGCAGTTCTGCAAAGCATTGATCGCCGCGCTAGTCCACGGGCCGCAGGACTAGCCCACTCGGCACTTTCGGAACGAAGTAGGTGGATTTCGGGGGCATGACGTCCCCGGCATCTGCCACGGCGAAGACCTGCTCGACCTTCGTTGGATTGAGCAGTACGGCGACAGCGGCGCCGCCATGCTGGACCATCCTCAGGGCTTCCTTGGCGTCCGCCACGTAGCGCACGACCGGCGTCGATGTCCCCGCGCCAAGAACCTCCTTCACGACCAGCGACTCGACCCGCGCGACATCGAGATCCTGGACGGCGCTGCTCTGGGCGAGGCTCGGCAGCCGGTCCAGCAGGGCGCCGGGCCGCAGCAGCAGTGTGAGCACACGCGAGCGGTCGGCCACGAGACACGCGGTGCGGTCGCGGCCGAGTGACGCGAGCGCCGTCACCGGATCTCTTCCCGCCGCGAGCGGCTGCACGTCGAACCATTCGCGCCACCGCGGCAGCACGCGCTCCAACTCCCGCTCCGTCCCGAAGATCACGCGATGTGTAGGCAGCACCGCGAGTCCCGGATCCTGAGCCGACACGATCAGCGCGAGAACACGATCGGCGGCGGGATTCTCCAGCGCATACGCGCTCGCCGTTTCATAGCGGTGATGGCCATCGGCCATGTACAACGGGGACGGGGGAAGGGGGAAGCGGGACGGGTTGGGGACGATCCAGAGACGAATGCCGACACCATTCAGCTCAGCCGTCGCATCCGGCGTTCCCTGCGAAACCTCGGCAACGGCATTCGCAAGCGCACGGTCGCGATCAGGCGCGAGCACAAAGATCGACTCGATGTTGGTCGCGGTGGCGCGCATGAGCGCCAGGCGATCGGCCTTCGGGCCGGCGTGTGTTCGTTCGTGCGGGCGTATGCGGCGCGGCTCGTAGCCCTCCGCCGCGACGGCGGCGAACACGCCGCGCCGGGTGAGCCGCTCTCCCGTCGGCAACGTGAAGTCCTGCGCGAGCACATACAACACCGGGTTAGAATCGCGCCGCAGTACCCCGTTGCGGCGCCAGGCGGCCAGTCGTTCCGCGGCGACGCGGTAGCGATCGTCGTCCGGACGTCCGGGCGGCGCTTCCGGCAGCATGACGTGCACGATATTCTCTGCGTCGAGCGCCGCGTATCGCGCCCGCTCGGCGGCATCGATGACATCATAAGGCGGCGCGATCAGGAAGCTGAGGCGCTCGACGGCAGCGTACCGCTCACCCCGAAAGGGCGCGACGAGGTCAGACATGAGCTTTCGTGAGGCGCAGCAAGCGGTCGATCATTGGGTCGGCCAGTTCGAGCAGGGCTACTTCACCCCGCTCGCGAACGTGGCGCGCCTCGCCGAAGAAGTCGGCGAGTTGGCACGCGAAGTCAATCACCAATTCGGCCCAAAGCCCAAGAAACCCGACGAGGAGCCCGGGTCGATTGGTATGGAGCTTGCCGACATCCTCTTCGTCGTGATCTGCATGGCCAACTCCCAGCACATCGATCTCGATGAGGCCTTCGCGCAGATGATGGCCAAGGTCACCTCCCGCGACGCCGGCCGCTGGACCAGGAAGGCTCGCTGACCTCTTCGTAGATCCGCTCGTAGGACACCAGCCGATCGGGATCGATGGCCCCGGTTGGCGCACCACGCACGGCGCAGCCCGGCTCCGCGAGGTGCCGGCAGTTGTCGAAGCGGCATTGATCGAGATAGGGCCGGAATTCCGGAAAGCACGCGCCCAGCTCGTTGGGATCGATGCCCCAGGCGCCGATTTCGCGGAGGCCGGGCGTATCGACGACGTAACCGACGCCGGCAACGGGCACCAGCTCTGCGGCCGTGGTGGTGTGTTTGCCGGTCCGCCACTTCTCGCTGATCGCGCCCACACGCAGCTTGAGACCGGGCTCGAGGGCATTGAGCAGACTCGATTTCCCCGCGCCCGACGCCCCCGTAAAGACCGAGTGCCGGCCGCGCAGTAAGTCGCGCAGCGCGGGGAGGCCTTCATCCGCCTTCACCGACGTTCCCAGCAGTTGATAGCCGGCAGTCTTGAAGCGGGGCGCCAGCGTCTCCTCGATCGTGCGGTCGAGCTCGATCTTGTTCAGGACCACCGCCGCGGGAAGGCCGTTCGCCTCCGCGATCACCAGGAAACGGTCGATCATTCTGGGGCTCGGCTCGGGATCACGAGCAGAGGTCACGACAATCACCTGATCGACGTTGGCCGCAACGGGCTGTGAGCGCCGCGGACCCGCACCGCTGCTGCCTTGCGCTGCCCGACGCGCGAGCACGGAACGGCGCGGCCGGATCTCGGCGATCGTCGATCCCTCGAGGACGACGACGTCGCCCGGGACGACGCGATCGGAGTCCTGGTACTTGAGCTTGCCGCGGAGTGTGGCCGTGATTTCGCCAGCGTCAGTGTGAACGCGATAGCCGCCGGCGGTGCGCGCCAGCACGACGCCACTCGTGGCGGTCACGGGCTACTCCGCGCGACACACTGATCGAGATGCGCCTTCACCTGCTCCAATGTCAGGGCCAGGACCGGTGCGAGCGCTTCATCCGGCGTCGCGCCAAACGCGAGGTAATCAGTTTCCAGATGGCCCACCGGACGTTCCCCTTCACCCCATCGGACGAACAGGAGCGCCGCACCATAGCGGCTCCCCCCCTCGGCCCCCCCGGCCCCCCCGGCCCCCCCGACCCCCCCGTCGGCGAATGTGGCGACGGAGTAGGCCTGCCCGTCCACCGCGCCGAACGCCGGCGGACGTCCGTGCACCTGCTGATAGCCGCCCAACGTCGTGTCGTCCATTAGCGACGGCGGTGCACGGACTCTTTGAGAATGTTGGTCGAAATGAACGCGATGTTGGCGGGACGTTCGGCAAGGCGACGCATCAAATACGGATACCAGTGCGTCCCGAACGGGACGTACACTCGCATGTTGTAGCCTTCGCGCCGCAATCTGTACTGGAGATCGCGTCTGACGCCGTACAGCATCTGGAACTCGAAGCGTGCGGCGGGAATTCCCTGCTTCTTTGCGAACGCTTTGGCATGATCGATGATCGTCACATCATGCGTCGCGAGACCGGGGTAGTTACCTCGTTCGAGCAACCGCTCCATACAGGCGATATAGTTGGCGTCCACGTCGCTCTTCTTCGGAAAAGCGACGTCTTCAGGCTCCTTATACGCTCCCTTACACAGTCGCACGCGTGCGCCCAGGTCGATCATGGCGTCCGTGTCGGCCGCCGTGCGCCGCAAGTAGGACTGCAACACGACGCCGACGGCATTCCCGAATTCCGGATAGAACACGTCGGTGAAGAGCTGCAGCGTCCGGGCAGTGTAGCTCGACTGCTCCATGTCGATGCGCACGAATGAGTCGTACTGCTGCGCTTTGCCAATGATCGACCGCATGTTGCCCAGGCACAGCTGCTCGTCGATGTCGAGACCCATCTGCGTGAGCTTGACGGAGACGTTGGCATTGGCCTGGGCGCTGTGAATTCGCTCGAGCAGATCGAGATACGTTCGGCAAGCGCGCTGCGCTTCCTCCGCGCGCAGCACCGACTCGCCGAGGAGGTCGAGAGACGCAGACAGGTTGCTCGCGTTCAGATCGCGCAGCGTGGTGTTGGCTTCGTCTATCGTTTCCCCGGCGACAAAACGCGATGCCAGCTTGCGTGCGAGGCGATTCCTCCGGACGAACCCGAAGATGCGCGGTTGCTCGCTCAGCCAAAGAAATGCGGCGCGCAGCATCAGGCGTAGAACTTGGTCCCAGCGCTGGCATGCTCCCGCAGCACTTCGCTCGGCGCGAACCGTGCACCGTACCGCTCGGCGAGCCGTTCGAGATCGCTGACAACGCGCTCGGCTCCCAGATCGTCCGCGTAGCGTAGCGGCCCACCGCGGAACGGCGGAAAACCGAATCCGAAAATTGCGCCGATGTCGCCGTCGCGAGGATTCCGGACTACCCCCTCGCCGAGTGCTCGTGCCGCCTCATTCACGATGCCGAGGACGAGCCGTTGCAGAATCTCCGCGGGACGAGGGCCACCATTGGGATGGACGCCGAGGACGCCGTACACGCTCTCGTCCACGCCACGCTTCTTGCCCCCTTCGTAGACATAGAATCCGCGCCCCGATTTGCGGCCCAGCCGCCCGTCCTTGACGAGCGCGGCAACGCCGGGACCCGGCGGCGGAATGATGTGATCGCCATACGCTTCCTGCATGACACCCGCGACTTTGATCGCCACGTCGAGACCAACTTCGTCGAGCAGCGTCACCGGTCCCACGGGAAAGCCGAAACGCACCGCCATGCTGTCGATATCTTCGATCGATGCACCTTCAGCCAGCAGATGCCCAACTTCGTTCGGATACGGGGCGAGGATGCGATTCACCCAAAAGCCGGGGCTATCCTGCACGACGATCACCGTCTTGCCCATCCGCCGCCCGAAAGCGACCGCGGTGCTCACGGTCTGCGGCTCCGTGCGAGCGCCGGGGATGACCTCGAGCAGTGGCATCTTGGCGACGGGCGAAAAGAAGTGCATCCCGATGACCCGCTCGGGTGCGCGTGCGGCTTCGGCGATGCGCGTGATTGGAATAGTCGAAGTGTTGGACGCGAACACACCCGAAGGCGGGAGCACCGCCTCGACCTCGCGGAGCACTTGCTGCTTGACGCCAAGCTCCTCAAAGACCGCCTCGATCGTCAGCTCCGCACGACCGAAGCCGGAGTAGGTGTCACCACCCGAGAGGAGCGCGACGAGCCGCGCGTATTCGTATTTCGTGATCCGGCGTCGCTTCAGCCGGTCATCGAGGATCGCGCGCGCCGCGAGAAGGCCCTGCGCGACTCGGGCCAAGTCCGCGTCCTTCATCCGCACGTCGACCTCCGCCTGAGCCACGGCGGTGCCCGCGATTCCGGAGCCCATGAACCCCGAGCCGATGATACCGAGCCGCTGCACACGAACGGGAGGGGGCGCATTCGCGACGCCCGGATCCTTCTTGAGTTGATTCGTCGCGAAAAAGATCTGCACGAGCTTGCGGGATACGTCGGTCACCGCCAGCTGGCCGAAGAGCTGCGCTTCGCGCCTCAGCCCCTCGATGAGTCCGTGCCGCAGACCGTACTCCACGGCCTCGAGTGCCGCGAGCGGCGCCGGATAATTGCCACCCGTGCGTTCGAGCACCTGTTTGCGCGCCGACCGAAACACGAGCCGCCGGCCGAGCGGATTGCCGTCGAGTAGAAATCCCACGAATCCACCGGGCCGCCTGCGCTTGGGTCGCCAGCCGCCCGCCATACGTTTCGCGGCGGCGAGGGTGATGTCGGCAAGGATCGGCGGGGCAACGAGCTCGTCCACCATACCGAGGCGGAAGGCCTTGGCGGCACGCTCGCTTTTACCGGCGAGAATAATGTCGAGGGCAGCCCGCGCACCGATGAGCCGCGGCAGGCGCTGGCAGCCGCCGGCCCCAGGCAGAATGCCGAGCTGTACTTCGGGTAAGCCGATCTGGGTCTTGGCGTGGTCGGTGGCGACGCGGTAATGGCAGGCCAGGGCGAACTCGAATCCGCCCCCGAGACAGGCACCGTGAATGCCGACGGCGATCGGCTTTGGAAAGCGCGCCACGCGCTCGAGCATATCCTGGCCGTCGGCTGAGAGTCGTTCCGCTTCGGCGGCCGACCCGAGCGTGACGAACTCCTCGATGTCGGCGCCTGCGATGAAATTGTCGGCTTTGCCGGAGAAAAAGGCGACGGCGCGGACGTTCGGATCATCCGCCAACGCCGCGAAGCATGCCAGGAACTCATCCTTCACCGCACGCGAGATGACGTTGACCGGCTGGCCCTTGAGGTCGAGGACGACGGTCGCAATACCGTCGCTGACATCCCAGGTGACGGCGGGAGCGGTGCGGGTCGAGGGCGGGGCGATCGTTGACACTAGCGGCGTTCCAGCACCATGGCGAATCCCATCCCGCCCTGCGCGCACACGGAGATGAGTCCGAACTGGACGTCACGCCGCTTCATTTCGTTCGACAGCGTCGTGACGAGCCGGCCGCCCGTCGCGCCGAAAGGATGGCCGATCGCGATCGAGCCGCCCATGACGTTGATGATGTCCTCGTTGATCTCCCACCCCTTGGCGGCGAATCCCTGGAGATTCGAAAGCACCTGCGATGCGAAGGCTTCGTGAATCTCGATCAGGCCGAGGTCTTTCCATTGGATGCCCGCGCGCTCCAGCGCCTTGGGCACCGCAAAGATCGGCGCTTGGAGCAGCTGCCAGCCGGGATCGACTGCGGCCACCGCGTACGAACGGATGTAGGTGAGAGGCTCATATCCGAGAGCCCGCGCCGTCTCGTCGCTCATCAGGAGTACCGCGGACGCGCCATCGGTGAGCGGCGAGGAGTTCGCGGCGGTGACGCTGCCGTAGCGGCGATCGAAGACAGGCTTGAGCTTCGCCATCTGCTCGAGCGACGTGTCGCTTCTGATGCCGTTGTCTTGCTGGACGATCGCCGCACCGGGCCGGCTAGGCAGCCAGGGCACGATCTCGGCCGTGAGGCGACCGTCGACCGTGCCTTGGGCCGCCAGCTTGTGGCTGCGCAGCGCCCACTGGTCCTGTGCCTCGCGCGCGATGTGATTCTCCTTCGCCATCTTCTCGGCCGACTGACCCATCGACTCACCGGTCGACGGCTCGGCGATGGCGGGCGCGACCGGCACGAGGTCTTTCGGGCGGATCTTGGCGAAGGTCCTGATGCGGGCACCGAGCGACTTGGCCTTGCTGGCTTCCACCAGGATGTCGGCGAGCCGGCGAGAGGCGAGAATCGGAATATCGGACAGCGCCTCAGCGCCGCCAGCGATGATTACGTTCGCATTGCCGAGCGAGATCTGATCCTGCGCCGCGGTAATCGCCTGATTCGCGGAGGCGCAGGCGCGGTTCAATGAGTACGCGGGGATTTCCTTGGGGAGCTGCGGCAGGAGGCTCACCTCTCGCCCGATGTTCGGCACGAGCGCGGAGGGCACGACCTGGCCGAAGATGACTTCGTCGACCTCGGTGCCGTCCAGATTGGTGCGCTCGAGCAGCTCGCGGGCCGCATAGCGCGCGAGATCAACGGCGCGTGCGTCTTTCAGCGACGTGCCGGCTTTGGTGAACGGCGTACGGACGCCGGCGACAACCGCGACGCGCCGTCCGTTGAGACCGGGCATTAGATTCTTCCCCTCTTCCTGGGAATCGAAACCTACCACCAGCCCCAAGTGGAGGGGAGTTGGAGCAAACGCGTGCCGCAGCCTGGGCGTCCATGGTCGAGACGCCGGTCGACGTGCTCATCATCGGCGGCGGCATTACAGGGGCAGGGATCGCGCGCGACGCGGCATTGCGTGGGTTCCGCGTGGCGCTCGTCGACAAGTCCGACTTCGGCGCGGGCACATCTTCACACTCGTCGCGCCTCATCCACGGTGGCATTCGCTATCTCGAGCAGGGCGCGTTCCACCTGGTCTTCGAAGCGAGCCGCGAACGACGCGTGCTTCTCAAGATCGCGCCGCATCTGGTGCGGCCGCTCGCATTCCTCTTTCCCGTGTATCGGGGCGGCCGTATTCCCGCATGGAAGCTGCGCGCCGGAATGTGGCTCTACGATCTGCTGTCGGCATTCCGCAACGTGCGTTGGCATCGCTGGCTCCGCGCCAAGAAAGTGCGACGCGTCGAACCAGGGTTGCGAGACCGCGGCCTGATCGGCGCGGCCCTGTACTACGACGCTCAGGCCGACGACGCGCGTCTCGTCGTCGCGACCGTGCGCAGCGCTGTCCGTGCCGGCGCGCTCGCGGCCAACTACGTCGAGACGACGGCGCTGCTCAAGCCCGACGGACGCGTGCGCGGTGCGATCGTGCGCGACGTCTTGACGGGCCAGACCGCGAGCATCCGCGCCAGCGTTGTGGTAAATGCCACCGGCCCCTGGTCCGACCAGCTGCGACGACTCGACGATCCGCAAGCGGCGCCGATCCTGCGGCTCACCAAGGGCGCGCACGTCACCGTGCCGCGCCGCCGCCTCGCCAACGAGTACGCGGTGACATTGCTCTCGCAGATCGATGGCCGGGTGATGTTCGTGCTGCCGTGGGGCGATCTCGCGTACATCGGGACGACCGATACTGACGCGGACTCCTCTCCCGATGCGCTGCGCGTGACAGCTGCGGATGTGACGTACTTGCTCCGCTCAGCCAACGCGGCGTTTCCTGACGCTCACCTGGGCTCGAATGACGTCGTGTCGGCGTGGGTGGGGCTGCGTCCCTTGCTCCGCGAGGATCACGCGAACCCGTCGCAGGTTTCACGCGAGCATCGCGTGCTGGAGAGCCCGCACGGTCTCATCTCGATCGCCGGCGGCAAGCTGACGACGTATCGCGTGATGGCGCGGGATGTCGTAGATCGCGTCGCCGCGCGCCTGCACCAGCTC
>Ga0137368_10005254_pt1 | contig 13669 bp, 10 predicted proteins | sample SagtaG_13_FD_104917 | JGI IMG/M metagenome (GOLD analysis project Ga0137368, IMG submission 104917) | Vadose zone soil microbial communities from Sagehorn Ranch, Mendocino, California, USA - Sage1_L_100_16 metaG | ecosystem: Environmental > Terrestrial > Soil > Vadose zone | place: USA...
AAGCAGATCTTTCGTGCTTTTCACGGGCTGCTTGTTCACTTCCTGGATCACGTCGCCTTCGCGCAGACCGGATTTCGCAGCCGGCGACTCTGCATCAATGTCGGCAATCACTGCACCTTGAACATCTTTTGAAAGATTAAGCGCGGCGCGAAGGTCATCGGTAATGTTCGTTACCGCCACGCCGCCGAACACGCTTGTTTTTTCCGGCCGCGCAGTTTCTTCAGACGATGTCTCGGTGCCCTCCTCAGCAGCGCCGGGAGGCATCTCGCCAAGCTGGACGTCGAACGTTTTGGTCTGACCTTCGCGATTAATCTCCATGTGCGCCTTGGTCCCCGGTGCCATCGAGCCGATCATTAAACGCAACTCGCGTGGGTCATTAACTTTCTTCCCGTTCACCGCCGTAATTACGTCGCCAGTTTTGATGCCCGCTTTTGCCGCGGGAGCGTTTGGTTCAACCTCACCCACAAGCGCGCCGGTCTGTTGCCCTTTGAGCTTCATCGCGTCCGCTATTTCCGGAGTGAGGGTTTGCACCGAGGTGCCGATGTACCCGCGCACGACGCGACCTTTATCACGCAAGCTCTGCATCACCTCACGCGTCAGGTTTGCGGGAATAGCGAAGCCGATCCCCTGGTTTCCCCCGCTGCGAGTGAAGATCGCCGTGTTAATGCCTAGCAACCGGCCCTCTGTATCAACGAGCGCGCCCCCGGAGTTGCCCATGTTAATAGCTGCATCGGTCTGGATGAAATTCTCGTAATCGACAATTCCCATGCCGCCGCGGCCAACCGCGCTGATGATCCCCATCGTGACCGTTTGCCGCAGGCCGAATGGATTGCCGATTGCCAACACAATGTCGCCTGCGCGCACTTTGTCGCTGTCGGCAAAGTTGACGGAGGGCAAATTGTTCTCGTCGATTTTTAAAAGCGCGACGTCGGTGCCCGGATCGGTGCCGACCTTTTTTGCCTTGAATCTGCGGAGATCGTTGCCAAGCCCGATCATTATTTCGTCCGCGCCTGAAACAACGTGATTGGCTGTGAGGATGTATCCGTCCGGGCTGACAATTACACCCGAACCGAGCCCTTGCAGCGTCTGTTTGCCTTGTCTTTGCGGAGCGCGCCCGCCGAAAAACTGGCGCAACGCATCATCGGAAAACGAAAATGCCGTCTGTCCCCGCGAGACCGTTTGTGTGGTAAACACGGTCACAACACTCGGCGCGACCTTTTCCACAACGGTCGCGAAAGTCGCAATAATTCCCTCGCGCGTTTGTTGCGGTTGCTGCGCTGCGACGGAAACCAAACTCGCCTGCGTGCAAAGCACCGCGAGATTCAAGAGCGCGCACGACCTCGAAATTCTCTTTTGCATAAGCGTTTGTCCGCAAAAAAGAATCGGCCACACAATCACCATCGGCTCTCTTTTTGATTGACCGCTCCGATCGAACCTGACGTCTTACATGCCCCCGCAAATGGACGCATCCGGCGACCGCGCCTCATCAGGCGAAATGTCTGCTGTAGCCGCGTCTCTGCGAGACGCGTCAGCCATTTTCGGGCGCGTCAGGTTCGCGCTTCGCACAGCGAAGCGGCTACGCACCCTACGGGCGAGGCGCTGGCGTCGGGCGAGGCCGTGGGGTAGGCGTACTTCGAGGTCCTGGTGGTAGCGTCGCCGTTGGGGATGCTGTGGCGGTGGCCGTCGCAGTTGGAGATGCTGTGCCAGTAGCCGTCGCCGTTGGAGATGCTGTTGCTGTTGCCGTAGCTGTTGCTGTTGGCGTTGGAGTCGGCGTGCCACCTCCCTGGCAGAACCGTTCTGCCAAGTTTGTTGGTATGCCAGTGGCATCATAGCCGCCTGCCAGCCAAATCCTAGTCGTGCCATCAGTGTCGGTGGGGAAGTTGCGCCGCGCGTTGGCGAACGCTGGAACGGGAGAATTTACTGCCCAACTGTTCGCGCCAGGATCATAAGCATCCACTTCGTTGGATGGATTGGGCGCGGTTCTTCCACCGCCCATCACGAGCATTTTGCCGTTGAAGTTAAGCGCCCGCGTCTCTCCTGTCGCTCGCGGTATGGCGGCAATCGTGCCGATCGTGTTCGCCACCGGGTTATAAACAAAGGAGTTGGTCGTATCGGTAAGAAGACCAGCCGTAATATCGCTGCCCCCACCCGTATAGATCAGGCTGCCGATTGTCGTGGTGGGTATGTAAGCCAGCGGAACAGGGAGAACAGTGGGCTTCTGCACCCAGCCCGCCGGCGACGGAGTAAACTCCCAGATCTGGTTTATCCCTTGTCCTCCGTTGGTGACGGTGTCGAATCCGCCGAGAATGTACAGCTTGTTCTGAAACACGGTGAAGCCGCCTGGAATAACAGTTGTCCCAGCAGCCGGCCACGGAGCGGCCACTGGACTGATCGTATCCGTCACAGGATTATAGCGGAAGACGCGACCGGTCGTGACCGTGGGGGTGGAGACGACCGAGCCGCCCGCACAATAGATGTACGGCGTCCCGGCGTCGGCGAGCACGCCGCAAGCTATGTTGTTCACCAGGTTGTCGGGATAGGTGGCTGCCTTGGTCGTCCAAGTATTGGTGTTCGGATCGTATTCAAACGGATGAGTGAACTCGTTGCCAGCTGTGTCGGAGGCGCGACCGCCCATGGCGTAAAACTTCCCGTTGGCCGGGAAATAAACGCCAGCCAGTCGGACACCCGGAGTTGGCAGGGGCGCTGCCGCTGACCAGCCTGATGGTCCGCAACCACCCGTAACATTGATCACGCCGGTCATGCCAACAAGACAGTGCGCGATGCAGATGTAGGAATAACTTCCAGGCGTATTAAATGTGTGCTGATAAACAGTGCCGGCGTTGGAAAGAGTCCCCGGGAAACAACCCGTGTCGTTAGGCGAACAAAACTGCGAATCGGGGACGCAATGAGGACCACTGCTGACGCTGTGGCCACTGCCTGACCAGGTCCACCGGACCGTGTCGCCTACGGAAATATTGACTGTGTCTGGGTGAAAAGCGAAGTCAGGCCCCACGGTCACATCCACAATCGTACTGGTAGCCGACGGGACGCCGCTCACGGCTGGCTGGCCGTTTTGATCGACAATTCGGAGTGGCGGCGCACTCCTTTTGTTAGGCGCACTTGCGCTCCTCTGGTCAGATTCAGCGCGCACCAAAAATCCGATCGCAAAAATGGCTGCAACCCAAAAAATTAACCGTGCTGCATTAGATATTTTCATACTGTTGGTCCTCTTCTGCGCGCCAGCGTATGCGATTTCTTTGTGTCGAACCGCAGCTGACGCTCTGCGGTTCCGTGCCTAGGATATTGCGCAGACGGATGCGAAAAAGGCAAGCAAAATCTTTAAGCAACAGCGGCAAAACCTATCAACCACTGCAATAAAAAGGTAACAGACCTGTTACTGCCGAGGTGTGACCCGGAAGCTAAGCGATTCAATAGAATCGTGTGAACGTCGTTCACACCGCGCCGGTAGCACTGATTCCTCTCTCGCTAAAATTACGGTGCGCGAGCCCGCGACAGAACTCAAGGTGTCGGCCGAGGCGCGGGTGTGGGACGCGGCCTGCGTGTCACGATCGGCCGCGGCGTCGGACCTTCCGTTGTGGTCCGAAGAATGGCGCCATAGCTTCCAACGGCCGTTCCCGCATTTATTTGAGGAAAGGACACACCGTAAAGGTCCTGGTTTGTGCCGCTTTCCTCACGAACCCAGGTCTGTCCGCCGTCTGTTGTTCGTAAGATTGTGCCCAGCTGGCCAACGGCTAGTCCGTTACTGGCGTCGGTGAAAGAGACTCCTAAAAGGACATTAGTACCCGGATTTGGCTGGCTTATCCAAGTTTCCCCGCCATCTGTTGTCCTGAGGATAGTGCTGATTCCAAAATCACCACCAACAACAGTCCCAGTGTTCACGTCGGTAAGGGAAACAGCCCGAAGCTGGTTCGCTGTGCCGCTTGTTTGTGGGGCCCAGTTTTGCCCGCCGTCGGTCGTTCTTAAGATCGCGCCGTCGTTGCCAACGACTGTCCCAATATTGGCATCGACAAAATAAACTCCCAGGAGGCCAGTCGCGTCAGTGGTCCGCGGAACCCAGCTTTGTCCACCGTCAGTTGTTCTGTGGATTGTTCCGTTCAGGAAGCCAACAGCGGCGCCGTGATTTTCATCGCTGAAGTGTACGGCATAAAGCAAGTCGGTGGTGTCGCTAATTTGCTGGACCCAGTTGCTTCCGCCATCGGTTGTCCTCAGGATTATACCATCATCGCCGACGATGGTGCCGACATTGGCGTTCACAAAATGCACACCGAAAAAGTTTATTCCGTCAAAAGGATCGCTGAGTCCGCTTGACTGACGGAGCCAGGTGTTACCGCCGTCCGTCGTTCTAAGGATCATGCCGTCTGGATTCTCGTAGCCGACAGCCGTGCCGGTGTTCACATCAGTAAATGAAACGCCATACAAATAGTTGAATGTGACCGTTGGTTGACTGCTCCATTGGGCGCCGCCGTTGGCCGTCTGAAGAATGATCCCGGCTTCGCCAACAACTATTCCCGTATTTGCGTTGGTGAACGAGACTGCAAAGAAACTGTTCGCACCTTGAGGAAGTGAGTACGACGTTTGTTCAACCCAATTTTTTCCACCGTCTGTTGTCCTGAGGATGATGCCGGTGCCGCCGAACTCGAATCCGACAACCGTTCCGTTGTTCTCGTCGGTGAACGACACGCCATATAATGTTTTGGTTGTCCCACTGGTTTGAGGTACCCAGCTGTTTCCGCCGTCGGTTGTTCTAAGAATTGTGCCGTGATCACCCACGGCCGTTCCGTTGTTCGTGTCGCTAAACGAGACATCGAAAAGGAACTCCGTCCCCGGATTTGCCTGAGGAATCCAATGTTCGCCACCATCCGTCGTCCTGAAGATTTCGCTCTGGCCAAACGTTCCACCTACAGCAGTTCCTGTATTAGAATCGCTAAACGAGACCCCAAACAGAGTTTCCGTAGTGCCGATTGACTGAGGCACCCAGGTGCTTCCGCCGTTTGTGGTCCTGAGGATGACGCCGCCCTCGCCAACGGCCGTCCCACTGTCACCGTCGGTGAAAGAAACTGCGCGCAAGTTCAGCACCGTTCCGCTTGCCTGTGTCATCCAGTGAGCGCCACCATCTGTGGTTCTAAGAATCGTGCCAATTTCGCCGACAGCCGTTCCGTTACTTGAATCTGTGAACGAAACGCCCCACAAAATTTGCGTCGTGCCGCTAGACTGAATGGTCCAGGTATTTCCGCCATCGGTAGTCCTGACGATCGTACCGTAATCGCCAACCAGCGTACCGGCATTTGCATCCACAAGCGAAGCGCCGCGGAGATTGTTCCCCTGTGGAAGAGGATTTTGCCAGCGCCAGTGGACGCCTGATGAGGTATCTGCGCGATGGTTCGCGGTGTGTGCTGCTTTGCGTCTTTGTCTAAGCTCGGGATGGCTGCCCAATACCAGTCCGCAGACGGCTGTAATCACGAGAAAAGACAATACTGTCGTTAGTCTTCTGGAGTTCATCCCTCTCTTCCCGGTTAATGTACTTGTTAGACCGACGGAGTAGGACGTGCCCTTGGAGTGGGTCGCGGTCGTGGCGTAGGAGTAGCTCGCGGCGTGGGCGTCGGACTCGGCCCAGATCCTGTCGTTCTGAGAATTGTACCAATGTCGCCAACGACAGTCCCTGTATTCGCATCAGTAAAAGAAACATCGTAAAGAGTGTTGAATGTACCGCTGAAATCTACCATCCACGTACTCCCTCCATCCGTCGTTCTTACGATTGTGCCTCCCTCACCAACGGCAGTTCCATTGTTGGCGTCAGAGAAGGAAACGTCCCACAAATGATCAGTTGTTTCGCTCGTTTGAGGTGCCCAATGGCTTCCGCCATCGGTCGTTCCTAGGATAGTACCGCTATTTCCAACTGCTGTCCCCATATTAGCATCTCGAAACGCAACTCCGCGAAGAGGTACTGTAGTTCCACTGGTTTGAAAGTCCCAGCTGCTTCCCCCGTTAGTTGTTCTTAAAATTGTCCCTCCAAATCCTACGGCAGTTCCGGTGTTAACATCAGTAAATGAAACTCCGAAAAGGAAATTTGTTGTGCCGCTTGTTTGAGGTTGCCAATGATCCCCTCCATCTGTTGTCTTTAGGATTGTACCCTCCGCGCCGACAGCAGCCCCTGTATTTGCATCTACAAAAGAAAGCCCGAACAGAAGGTTAGTGGTTCCGCTTACTTGATCGTTCCACTCATTTCCTCCATCAGTCGTTCTGAGAATCGTACCGCCTTCACCAACTGCGGTCCCTGTGTTCGCATCCGTAAAAACAACCTCATTTAGTTGATTGGTTGTTCCGCTATTTTGGCTAACCCAATTACTCCCTCCGTCAGTGCTTCTGAGAATTATCCCGGAAGCTCCGACACTCGTACCGGTAGTTACGTCGATGAAAGCCACTCCGTAAAGTGTCTGGGTTGTACCGTGGGTCTGGACGACCCAGTTAGATCCCCCATCTGTAGTCGTTAGAATTTCTCCAGCAAAGCCGACTATGATACCGTTGTTTGCATCTGCAAATGACGCCCCATAAAGAATCTCCAAACTCCCGCTTGTCTGAGGCATCCAACTACTTCCGCCGTCCGTCGTCCTGAGAATCAACCCCACCGGGCCGATAGCCGTTCCGGTATTTGCGTCAGCAAACGCAACATCGTGGAGGTCAGAAGGAATTGGACTGGTCTGAGTAGCCCAGTGTTTTCCACCGTCCGTCGTCCCGAGAATCGTGCTGTTTGATCCAACAACAGTACCGGTATTGGCATCAATGAAAGAAACTCCGTTGAGGTTGTTTGTTGTATTGCTTGTTTGAGGGGCCCAATTGCTTCCCCCGTTTGTGGTTCTCAGAATTGTACCATTGTCTCCAACTGCGGTACCGTTATTTGCGTCAGTGAAAAAGACGTCATTAAGGAAGTTTGTTGTTCCGCTGGTCTGTTGAATCCAGTTTGTTCCTCCGTTTGTGGTCCTTAGAATTAGACCATCGGAACCTACAGCAGTACCATTATTCGCATCTGTAAAGGAAACGCCATAGAGGACGTCGCTGATTCCTTCTCTCTGAATCGTCCAATGACTTCCTGCGTCTGTTGTTCTCAGAATAGCTCCGAAATTGCCTACAACGGTTCCGATATTTGAGTCAGTAAAGGAAACGCTATAAAGATCGTCCTCCGTTTCGCCTGCAATAAGCTCCCAGTTGTTACCGCCATCTGTTGTTTTGAGAATGGTACCTCTAGCTCCAACGGCAAATCCATTATTTGTGTCTATAAAGGAGAAATCCTGTAATGTGTTACCCTGTGGTAGTGGATTTTGCCAGATCCATTGCCGACCTGATGAACCCGCTGCGATCATGTTGGACAGGTTGGCTGCTAGGCGGCTTCCGGCGTATCCACTGTTAATCGTGAGTGTCAGTCCCCAGTCACCAATAAAACTTAACACAAGTAATGCGATTTTTAGATGTGTGTTCATATTGTTGTTCCGAACGACGTGTAGCTCCCCCTTCAACCTAGCGCAGTAGGACGCGGCCTCGGCGTTGGCCTGGCCCTTGGCGTCGGAGTCGCTCTTGGCGTCTGGCTCGCGGTCGGGGTAGGAGTGGAACTCGGCGTCGGTGTCGGAGTCGGCGTCCCACTTGGACAGTGATTGAAAGCCATGTGCGCGCTGAGTGCACCATTTTGGGCACCAGGTGTCGCTACGTTGAGCGTGCCAATATTGCCATTGACGGCTGGCCAGGCATCCATCGACCCGAACGTTCCACCAATCGGTGTGGGATCGCCGCGGCGCGCAGCAATCAACAGATTGCCGTCCGTCAACCCAAGCACAAGACGATCGGCTGTCCCGTTGCTATCAAGATTAGCCCAGAACACTACATTTCCCGACGCATCGATTGTCTGCATTGGGTTGCGCGAGAACGCCAGGCCGAGGCATTGTCCGCCGTCGATAGGATCGAAGAACACGACGACTTTGCGCCAATTTCCAGGAGCTCCGGCGAACCAACCGGAATTGAAAGTCTCTGGAGTAGGACGGTAATCGGCAAAGAAAGCAATTTGTCCGGCGTTATTAATTGAAGCGGCCTGCATATCAAAATAGGTCCCACCAATAGGCGTAGGATCAGGGACCTTGACGTACCATTCATCGGCCTGACCCGTTCGAACGACGATGCCGCGTTGGGTGATCCCACCGCTCACGATAGCGCGGAAAGCGATCTGATCTGAATCATTGATATCAGGCAAAGGACCAACGGGAATATTGGTTCCGTCTTGGAAGCCCGCACTCTCAGTGCCAAGGCCGGAAAACGTTCCACCTTCAGGAGCGGGATCGCCAACGGCAGCCACTTTCGTTACGACACCATTGTCCCACATGAATATGTCGCTGTTAATGGTGCCTACCGCCGAAGCCAGGAAGACGACCTGCCCGTTATCATTGAGTGATCCCGGCCCAACCGCACCAAATGTGCCTCCGATCGGAGAAGGATCACCAATCGCAGCCACCTTCACAATTTCCCCGGAAGCACCGCGATAGAGAAACAGTCCGCGCCGTGAATCGCCGCCATTAACATCGCAAAAAAAGAGCACGTCGCCTGCATCATTGATATCGGGCGTGAAGAAGGTGCCGAAAAAGAAGCCGCCGAAATGTCCACCAATAGGTGAAGCATCACCGCACATTGAAGTTGTGTCTCCGCTACCACCTAGCCCGCCACAGCCAATAGCGATTGCGCTGATTGTGCCGTCCGAGTCTGCTACGAACACTCCCTGATTACGATCTGAGCCATTAACCTGCGAGTTAAACGCGACGCGGCCGAATGCATTAACCGTCGTGGGGTTGATGAAAGCCACTGGATTCAATGTCCCACCATCAGTATTAGGGGCAATCTGTCCGTGCGCGGCACGGGACTCCACGCCACAAATAGTACCCGATGGAGCGCGAGTACTAGTGACGCTATAATTTTGTTGCGGCGACGCGATCTGCGGTCGTTCCGCCGTATCGTGAACTCTTACGAGGGTCTTTGCGCCATTGGTGGTCCCAAGGCCGTTGCGTGACGTCTCAGAGTTGTTCTGGGACCTCTTGCTACTCTGCGGCTGTCCCTGCGCGAGCCGTATCATGTTAATGGCGCTAAAAAGCAGAGCGAGGAAAAACGCGCTTCGAACAAGGTGGGTTACGATGGTAGTAAGCAGCCGTTTATTCATTCCTGGTTTCCTCTTGGATGAGTTTGAAGGATTTTATGACTTTCATATTGTCGAGTTACCCTAGCGAGCAGGTGTCGCACGAAGTGCCGGTGTGGGGCGAGGCCTGGGCGTCGGAGTAGGTCGCGGTGGTACGATAGGCGTAACTGTCGGTGTAGCACTGGGGGTAGGACTAACTGTTGGAGTGGGCGTTGGTGTCGGCGCCGGGCCGCCGCCGTTTGCCGTCCAGAGAATCGTGCCGCCGTCGCCAACTGCGATCCCTCGCAACGCATCGTTAGCGAAGGAAACATCGTTGAGATTGGAAGAGGTCCCACTGGTCTGGTCAGTCCAGGCGATTCCCATGTTTGCGGTGTGCAAGATTCGTCCGCCCGCGCCCACCGCAAACCCAAGGTTTGTTGTATTTGTTACTGGGAAATCAACGCCCTCGATTGGCTGATCGAAGAATAGTGTTGACCAATTCACGCCGCCGTCAGTGGTCCTCGCAATCGCGCCTCTCCCGTCAAAAACGAACCCTGAGACGACACCCGTATTTACATCGAGGAAACGGACATCAGCGGAGCCGCCTTCGTTCTTATCAAAATAAAATGCATGAAACTCCCAACTGCCACCGCCATCGGTCGTAGCTCCCACCAAAGGTTGAAAGATCGAATTCTGTCCGGCCACAAACCCTATGGATGGACTCAGCATATGAGCGCCTGGAAAACCACCGCCGAAAAACCCGCTTTGACTGATCTGCCACGAGGCGCCGGAGTCAGTCGAGTAGAGAATCGTTTGTGAATCGCCACCGGAGATCCCGTTCACCCCGCTGAACCAGACTGAGCGAAGAGTGTCCTTCACTCCGCTGGTAACGCCTTGCCAGGCGGCGCCGCCATCAGTCGTCCGGAGAATCAGTCCCTGCTCGCCCGCAGCAACTCCTTGATTCACATCGAAAAAATAGACTTCGTACAATGCGTTCGTTGTGCCTGACGTCAGCGGTGACCACGTCATGCCGGCATCCGTGGTTTTAACGATAGTACCGGCATCGCCCACGACAAAGCCGACTCCTGAATCGAGCAGATAGGCGCCGTTCAAGTTGTTGGTTGTTCCCGAATTAGCAGCGGACCATTGACCAAAGACGGTCACGCTCGAGTAGAAAACGAGCGACAAGACAAGATGAACTGTTTTACCCCTGAACATGAAATTACCTCCCGTTGCAGTAATTAATCCCCAATTTCCCAAAAAACGAAACGGCTATCGTTTGTGGCGCCCGATTTCTTGAAGCAGCTCTATCTGGATCTGCTGAATTTCAAATAACCGGTTATATTGACGGCGCAAGAGATGATCGAGTTTCTCGTGCAAATGCCGGATCTCGAGCTCCGCTTTCAAATTCACCTTGTAATCATTTTCCGCCCGCAACCGGTCGCGCGCCTCGGAACGGTTTTGACTCATCATGATAACCGGCGCCTGCACCGCAGCCAGGCAGGAGAGGACCAGATTTAGCAATATAAATGGATACGGGTCGAACGCGCCCGTCGCGAGCATGATGCCGTTGATGGCGATCCAGATGAGGATCACGGCCCCAAACGTGATCAGAAATTTCCAGCTCCCGCCGAATTCGGCGATTCGGTCGGAGAGTCGTTCGCCGAATGTGAGCTTCCGTTCGAACTGTTTACTGATGTCACTCGAAAGAATTTCATGCTGCTCTAGGCTTTCGACGACTTCCTGGTCGAGCGCGGAAAGTTCGCCGATCTCGTCTTCCAAAACTTCCTTGACGTAATCCTTCCGAAACTCGCCTAGATCTTCGAAGCAGATGAACGCTTTGCTGTCGAGGTCGGGCACCTTCTTTTTGATGAACTCGAGCAGAGACGGCCGAATCAATTCGGCGATCATTCCGCTGTGCGGCGACTTCGACTTTTTACAAACGTGGCAGACCAGTGGTGCGGTGCTCATCGGGATTCGCTGGCGAATTAAACCGCTTCTGCACGGCTTGTCGATTCCGTCTTCAGAGCGTCTGTAGCGTGCGCTGTCCTCAGCGCAATCTTTGGTCGACTCGCCTAGTCTCCCACGCCGTCGGCTGTGCGCTTGTCGTCTTTACTGTTGCTGCTCGATGAGACGAGATCGCGAAAGGCCGTGGTTTGGCGACCAGAAACAACATCACTGGCAACTCGCCGAACTTTTCTGAGCCAGCGTCGCGCCCACGCGTATTCCGTAGCAAGGATGGCGAGCCCCACCGGAATAACGACGAATGCTGGCCCCGGTAAAACAAGCAGGGCAATTCCGATTAACACGACGGTTCCACCGACCACGGACACAATCACACGCCTGACAACTTTGATGTTGTCGAGATGCCAACGGCTGAACAAGCGTTTGATCGAAGACCGCATAAGTAGTTCCCCGTCCCAGTGCGCAAGCGATCTCTCATGAAATCGTCGCTCGCGGCCGGGTCGGACCCGTGTTTCGATCGGCAAGAGCAGCGCGCAAACGATCAAGAAAAGGAACCTGCCTAGATTTTAATTTGCGTCGGGCGGCCTTGTCAGAGAAGAAGCACGCCCGATCGACTTCTGGAAAGCTTCGGTATTTGCCCGACCGCGGCGGCCATTCCAGTTCGAACAGATTTGATTTGCACTCGAACGGTTCCGGCAAATTTCCTTCAAACGCCCAGGCGTGCACAATCTTGCCGCCTTTTTGCTGGATCCAGCCGAGCTCAATCCATTGCTGAACATTTTCGGGACGGAATCCTACTTCTTCTTCAAATTCAATTTGAGCGCGCGTCAGTAAATCTTCTTCGGGAGCTGCTTCACCTTTTGGAATTGTCCAGACGCCGTCATCTTTGCGGACAAAGAACGGTCCGCCGGGATGCGCCAGCAGAACTTCTATTTCATCATTCCTGCGCCGGAACATAAGCAGACCGGCGCTGATCCGACTCCGTGTTGGCATTGACTTTCCGCCCACCGTTTACTTTACCCGGCTCGTATGTGTCGCGACAGGCGCGAGGTCCCCTTTACCCCAGGGATGAAATGTGTACGTGAAAACTATGTAGCCCATGAGGTCGTGATCCGAACGATTGCTGACGTACAGCGCGGGATTGAACTGAAAATCCGGTGTGATGTTGCAGGTGAAGCCGATCGTCGATGAATTTTCGGAGCCGCTTTGCCAATCTACCTGGAACCGCCATCTCTCGTTAAAGTCGTAGGCGTAACCAAGGATGGCTTCGTTTTTGTAGCCGGCATGAATGAGGCCGGCGCACAGTTTGTGATGTTTTCCCCAATACCCAGCTTCGATAAAAGGCTGAGCATCTTCATCTAGATGTGGCGACCAATTTATGAACCCAATCGAAAGCAGATAAGGCTCGTTCCTTAACAAACCGATCTCTGTGCCGAAGATCCATTCGTCCGGCTGGAATCCGCGAAAGACTGCTACCTCAGCCCAATCAGTGAGGCCTAGCTCGCCTTGCAATTGATACGGGTTCGCAATCCGCTTGTCCTGGATTTGGAAACTCAACGAAAAGTCGCCTTCCGATTCCAAATCCGGTGTCACGATTTGGCTTACCCTTTTGTCGTGGCGAACGATCTTGGACCGCCACAGAGCATGGCAAACATCGTCATTACGATTACGACAGAAAGACTGGCTGTTTTGTTGGTCGCCGTGTCCATTGAGTACCCGCGCGAGTAAAACCATTGTTTTCGAATTTGTCGATTCCGTGTTGAACGCGCGTCAGCCGATTTTAACATTCAGTAAATGCGCGTACTAGCCATCGACGCTTCCCTGCGCAACACCGGTGTCGCAATCGTCGATGCAAACAACGGCAAACCGCAGTCTGTTTATTTCGGAACCATTCACAACAAGAGTGCAATGCGTCCCTCATCCTGCCTGGTCTGCATCCGCGATCGGCTCGCCGAATTGATTCGCGACCACGCACCGGATTGTTGCGCGCTCGAGTCGGTCATTTACGTGCAAAGCTATAAGACCGCGATCATCCTCGGTGCGGCGCGCGGCGCGGCTATTCTGGCCGCCGCCGAAAAAGGATTGCCGGTATTCGAATATTCGCCAAAACGAATCAAGCAATCCACCGTCGGGCGCGGCGGAGCCGGCAAAAATCAGGTCGCGTTCATGGTGCGCGCGCTGCTTGGTCTTACCGAAACACCGGATGCCGACGCCGCAGACGCGCTGGCGATCGCTCTTACTCATCTGCGCATGCAGGAAGCAGCGGCGCGTGGTCTTCCGGGAGGAATGCAAATATGAATCCCGTTGGCCAACTCAATGTGCGCTGGCTCGGGCGAATGGAATTTGCGCCTGCGCTCGCACTGCAGGAAGAACTCGCTGCGAAAAAGAGGGAAGATGCGTCGTTTGAAGATCAGCTGCTTCTTCTCGAACACGAACCGGTTTACACAATTGGGCGCACGCCCGATCGATCCAGCTTGTCCGCCACAGGACGGATTCGCCGTGGCGAATTAGGCAGCGCGCATTTGCCGCATCCGCTCT
>Ga0137368_10005256_pt1 | contig 13664 bp, 13 predicted proteins | sample SagtaG_13_FD_104917 | JGI IMG/M metagenome (GOLD analysis project Ga0137368, IMG submission 104917) | Vadose zone soil microbial communities from Sagehorn Ranch, Mendocino, California, USA - Sage1_L_100_16 metaG | ecosystem: Environmental > Terrestrial > Soil > Vadose zone | place: USA...
GTCTTTTCGAGCCCACTCGTCTTTCGACGACTTGAAGAAGAGCCATTGCGGGGTCTCCCCGGGGAGATACCGCGTCCGCACGAGGTGCCATCGCCCCTTGAGTTTCTCGCCCCTGAGCTCGAAGTAGAGATGCCCCTTGCGGCGCATCGCGCTCGCTTGACCGGGTGGATCGGTTTCGTAAGTGCCGCGATCCCAGATCATCGAGTCGCCGGCTCCGTACTGCCCTTCCGGAATGCGACCTTCGAAGCTCCCATACTCGAGCGGATGATCTTCGGTCTGGACGGCGAGGCGGCGCTCCTGCGGGTCGAAGCTCGGTCCCTTGGGAATGGCCCAGCTCGCCAGCGCGCCGTCCATCTCGAGTCGCAGGTCATAGTGAAGGCGCGTCGCGTCGTGCTTGTGCACCATGAACGTCGGCGCCGCCGCCGCCCGCTTCGCGCGTGAAGACGTCGGGGGGGGCTCGGGGGTCACCCCGAAATCACGCTTTCGCCGATACGTTTCCAGCTTGCGCATCATGAACGGTGTGCCGCAGGAATCGTACCTCGCGAAGCGGACGGAAGTTGCACACGCCGAGCGGGCTCAAAAGTGCCATGGCTAGGGCGGCGATGCGAGCGCTCCAATCGTATCCTCGACCCGCGCGATCTCGCGGTCGCTCAGCGCGTAAATACGAAAGACGTCGGCATCGATCGCACGGTCGAGTTCTTTGGCGCGAGCGCAGAGCGCGTCCTTGTCTGCGGGCGCTTTTTCGTTTCGTATGCCGCGTTGCAAGCCGAGCATCGCTTCGACCATCTCGACCACGCGATCGTGCTGCGCTCGCTCGGCCGGCACGTCCAATCGCATGCGGCGAATCGGGAGCGCGCCGAGCGCCCGCAGCTTGACCTGTGGGAAGACCCGCTGACGAGCTTCGCGGATCATCGCCACATAAACGAAGCGCAGGACCTTGGAGTTCAGAAGCCCCACGAGGTACCGCACGTCCGAGCCGTCGTCGGGCGGATAGAGGGCGTGGAGCGAGTTACGAAAATACGTTGCGTGCTCGCGCGGGCCCACGATCGGATATGCGGCCGTCTGTCGGATGAGAAATTCGGCTTTCGCGTATTTGTCGACTCGACTCCGGAAAAGGGGGGCGTCCGTATCGAGAAGGACCGCTACCTCGGGCGGCGAGCACCAGTAGCGGCCAATCTGTTTGCCTTCCAGGGCCGGCACGAACTCTCCACTGCCGCGGGCCAGCTCGACCACCTGCTTCTTCGCATCGGTCGTGCGAATTCCGCAGTCGGAAATCCAGGGACGAATCGATGTGGCGTCACTACCGAGTTTTTCCAGCAATCGCAAAGAGGACGAGAAGGTCCATCCGTCGCCCGGCTCGATGCTCCCTCGTTGTTCGGATCCATCCCGGCTCACGATGCGCGTCTCGGGCGCCAGGCGCTCGGATTTATCCAGAAGGAAGGTGAGGGAAGGCGTCACCACCCCTTTGAACACGTTCTCTCCCCAATATTTCACCTCGGCGAGGCCGCCGTGCTGCGCGAGGAGTCGGCGCAGGGACCGGTATCCCTCGAGATGACCGACCTGGTCGGGCACGATGAAGGAGACGAGTTGCCGCGAGAGAAGCTTGGCGGCCCGCTCCATGAAGAACGAATGTGCGGTCGCCCACCCGGCCGATTGGTAATGCTCGGCGAAGTACTTCCGTTGGGAAGGTGCAAGGGGCGCCGCTTGCCGCCCGCCGTAGGACAGATACGGCGGATTGCCGATGACGACGTCGAATCCCCCCTCCGCGAAGATGTCAGCGAAGTGCTCTTCGTAGTCGAACTCCGCCGTGACGAGCGAGTTGCCGCGCCGAATGTTCACATCGAGCCGCGACAGCATGCGCTCGCGCAAGGCTTCGAGATCCTCGTGAGGAAACTCGTCGGCCGCGCCTTCCAGCACGAGCAACACCAGCGATAGCTTGGTGAGCTCGACCGCGCGTCCGTCGAGGTCGACGCCGAAGACGTGCTTTTCTACGATTTGCTGCCGCCTGGCCGTCGTGAGCCGAAGCGTACCGTTACCGTGGCAAGCTCGGTACCAGTCGAACAGAAGCCGGCAGGTGCCCAAGAGAAACGACCCCGCTCCGCAGGCGGGATCGAGAACGGCGAGCCTCGGCACTTCGGCCGGAGTACGCCCCTCGATCAGCGCGCCCACCGTGCTCTCGACGACGTAGCGAACGATGTGATCGGGTGTGTAGTAAACCCCACCCGCTTTGCGGGCGTGCGGCGTTCCGCTGCCGAGCGATCGCTCGTAGACGTGACCCAACATGTCGACGGGCGCCGTCGCCAAGGCGCTCTCGGGTTCGCAAAGGGGAGCAAGCGCCTCCCGGAACGACGCGTCGTCAAGCGCTAGCGAAGGCTCGAGCGCGCTTCGGCCGCGGCAGAGCCTGGGATAGACGCCGGCGAGACCGGCGAGCGAGCGCAGAGACCCCGGTCGCTGTGCCCCGCGCTCCTCGGACAAACGCAAAAAGAGCAGCCATTCCATCGTGCGCTGCGCGGCGGCGAGCACCTCGTCCGGAGAGAGCGCCTGGTTTTGCCGAGCGAAGCACTGGACCAGCCGCTCCCTCGAACGCTCGCAGGGTTCGAATAAAGCTTCTTCGCTGGCTCGACGGACGTTGGGATTGGGGAAGCTCGCCATTGGATCCCCGCGCGTTCGCCGCGTCGGATCAGCACGCCTTTCGAACGGCTCGGAGCAGGCTTTCCAGACCGACGGGTTTGCGCAAGGCCTGGGTGACCCTTTCGTGCTTCGAGAGCGAGTGAAAGGCGGTCATCACGATCACCGGAATGTCGACGAGGCTAGCATCCCGGCGTAGACAATCGAGAAAATTCCAACCGTTCATCACCGGCATCATCAGATCGAGAAGAATGACACACGGTCGCGGGTGAGCGCCGCTTCGGAGCAGCTCGATGGCGGCTTTGCCGTTGTGCGCCACCAAAGCCTCCAAACCGTCATCTTCGAACACGCTCTTCAGCGATCGTCGCAACTCTGGATCGTCTTCGACGACCAGGACGCTGTGCGTCGCGCCATCCGCCACCCGGATGGTTCCCGACGAACGCAGGTCGACACCGCTCGGCAGGTCCCGACGATGAAGGACGGCTTCCAATTGCAACGGGCTCAGGCTTCGCACCTTCGGCGCGCAATGCTCGCACAACCATTGGCCGCGTGAACCGGACGAGGCCTCCTCCCATGCCACGCGGTCGATCCAAAACACCACCTGCACCACGCCGCACACGGCGCAGGCCCCCACCTGGTTCTTTCCCATTCTACTTACCCTATCAGAATCGTTCGTCGGCCCAATCGCAAATCGAGCATGCGGCAATCTAGCCCAAAGCGGCGATGTAGCGCGAGTAGCTCCAATGCATCCGCGGCATCTCAGCCGCGAGCGCGCAAGCGTAGCTGCCTTGCGCTCGCCGATTTGCCGGAGGGAGCATCTACCGATAGAAGGGCCTCATGTTTCCTCGTTTCGGTCATGCCTCGGTCATGCTTGCCGTTGCGCTTGCCCCGGCGAGCGCATGGGCCGTCGATTCGTGGGAAATCCAGGTGTACGATGGCAGCGCCAATGCTCCGGGTGTGCCCGGGGTCGAGCTGCACGTGAACACCACGCCGAGCGGACAGAAGACGGCGCCCCCGCCCGAGCTACCTCCTCACGCCCAGACGCACTTCACCCTGGAGCCATCTTTCGGCGTGCTGCCATGGTGGGAGATTGGAGCCTACCTTCAAACGACGCTGCGGGGCGACGGCGCGTTCGACTACGCCGGGAGCAAGCTCCGCTCGAAGTTCGTGATGCCTCCCGAGTGGGACCCCCACTGGCGGCTCGGCGTCAACTTCGAGATCTCGCGTCTCCCCGAATCGTACGATCGCAACCGGTGGGGCACCGAGATGCGCCCGATCATCGGTTGGGAAGACGACCGGTGGATCGTCATGCTCAATCCCATCCTGGACACTGCACTTGCCGGTCCTGACTCGGAAGAGGGTCCGAGCTTCGAGCCTGCGTTCATGGCCAAAGTCAAAATCGCCGGGACGGTCGCCGTCGGCGTGGAGTACTACGCGGGCTTCGGCCCCATCGCCCATTTCGAAGGCTGGGAGGAGCAGGAGCACTACCTTTATGAGGCGGCCGACCTGCTCTCGATCGAGCGCGTCGAGCTGAACGCGGCGATCGGCGAAGGCTTGACGCCGGCCAGCAACGCCCTCGTCATCAAGGTGATCCTCGGCTACGCGTGGGACAAACTCGCCCCCGCACCGCAGACCGCCGCCAGCCTCGTTGTTCAACGGCGGCCATGAGCAAAGCTGCTCCGGCCGGCCAAATCGATGGCCGATCCCGCGGCGCCACGCTCGATGCGCTCGCCGCGATCGCACTCTGGTCGACGCTTGCCGTCCTCGGCATCAAGCTGCGACACGTCCCCCCTTTCTTTCTGGTGGGTAGCTCGCTGGTGCTCGGCGCGCTATCTGGCGTTCGCGGCATCCGCCTGCGCGGCACGCCGCCCGCCATTCTCTTGCTCGGTGTCTATGGGCTGTTCGCGTACCACTTCTGTCTTTTCATGGCGCTGCGCCTCGCGCCCCCCGTCGAATCGAACCTCATCAACTATCTGTGGCCACTGCTCATCGTCGTCTTGAGCCCACTCATCGTCCCCGGCACGAACCTTCGCCCTCGTCACGTCGTCGGCGCGCTCGTCGGCTTCATCGGCGCGGCCCTTCTCGTCACCGGGGGCAGGCTCGGCTTTCAACGAGCAGCCGCGCCCGGCTACTTCTTGGCGCTCGCGGCTGCTTTGATCTGGTCGACCTACTCGCTTCTCACCAAACGAATGGGGACCTTCCCCACCTCGACCATCGCGACCTTCTGTCTCCTCTCCGGTCTCCTCTCGCTCGCGTGCCACCTCCTCTTCGAGCCGCGCTACACTCCCGCCGCCGCCGAGCTCCCCTATCTCGCGTGGATCGGCCTCGGCCACATGGGCGCCGCGTTCTACTTGTGGGACCGCGCGCTCAAAGCCGGCGACCCCCGCGTCATCGGCACGTTCGCCTACTTCACCCCCCTCCTCTCGACGCTCTTCATCATCCTCTTCGGCGAAGGCCGGCTGACGGCGCTCTCCTTCGCGGCGATGGCCCTCATCGTAGGCGGCGCGTTCGCCGGCACCTGGTCCCGCTCGCCCAGAGCGTCACTCGTTCAAGAGTCGACGAGCCACAACCGTAGAGCGTAAGACGATTCTCGCAGGTATTCATATAGGGGCCGCGTAAAAATGCGATCGCCTGCTTCGCGGCGCGCCGCAGTTCGCCACGCCTTCGCGACTCTCGGGATTGTCTTCCTCGCCGTTGAAGCTCCGGCTGCGCCAGTTCAGTACGACGAGCGGCCCGCCGTTTCGTGTGTTCCTCGCGAACGGTGCTGCAAGGTTTGCCGTCGCGGGCAAGCCTGCGGCAACACCTGCATCAGCCGGGACTACACCTGCCATGTAGGGCGCGGCTGCGCGTGCGACTTCAACGAAATTTGCGACTGAGCGTCGGCGATGGGGGGATCAGGGACCTATTTCGCCCATCGGAATTCGACGATCTGCGCGCGACGTTCTCACATAGGCGAACCGGGCAGCGAAGGGCGGCGCCTGGGTCAGCGATCGCACGGGCCACCCCACTGAGAACATGATCCGCCGATGCGAACGAGCCGCACGGGCTCCTCGCCGACTTACAGAATTGAGCTCTTCCGCACGTGAATCGCGAGATCCCGGAGCTCGCCTTCATCGGGTCGCGCATCCTTGAGGAAGCCCAACGATTGCGCTACATTGCGCCGCTTCCACATCTTGCCCCCGTAGCTCAGTGGATAGAGCAGCGGTTTCCTAATTCGGCAGGTCGCGATCGCGGGTGATCGCCTCGGGTGATCATCCCGTGCGTTTTCCGCGGATTGCGCTCGAGTGCGAGCGCCCGTGATCGCTCACCGGACGCACCAATGCGGTGCCATTGGCTACGCCGTGGCTACGCTTGGCACCGAGCCGCTGCGGCTCGCGGCGACGCTCGGTTCTGACCACCTCGCCGGGGGGGAAGGGAGGGGCTAGATAGCGCGGTGGGGCCCCTACCCCTCACAAATTTTTGAGCACCGACGGCTCGAGAACGCCCGAGGAATTCGCGATGCTCCTCGCGAACTCGCGGGCAAGTTTCCGCACCCTGTGTCACGATTTCCGCAAGGCTTGGGACAAGCTTCCCCGACTCTGCAGGCCAATACGGTGCGGAACGCATGAGCGCTCCATGCTGGAAACGAGGACTTTTCGAAATGACCCTTGCGGAGATCAAACGAGAGTACCCCCTGCTTAAAGCAGATTTGTTCTCACTGGCATGGCAACTTCTCGACGAAGGCGACTTTGGCGTCATCATCGTCACGATGCAGATGGAGATCGTCAGTCCGGCGGATCAAAGCGACGACTGGGAGCCGCCCTCGACAAAAGCCGCGCGGCAGCGCAAGAGCGCGGCGTTCAGTCTCCAGTGGGCTGACGCGGCCACGGAAGGCTTTCTCACGAGGCTCAAAGCGCTGTCGAGAGGGGATCTGACGGTTCTCCTCACTCGCTACGGACCACGCCCGATCAACTGGGACCACCTGCCGCTCGCGTTCAAGCCGGTCCAAGAAGGAGTCGCCGATTGGCTTGGCAGCGAGGCCGGCTCGCCCAAGTTGAAGTGGCACTATTTCCAAAAACCGAACCGACTCAAAGGAACGACGGTCCGCGTCATGGCGACGCCCTTCCCGCCCGATGCGGACGAAGGCGTGCACCTTCACCTCTAACCACAGTATCGGCAAGCAACTTCGCGAACGACGGAGCGCCGGGTGTCGTCTGCTCGGCAGCGCGATTAGGTTAGAGCGTCAGCGGTTAAAGGATCGTGGTCGGCAGCCGTACCGAGCAGCACGGGGCTCGACTAAACCCGTCGAATCTTGGCGGCGGGCCGTTGAGACAGGAGGGGCGAGTAGAAAATGCAATCATGGAGTTCGAAACGCGGCGCGGCGCGTCATCCGTTTGCCGTTCTTGCGGTTGTCTTCGTCGCGTTTGGAGCCCCCGGTTCCCCAAAAGCACTCGCCAGCACCGCAGTTCAGTACGGCGACGGCACCGAGAATCGACCCGCGGTCTCGTGCGTCCCTCGCGAACGATGTTGTAAGGTCTGCCACCGCGGCAAGGCCTGCGGCAATACTTGCATCAGCCGAGACTACACATGCCACGTCGGGCGCGGCTGCGCGTGTGATGCCACCGACGTTTGCGACTGACCAGCGAACCTGGCTACGAGCAAGGCGTGTCGAGGCGGCTCGACTAGCATGGCGCAGCGAACTCGGTTCAGGCTCGCCATGCCAGCTCACGGGCGAATGCAACTGGCTGCTTACGAGTCACCCACTCGATTGTTGGTCGAATTCGCCGAACCGACGGGTTGGGCTTTCCGGCGCAACTTCGTGGCTCGACGTGAGGGCCTCGACGGAGCGCGATCGCGAGTATGCGATTCAGATCTTGCCGGTTGCCGCAGGATTATCCCGAATGCGTGGCCCTATTTCCTCTGCGACGTTTTTATGCATACTGATAATGTCGGGTGGTGTTTTCTCTTGGACGAGTCGGCCGAGGCGCGTTTGCCTCGCCGACTTGGCTGGCCAGGGACCCCCGTCCCGACTCGGAGGGGGCTATCATGAACCGAATTATTGCCATTCTCGTAGTGTGCGCAGCGGCGTGCTCCGACGACGCGCAGTCCCCAGGGTCTTCAGATCCCGGCAGTACCGGCACGGCGGGCACTGATCAACCGGGCGAGGAGGCCGGAACCGACGCAGGCTCTAGCTGCCTCATGGCAGGTGCCGATTGCAGCAGCGCGCCAAACGGATGCTGTAACGGAGCGGTGTGCATATCCGACACCCGGATGCCAGACGTTGGCCATTGTGCCGTCACTTGCTTGAGCAACACCCAGTGCGCATCGGGGTGCTGTGCAACGCTTGCCAGCGGAACCGCAAAGGTCTGTTCGCCGCCGCAATTCTGTTCGGTTGCCTGCACGATGGCCGGCGGTTTCTGCGCCAATGGCGAGATGTGCTGCCCGGGTTCCATTTGCGTCGCGTCGACGGTGGACGGCACGAGATGCGCCGATACTTGCATCGCCAGCACGCAGTGCGTTAGTGGATGCTGTGCGCCGCTGGACAATCAGCCCAGCACAAACGTGTGCTCGCCGGCGACCTTCTGCTCCTGCGTGAAGGCGGGCGGTTCGTGTGCCGCAGGAGAACTTTGCTGCGCAGGTACAGCGTGCGTCGCGTACGGGAATTCTGGGACCTACTGCGGCGCGCTGTGCACGGCTCCGGCTGAATGTGCGAGCGGTTGCTGTGCGCCTGTTCCGAACAAGCCGTACTCCGTGTGCGCACCACCGCAGTTCTGCGGGCTCTAGAACATCGATCAGTTTAGAAGGAGCGGAGAACAAAGGACTTTTCCGCCGTGACCATGGGTGATCATACGTGATCATACGTGATTCGCGTTGCGCACGGGCGCGGGGCCGTGGTCGGGTGCTCGCAGGAGGCGAGCGATGGAGATCGACCGATGGCACCCGAGCACGACGTTGTCCAAGCGCGAAGAGCGGCTGATGAAGCGACTGACTCGCACGCGCAAACTCTTTGGGTTTCTCCGAATGCGCCGGCACGAGCTTTTCGATGACGGGTTTCAGGCTGAACTCGAATCGATGTACCGCGGTAGCGGGGCCGGCAAGCCGCCCGTCCCTCCGGCACTGCTTGCGATGGCGCTGCTGCTGCAAGGTTACACACATCTGTCGGATGCGGAGACGGTGGAACAGACAGCCGTCGACGCGCGATGGCAGATGGTGCTCGACCATTTCGGAAGTGAAGAGCCGGCCTTTTCTCAGGGTGCACTGTGCGAGTTTCGCAACCGTCTGATCCGACACAACATGGATCTGCGTTTGCTTGAACGCACCGTCGAGCTGGCGCGACAGACCAAGATCTTCGATTGGCGCAAGCTGCCCAAGACGCTGAGACTGGCAATGGATTCCAGTCCGCTCGAAGGGGCCGGTCGGGTCGAGGATACCCTCAACTTGCTGGCGCACGCCGCGCGCAAGGCCCTCACCTGTGCCGCCCGATTGCTCGAGCGTTCGCCCGAGCAGGTCGCAACCCTGGCCGGCACTCCGATGCTCGTGGCCTCGAGCATCAAGCGCGCACTGGATCTCGAGTGGAGCGATCCGGAGCAAAAGACCAGCGCCCTATCGACTCTCGTCGAGCAACTCGATGCGCTGGAAGCCTGGATCTTGGAGCAGCTTCCCGAGCAGGTAAACGAGCCTCCGTTGGCGGAGCACCTCGAAACGCTTCGCCAACTGCGCTGCCAAGACTTGGAGCCCGATCCATCCGGCGGCGGTTCGCGCATTCGACACGGCGTCGCCGAAGATCGTCGCGTCTCGGTTCAGGACAAGGAGATGCGGCACGGTCGAAAGAGCAAGAGCAAACGATTCAACGGCTTCAAGAGACACGTTGCAGCCGATCTCGATACCGACCTAATCTTGGCGTGCGCCATCACACCAGCCAATCGGCCCGAAGAAGAGGCTGTTCCCAACCTGCAACAGGATCTGGCTCGCCAGCCACGCAGCCAGATTGGCGAGCTGTCCATCGACCGCGGGTACGTGGGCAGCGACTTGGTGACGGAACTCTTTGCCGAGGGCCACGAAGTGCTCTGCAAACCCTGGGTGGCGCGTAACGGAGCCCTCTTCACCAAACGCGACTTCCACATCAACATGCGTAACCTCACCATCACCTGTCCGGCGGGCCAAACCGAGCGACTCTCTCCTGGGTCCGTGGTGGAGTTCGATCCCGAAACGTGCGCCCACTGCCCCATGCGAGCACGTTGCACGATGGCCGCCCCCGGCACCGGTCGTACCATCAGCATTGCCCGCGACGAACAACTGCAACATCGCTTTCGAAAACTCGTAGCCACGCCTCGCGGCAGACGACGACTCCGTAGACGCACCGGTGTCGAGCACCGTCTCGCTCATCTCTCGCGGAAACAAGGACGTCGAGCCCGCTACCTGGGCGTGCGCAAAAATCTCTTCGACACCCGTCGCGTTGCCGCAGTCCTGAACCTCGAGACCATTCACCTACGCGAAGTTCGAAATGCCGCGTAATGAACGCACAATCAAACCGTTTGTTGTTCTAGCAACAGCCCGAGCTGCGCGAAATTACGTGACTCGCTGCCGCGACATGTCGTCGGTGACCCGTCGCAAGAGGACAGGGCCGATCACGTCGGCGGTCATCAACAACAACATCGACGTCATTTCGCGGAAACGCGTAGGTGGGGAACCAGGCCTCGACGATGCAGGGCTTGGTGGCGCGATGCTCATGATCCATCCTGCGGCGAGTCGAGCGAGTTACAATGAAGGAATGCCTGGTTCTCGTAGATCTGGGCCCGGTTCGGGCGGTGTGACGCTGACCGCCGTCGCGAGATTCTTGCGGCGAAATGTTCGATTCATGCGCCGTGTCGCAGAAGCAGCAGGTGTGGACCTGCGAGCTGTGGTTCCAATGCGTCATGACTGTCCGGACACCCGTCCGCGCAAGACCGGCCGTCGAAACTTTGAATCGCTCACGCCAATCGAGATCAGGCGCGTCTTGTTCGAGCACTACCGCCGGATCGGCGCGCGCTTGAATCGATCCGCGGACAAGAAAGACCGAAATGAGGCAGGGCGCGGCAGATGGGGGCCATGATGGCCCCTGGCCGCCACACGTTTCTACTTCCCGCGACTCAACTGCTCGAGTGGCGCCTGTCAGTAACCGCCGCACATAGCCCGATATCGATCGAAATTAGCGAACATCCAATTGCGTTTTCGCGGCCGACGCTCATCTCACGGGCAAGAGGATAGGCAAGGATAGAGTCACTGCTTCAACGTGGAGTGGCGAGACCGCGGGAAGGCGGCGTTGGTTGCGCGAGCCGTTGCCTCATTCTCGGGTTTCGCCGATGTTCAGTTGACCGGCACGTGCCGCGCATGCAGCATCTTCGATCCGATGAGGCACCTGCGCCATTTGCCTGTCTGTGTGATCGCATTCATCGGATGCAGTCGAGTTCAGGGAAGGGTGTCGATAGAGCGGTGCCCGGATGCCGGCTCGCCGCAAGCTGCCAGTCCTGCAGACGAGAAGACCAGAGTCGTGCCGCGATGCGAATTGTTCCACGGTAGGCTTGTGGCCTTTCTCGTTATGTCGACGACCGAGGGCGCCGGAGATCAAGTTCAACCACCCGTGGATCTTGCTTACAAGATCATTTGCAACGAAGCTGGCGAATGCAATGGGGTCTCGGTGCGTGTCCCGGACGTGCCACAATCCAATGACCGAGAGCCGAGACCATTTTTTGCTTCCGATCCTGTCAATCTGGGAACTGGTCAGGTGAATCGCGTTGGGAGCAGCTACACCGTTTGACTCGAGGAGCGGCCGACCAATCTAGGCAAGAGCCTGTTCACGATCGATCTCGATACTGGCCTAGCCACCTTCGTAAACCGAACGACGCACGGTACGTACGCTCGGGCTAGCGGAAGCTGTTCGTCCGGTCTCGTGAAATCACAAGCTGAGCCAAAAGTGCGCCGCTGAGGCGGCGTCGTTCAGCCCAGTCGCTCTGGCGGATCAACCGCAGCTCGGGTCGGTGGACATGCCGATTCGGCGGAGATGCCGGAATGTCGAGCGGCTGCCCCCCTTTCGACTCGATTGCAGCCCCCGATAATTGAACCACGGGATCGCAGCCTGGCAGAACAATCCTCCGGTGCTTCCAACGAACATTCCCTTCGAATCCGGTGCACTCCAAGCGCTCCACGAGCTACATTGCGAACCATGCACGGAATTGCAATGCCCCCCTGGAATGCGTTTAAGGAGATGGTAAATCGGGGGGCGTGGGCTCTTCCGCTGCCTGCAGAATGGTCTGAGGACGACGCCCCAGAACTCGGCGCTGAACCTCTCGAACAACTGAACGCGGCTCGTGATGAGAATGCACGACAGGTCGCTATCCACGCGCTTGGGGGCCGCTCGAAAATGGATGAGGCACTCAAGGCGCTGTGGACCTACGCGCGCGTCACGCGCGGCACGCTTTGGGAACACTACATGAGGGCAGAGCGCCTGGATGGAACGCCAGAGTTCCTGGATGATTGTCCGAAGGAGCAGACGTCCAACAAGTCGACTCTGGCCCGAAACCAGCAGACTCTTAGCCGCAAGATTGCCAAGCTTCAAAAGTACCTTGATGGATTACGCGAACTCTCCGTTCCGCCTAGCTATCTGGAACCATTGGTCTTCTTCCTCGAATTTCACAAAGCCCGAATTCCGCCCATGCGCGCGGGACGAGGAAGGCACCTGTCGGCCCGCAACCTCGTTCGCGCCCAGCTTCTGGAACGCGGACTAAAGGCACGGCAAATTGCTCGCCTCGAGCTCGGCTGGATCCCTCCGGTTCGGATGTCCGAGTGGCGGCTTCGTCAAAAACTGACGCCCGAGGTCTTCAGTAACCGGGCACGGGAGATCAACGATCTTCGTCGCGTAACCAATCGTCGGCCGAGCTAACGAGAACCGGCAAGATGACAGGCATGCGATCGGCGGGTGGGGAATTCAGTCCACGTTAGCGAATTTACCCCCCTTCACAGCGATGCTGCTCGTGGCAAAAAGGGGGGCATGCACACGACGCAAGCAACTACTCTCCCCACGCTCCTTGGAGTCCCGGCAGTCGCTGACGAGCTTGGGATCGCCAAACGCACTGTCTATATGCTCGTCGCCAAGGGCGAGCTCGATCACGTGCGAGTGGGCCGTCGAGTCCTCATCCCCTCGAATGAGCTGCGTCGTTTCGTGGACGCGCACCGGGTGACGACAACGTCTCCTGGCCGGCGTTTCGTAGCCCCTCGCTGATTGGGCTCAGCCGTGCGATGGGCGAACGATCGAATCCTGGTCCTGCTGGTGGCAAAATCGAGCCCATTTCGAGGAGTCTCGACCAAGTGGAGCCGACCTTGGTGAAATGGCTCTGGCAAGGGTGGATCCCCCTCGGCAAGCTAACATTGCTCGCCGGGCACCCGGGCGAAGGCAAATCCACGTTGACGCTTTGGACAGCCGCTCGAGTCTCTCGTGGACAAGACATGCCGAACGGCACCGCGGGACCGCCCGCGTCGCACGTCGTCTTGCTCTCGGCCGAGGACGCTGCGGAGGACACCATCGTCCCGCGACTTCTGTGCCACGGTGCAGATTTGACGCGAATCCACGAGTTCATAGGTTCTCGTGACGCAAATGGTCGGGAACAGAGCGTGTCGAGCCTGGGCGATTCCGATACGCTCGATGCCATTGAGCAGCTCGTGGAGCATGTGAAGGCGCGGCTTGTTATCATTGATCCTCTTTCGGCTTTCTTGAAGGGAATTGACCCGCACAAGAACGCGGAGATCCGTTCTCTGCTAAAGCCACTCGCGGATCTCGCCGCGCGAACAGGCTGTGCCGTCCTGCTCGTGGAGCACTTGAACAAAAGCATTGCCCAGACCGTTCTGCACCGCGTGGGTGGCAGTGTTGGGCTCACCGCCGCCTCCCGGGCTGTCTACTTGCTCGGTCGGCATCCGCAGGATGCGAGCGCGCGCGTTCTTTGGTGTGCAAAGAACAATCTGGCTCCCAAGCCAAAACCGCTGACGATGCGACTCGGACGTGATGCGCAGATCGAATGGGGCGA
>Ga0137368_10005267_pt1 | contig 13648 bp, 11 predicted proteins | sample SagtaG_13_FD_104917 | JGI IMG/M metagenome (GOLD analysis project Ga0137368, IMG submission 104917) | Vadose zone soil microbial communities from Sagehorn Ranch, Mendocino, California, USA - Sage1_L_100_16 metaG | ecosystem: Environmental > Terrestrial > Soil > Vadose zone | place: USA...
CGAGATCCTCGGCGACGCCATGGTCGCCGCCGCCCTGATTGACCGGCTCGTCCACCACGCCACCATGATCACCCTCAAAGGCAAGAGCTACCGCCTCCGCGAGCGCGGCACCGGCGTCGCGCCAAGCTCGCTCACTGGTGCACTTTTCGACGCCTGAAAGTGGTGCACTTTTCGATGCCGCTTGACACCGGGATCACGGGCCCCTGGCAGGTGCTCGGTCGGACGGAGATTCCATTCGAGGAGATGGTGAAGTTGGACTACCTCTACGTCACGAGTTGGTCGCTGATTCACGATCTCCGACTGATCCTGCGAACGCTTCCCGTGGTCGTGCGGCCAGAAGCAGGCTAGTCATGGCGACCTCGGTTCATTCGCGGCTGCCTTGCTTCGGAGGGGATCTCGAATCAGCGGCAGAGGCAGTCGTGGCTCGCGCGCAGGCGAGAGGGGGTGGCTACGTCACTCTTGCGAACGTCCATCTACTCATGGTTGCGCTGCGAGATGAACGCGTCCTTGACGCTCTGCGCCACTCCAGGATGGTGTTTCCGGACGGAGCGCCCGTAGCTCGACTTCTTCGCCGGCAGATGCCTCAGGCGCGTCGTGTTTCCGGGCCTGACCTGCTACCGGCCGTATTCAAGCTTGGCGCACGAGATGGTCTTCGTCACTTCTTGTATGGATCTGATGAGACGACTCTCGAGCGGCTTGTCGGCGCGCTGCATTCGATTGCGCCGGCCGCGTCGATAGTCGGCACGTACGCACCCCCGATGACACGCGGAGACGAGTTCGAGCCTGGCCGCTCACTCGAATCAATCCGGCTTGTTGAGCCGCACATCGTGTGGTGTGGGCTTGGCGCGCCGAAACAGGAGCTGTTCATGCACGCATACAGCGACCGACTCTTCCCGTCGCTCCTGATCGGTGTCGGAGCGGCCTTCGACTTCATTGCAGGCAACAAGCAGCGCGCCCCGATGTGGATGCGGGAACACAGCCTGGAATGGCTCTACCGATTCGCCGGCGAGCCTCGTCGCCTTGGGCCGCGGTACCTCTCCACGAACGGCCAGTTCCTTCTACGCGCGGCATCTTCTAGGGTGCGCGGGGGTCAGCGAGGCGAACTCCTCGGACAGGCTGTGCATCCCGTCGCGCCGCAGCGCAGGCGGAGTAGCAACTCTCAATGACCGCTGTACCGCGTCAGTCGCTTCTCGTTGTGACTCGGGATTGGTTCGCTTTGCGAATGATCGAGAAGTGACAATGACGGCCGTGGTGACGGCGGTTGCGCCCGAGGAGCGCTCCGCTTTCATCGAATCGGTCGCGGCCGCACTTGATGCGGCACGCGTCGAGTACGTCTTCCTTCACGGAATCGGCGACTTTGCACGCGACTCGGATCTCGACTTAGCCGTGACGCGCCGCTCGCTCGACACGGTCGACTCGCTGGTGCGCCTGGGCGCGCTTGGGCAACTCATCCAGGTCATTCGCTACGACACATCACCGTCACGCGCGTACACGTTGCGCGCGGCCGGCGGCGCCCGGTACCGCCATCTAGACGTTGCGTGCGATCCACACGGCACCGGCCGTTATGGTCGGGCGATTTCGGTCGCGCTCGCGTGCGCGGCGCGCTCTTCGGTCGGCGCGGTTCCGACTGCGGCGGCGGAGACGCTGTACCTCGCCACGAAGCGGGCGGCCAAGGGGATCGACAGCCGAGACGATGCGCGCGCCCTTCGCGCGGCCTTCGCGCGTGACCCACGTGGCGCGGTTGAGCTCCTCGAGGCGGAACTCGGCGCAGCAGGGGCGGCGGTAGCCGAGGCCCTCTCGAACGGCGCGGACCTCCACGAGTCTCTGCGGAACCTACGCCTTGCCATCGCGCGACACCGCAACCGTCCCGAGATTGTCCTGAGGCGCGCGTTCGCCGCCGTGAGCCGTGCCGCCGAACGCGCGATGCGCCCGACAGGGATCTGCGTCACGATCGTCGGCCCCGACGGCGTCGGAAAATCGGCCGTCGCGGCGGAGCTCGAGCGGCGACAGGGAGCATACCGAGGCGTCGATCGGCTTCACCTCGGTCCTAGCGTTCTCCCTCCGCCCGGACGGATCCTCGGTCGCAGCCCTGAAAGCACCGTGCAGCCGCACGCGCGCATTGCCTCAAGCAGGTTCGCTTCCGCGGCTCGGGTCACGTACCTTTGGGGCGATCGTGTGGCCGGGTGGCTGCCGCGCGTTGCTGCTCCTAAGCGACGGACGAGGCTCGTCATCCTGGAGCGCGGGTGGGACGATCTCGCCGTCGATCCCGTCAGGTATCGCTTGCAGGGGGTTCGCGCGCTGGTGGAGCTACTGGGGCGACTCGGCCCGCGGTCCGACCTGACAGTTCTCCTCGTTGGTCCTCCGCCCGCCGTAAACGCGCGCAAGGAGGAGCTGTCGGTCAGCGAGATCCGGACGCAACTTGCCGAGTGGCGCCGACGTCTCGCAGCCGCGCGAACGCCAACAGCCGTAGTCGATACGACGGCCGACGTAGGCGAGGCGACAACTGCGGTCATCGACGCCATAGAGGAGGCGCTCGCCAAGCGCTGCACGACGTTCGCGGGTGGAGAGACGGCGATCCGTTCCCTGGGGTCGCCGTCAGTCGCGGGGCGCCCGCACCGCCTCCTTCGTCGCAAAGGAACCGTTCGGTGGGTGACGCCTGAAGGGTTCGCCCCAGGGCCATCCGGACTTGCTCGGCCAACGCGAACACGCGATGCCGTCGGCTGGCGGCTCCTCAGCGTCGCGGCGCATGTGGGACTCGCCGGGGAGTTGCTCCGCTTGGACGTCGACGATGGCCTACGGGGCCGACTCGAGGCCACATTAGGAACGAACGTCGAACTGACCGCGATCGCCGACAGAAATGCCCGAGGTCGAGCGGTCGTTTCAGTTCGCGCCGATGGCACGGTCGTCGCGTACGCAAAGATCGCCGATGGCCGCTCGGTTGCGCGCGAGGCCGCCGCGCTCGAGGCCCTCGGTGCGTGCGACCTCAGGGCAATTGTCGTTCCACGCCTACTCGACATTTTCTCATGTGATCTCGGCGACGTCCTCGTCACCGAGGCGCTGACGCCCAGGGGGCGAGCTGGACGAGGCCTCGGGAGCGTCGAGATATCAGCGCTTGCCGAGTTGAGCAGCCTTCACCTCGACATCCCGCGTGGGACTCGCTCCGACACGTTTGTCCATGGCGACTTCGCCCCGTGGAACAGTGGCGAGATTGACGGCCGCCTCGCGCTCTGGGATTGGGAAGATGCGCGGTTCGGGTTGCCCTCGAGGACCTGTTCCATTGGGAGGTCAAACGCCTCGTTCTACTCGGTCGCGGTACGCCGCGAACCCTCGTCAAAAACGCGCTGCGCGTGCGCGGCCGCGTCGCCGATCTCGCGAGCCGGACCCATCTCAGCCCAGAAGCGGCTTCGCTCGCGTTGCGTGCGGTTGTCGACCGCGAACGAGCGCGAGAGGAGCATCCCGCACTCGCTGACCTCGACCGTCTCCTCCGGGAAGAGGGCGCGTGAAGGTGTTGATGTCTGCATACGCGTGCGAGCCGCACAAAGGATCCGAACCGGGTGCCGGTTGGAACTGGGCGCTCGCGGCGGCACAACGCAACGACGTTTGGGTGATCACGCGGGCGAACAACCGCGCGGCCATCGAGGCGACGGCTGCGGGGCTTGAGCGAACGCCGACATTCGTCTATGTCGAGGCGCCGAGCGTGGCACGCTTCTGGAAGCGCAGCGGGCATGGAATCCGGAGTTACTACATCCTCTGGCAGCTCGTCGCGCACCGCGCCGCGCGCCGTCTCCATTCCGAGATTGGCTTCGACGTGGTCCACCACGTCACGTTCGCGAACCTGTGGCTCCCTGCGCTTGCGCGACTTCCGGGAGTGCCTTTTGTACTCGGCCCTGTGGGAGGCGGACCTCGCGTGCCACTACGCCTTTTCAAGGAAATCGGCGTCGGAGGTGTGTCCGTCGAGGTGCTTCGTCGCATGGCCCAGCTCGCAAGTCGGCTGAACCCCCTTGTGTCGCTGACGTGGCGGCACGCGGACATTGTGCTGGCGCAGAATGAGGAGACACGTGATGCGCTCCCGGGCTCCGTTCGAGCGCGCACACATGTGCGCACCAACGCTTCCGTTGACACCCTTCCTTTGGAGCCGGCTAACGCGAACCGCAAGCAACTCGTCGCTGTGTTCGCGGGACGACTCGTCGGATGGAAGGGAGCAGGACTAGCGATACGTGCCCTTCACAAAGCGCCCCGGTGGCAGCTACGCATCATCGGGAGCGGCCCGCGACGCACAATGCTCCAAGGGCTCGCCTCTTCTCTGGGAGTGGCCGATCGGGTGATGTTCGTTCCATGGCTCCCTCATCCGCGGCTACTTAATGAACTCCGGAAAGCCGACGCCCTCGTGATGCCGAGTCTCCGAGAAGACGCGGGCTTCGTCGCGGCCGAAGCGCGAGCGGTCGGCACAGACGTGATCGCGTTCGCACGAGCTGGCGCAGCCGCTATGGCGGCGCTAGACCCGCTCGGATTCCATCTTGTGCCCCTCCGTTCAGTCGACGAGTCTGCGGCTCGCATCGCCGCCGCTTTGAACAAGATTGAAGCGTCGTCAGCACCCCCCTCTCGTGCGTTTTCCGTTGGTCGCATCGCGATCGACATCGATCGCGTGTACGTAGAGGCGACACGGGAGCCCGTGATGGTTGGCGCTAAGGCTGAGTCATGACGACCTATTCAGGATCTCTTCGCGGCAAGCTTTTGTCCGGTGGTGTCCTCCTCGCAGGTCGCGAGGCAGCCGGGGTCTTCCTTTCGCTGATCGCCGTCACGATCGTTTTCCGCCGCGTCGACCCGTCCGAATACGCGCTCGTTGGGCTCGCGCTCACGCTCTCAGGCTTCCTCGCCCGCGTCGGAGCGTTGGGGGTCGATACGTACATCGCGCGCTATCCGGGCAGCCTTCCCGACGAACTCGCTCAGCGGCTGATGGCTGTCGCAATCTGCGCGGCGACGTGCGCGGCCGCCGGCATGATCGCCGCAGCGATACCGGTTGAACGAGCTCTGAATATTCCCGGCGCGGCGCATGTGACGTGGGCGATCGCTGCCTATCTCTGGTTATGGATCGTCAGCCGCATCCCAGTGGCCGCGCTCGAGCACGGGCTCCGGTTCAGGCAGCTGGCGCTCGCAGAGCTCTCAAGCCTAATCGTGTACACCGTTCTCGCTGTCGCACTCGCGCTCGCGGGTGCGAGTGCGTGGAGCATCGTCGTCGCAACCGTCGCACAGGGCGCGACCGTCTTCGCCCTCGCGTTCGCGACGAACCCGATCCGCCCACGGTTTGACTTTGTGAACGATCAGGTGGGTCGTGCGCTCGCATTCGGACTGCCTTACCAGCTTTCCGTGTGGCTGTGGTCGACGCGCGATCTCGTCGGCCCATTCGTCGTCGGCTGGCTCCTAGGCGCAAAGGAGCTCGGCCTCCTCGCCGGCGCGGCACTAATGGCGTCCCGCGCGGCGTTCATTCGCCCGATCGTCTGGCGCGTCTCGATTGCCGGATTCGGAAAGATTCAGGACGATCCCCGTCGCCTCCGCCAGGCTGTCTCGGCCGGAATGACGTACCAGCTGCTCGCACTCGGCCTGACGTTCACCGGCTTCGCACTTCTTGCTCCCTGGGTCGTTCCGCTAGCTGTCGGAGAGGCCTGGGGAGACGTCGCTGTTCTGTTCCCGCTGCTCGCGATCGGACTGCTCGCGAACGCTGTGTTCACGCTGCACTGCTCGAGCTTGTTCGCGCGCGGCGCGGTCCGCGAGATGACGCTCTTCCATCTCGTTCACGTCGCGACGCTCGCGATGGCGGCCTTCGCGCTCGTGGACCGGTGGGGCCTGATCGGCTACGGGATGGCCGAGATCGTCGCGCTCTGGACGTACGTCCTTCCGCACCTCTTCTTCACAAGGTTGATCGGAGCTGTCGCGTACAGCGTCCCGCTCACAATCGGCGGCCTCACGATCATGACCCTTGCGACGATTGCCCTCGGCGGTGTCGTCCTCGGATCAGTCATCGCGGCACTCGCCATCGGCGCGTTGACCTCCGTCCGGACCGTGCGAACGTCGGTTTCGAGGGCTGCGGTTGCACTCCGGCGGCCCGCTGCGATGCCCACGGCCGAGGTGCCGGCTCGATGAACCATCCGCTGGTCTCGATTATCACGCCGACGCTCAACCGGTGCGACACGCTTCGCGACTGTCTTTTCTCCGTCGTGCGCCAGTCGTACGCGCGCATCGAGCACATCGTGATCGACGGCGGATCGACGGACGGGACGGTCGAGTACCTCCGGCACGTCGCGGCCGGTCGGCCGATGACGCGGTGGATCAGCGAACCGGATGACGGTATGTACGACGCGATCAATAAGGGCCTCGCACTCGCGCGCGGCGACGTCGTCGCGTATCTCAATAGCGACGACTTGTACCTCCCCTGGTCTGTCGAGGTCGCTGTCTCAGCCTTAAAACGCACGGGTGCGGACCTCGTCTACGGAGATCTCGGCGTCCTCATCCGGGAGACGCGACGTCACGCATTCTACGTCCAGTTTTACAAACACTTCGATCTCCGTCATTACACACATCACGAAACGCTCGCACAGCCGACGGTGTTCTGGCGCCGGAGTCTTGTGCGCGAGATCGGCGAGTTCGACGCGTCCTACCGTTTGCTCGGCGACTGCGATTACTGGCTCCGCGCCGCCGTGGCGGGAGCCCGACTGCAGCATCTGGACGAGATCCTGGCCGTCCAAGTCGAGCATGAGGAGACGCTTCGCGCGACAAGGGCACGCGAAGTGGCGGCGGAGTTTACGCGACTCCGTGCGCAGTACGCAGGCATCGCAGGTCCCGCGGGCGGTGCGCTCGCAGCAGGCATCGGGCGGCGGCTCAGGTGGCGCGCGAAGCAAACCCAGTTCCTGTTGAGTGCACGTTCACGCGGCTCGCGCTGGCCCCGGTTCGGCGCGTTCACGCGTGAGCGCGCGCTCCGCGTCCGTCCGACGTACATCCTTTGGCACCTCCTGCCATCGACTTTGCGCCCAAAGCGCGTCACACTCGTCGATCCTCGGGCGCTTGAGCGTTGCCTTGGGGCTCCGGAGAGCGTTAGTTGACGAGCCGTCTCGCGCTCTCGCCTCCCGGACCGATTATGGCCGCGCTTGCTTCGCTAAGCGTGGTCGCGGCATTGGCGCTCGCCCTCCAGGGACGATTACCAACCAGCGCCGTCGTCCTTCTCGCAGCTCTACCTTTGTACTGCTTCTTCGCCGTGGCGCGCCCGGCGGCAATCCCGCTAGCGTTCATCGCGCTTCCGCCGGGAGTCGTGGGCGAGGTTCCCGGAGCGACAACGGGCATCGTCGCGCTCGTCGCCGCTGGCATCGTCGCGATCCAGGTTCTTCCTCGCCCGGCACTCGCCCGCCCTCCGCTCGGGATCGTGCTGTTCGGCGCGCTCATTGTCGCGGCAGCGGTCCACGCGCGTGATGAGCTCACACAGGCCGCGGCCCGCGCGGCACACGGCGCTTTGGCCGAGCTCGTTTACTACGCGGTCCTGCTGATGCTTGGTGTCGTCCTGCTACGCCGCGGAGCGATTACAGCAAAGGCCGTCGCTGCCGCGATCGTGTTAAGTGCTGTCGCGACCGCGATCATCTTCCTCGTTCAGGCTGGCGCGAGACCTGCTGCACTCGCGCCGGGCGAGCTCGCCGTAATGAACCCTGGGCTCCTCGATCATCGAACGCATTTCGGTTATTTCGCGGCACTTGGTTTCGGCGTCGCATTCAGCCAGATGATCACTGCCCGCCAGTCGCTTCGACCGTTTCAGTACGCCGCCGTCGTTGCAGCGACGGTGACGCTCGCACTCGCGGTCGCCATATCGCTCACTCGCGGAGCGTGGATCGTCTCGAGCATTCTGCTGCTCCTCATCCCGGGACTGGCGGGACGACGCGGATGGTGGCTTCTCGTGCCGGCGCCGATGATCCTGCTGTCGGCTGTCTCGCTAGCCCGCGAACGCGCCTTCGGAGACTTCGGCGGCGGCCTCGGGATATCGATTCGAAGCGGTGTCTTCGGTTCCGGGCGGGCAGAGCTTTGGGACACGCTCATCCACCGGACGCTTGAGCTCCCGTGGGGCGGCGGGTTCGGCACGATCTGGTCATATTCGCCGTTCGAGCTTTTTGGGATGAACGGTGTCTTTGTGTCGGGCGGCAATCCGTTCGTCTATGCCCATAACGATTTCCTATATCTCGCGATCGAGCTCGGCGTTGTCGGCGTTGTGCTACTTGCAGGGTTCTGGATGTCAATGCTCCGCGCGCTGCTTGTGCTCACCCGCTGCCGCGACGCCCGCGGTGTGCTGCTACTTGGGCCGTGCATCACGATGCTAGTCGCGGAGCTCGTCGATAACGGTCTCGCGATGCGTGGCCTCTCCGAGCGCTTCTTTCTCGTAGCTGGCCTTGTCCTCGCTGCGGCTGCCAGCCCCAAAGAGCAAGCTCCGTGAGCATCCTGGTGAGCGTCCTCACACCGAGCCGCAGCTACGGGCGGTTCATCGGCGACGCCGTTACGAGCGTCGCCGGACAGACGGATGTGAACGTGGAGCACATCGTGCAGGACGCCCAATCGGATGACGAGACGACCGCCCTGCTGGCAGCTGCCGGTGATCGGGTGCGGTGGCGCTCCGAGCCGGATTTCGGCCAATCTGACGCGCTTAACCGAGCACTCACCCGGGCGCGCGGCGACTGGATCGCTTGGCTGAACGCCGACGAGTTCTATCTCCCCAGCGCGCTCTCTAGCCTCGTCGCGGCGGCAGACGAGACTGGGGCCGACGTCTTGTACGGGGACGCGGTATTCGTCGACGAGGACGGGCGGCTGCTACGCCTCCTCCCGCAACACGGTTTCCGGCACTCGACACTACGTATGTACGGGGCCTTCATCGCGAGCTCAACCGTCCTGATCCGGCGCGAGGCCCTGACGGTCGATCCGTGGGATCCATCCCTTCGCCGAATCATGGATTGGGACCTGTATCTCAAGCTCGCTCGGGCGGGTGCGCGCTTTCTGCACCTCGCGAGGCCGATCGGCGCATTCCGTGTCCATGACGCGCGAGTCACGGCACGCCCCCCGTCGGATTTCGCCTCCGAGTACGACACAGTGCGGAAGCGTTACCAGCTCCGCCGGGGCGCTGCGGCACTCGCCGGAGGCAAACTCGCGCACGCGTTCCAGAAGGCAGCGGCGGGGGCATACGGGCGCCAATTGCACGCGCGCGGCCTCCGCGGCGAGGATCTCAAGTGGTTCCGGGATCCGCGCGGCCATGCGGCGTTCGAGCGGCTCCAGCAGATCGCCTATGCGAGAAGCTGATGCGGATCCTCGTCGCTCACTCGCGCTACGCGTCAGGGAACGTCTCAGGAGAGAACCGCGTCGTTGAGGACGAGGTGCGGCTGTTGTCGGAGGCAGGTCATGATGTCGTCTCCTGGACCCCGTCGGGCGCGGATGTCCATCCGGTGCGCGCGGCGGCACGTGCGACCTGGGCCCGAGACGCGTCGCGGCGGCTGCGGCAATTGACGCGGGCTCACCGCGCTGATGTCGTCCATATCCACAACCTCTTCCCGATGATCTCACCGGCGTCGATCCGCGCTGTCTCGACGGAGGCGCCTGTCGTGCTGACACTGCACAACTATCGCCTGCTTTGTCTGCCAGCGACGCTCTTCCGCGACGGCCGAATTTGCGAAGACTGTGTCGGTCGTTCGTTGGCGCGTGGGGTGATCCACGGCTGTTACCGCAAATCGCGCCTTGCAAGCGGCGCGCTCGCGGCGTCGCTCGAGCTCCATCGCCGAATTGACAGCTTCAAGGGCGTAAGGCGGTTTCTCGCCGTGAGCGAATTCGTTCGCGCCAAACATCGCGCAGCGGGTCTGGCCGCCGATATCCGAGTAAAGCCAAACTTCGCCTGGGCGCGCGACCGGCGTCGCGGCGCCGGATCTCACTACGTCTTCGCCGGCCGACTTACGCCGGAGAAGGGACTCGATGTGATCGTCGACGCGTGGAAAAATGTTCGGGAAACGCTGATCGTCGCGGGGGACGGAGAACAGGCGGACGCGCTCCGTCGGCTGGCGCCGCCGAATGTCCGCTTCGTCGGACCGTGCACGTCGGCGGAGGTCGATGCCCTTCTCCGCGACGCCCGCGCATTGCTCGTGCCGTCACGCTGTTACGAAGGCGCGCCACGATCGATCATCGAGGCGTTCGCAACGGGCGTGCCGGTCGTGGCGCCGTCATTAGGTTCACTTGCAGAGATCGTCGACGATGGGATCAACGGTGTCAGCATCGCACGATCGAGCGCCGCTACCTGGATGGGTGCGATCGACCAATTGCGCGATGACCACGTCGTGGCTCGGCTCGGAGCAGGAGCGTGGGAGACGTGGTCGAGTCGCTATTCGCCGGCCGCTAACCTCGCTGCGCTTGAAGCGACGTATCGGGACATCGCGGCGTGACGGCATTCGCCGCGGCCTGGCCTGATTACGAGACCCGCGTCCGCTCGATCGGCCCCAAAGGTGCAATTGCGATTCTGCTCACGGCCTCGGCGGCGGCTGACGGGGCGTATTTCGCAACAGCGGCGTCGTGGATCGCCCTCGCCCTCCTCGGATTCGTCGCAATCGAATTGTTGCTGCGACCGCAGCGGCCAGGGACGGACCAGGCGATCCTGGTGACTTGTCTTCTGGTGCTTGCGGTAAGCGACGTCCTCGCTGAGGCGCACACAGGAGCGGCGGACGGACTCAAGACCGTGTCGTACGTCGCGGCCGCGGCTGCGATCTTCGTGGCGCGTCCTCCGCTACATGCAGTAACGGCAGGAAGCGCGATAGCAATCGCTTCCATTGCCACTTATGCGGTCGCGACCCGCCTCCTGCCGGAACGGATCGGAGTCTTCGATTCGATAGCGAGCTATCGGCTGTCAGAGCCTTTCGGTTACTGGAACGCCCTCGGAGTCTGGTGCGCAGTCGGGGGGGTGCTCGCGCTCGGCGTTGTTGCAAGGGCGACTCCTGGTATTCGTGCTGCGGCTGCCGCGAGTCTTCCAATTATCGCAGTCACGCTGTATTTCACGTTCTCACGCGGTGCATGGATCGCGCTCGCGATCGGGCTCGCAGCGGCGCTCGCGCTCTGCGCGCGCCGCGTGCAGCTCGCGACCGCCGCGCTCATCGTCACGCCCTTCGCGGCGCTCATCGTTTGGCTCGCCTCCCGTTCCGAGCCGCTCACACGGCAAAACGCGTCGGTCGAGGCCGCTGCGCACGATGGGCACCGGCTCGCGTTGTGGCTGCTCCTCTGTTGTGTCGGCGCGGCGGCGAGTGCCGCGCTGCTTGGGTTCGCCGAAAGGCGCCTGACGATTTCGCGTTCCATATCCCTCGGGTGGGCCGGCGCGCTTTCGCTCGCGGTGCTCGTCGGATTCGGCACAGTCTTCGCCCACTTCGGCGGCCCGCTGACGATCGGCAACAAGGCTGGCGACGCGTTCAGGGCCCCGCCGCCGGCGACTCATGGCGATTTGAACCAGCGGCTCTTTTCCTTCTCCGGCAGCGGGCGCGCTGATCTTTGGAGAGCTGCATCGACGCAGTTCGAGGAGCATCCGATCTTTGGCTCGGGCCCGGGCACCTACGAGCGGTACTGGCTTCGTCACCGCGATGTTCCCTTGAAGGTGCGCGACGCGCACTCGCTGTACCTCGAGACTCTCGCCGAGCGCGGAACTGTCGGGCTGGTGCTGCTCCTCACCACGCTCCTGATCCCTGTCTACGCTGCGATCAAGGCTCGCCGGCACCCGCTCGTGCCCGCTGCGTTTGGGGCTTACGTCGCGTACCTCGTGCACGCCGGCGTCGACTGGGACTGGGAGATGCCAGCGGTGACGCTCACCGCGCTCTTCATCGGCGCGGCGATAGTCGTTGCTGCTCGCGATCCCGATAAGGAGCCTCGGCCGCTTTCGCCCCGGGTTCGCGCGGGGGCGCTGGCGGTGACGCTGGCGCTGATGGTCGTTGCGTTCGTCGGTCTCGTTGGGAACATGGCGCTGTCCGAGTCCGCGCGCGCTGCGCGGGCCGGCGATTGGGCGACGTCGATTGGCAAGGCCGAGCGTGCGAGGACCTGGGCTCCCTGGTTGTCCGAGCCCTACAAGCGGATCGGTGACGCCGAGCTCGCGCTGAGTCATCCCTCGCGCGCGCGCGCGTCATACAGAAGGGCGATCGACAAGGCGCCGAACGACTGGAGCCTGTGGTTCGACCTCGCCCGCGCTTCGCGCGGCCGAGCGCAGCTTGAGGCGCTCGCGCACGCCGCGCGCCTCAATCCGCTCAGCCCCGAGATCAAGCAGTTCCGTAAGGAGCTCGCGCTCGGACCAATCGTTGTGGTTCCTAACCAGGCCTTGCCGTAGGCCGTCCGGAGGTGGTCAGGTGACAACGATCGTCCTACGCTGGAACCGCGGGCTATGAGCGATCCGCTTGCGCATCCGGAAGAGTTGATTCGGCGCGTCTACGCGTACGTGGCGTACCGCATCGGGGACGGGCCCGAGGCCGAGGACGTCACCTCGGAGACCTTCGAGCGGGCGCTGCGCTACCGGAAGAGCTTCGACCGGCGGAAGGGGGAGCCCCTGTCGTGGCTGATCGGGATCGCGCGACACGCCATCGCTGAGACCGCGCGGCCCCCGACCTCGGAGCTGCGCGACGAAGCGGGCGACTCCGAGCTCGAGGAGCGGACGGCCGCGCGGATCGACCTCTCCCGCGCCCTCGCCACGCTCGAGCCGCGCGACCAGGAGCTCCTCTCCCTCCGCTACGGCGCCGACCTCACCGCGCGCCAGATCGGCGAGCTGCTCGGCCTGAAGACGAACGCCGTCGAGGTCGCCCTCCACCGGGCCCTCGGCCGGCTGCGTGCCCAGCTGGAGTCAGAGCCGCCGCAGAACCTCGAGCTCCGGGCTGTAAGGGTTTAGCCCCCTCCTCCGGTACTCGGATCGAACACTTCGGTCCGTCGAGAGGAGCGCACGTTGAGAACATTCTGGAAGCGGGAGTCGGGCGACCTCGAGAGGGAGCTCCGGGCAGCACGGCCCGAACCGCGGCCGGAGTTCCTCGCCGCGCTCGCGGACCACGTACGTGACGAGATGCGGCCTCGCCACGCGGGCGCCTTCCGGCTTGCGTTTGCCGGCGGGCTGACCGTGGTGATGCTCGTCGCGCTCGCAGCGGTGGGCGGCGTGTCCTATGCGGCCGATGCGGCTGCCGGCGCCGCCCGCACGCTCGAGAAGGTCTTCACTCCCTCGAGCGCGCAGGAAGCGATCGTCGTGAACGGCCTCAGCGCCGGGAGCGACGAGTACCGGCCGGGCTACGGCTGGGGCGACAAGAACCACATCCACACCGGTCCGCCCGGGCTCCAGCGCCAGGGTGGTCCGCTCGCTCCGCCGTTGCGCGCGCGGCCAAACCCGAGCGACTCCCGGTTCATGACCGTGTCGACGTCGATCAACCTCGACGAGCAGGCGCACCTGACGATCAGCGTCCAGACGGGCGGCGGGCAGGAGCTCCTCCTCTCGCAGCGGCGCAGCACCGTCGGCCGCGGTGTCAGCGGGCCTGCGACGAAGAACATCCAGTACACGGTTCTTGTTCCGCGCGCCGGGATCCCGGTCCGGCTGTCGATCCCGAACAACCTCCTCCGGCCCGGCGTGACGTACTACATC
>Ga0137368_10005276_pt1 | contig 13635 bp, 14 predicted proteins | sample SagtaG_13_FD_104917 | JGI IMG/M metagenome (GOLD analysis project Ga0137368, IMG submission 104917) | Vadose zone soil microbial communities from Sagehorn Ranch, Mendocino, California, USA - Sage1_L_100_16 metaG | ecosystem: Environmental > Terrestrial > Soil > Vadose zone | place: USA...
ATCCGCTCCAGGACCTCGGGCTCCTCGTCCTCGACGTACGACAGCAGCTCGTTCGTGAGCTCGCTGTGGAACTTCGGGAACAGGGCCTCCGCGCCCGTCGAGAGCCGGTAGAGGTGGCGGGGCCGTCCGGCCCCGGCCTTCACGGCGCGGTGCGCGACCAGCCCGGCGGCGGCGAGCCCGGCCAGGTGCTGGCGGACGGCGCTCACGGTGATGCCCGCGGCCGAAGCGAGCTCGTCGACGCTCGCCTCCCCCCGCTTCTTGAGCGTGACCAGGATCTCGCGCCGCGTGGCCGGCAGCGTGGCGAGGGTGGGATTCAGCCGGTCGTTCCCAGAGGCGGTGAGGGTCGCGGTCATCGCTTCCATGCTAGCCGGGCTCGGGAAGTTTGCACAGGAATCACTGTGGCAACCTGCTCTGCCCTGCGTTCTCATCACCGAGGGCTGGGACGGGCGTCTCGTGGTGGGCCATTCGTACCCCAGGGGCGGGTGGGCGAGGATCGGAAGACGGCCCATGGTTCGGTTTGCATGGGGGGGTAGGATCGGGCGACGGTGGTCAGGCACGGCGAAGTCCTCCTCGCGCTGGGGTCGATCCTCCTGGTCGACCAGGCGCTGAAGGCGGCCGTCCTTCGGGCCGGTCGAGCAGTTGGGCTCGGCCCGTTCATCCAGATCCGATCGGCTCGCAGCCGGGGGCCGCTCGCCGCCACCGTCGGGGTGCGTCCATCGCTGCTGATGGTGGCGTGGTCCGGTATCGCGCTCGCGGTGCTGTTCGTGGCTCCGCGCGCCGGCCTCGTCGACACCTCGCTCGCGCGGATCGCGATGGGAGCGGCGCTCGGCGGGGCGGCCAGCAACCTCCTCGATCTCGTCGTGCGGGGTTGCGTGATCGACTACGTCGACGTGCGGGTGTGGCCCGTGTTCAACCTCGGTGACGCGGCGATCGTCACGGGCGTCCTCGTCGCGCTGGCGGCCGGCTGATGCACCCGATCCTGTTCCGGTGGCGGGGCCGGCCCGTGTGGAGCTATCCCGCGATGCTGTACGTGGGCTTGAGCGTCGGGCTCGTGATCGGCAACCTGGAGGCCAACCTCCGCGGCCTGGACGGCACGCGCACGTACCTCGCCACCGTCCTGCTCGTCCTTCCGGCCCTGGCGGGCGCCCGCCTCGTCTACGTGGCGGGGCACTGGGGCCTGTTCCGCGACGACCCAGCCCGGATCTGGCGGCATTCCGTAGGCGGCCAGGCCATGTACGGCGGCCTCTTCGCCGTCCCCGTGTCGATTCCGCTGCTGCGGGCCCTCGGCGTGCCGTTCTGGGCGTTCTGGGACGTGGCCACGTTCACCATGCTGACCGGGATGGTGTTCACGCGGGTGGGGTGCCTCCTCCAGGGGTGTTGCGCCGGCCGTGTTGCAGCCCGCGGGCACATCCCCATGCAGGTGCTCGAAGCCGCACTGGGCGCCCTCGTGCTGGGCGGCGTGGCTGCCATCCCGGCGCGTGCGGCGCCCGGAACCGTGTTCCTCGCCGCCCTGGCCGGGTATGCGGCGGGCCGGTTCGTTCTCCAGGGAGCCCGGGAGGCCCGGCACCGGGTGGCGGGGGTCGACGTGCAGCGGGCGACCTCGGTCTTCCTGGCGTCCGCAGCGATCGCGGCGCTCGTGTTCTCCGTGACGAAGCTGTGAGTCCGGAAGGGGTGGTACAGCAGTGCTCGACTGGGTCGTGATCCTGACACCGGTGCTCGCGCTGGGCGCGCTCCTGCTGCTCGGGTTCGCGGGGTGCGACGTCGTCTTCGGGCTCACGAAGATCACCTCGGTCGAGATCGTGGTCCGAGTCCCCACGTCGCTCGGCGTGACCGAGATCCTGTACCGGTGCGACAAGCCCGACGGGAACAGCACACAGTCCCTGGACGACCACCCCGTGGCGGAGTCGACGGATGGAGCCGACGCGCTGTTCCGCCACCAATTTGGGAAGGTCGAGACGGGGGCGTGGACGGCCAGGGTCCGGGTCACGGTGAACGGCGGGACGCCGATGCAGGCCACGGCCCAGGGGATGTTCACGCTCGACGGCTCGGACGATACCGTCGCGGCCACGTTCCAGGCCTCCGTCTCGGCGGGAGTCCTCACCGTCGCGTTCGTGGGCGCGAGCTAGAGGGGGGTTGAGCCATGCTCGATTGGGTGGTGGTCCTCACGCCGGTGCTCGCGCTGGCGGCGCTGTTGCTGCTGGGGTTCGCGGGCTGCAAGTTCGAGCCGCGCCCCGCGGAGCCGCCGCCGGAGCCGAACGAGGTCGACATCGTGGTTCGCGTCCCCACCACGCTGACGGTGACGGAGATCGTGTTCCGCTGCGTCCCGCCGGGCGGTCCGTTGCCCGACGACACGCAGCCCAATCCGACGCCGGGCTCGACCGACGGCGGCGACAACCTGTTCAGCCACAGCTGCGGCACACCGGTGAACGGGTCGTGGACGGCGGGATGCCGGCTCACGGTGAGCCCGGGCGGAGCGAACGACCAGGCCACGGCCCAGTTCACGTTCACGCTCGATGGATCGGACACCCATCCCGTTGCCACCTTCCAGGCCTCCAGGAACACCTCGGGGGTCCTCACGGTGGCCTTCGTGGGCCTGAGCTAAGAGCGAACGTGCATGGTGAGACGGGTGACACGGTGAGCGGGAAGGGGGTCGGGGCATGGTCGACTGGGTGGTGATCGTCACGCCGCTGCTCGCGCTCGGCGTGCTTCTGTTGCTGGGGTTCGCGGGGTGCAAGTACAACCCGCCCCCTTCGGAGCCGAACGAGGTCGACATCGTGGTCCGGGTCCCCACCGCGCTGACGGCGACGGAGATCGTGTTCCGCTGTGTCCCGCCGGCCGGCCCCTTGCCGGACGACACGCAGTCCAATCCGACGCCGGGCTCGACGGAGGGGGGCGACAACCTGTTCACCCACAGTTGCGGCGCGCCGGTCAACGGGTCGTGGACGGCGGGATGCCGGCTCACGGTGAGCCCGGGCGGAGCGAACGATCAGGCCACGGCCCAGTTCACGTTCACGCTCGACGGATCGGACACCCATCCTGTTGCCACCTTCCAGGCCTCCCGGGACGGCTCCGGAGTCCTCACGGTGGCCTTCGTCGGCCTGAGCTAAAGGGGGAGCAGACATGGCAAACCTGACGGGCGAATACGACGTGACGGTGGAGGTCTCGGTCGCCGCCGTCAACCGCGTCCTCGCGGCCATTCACGAGAACGAGGACCCGAGCTTCCCGATCCTGCCGCACAGCCTGGACATGTTCGTCGATGACACGCCGCGCGGCCCCGGGGATCCCGTTCCCGAGTCGGAACGAACGGGGGTCCAGACGCCCGCGGAGGCCCAGGTCTCGACCCCCACCCTGTCGCTGCCCCAGGGTGGGATCGTGACGGACGGACTGGCGTGGGCGGCTCGCACGGCGCGCGGGGTCGGGCCGTGGCGGCCGTTCCAGCCCTCCGACGTGAGCATCCGCGCGTCGGTGCGGGCGTGGGTGAAGGGCTCGCCCCAGCCCTCCCTCCCGGAGTTCATCCACGGTGACGTGATCATGAACGCGAACGTCGTCCGGACGACGTTCGACCTCCCCACGCTCGAGCAGGTGCCGAGTGGGGCGATGGCGCGCGTGGTGGGCGGCGTCTTGGGGGGCATCCGACTTCCGTTCGGGGAGACCTTCATCGGGCTGGACCGGACGTCGGGCCTGGGCGTCGTCTTCCAGCCTGCGGCGGGAACCACCGTATCGGATGAGGAGCGCCTGCGGATCCAGCAGGTCATCCTCAATGCCCTCCGCGGCGACCTGGACCCGGTGACGTTCCAGGTCTCCGTGCCCGAGGACGTGCATGCGTGGGACTACAAGCTCGACCCCGACCACGCCTCGGTGATGGTGGCGCTCGAACTGGGCACCCAGACACCGGGCCCGGGCGCGGTCGACGCCATCGGTGGCGGGCTTGTTCCGGCAGGCTCGGATTTCGCCATCTCCGTGGGACGCGACTTCATCCTCCCGATGCTGAGGTCCCAGGTGGTCCAGGGCCTGGAGCCGAGCTACTCCTTCTCGCAGTGGGGGGTGAGCGCGCACGTCCGGCCCGACTGGGACGCTTCCGGCTTCGACCTCCAGCCCGGCCGGATCGTCCTCACCGTGACCGGGGACGGGGACATCTCGTGGTGGGGCGTCGACGACCACTTCACCTTCACGGTTCGGATTGCGTTCACGCTCGTGATCATCGACGGCGGCCTCGAGCTCGTGGCGGACGGCGATCCGGAGGTGGACCTCTCGGACGTGGCGGTGGGAGGAGGGTACATCGAGGGAAAGGCCCGGAGCCGCATCCGCGACGAGCGTGACGACGCACTGGCCGCGGCGCGGAATCAGATCCGCGAGGCCCTCCGGGTGCAGGACCGGCTCGACGACATCCTGGCGGGCCTGCATCCATCGCCCGCCGGGGCCTCGGTGACCGGGGTGCAGATCCGCTCCGATGGCATCGTGGTGGCGGGAAAGATCTCGCTGGCGCCGTCGAGGCCCGTCGTCGTCCGGCAGGTTCGACGCGCCGGCATGATCGACGCGTTGGAGAGCTGGATCCCGGGCGGCACCATCGACCGGTTCCGGTGGTACCGCAGCGAGCCGGTCGCCACGCCGTTCATCTTCGGTGGCGGGTTCGGCGGCGGGTTGCCCCAGTTGACGGTGGAGGGCACCGAGGAGCACCGGTTCGTGACGGAGGAGGACCCGCTGGGGGCGGTGGTCGCGCCGGTGCTGTGCCTGGAGGTGCAGGGCACGAGGGTGGTCGCCGGGGGCGGGACGGCCCCGGTCAGCGGACACACGTGCGGCTTCTACCACCCGGTGCCGCCGTTCCCGATCTCCGGGTTCGCCGTGATTGGGACGCGCGCGTTGCCGGTGCTCCCGATGCAAGGCCTGCGTCCCGACGGGGTGATCGGAACGGTCGGCCACTACAGCCCCTGGGCATCCGGACGGGCGCCCCAGTCCGGGGCGACGTCACTCGTCGTGCACTTCGCGGCGGGACGATGGGACCACACCGTCGCGGCGCTCCAGGAAGCCCTGGGGGGCCTCCGAGAGACCGCCGTCGTGGTGGCGGTGCTGTTCCCTCACGGGGAGCTGGAACGGGCGACGCGTGAGCGGATCGAGACCGAGGCTGCGTTCCTGGTGGGGGAGGACGTCGACGACCAATGGTCCGACACGTTCGAGGTCTCGGGGCGTCCCGCGACGGTGCTGGTCGATCCCCGAGGCCGCGTGGCGTGGCGGGAGGAAGGCGGCCTGACGCCGGCGAAGCTCGCGAAGGCCCTCAAGCAGCACGCGACGGGGGGCGGACGGGTGTCGTTCCAGCCGCTGCGGCTGGGCGTCGCGGCGGGAGACACGCCGCCCGAGTTCCTGTTCCGGATCGGCCGGGGGGCCGAGCTGTCCATGCGTCGTCTGCGGGGGCGACGCGTGGCGCTGACGTTCTGGACGTCCTGGAGCGACCCGAGCGTGGAACAGCTGCGCGAGTTCGCCCGGGCCTACGAGGCCACCCGAGGAGTCGGACCCCTCGTGCTGGCGATCGGCGAGGGCGAGACGGAGGAACGAGCGGCGCAGATTGCGAAGGAGGAGGGGCTGCCGTTCCCGGTCCTGCCCGACCCGGACCGGGAGATCTCCCGTCGGTTCGGGGTGGGGTGCTGGCCGACCACGGTCTGGATCGGCCCCACCATGCGCGTCGAGGCCGTGAACTTCGGCCTCACCGCGGTCGCCGACCGACCGGAGCACGTGGACGGCGTCCCGACATATCGCTGAACCGGACCGAGGACGGCGGCCGTGGCTCCTCGGCCGGGCGGTAGCATCGGCCCGTGGGACTTCCGGCCGAGGAGCGGATCGAGCCCCAGCGCGTGATCCGCAGCTACCTGGTGATCAGCGGGCTGTTCACGCTGTCCGCCTCGCTGATCTGGGGCATCAACACGCTGTTCCTGCTGGACGCCGGACTGTCCATCTTCGAGGTCTTCATCGCCAACGCGGCGTTCACGGCGGCCATGGCCCTGTTCGAGGTCCCCACCGGCGTCGTGGCGGACACCCGGGGCCGGCGGATCTCGTTCCTCCTGTCCGAGGCCACGCTGGCGGTGGGGACGCTCGCCTACGTGGGCGTGGCCGCCGTCCACGGTGGCCTCCTCCTGTTCTGCCTGGCGGGCGTGATCCTCGGCCTGGGGTACACGTTCTACTCCGGGGCGGTGGAGGCGTGGCTGGTGGACGCCCTCAAGGCCACCGGGTACCAGCGGGAGCTGGACGGCGTCTTCGCGAAGGCGTCGATCGTGTCCAGCGTCGCGATGATCGTGGGAACGGTGGGGGGTGGGCTCCTGGGTCAGCTCGACCTCTCCGCGCCCTACCTGGCCCGGGCGGTGCTCGTGCTGATGGCGTTTGCCGTGGGCTTCCGGACCATGCACGACATCGGGTTCGCCCCGCGGACGCTTCGCATGAAGGGCATCGTCGGGGAGATGCGGAAGGTCGGCCGCGCGGGCATCACGTACGGGTGGCAGAAGCCCGCCGTCCGACTGCTGGTGATGTACTCGTTCCTGTCGTACGGGTTCTTCTCGTGGGCCTGGTACGCCTGGCAGCCGTACTTCCTCGACCTCTACAGGCGCGACGCGATCTGGCTGTCCGGGGTGATCGCGGCGCTGTTCGCCCTGGCGGGCATCGCGGGCAACGTGCTGGTCGGACGGCTGGCCAGGCCGGGGCGGAGGCGGACCACGATCATGCTCGCGGCGGCGGCGGCCTCCACCGCGACCATGGTGGCCACCGGTGTGGTCCGCGAGTTCTGGATCACCGTGCCGATCTTCCTGCTGGGGGCGGTTGCGGGTGGGGTCCTGTCGCCGGTCCGGCAGACGTACCTGCACTACTCCATCCCCACCTCCGAGCGAGCGACCCTGGTCTCGTTCGACTCCCTGGTGGGGAGCCTGGGCAGCGTGGGAGGGCAGACCGGCCTGGGGTTCCTGTCGCAGGAGCGGTCCGTCCCGGTCGGCTTCGTCGTGGGGGGACTGGCCACCGTCCTGGCCCTCCCCATCTTCGGCAGGCTCCGGGCGCTGAACGAGCCCGCCGACCGGATCACGGCCCAGGCCCCCGAGCGCGAGGCGGCCGTCGTCTCGACGTAGCCGCTCCGGGCGCGATGCGCACGGCCGTTACCGGGACGGCCCTGCGCCGGGTTGGCTTACGATGGCCCGTCATGACGTTCACGCCGGCGGACGACCGATACGACGCCATGCGGTACCGGCGCACCGGACGGAGCGGTCTGGTGCTGCCGGCCGTTTCCCTGGGGCTGTGGCACAACTTCGGCGGCGAACGGCCGCTCGAGGTGCAGCGCGCCATCATCCGCCGGGCCTTCGACCTGGGGATCACGCACTTCGACCTGGCCAACAACTACGGGCCGCCGTACGGGTCCGCCGAGGAGAACTTCGGCCGCATCCTGGCCGGCGACCTGCGTCCGTACCGCGACGAGCTGGTCATCTCCACGAAGGCCGGGTACGACATGTGGCCCGGGCCGTACGGCGAGTGGGGGTCCAGGAAGTATCTCCTGGCGAGCCTGGACCGGAGCCTCGACCGGCTGGGGCTCGGGTACGTGGACATCTTCTACTCGCACCGCTTCGACCCGGACACGCCGCTCGAGGAGACGATGGGCGCTCTCGACGCGGCGGTCCGTCAGGGGAAGGCGCTGTACGTGGGGATCTCGTCGTACTCTGCCCAGCGAACACGCGAGGCGGCTCGGATCCTCCGGGATCTCGGCACGCCGCTGTTGATCCACCAGCCGTCCTATTCGATGCTGAACCGCTGGATCGAGGACGGCCTCCTCGACGTCCTGGGTGAGGAGGGGATCGGCTGCATCGTGTTCTCGCCGCTTGCGCAGGGGCTGCTGACCGACCGGTACCTGGAGGGGATCCCGGCGGACTCCCGGGTGAGCACGGGGGGCGCGATGTCCAGGGACATGCTCATCGAAGAGAACCTGGCGAAGGTCCGGGCCCTGAACGAGATCGCGAAGGGACGAGGCCAGACCCTCGCCGAGATGGCCCTGGCGTGGACCCTGCGCGATCCCAGGGTCACTTCGACGGTGGTCGGCGCCAGCAGCGTCAGGCAGCTGGAGGACAACGTCGGCGCCCTGCGGGACCTCGAGTTCACAGAGGAGGAGCTGGCCGAGATCGACCGCCACGCCACGGAGAGCGGCCTGAACCTGTGGGAGCGGTCGAGCACCGCCTGACGGGACGGCCGGCGGCGGGCTGGCCTCGGCGTAGGCTGGAGCAGCCGATGGACCTGTTCACCGCTCCGTGGCCCGGGCCCGGAAACAGCGAGGGTTCCCCCGACCCGGAGGGCTGGCCGACCACCCCGCTTCCAGACAACCCGGAAGACCAGAAGAACCGGGACCGGCAGGAGAACCAGGGGCGGCCGGACCCCCTCCTGGCCTCCCTTGTCGTCGACACACCCTGGCCGGGCCCGGGCGACAGCGAAGGCTGAGTTGCGGTGCCTGAGCGGACTGCGAGAGGCAGCGAACACCGGGTTCGGCTCGGGCTCGTCGGAGCCGGACGCATCGGATCGTTCCACGCCGAGACCATCGCCCGCCGGCTTCCGACCGCCGATCTCGCCGTCGTCGCCGATCCTCTCGCCGATGCCGCCCGAACCCTCGCCGGGAGACTCGACGCGGCGTGGACCGCCGAGCCGGCGGAGGTGTTCGGGGCGGACGACGTCGACGGGGTCGTCATCGCGGCGCCGGCACGGGCGCATGCGGACTTCGTCGTGGTCGCCGCGGAAGCGGGGAAGCCGGTGTTCTGTGAGAAGCCGATGGCGTTGAGCCTCCCCGACGCCGACCGCGCCATCGCCGCAGCGGCGGTAGCGGGCGTGCCGCTCCAGGTCGGCTTCCAGCGAAGGTTCGCAGCGGATTTCAGGGCGGCCCGCGAAGCGATCGACGCCGGCTCGATCGGCACGCCACAGCTCCTCCGGCCGATCACCCGCGACCCCGGGCTCGCCGACCCCGGTGGCGTCCCACCCTGGACGATCTTCCGCGAGACCCTCATCCACGACTTCGACGTCCTGCTGTGGCTCAATCCGGGCTCCCCGCCCGTCTCGGTGTTCGCGATGGCCGATGCGCTCGTGGCCCCTGACTTCAGGGAGGGCGGGTTGCTCGACACCGCCGCGGCGATGATCCGGTTCGACAACGGCGCCATCGCAAACGCGGAGGCCAGCTTCTCGGCTGCATACGGCTACGACGTGCGGGCCGAGGTGTTCGGCTCGGGCGGCATGGTCACCGCCGGTTCCCACGAGGTGTCGGCCATGCGCCTGTACACGAGCGCCGGGATCACGCAGCAGACCGTTCGCGCCAACACCGCGCTCTTCCTCGACGCTTACACCGCCGAGCTGGCGCACTTCGTCGAGTGTGTCCGCGGCGACACGACGCCGTCGGTGACCGGAGCCGACGCCCGCGCCGCCCTGGCGATCGCGCTCGCCGCGATGGAGTCGGTCGACACCGGCACCGCGGTCACCATCGAGGAGATCGAAGCCCGGAACTGACGGATCTCATCCGCCGGAGGTAGAGGAACAGGAGGGTAGAGGAAACCGTCAGTCAGCCGTGGGGCCCCACGCGTCCGGCATTGACACAAATATTGTGTTGGCGCAATAATACACGCAATGCATGCGTGCTCGGTTCCAGAAGCAGCGAAGCGGCTCGGCGTCAGCGAGCAGCGCGTACGAGCGATGATTCACTCTGGCCGCATTCGCGCGAGCAGGATAGGGCACCGGTGGCTCGTCGAGTCCGACCTCGAAGGGCTACCGAGAGCGCAGGCCGGAAGGCCACTGGAAGCGGCAAACGCCTGGGCTCTGCTCGCCCTGCTCAGTGGTGACTCGCCGGAGTGGATCCATCCATCGGTGCGGTCCCGCCTTCGGAAGCGGATGGGTCAGTTGAACTGGCTGGAGAGCGCCCTGGCCGGCAGTCAGCCTCGGGCGCGAATCCATCGATGGAGAGTCCTGCCCGGGGACATCGACAAGCTAGATGGCGCCTTTCGCCTTGTCCGCTCGGGCCTCTCGGCCGACTACCCTCACCTTGATGTGGTGCCGGACTCCAGGCAGGTCGACGCCTACGTCGAGGAGAGCTCTCTCGGGGAGATCGAGCGGCGCTTTCGACCTGAGCGACGATCATCCGACCCGAACCTGCTTCTCCGGGTCCCGTCGCACGACTGGATCCTGCGGCGGAAGGGACAGGCGCCTGCAGGTGTCGTTGCGGCCGACCTCCTGAGGAGCGACGACCCCCGGGTCGCCGGGGCCGCTCGCCGTCTCCTTCGCCGCCTGGCGCATGATTGAGATCCCCGAGAGCGGTGATGCCTCTCATCGGATGTGGCAGGAGCTCATCCGGCTGGGAGAAGACCCGCCGGCACCCTGGACGCTGATCGGTGCACACATGGTGGCGCTTCATGGCTGGGCCAAGGGAAGGGAGCAGATCCGCCCGAGCAGAGACGCGGACGTGCTGGTGAACGCACGAGCCGTCGCGGACGGCACGGCCAAGCTGAGCCAGACCCTGGTGGACCGTGGGTACACGCTCGACGGCGTATCGCCAGACGGAGTGGGACACCGATTCGTCAGGGAGGGCGTCATCATCGACGTGCTCGGCCCTGATGGTATGGGTGAGCGAGCCAATCTCGAGACCCTCGGCGGGGCGCACACGGTGCGAGTTCCCGGCGGCACTCAGGCGCTCAGACGGTCGGAACCTGCCGAGGTCAGGACGCGTTCAACCTCGGGGTTCATCCCCTTGCCCGACATCCTCGGAGCGATCCTGGTCAAGGTCCGAGCGATCGCCGTCGACGACGAGCCCCAGGTGCAACGCCGTGACACAGCCTTCTTGCTCTCACTCGTGGAAGACCCGGATGCTCTGGTCGAAGACCTGACTCCCACCGAACGAGGCTGGCTCCGCCGCCATCCGTATCTTGCTGATCCCACGAGCCAGCCCTACGCGGGCTTGGCCAATGCAGAAGACGCTGCAATCGTCTACCGGCGTCTCGCGCGCGTCTGAAAACCTCTGGGGGACGCCGGAGCTGTATCGACCTGTGAGCCCTGTTGATGAATCAGGCGGACGGAGGGCCCGGTGCCAAGTGAGCGGCATTCATGGCTGACTCCGAAAATGCACGGAGGGACCGGCGTGGAACGGGGAGCGACTGTACGTCTCGCCGTCGGATCGGACCGATGGGGAGTACACGGACGTGTACGTCGTGTGGCCCGATCACGTGGAGCGATTGACCCTGTTCCTCCTGAGTTGAATGTAGCCCGCCGCGCAGGATCGCATACAGACTGAGCTGATCGACTCGGGACGCTACCGGCTCGTGGCGAAACGATCGGTCCCCCCCACCAGGGCGTCGGTCATGCCCGGCTCGTCGGACGAGTGCCCCGCCTCGTCCACGACGACGAGCGTGCTGCCGGGCCATGCCTGCGAGAGCTGCCACGGGATGTCCAGAGGGCTGCTGACGTCGAGACGCCCGTGGACCAGGACGCCTGGTATCCCCGCGAGCCGGTCGGCGTCTCGCAGCAGGGCGCCATCCTCGAGGAATCCGGCATGCCGCCAGTAGTGGGTGACGAGCCGGGCGAAGCACAATCGAAACGCCGGATCCTCGTAGCGGGGATCCGGACCATGGTCCGATCGCACGGCGACGTGGGCGTCCTCCCAGTCGCACCAGTCTTGGGCTGCTTTCTCGCGGACCGCGGGGTCGGGATCATGCAGTAAGCGGCTGTAGGCGTCGACCAGGTTTCGGTCCCGTTCGGCCTCGGGGACGCCCTCGCGAAACCGAGCCCACGGCGCGGGGAAGAGACGGCCGGCCTGGCGGGTCACCCACTCGACCTCGTGCCGCCCCGTCGTGACGACCGAGAAGAGAACCATCTCCGAGACGCGGCTAGGGTGACGCTCCGCGTAGGCCAGACCGAGGGTCGAGCCCCAGGACCCGCCGAAGACCAGCCACCGTTCCACGCCCAGGAAGTGGCGCAGGCGCTCGATGTCTTCGATCAAGTGGGCGGTGGTGTTGGTGCTCAGGTCGGTGTCCGGATCACTCGCGTGCGGCCTGCTGCGGCCACAGCCCCGTTGGTCGAACAGGACGATGCGATAGGCGGCGGGATCGAAGTACCGGCGCCATCCCGGGGTGCACCCAGAACCCGGGCCGCCGTGCAGGACAACCGCCGGCTTCCCGTCCGGGTCGCCGCACACCTCCCAATAAACGAGCTGTCCGTCCCCGGCCTCCAGCATGCCCTGGTCATGCGGCTCGATCTCCAGATACAGACCCGGCATGGTTGCTCCTTCCACCCGACGTCAGGCCACGGCTGTCGGCCAGGCCGACAGGGAGCACCGGCGTTCAAGCCGTGGTTGCCTCTCCTCGGTCAGGCGCCAGCGCTTCTCGCAGCGAGAATACGGAAGCTTCGCGAGTGAGTAGACCGAACTAGACAGCTCTTGAACTTCCCTGACCTGCGGCAACACATCGGGGAACTTCGCCCGCTCGGGCTAGTCAGCGGCTCGTCGTTTGACTCAGCAGGATGATCTGGCGGGCCGCGCGTGGTGTCCTACCTGGCTGGCCTTGGCTGATCCGTGGCAGGTGGGTGATGGTTCAGATTGTCTAGACCTGTGGAGAAACACTGGCCTATGGACCTTTGCCCAGGACGTGCTGCATCCGCTCCTCGATACCGGGCCCACTGACTTCGACCGGCTCGAAGTAGAATCCCGCCCAGGCGATCAGGTCGTCACGAAGGCCCCAGACCGTCATCCCCCGGTACTCGAAGGAACTTCCGTCGGCCTTCTGGCCGTGCACGCGCAGTTCGGTCCACACCTCGTCGCCAGCGACCGCCGCGCGCAGGACATCGAGCCTGAGGTCGGGCACCTCCGAGAACATCAGAGACCAGTTCTTGGCCACCTGCTCGCGGCCACTGAACCCTGCGTCTGGATGGAGTGGTTGTTCGCTCCGGTAATCCTGGTGGAAGCACGCCATCATTCCGTCCACGTCGTGGTCGTTCGTGGCCTCGAAGAGCCGATCGACCACCCCCGCGCCAGCACGCTGAACCATCCCAGCCCTCACCTCTGTCGGTTCGGCGGAAGCATAGATCCGTCGCCGAGGATCCGCTCACGAACCGAAGTAAGGCCGCTCACTCGGATGGCCACGGACGAAACACGGCCGGCGCCCCCTCCGTCCTGGGACTGGTGCCCAATTTCTGGCCGATCGGCGTCAGCAGCATCGTTAGACCCCTTCGTCGCACATCCAGAAAGACGAGCTGACCTGGGGTCCTGGTTGTAGACCTAAAGGATGGCATTCAACCCTCACTGACCTGCGACGGCACGTCGACCAGCTGTCCAGGATCGGGTGGTGGCTGACCGTGGATGACGCCTCTGGCTGGCAGCCAGGCCTCCAGCCGTCGCTACCATGGTATTACACTGCAAGGTCATGAGGACCGATGGCGCCGGGTGAGGCTTGAGTGGGACCGTTCACAACGCCGAGCATGTTCGCCAGTACCGTGTCGAGAACGAGGAGGTCGAGCTGGCTGTCTTGGATCCGGCCCGTCTGGGGCAAGACGCATTACAAGGTCGGTCGGGAGCGGCGTTGGGGCCCTGCTCGGTGCAACGGAGGAAGGCCGGATCCTGCTCGTCGTCTACACGCATCGCCGGGGCCGGATCCGCATCGTCAC
>Ga0137368_10005280_pt1 | contig 13629 bp, 17 predicted proteins | sample SagtaG_13_FD_104917 | JGI IMG/M metagenome (GOLD analysis project Ga0137368, IMG submission 104917) | Vadose zone soil microbial communities from Sagehorn Ranch, Mendocino, California, USA - Sage1_L_100_16 metaG | ecosystem: Environmental > Terrestrial > Soil > Vadose zone | place: USA...
AGGACGAAGCGCCTGCCCGCCGGGGAGAGGTGGTCCGGGGCCGCGACGAGGTGCGTGCAAACTTCGTTCGCATGTTCACGTCGATGCCGGACGTCAAAGCCGCGATCGTCCGGCTGGCGGAGAGGGAGAACGAGGTGTGGATCGAGTGGCGGCTGTCTGGGACTCGTGACGATGGAACGATCATGGACTTCGTCGGGGTCAATATCATCGGCGTCGCCGGCGGGACTTTTCGCTGGGGGCGGATCTACACCGAGCTCGCCCGGAGTGCCGGGGGCATCGACGCGCAGCTCGCCCGGATGACGGGCGACGAGCCGCCGCCCTAGGAGACATCAGCGCTCATGCTTCGCGCCGAGGTGGGCGGTCTATCGGTCGCCTACGAACGGGCCGGTGACGGTCCGACCCTGGTCCTGCTGCACGGGTTCACCCACGATTCCCGCGCTTGGCGGCCACAGCTCCAAAGCCTCGCCGACCAGTTCACGGTGATCGCCTGGGACCCCCTGGCGCCGGTCACTCGCCCGACCCCCCGGAAACCTTCGGGATTACTGACTGGGCGGACTGTCTCGCCGGGTTATTCGACGCCGTCGGCGTGCACTCGGCCCACATCGTCGGTCTCTCCTGGGGCGAGCTGCTCGCCCAGGAGTTCTACCGGCGCCACTCGGCGCGGGTTTTGTCACTGGTCCTGGCCGATACATACGCCGGCTGGAAAGGCTCGCTGCCCGAACCGATCCCCGAAGAGCGGCTGGCGGTCTGCCTGCGCGATGCCTCGCTGCCGCCAGCCGAGTTCGTGCCGAGATACCTGCCGGGCATGTTCAGCGACTCGCCGAGACAGGAAGTCCAAGATGAGCTGGCGATGATCATGTCCGACTTCCACCCGATCGGGTTCCGGCTGATGGCGATCGCCTTGGCCCGCGCAGACATCCGCGATCTTCTTTCGACTATCCGGGTCCCCACGCTGCTGATCTGGGGTGATGCAGACGCGCGGTCACCGATGGCCGTCGCGCGCCAGCTCCACGATGCGATCCCTGGTGCGAGGCTCGCGGTGATCCCGGGGGCCGGGCACGTCAGCAACCTCGAAGATCCGGTCCGATTCGACGCGCAGGTGCGCGACTTCTGCCTGCCTGTTTCGATCAGGTGACCATGTTCTAGTGGTCATCCCGGTTGGCGCCCGCGCTGCCGTGCCATGCCGCGCTGGCTCCTCGCCCTTCCAAGGAAGGCGCTGCACTCGCCGCAGTACCGCTGCACCGGTGACCGCGGCTCGACAACCTGATGGCACAGCCCGCACTCGAGCAATGCCACTTTGAGCCACTCGCGCGAGCGCGTGGGGCGGGGGAGCGAGATCTCGGTCTCGGCCGGTCCGCCCGTATTCAGTACACGGCCGGCTCCGGCCCGAGAGCTTGACCCTGTGGCCAATCAGCTGGCAATCGGCATTGGCCGTGGCGCGCTGGCGGCCACCGTTCGTCGCATGCGAGCTGTAGGGCTTCGGTCGAAAGGTCGCGTCGCCTTGGTCGACAATCCGCCGCCAATGCGCTAGCGCTCGTCCACCAGTTCGCCATCCACGGCCGAGTGATCGCTGGTCATCCCCAGCGTGGCCCCGATCAGGGGGATCTCGCCCATCGCGTCGAAGGCCTTCGCCATCACCTCGTCGGACGCCCAGCGCCAGATGTCGAGGTACGTCCCGTCCTCGAGGCGATACAGCCGGGTTTCCACGAGGTCGAACCCCGCCGCACGCCACTGGCCGATGAGCTCAGCCCGCTGCGCGAGGAACTTCTCCACCTGGTCAGGCGCCAGCGTGTATCGGTGGGGTCGTACGGTTGGGGTCATTCGATCACCTTTCGGTGTCCGCCCGACCGTGTCTGGGCGGATCCATTGGCTTTGCCCAGCCTCAGCCCACCGCCTTCTTCACGAGCGCGGCGATCCGCTCCTCGTCGGCGGGCGTGAGCTTCGTCAAGAACCAAGCGCTCGGCCACATGGTGCCCTCTTCGAGATTGGCCGCCTGGTCGAACCCAAACGTCGCGTACCGCTCCTTGTACTTCGAGGCCGCCTTAAAGAAGCAAATGACTTTGCCCTCCTTGGCGTAGGCGGGCAGCCCGTACCAGGTCCTCGGGACGAGCTCCGGCGCGGCCTCCTTGAGGATGGCGTGGATGCGCTTGGCCATGACCCGATCCGCTGGCGCCATCGCGGCGATCTGCTCTTGCACGTCGCGCTCGCCCTCTTCACGGGCACCGGCCGGGTCGCGGCGCGCGGCACGCTTGCGCTCCCGCACCGTGTCCTGCAGCGCGGCCTTCTCTGCTTCCGTAAAGATGTTCGACTTCTTGCTGGTTGCGGTGGTTGTCTTCTTCGGCACCGTCTAACTCCTTTCCGGTTGCGATCGCGTTTTGGCCGCCCTTAGTTCAGCGCGCAAGGCGGGCGAAGGCCCACAGCGTCGCTGCCTGGAGCAGTGCACCGAGGATCCCGATTGCCAGGACGGCTTCCCCGATGGTCGGCCAGTCGAAGCCGCTGACCATGGAACCGCCGTAGCCGCCCCGCCCAACGGAGACGGGGCCTTGAGGATCGTGCCTCCAGCCAAACGGCTTGACCGAGGACCGCATCGACGCGCGACCCGCTGCGGGCGATACCAGCCTGCAGGGCCGGACACGCTCCCATCGTTGTCGGCCAACGCCGCGGGGTCGAGGTGAAACGGACCGATCGGGCTCTCGAGATTGGGCGAGTTGGCCGCGCGCCGCCCCCTCGCCGCAACCAAGCTGGGCACGAGAAGCTCTGCGGCGAGCTCCTCCGTCGACGTGCCGACGTTCGTAGACGAGGTCAAGAATTGCTTGCACATGCGGACCAGCCTACGTGCGGCTCGCAATCCGCGCTTCTTGATTCCTGATCATTTGGCGGGGTTTAGAAGCGGGACCTGAATTCGCGGACCTCGTAGTAGGAGCCCATACCACGTTCCGCCATGACTTCCACAATGGTCTCTTCATCGACGACGAAGCCGTGCTTGACGCCGGGCGGAATGAGGACGAGAGAACCGGGATGACACGATCGCGGCTCACCGCCGACGACGAAGCGAACCCCTCCTTCACGACGCGGATGAGTTCGTCAGCGAGGTGTCGATGAACCGCTCCCACTTCGTTGTTCGGTAGCCGCCCTACCGCACAAATCAGCCCATGGAAGCCGTCATCCTCCGACGCCAGCGCGCGGAACCCTATCGCGATCTCGTCCTCGTCGGGAAAGGTCCGGTGGATCACAACGAAGACATGTCGCGTCGTGCGTGGTCGGTCGGGAACCGAGAGCCCGACCTCAGCGCCTAGCCTGCCCGATCCTGATCAGGTTGCCGGCTGGGTCGCGAACGGCAAAGTCGCGGACGCCCCAGTCCTGGTCCAACGGCTCCTGGACGACATCCGCACCGGTCGCCTCCACCTGCTCGAACGTCCGCTCCAAGTCGGCGGTGGTGAGCACCAGCCCACCGAGTAGGCCCTTGGCGAGCAGGTCGCCGATGGCCTGGCGGTCCGCCGGCGAGGTGCCGGGATCGGCGACGGGAGGTTCGAGCACGATGGCGACATCGGGCTGCGATGGCGGTCCCACGGTCACCCAGCGCATCCCCTCGTACCCGACGTCGTTGCGCACCTCGAAGCCAAGCGCATCCCGATAGAACGCGATCGCCTTGTCCGGATCGTCGACCTTTAGAAAGGAGTTCTGCACCTTCACGTCCATGGATTCACCTCCCTGGAACCGAGACTATCTGGTTGCGGCCGATGCCTCTTCTCGATTCCTGACCGGTCGCAGTGCGACCCGCACCAGGCACGGAGGCACCTGCTGCGTCCACGAGTGATCGCGGGCGCGGTATGCGCTCGGGGTCTCGCCAACCAGCTCGGTAAAGCGCGTGGTAAACGTCCCCAGTGACGAGCAGCCGACCTCGAAGCACACCTCAGTCACCGAATGCTCGCCGCGCCGCAGCAAGGTCATCGCCCGTTCGATGCGCCGGGTCATCAGGTAGCGGTGGGGTGGCTCGCCGTACGCCTCGCGGAAGCTCCGCGAGAAGTGGCCGGCCGACATAGCGGCCGTGCGAGCCAGCGCATCCACGTTCAGCGGGCGCGCATACTCGCGATCCATCTGGTCGCGCGCGCGGCGAAGACGCACCAAGTCGGTGCGATCCATGGCCCGATCATACCCGCCGAGCTTTGGGGTTCATTGCGAAGCATTGTCCCCCCGAGTGGTGGGATTTGAGCCCGGTCTTCTGAGCTGCGCCGACGCCGCGCAGCGAGGAGGTCACGAGTGTGAGTCTCAGCGTGTTCCTAGCCAGAGCACGAGGACACCGATGGCCCTCTCACAGCCTGCCCTGTCCGAGCTGCTCGGCGCCATCCGCGCCGGCGGCAGCGAGGACGTCCTGCGCGAGGCGATGACGCTCGTCCTCCAGGAGCTGATCGAGCTCGAGGCGGCCAGGTCATCGGTGCCGGGCGGTACCAGCGGACCGACGGTCGGACGACGCACCGCAACGGCAGCCGCAGCCGGCTACCGCGCCGGCCACCGCTCGCGCGGGTTCCTCGAACGACACGTCGCGTTCGACGCCCTCAGCGCGGATCCGCCCAGCGCCGGGTGCTTTCGCCCGCCGATACCAGCCGTTGGTCGGGCCGTGGGCCGAACGAACATAGATTTCGTCGCCGACTCCAACGACCCAGATCGTGACGTACGGCCGCAGGCTGCCGTCGCTCCGGCGCGATGCGACTCGCAGCTCGGTCGCGCGCCCGATCCGCTCGAACTCGTCGGGGCTCCACGCGGTCATCGGGACACCGCCTTCGGTGGTGCCAGGTACTCGCCGTCGCCGACCTGGTCGCCGAACTCGCTCTCCGGTCCCTCGACGGGCGCCTCCCAGATCGCGAGATGAGTCATGAAGTGGTCCGGCGCGGCACCGTGCCAGTGCCATTCGCCCGGCGGCGTGTAGACGGTATCGCCGGGGCGGATCTCGACGAGCTCGCCGCCCCGGGACTGGATCCGCCCGATGCCCTCGGTCACATGGATCGTCTGTCCGACCGCCACGCGTTGCGGGCGCCGGGCGCGAAACGAACGACGTTCACGCGCACGCGCGAGGGTGCCTCGCCGTGCATCGCACCGGGCCGAGGTTTGGGAAATGCACAACCGTCGCCAACCTCAGGCCCTGGTCGCCCGGTTACTCGTCGCCCTGCCCGAGGGCGAACCGGTTGCCCTCGCTGTCGGCGAACATCGCCCACCAGCCGAAGGGCTGACGAACCGGCGGCTGCGGGAAGTCGACGCCTTTGGCGGCCAGCTCGCGGTGGGCCGCCTCGACATCGTCGCTCTCGAACATGATGTTCGACGTGGGCAGGTGAGGCGGGGCTGCCCCGGCCCCCGGTTCAGCATTCAGTTCGAGGACGAGGTTGATGGCGTGATCCGGTGAGCGCACCTCCAGCCAGCGCTCGGCGCCATACGGCGCGTCGGCGACGACCTCGTACCCAAGCTTGGTGGTCCAGAACTCCTGCGCCCGCTCCTGGTCCTGGACGGGCAGAACGACCTTGCGGATGCGGATCATGGCGCATGTCCTCCGGTGCTACAATTATGGTTATATCCACTGCGAATATAGCAGCCATGGTGGTATCCTGTCAAGCATGTCGACCGTTCCCGCCCGACCCGAGCTGACCCGTTCGGCGTTCGAGGTCCTGCTCGCCCTGCAGGCGGGGGCCGCCCACGGCTACGCCGTCATGCGCTTCGTCGAGCAGATCACCGACGGGGCCGAGACGATCCCGGCCGGCACCCTGTACCGGACCCTGGGCCGGCTGGTGGCCGACGGCTTGGTCGAGGAGACCGGAACCGCCGATCCCGACGCGCCCCACGATGCCCGCCGCCGCTACTACCGGCTCACGGCCATGGGTCGCGAGCTGGCCGCACAGGAGGCGAGGCTGTTGGCCAGTCTTCTGTCAGCGGCAGCCGACGCGGGCCTGCTGTCCGTGGGAGACGCGCGATGAGCCGCATCGTCCCCCTTGGCCTGACCCCCCATTTGTTCGTACGCGGGGCTGATGCAGCCATGCACTTCTACGCGACGGCGTTCGGTGCGAGCGAGCTCTTCCGCAACGCCCTACCCGATGGGCGGGTGCTGTTCATCGAGCTCGCGGTGGGCCCGGGCCGTCTCCTGATCAGCGAGGAGACGCCGTCCCTTGGCGCCCTGGCTCCCGAGAGCATCGGCGGGACGCCGGTCTTGTTGCTCCTCGAGCTGGACGACCCGGACGAGGCCGCGCGGCGGGCGATCGCCGCCGGGGCGACCGAGGAGATGCCCGTCGAGGAGATGTTCTGGGGCGAGCGCTACGGGGTGGTGCGCGACCCGTTTGGGCACCGCTGGGCGCTGTCGACGGCGCGCCAGGAGTACACGCCCGACGACATCGCCTCCCAAACCCCACCGGAGACAGTCTTCGGGTCGGACGCCTGAGGCGTCCACGGCTCACGTCGTTGCCCGACGCACTGTCGGACCCTTTGGCCGGGCTCGATGCGGCGCCGGAATGGCGGACTAACGCGTATTGCCCCGGCGCCTACGCACGGACTCCCGGCTCCGCTACCGACCGAGAGCAGTCGCGCACCCGGCGCAGTGGCGCTGGATCGGCGCGAGCTCGATGACTTGGCTCGAACAGGTCGTGCACGAGGCGACCCGCGTGTCGAGGGCGGCGTGATGACCTGACTCTGGCCCGTACCGCAGGACCGACTGCCAAGGAGCTGTTGCCCTCCTACTGCCGTTACTGGGCGAGCAGAAACGCGAGCCGCCGCTCCCACACTTCGTCGGCCGCCCGCCCGAACCAGATGAGGTGCGACTCGGCGTCGATCTCGGCCCGCCGGTGATCCGGAGCGAGCCCAGTAAGCCGAGCGGCGTGCTCCGGCGGGACCGATGGATCGTGCGCGCCGAACAAGACGAGGGTCGGCTGGGGGATGGGTGCGGGCGACGGGCTGTCGTGCTCAAGGTCGCATACGAATCCGCGGCCGGACCAGAGCGTGCGGAACACAGCGACATATTGATGTCGAGTCTCCTCATTCATTTCGCGAACGACCTGCGTCGCATTCAATGAGCTCAGCTGCGAAAGCTGGACTCGCAGCGCGAGATTCGGCGCGAGACGAAGGCCGACTCGCATCGCGGTCCAGACCGCAGCCTGGAGCGGCCCAAACAGGACGCGTCCGCCGCGCCGGACCCCGTCGGGCCCCGGTATCGCCACCGCGGACTCGAATGAGATGCGGTCGACGCGCTCGGGATGGCGGCGCGCGAGCTCGATGCCGGTATGTCCCGCGGCGGAGATCGCGATCAGGTGGGCTCTGCTGAGCTCGAGCGCATCGAGCAGCCCGATGAGCGCATCGGCCGCGTCCTGGGCCGTGCACCCGACCGACACGGGCGTCGCGTCGTAGCCGGGACGGGAAGCCTCGATGACCGTGAACCCGTGAACCGCCAGGCGCTCGTGGCCGAGCCGAGTGTCGCGCGAGGAGTGGCCCCCCTTGAGGACGAGGACCGCGGGCCCCCGGCCTGTGCGCCGGTACTCGATCGGCCCCCGACCGGTACGCGCGATGGCGGGTGTGCGTCTAGCCAGGCTCATCACACCCAGCAGCTGCACCGGTGGATCTCCTCGGATGAACCTGCCAGAGCCGTCTCCGTGACGATCCGGTTCACGCCGGAGGAATGTTGGCGTTGAAGCGGAACAGGTTGTCGGGGTCACAGCGCCGCTTGACCGCGCGCAGACGGGCGAACCGCTCAGCACCGAAGGCCAGCTCGACCCGGCTAGCGGTCTCGTCAGCGGGCGCGTAGTTCAGATACCCAGCGCCCCGCAAGGAGTACGGCTCCAGGCTCGTCGCGGTCGCACGGGCCCACCCAACGTGCCGCTCGTCATCCTCCGGCCGATCCCAGATGGCCAGGGCCGAGATGTTGGCGACCGCGGCACGGGCTCCGAACGCCGCGTGGTGGTCGGCGATGCGATGCGCCTCGCCGTGGATTGGCTCGATGAGGATCCCGCCGAGTGAAGTGCTCGCCTCGTGCGCAGCCATGACGACGCCCCTGAGCGCGGCCGGCGCCTCGCGGACGAAGTGGCCCTTCCAGTAGTGCCGGTACGCCGAGCCCATCCGCGTGCCCATCGCCTGCAGATCGAGGTACGACATGGGGCCGATCCCGTCCTGGATCACTTCGGATCGGTTTCGGAACGGGCCCCAGACGGCCTCGGCCCTCGAAGGTTCGCCTACCCAAGCTCCGAGGATGACTACGGCCAGACCGCCGAGTTCCTCGCGTCGCACGAGAACCGCCTGGATCGTGAACTCGTCAGGGTCCGAGCGTGGGACGTCGAAGAGCCGCTCCAGCATGTCGGGCACGGCACTTGCCCGGAAGGCGATGCGGCCCCCGACGACGCTCTCGAGGGGCCGAAGCGCAAACCGGAACCGAGAGACGACGCCGAAATTGCCACCCCCGCCTCGGAGCGCCCACAGCAGCTCGGGGTCGCTACCGTCGTCAACCTGATGGATCGATCCGTCGGCGGTGACGAGCTCGGCACCGATGAGTGCGTCGCAGGCCAGGCCGCTGACCCCCAACAAGAAGCTGATGCCGCCGGTCAAGGTCAGGCCGCCGACGCCGGTTTCCGAGAAGGTTCCCGACGGCGCGGCAAGGCCGTGTGCGGTCGTGGCCCGATCGAGGTCGTCCAGCAGCGCCCCGCCGCCGACCTCTGCGGTTCGGGCGGTCGGGTCGACGGAGACCGAGCGCATCTCGCCGAGGTCGAGCATGAGCGCGCCATCGCCGACGCCATGACCTGCGACACTGTGCCCGCCGCCGCGAACTGAAATCGGCATCCTTTGGTCGGCCGCCCATCGAACGGCCGTTGCGACATCCTCGGTATCGACTGGTCGGACGATCACATCCGGATGCCTGTCAATCATCGCGTTGAACGTGCGCCGAAGCTCCTCGTAGCGCGATCCGTCCGGACGCACCACATCGCCACCCACGCGGCGCTCGAGGTCATCCATGACCGTCGGCCTGATCGTCATACCGCTGCCTCCGCCTCCGCGTCCGACGCGTTTGACGTGGCTCCTGCTCGATTGGTGAATGGGAACCGCGCGAACCCCAGAGTGCGGTCTCGGACGACGACGCGGGCGCCATGGCCCAGCATCCGAGCCTTCTCGACAAGCAGGTCGCGCACCGTCCGGCCCGGATCGCCGTACACCTCGATCAGGCGCAGCTCGATGAACTCCCCGACTTTACGGAACTCGGGACCCCCGAGTTGGAGATGGAGCTGCAGCGATGCGCGGTCGGGGTGCACGGCGACGACCGTCATCCTCAACGCATCGGGATCGATGTGAAAGGTGTAGGAGAGCAGCCGCGGTTCGCGCTGCTCGACGAACTGCACCAGGGCCGACACCGTGCGCCTGAGGTCCGCGACCTTACCCGGCCGGATGTCGGAGTGATCGATGTAGACGAGGGGGCCGTCCAGGTTCGCGTCCTCCGTACCTACGGCCCCAATGATACGAGGCCGGATCTGTGCCGGGATGCGGCAACCAGCCGCCTCGGTGAGCGTTGCTGAGACGCATGAGCGGAGTGGTGAACTGAGCGAGGCGTTCCGCGAGGGGGATTGCGTTGCGGTCGACGACCGCCCCCAACCATCCGAAGCCATCCGGAGCATGGACCCTGACTGGACCCTGATCAGCGCTGTTTCTTTCGTCTCACGCACATCTCGATACGGCTGGGTGAACGCGGCTGAGACGCAGGACACGGTTCACTTGGAATCCGGAGTGCGGTACCAGCTCAAAGGCTTCAGCGCGGGAGACGACCAACCAAGGCTCCGACACGTTGACCCATCGCTCCATCGAAGGGTCGGACGCGGCAGCGCGGGCTGGAAGAATGCTGACTGGTCGGTCCTACGCACCCAGCACCTCGGCCGCGATCCGCTCGAGGACCGCCATGTCTGCCGCGAACGGCTCGCGTCGGCGCGGCCAGTGCGCAACAAGGTCCGTGAAGCCTGCGGCCCCGTAGCGCCCGGCCACGTCCCGGAACGCCTCGACCGAGTCGAGCGGTCGTTCACGGTGGCCGACGAGAACGAGGCGCCCGATGCTCGCAGGATCCCGGCCCTCGGCGACACAGGCTTCGCCAAGGCGGTCGACGAGGTCAGGTCCTGCATCGCGACTATCGCTCGCGATCCAGGTCGCACCATACCGCGCGGCGAGCCGCAAGCCTCTGGGTCCGGTCGCCGCGATCGCGAAGGGCAGGCGAGGTCGCTGGCGACACCCGGGGATGGATCGTGCTTCGTTCGCCACGTAGTACTGGCCCTCCGCTGAGGTCGCCGGCTCGGTGAGCAGGCGGTCGAGCAGGGTCACGAACTCCTCGAACCGCTCCGCGCGCTCGCGCCGGGACCAAGCCACCGATCGTATGGCCGTGGCATCGAACCCATCACCGCCGGCGCCGATCCCCGCCGTGCTCCGCCCTTCGCTCATGTCGTCGAGCGTCATGAGCTCCTTGGCGAACGTGACCGGATGCCGGAACGTCGGCGAGGCCACCAACGTTCCCAGGCGAAGGTGTGACGTCGCGAGCGCCGCCGCGCCCAGGGTGGGCATGGCCGCGAACCACGGACCGTCGCGGAGCGACCGCCAGGTGAGGTGGTCGTACGTCCAGGCATGGTCGAATCCCATGCGCTCGGCCGACTGCCACCGCTCACGCGCGACGCTCCACGAGGCATCGGGCAGGATCAGGACGCCGAGGCGCATGGAGCGACTCTAGGCGACTCGCCATGCGGTCGTCGCCGGCGCTCGAGGGACGCAACCCTTGGTCAAGCCACTGCGGCTGGGGAGCCTCCGAGTCGATGGCCTATCGCGCCTCGTACGCTCGCTGCCGGTATGGCTGTGGCTTATCGTCCGAGACAGCCGGGAGCGCGAAGCAAGCAGCGCATCCGCGGTCCAAAGTAGCGGTCAGCGACCTATCTCGTTCTGGAAGGGAGGTGCAAGTCATGAGTGGAGGCGTGCGCCGCGTCGCTCCCGACGAGCGAACCGAGGGTGCAGCCACCTCTGGCATGACCCGCGAAGAGGCGGTGGCCACCGACGGGATGTGGGCCGGTTTCGTGCGCACCGGGTCGGGGACGGTGTCCGGCTGGCACCATCACGGGACATACGAGACGGCGATCTATGTCATCTCTGGCGCGCTGCGCATGGAATTCGGGCCGGGCGGAGTGGATACACTCGAGGGCCGTCCGGGCGACTTCATGTACGTGGCCCCCGGCGCGGTGCACCGCGAGAGCAACCCGAGCGACCAGGAATCCCACATCGTGGTCGTGCGCTCGGGGACGGGGGTGCCCGTCGTCAATGTCGATGGACCACCAAGTTCGTGACGGCCGGGCACATCGCCCTCGCGACCGGCCTGCACCCGCAGCCGTACCGGGCTACGTGGCTGTCTCGACCCTGTCGGCGGTTTGGGCTCGTCAGCCAGACCTTGCGCGCTTGGCGCGGACGGCGGTATGGCTTCGCTGGCGCTTCAGGACCACCCGACACTCAGAACAATGGACCTGGACCGGGGACCGACGTTCCCCGACCTGATGACACCGCGCGCACTCAAACAACGCGGCTTCGAGCCAGCCGCGAGATCTCGGCGGATGGGGCAGCGAGATCTGGCTTGAAGTCTCGCCTCGCGTTTTCAGTACACGGCCGGCTCCCGCCCGACGGAGCCAACCGCTTACTGAACCTGACCGCTTGACATCCGCGTTGGTCGCCGTCCTTCAAATGACCACGCCCAAGCTAAGATCGGTCCACATGGCCATATTTCGGCAGTGAGGGCGGTCGATCGCGCGGACAGCATGGCGGCATCGCCGCCCCGTGCGACGCTCACTTGATCACCACCGTCGTGGTCCGTTAACCGAAGGAGAGAGGGCACGATGCCTGAACCGGAAGGCTTCGACGTCGTCGTCGTGGGCGGTGGAGCGGCCGGATGCGTCGTCGCCGCGCGCCTTGCCGAGTCCAGTTCGAGGTCGGTGCTCCTGCTGGAGGCAGGTCCGGACCTTCGCGCCGATCTACCCGACGAGGTCCGCGACGGCTGGCACATGACGCGCGCCTTCGACTGGGGGTACGCCTCCGAGCCGAAGGAGTTCGGCGACGTACAGAAGCTGCGCCGGGTGAAGCTCCTGGGTGGCACGTCGTCGATCGTCAGGTTCGCGCTCCGCGGATCGCCGTCCGACTACCGCGAGTGGGAAGTCCTCGGCAACGCAGGCTGGGGCTTCGAAGGCGTCCTCCCCTACCTGCGGCGGCTGGAGGCCGACCTCGAATTCGGTGACCAGCCGTGGCACGGTGCGATCGGGCCGATCCCTGTGACCCGCTACCCCGACCTAGAACGGACCGACGTCCACCTCGCCGCGCTGGAGGCGCTCGACGCGGTCGGTTTCTCGGCGGTCGAGGATCACAACCGACCGGGTGCCGTGGGCGTCGGCCCGATGCCGATGAGCACCCGTGACGGCCTGCGGGTCACCACGGCTTCGGCGTACCTGCCGCACGGGCGTACGCCGGCCAACCTGACGATCCGGCCTGACAGCCAGGTCGCCGAGGTCATCTTCGAGGGCCGGCGGGCCGCGGGTGTCCGTCTACTGGACAGGGTCACTATCCCGGCGGGCTGCGTCGTGCTCAGCGCCGGAACGTACGGGAGTCCGCCCATCCTGATGCGATCAGGTATCGGGCCGGCCGAACACCTTCAGTCGGTCGGCGTCACGGTCCGCGTCGACCTCCCAGGGGTCGGGGCGAACCTCGTCGACCACCCGAGCGTCGAGATCGACTGCGACTACCGTGGATCGGTGCGAACAGCGCCCCTTCTCCACAGTGTCGCAACATTCCACAGCTCGACAGCCCCGACGGATGGACCGCCGGACCTCATGCTGTGGATCTCCGAGCCGGCCTCGAACTCGGATGGCCCGCCGATCTTCGAGATCGACCCCGTCCTGCTGAAGCCCCGCTCGAGGGGACGCGTCGCGTTGCGATCGGCCGACCCGGCGGATCCGCCCCGGATCGAGCTACCGATCCCCGACCCGTTCGACGTCGAGCGCCTTGCGGAGGCCTACCAACGCGGCTGGGAGGTCGCCACTCGCCCGGAAGTGCGAGCGTTCTGCGCCGCGCCCAGCACGCCCGACCCTCACGGCGACGACCTCTCTGGGTGGGTTCGCCGCTCCGTCTACTCCATCCCGCACGTGGTCGGCACGTGCGCGATGGGACCGTTGCCCGCCGACGGCGCGGTGGTGGATGTCGCCGGCCGGGTCCACGGCACCGAGCGGCTTTTCGTCGTCGATGCCTCGATCATGCCGACCGTGCCATCGGGCTTCACCCACATCCCCACAGTCATGATCGCAGACCGGCTTTCCGAGGAGATCGCTGCCCTGATGGGAGGCGGTTCCTAGGCCCGCGGAACGAGGTCGAGCCGAGGTTACAGCTGTCGCTGGTACTTAGGGCCTGTCCCGCGCCCTCCCAATTCGACGACTTTGAGTTGAGCGAGTCGCAAAGTACGGCTGCCTGTTCACCGGTTGCGCGCTGGTCGCTCCGGCCCACCGGAGCCACTCACTTACTGCGTCCGACCGGTTAACGCCCTGATCGGTCGTCACGTCCAGACTGCAACGGCCTTCAGCTCCCGGCTGCCGACGTCGACGCGCTCGTTCGCGATCGGCA
>Ga0137368_10005281_pt1 | contig 13628 bp, 11 predicted proteins | sample SagtaG_13_FD_104917 | JGI IMG/M metagenome (GOLD analysis project Ga0137368, IMG submission 104917) | Vadose zone soil microbial communities from Sagehorn Ranch, Mendocino, California, USA - Sage1_L_100_16 metaG | ecosystem: Environmental > Terrestrial > Soil > Vadose zone | place: USA...
CCTCCCGGGAAGGGCGAAGTGCAGCGGATTTCACATCCCCAAGGCTCTACTGTGCCGGGTACGAGGGCGTGGTCCCTCGCGGTCTCAACGATCTTTCGCCGGGCGAAAACAGGTGAAAAGTCAACGAGAAAGCGAAAAGAAAAATGAGAACCTACACCGACAATGACTGTCGGATCTCATCGATCTTGTCGTTTCCCACATCCCTGACCTGGTCGTCCGTGGGCGTCTCCCGTATTTGTCGCCGGCGTTTGTCATAGAACCCGACGTGTCCTGCCGGAGTGGATACATGTAGCAGCAGTGGTGTGCGTCTCGATCCTGAGATGCGCCGCCAACCGGGTCCTGTGCGACAGGCCCCTGCGCGGGCCGTCACGAAGTGCTATCGCCACGCCGCGACGCCCATGCTGATCTTCGTCCCCTGGCCGAGGATGGCGGCCGCGGTGGCCGGTACCGGGATGGTGGCCACCCAGCTCGGGGCCTCGTCGGTGTGGTCGTTCGCGGGTGCCCACGCGAGCTCGCCGGACAGCTCCTTCGCCTCGGCGATCGGCCCGGCCAGCGTGGAGTTCCACTGCCACCGGGCGAGCTTGACCAGCCCTTCGTCCCCGGTGACGACGTCCACCACGAGCGAGTCTTCCCAGTCGGCGATCTGCTCGAGGTGCGAACCGAAGAGGAAGAAGTCTTTCGTCTCCCGGATGCCCAGCACCCGCAGGCTGAAGGCGTAGCGGCGGGGCAGGCCGGGATCGAGCGGCAGCAGGAACGTGGTGATCAGCGGTACGGGGCTGTCGGCGGTATCTAGCTTGGCGGCCTCGTCGTCGAGCATCACGGGGCAGTGGTGTGCGGTGGATTGGTGGTGCAGCAACACGCTCAACCCGCGGATGGCCAAAGCGACGTCGGCCTGCCAGACCGTGCCGTCGGAGCGGCGCAGGTCGAGACCGGTCAGCCCCATGGTGACCTTGAGGTTGCCGAACAGGAACCGACGCAGGTTCTGGTACGCCTCCTCCGAGTTGACGATGCCATATCGGCCGGAATGGGAGCGGTGGACGTACGCCCGGTTGGAGCCCTTCACGTAGGCGTTCCGGATCTGGACCAACCCGTCGCTCTTCACGCCGACGGCACGCGATGACCACCCCGCCGCCACGCCGTAATCGTCGGGATTGGTGCCGACCAGCGACAGGTACCGCTCCCCCGGGAGGGGGCTCGCGTACGGCAGGCGCGGGTCCCAGGTCCCGTCCTTCGGCACCCAGTCCTCCATGCCCTCCGGCATCAGGTATTCCCGCATCCGCCGCTCCGTGAAAATGTCGCTCCCGCCGGGACCGAACACGTCGATGAACCAGTCACCGATGGGGCCGCCGAGTTCGATGTCGATACCGCCGTGTGGCGTCGCGTACGTCACCACCTTGGATACCGGGAACGGCGGCGGAACGTCTGAGGCTTGCCGCGGTTCGGGCGTCGTCGGCCCGAGGTCGTGCATGTAGCGCTGGATGGCGGAGCGGCACACGAGACCACCCATGGAGTGGGCCACCAGGTACACCTGATCCGCGTCCCTCGTCTTCGCGAGCACGAGCTGGATGTAGTCGCGCAGACCCTGCGCGGCCCGCTCGATGTCGTACGGCACGGGTTCGACACCGAACGTGTCGGCGCTGGCGTCGTAGAAGCGGTAGATCCAGATGGTACGGGGATCGAGTTCGTTCTCCTGGGCCGTGGCCAGCACCTGCGACTGACTGCCCTTGACCTCCAGCCGGTAGCCGTGATCCATCATCAGTCGCAGGAGGGGTGACTCGAACTGGTAGAAGCGCGGAGTGCCGCCGCTGCCCACCCGAATGTGCGTGGAACCGGCGTTGAAGCCGTAGAAGGGGTCATCTACCGCATCGTCGATGCCCCGAGTTCCACCGGCAAACCCGCGAACGTAGATGATCGGCAAGTATGCGGCCGGCATGTCCATCCTCCCTCGCGCGACCCGAGTCGCGACTGGTGCGGCGGATGTCGGGCCACTACCGGGAAGAGACGGTGACCGGGCCGGTGGATACACGTCCTTGGCCGCCGGATTGCCGACCCTACGGCTGATCCAGCCAAAGAGGACGTCGGCGCCGCATGGGCGCGACAGCGCAGCCGGAAGGCGCCCTTCGGCATTGGCCGGACGGGGAAGAACCCCATCTCGTCGGCCCTGGCGTCGGTGACAAGGCCTGCCGCGACGTGGGCCGAGACGGATCCGGTCTGTGGCGGGAGGAGCTGGCCGAAGATGGCGTCGGGCAGTGGGGGCGCCGTTGCGCAGTTGCCGGGTCGTGGCGAGGCCGTCCACTCCAGCATCCGGATGTGGGTACGTACGCGGATTTGTCGGTGGCCTACGGCATTCTCGTGCCGCGATCCCCGTCCCGCACGGTGCGGGGCGGCCAGGAAGGAGTGGTGCATGAGCAACAGCGCGGCGATCTACGCGCGGGTGTCCGCAGCCCGGCAGAAGAAGGACGAGACGATCGGTTCGCAGACCGCGGCGTTACGCACCCACGCCGAGGCGTGCGGGCTGCGGGTGGCCTCATGGCGAACCGGCTCGTGTGAGGAATGTCGATGCGGGTGGCGTTGCTCACGCAAGCGGCCGGCCGACGGCGGTCAGCGGTCAGTGTTGGCGAGGATGTCGTCGAGGACCGTCGTGGCGGTCGGCATGTGGTCGATTTCAGCGCGGAGCCGGTGGGCCGCCTGCCGGAAGGACGGCTCGTGCAGGAGCCGGCCGAGCGCCTCGGCCACCGCGTCAGCGGTGATCTCGTCGGGTTGCAGGGCGAGTGCAGCGCCGGTGGGCAGGAGCGCTGCCGTGTTGGATGGTTGGTCGGTGCCTTGTGGCAGGCAGAGCTGTGGCAGGCCGTGGTAAAGGGCGCCCAGCATGGTGCCCGCTCCGGCGTGGGACACGACCGCTCGGCAGTGTGGCAGCACAGCCGCCTGGGGGAGGAACGGCGCGGTGCGTATGGCGGGCGGCAAGGGTCCGAGCAGAGCGGAGTCGAAGCCCGGCCCGGTGGTCACGATGAGGTTGACGCGCCAGCGCACGCAGCCGTCGATCACGGCGCGGAACACCTCCGGCGCCTGGTTCATGATCGTGCCGAGGGTGAGATACACGGTGTCCGGGTGCGGCAGGGCGGACAAATCCAGCTGGACAGGGCTGTTCGGCTCGATCTCGCCGGGCGAGGGGCGCAATGGGTGGATCGCAGTCCACGGATATGGCTCCGTCCCGCGCAGCCCGGGCGGGCAGATGTCCAGGTACGGTGCGGCGAAGACGCCAGGGATCGGGTCAGGCAGGCCGGCGTCGGAGACGGCCGATCCGATAGCCGCAGCGAAGTAGCGGGTGTTCGGAACCATCGGGCCGTAGCCGTGGGTGACGTGCCGGATCCCGTGCATGGCGGCGGCGGTCGGCGAACCCAGTTCCAGCGTGTCGTGGACGACGAGGTCGGCCCGCCACGTGTGCAGCAGATCCAGCACGTCACGGGCCCGATCGACGGCGCCAGCCCCGAAGAGGTGGCGTGCGGCGAAGCCGGGCTGCTCTTCGGGGGGTAACTCGCTAATCGTCATGCTGTCCGGCATTCGGCTGTAGGACTCGGCTAACGTGACGCCGGAACGGTGGGCCGCGACGCCGAGTTGACCGATCAGCGCCGACATGTCCGCGCCAGAGGACACCACAACGTCATGGCCGCCCTGCTGCGCCGCCCGGATCAACGGCACCATCGGCAGCAGATGACCGTACCCCGGCCAAGAACCGAAGAGGATTCTCATCGGGCAACTCCTCACCGCGCGGACCCGTTGAGGCGGACTCGCGTGCTCGAAGCACAATGCAGGGCCCCTAAAATCACGCTCCCGGCGTCAGACTAGATGACGGCCTCCCGGAACCAAGCAGCAACGACGTCGTCGGGCAACCACCCCCGATTTTCACGCACGGCACGGGCGTCACCGCAGGGACATCGGGGACTAGATGCGGATGATGGATGGTCCTGCAGGCCGAGAGCGAAAACCGAGCTTCGCCTCGCTGTTGCAGGCATGGCTGTCGGGCTGAATCGACTGGGCGGGCAGTGGCTGGGCTTGCTGGCGTGTCCGCTGGCAAGATGGCGCGGTGACCACGTCGCCCCCGATGCCTGACGCCGCGGCCCGCCGGCCCGGGGCGGTGTTGGCGGCGGTGCTGGAGCGGGTCACCTACGCCAACGAGGAGACCGGCTACACCATCGCCCGGGTCGCCACCGACCGCTCCGGTACGGATCTGCTGACCGTGGTGGGGGCGCTGTTGGGGGTGCAGCCGGGTGAGAGCCTGCGGCTGGTCGGCCGGTGGGGCTCGCACCCGCGCTACGGGCGGCAGTTCGAGGTCGACTCCTACACCACCGTGCTACCCGCGACGATCCAGGGCATCGAGCGGTACCTGGGCTCCGGGCTGATCAAGGGGATCGGACCGAAGATGGCCGCCCGGATCGTCGAGCACTTCGGTGCCGACACGCTGCGGGTGATCGAGGAGGAGCCCGGGCGGCTGGTCGAGGTGCCCGGCCTGGGGCCGAAACGCACCGCGCTGATCGGCACGGCGTGGGAGGAGCAGAAGGCCATCAAGGAGGTGATGGTCTTCCTGCAGGGCGTCGGGGTGTCCACCTCGTTGGCGGTACGGATCTACAAGAGGTACGGCGACGCGTCGATCTCGGTGGTGCGCAACGAGCCGTACCGGCTGGCCGCCGACGTGTGGGGCATCGGGTTCAAAACGGCCGACACCATCGCCCAGGCGGTCGGGATCCCGCACGACAGCCCGCAACGGGTCCAGGCCGGCATCCAGTACACCCTGTCGGAGGCCGCCGACAATGGCCACTGCTACCTGCCGGAGCCGAACCTGCTCGCCGACGCGGCGCAGATCCTGCAGGTACCCGCCGACCTGGTCCGCACCTGCCTGGACGAGCTGGCCGGCAGCGAGGGTGTGGTTCGCGAGCCGGTACCCAACCCGAGCACCGACGGCACCACCATCCCGGCGGTGTACCTGGTGCCGTTCCACCGCGCTGAAACCTCCCTCGCCGCAGGCCTGTTGCGGCTGCGCAACACCTCCGCCGACCGGATGCCCGCCTTCACCACCGTCGACTGGGACAAGGCCCTGGCCTGGCTGCACACCCGCACCGGGGCTCAGTTGGCCGCCGAGCAGCAGCAGGCGGTCCGGTTGGCGCTGACCTCGAAGGTGGCGGTCCTGACCGGCGGGCCGGGCTGCGGCAAGTCGTTCACCGTCAAGTCCGTCATCACTCTCGCGGCGGCGAAGCGGGCGAAGATCGTCCTCGCGGCGCCGACCGGCCGGGCCGCGAAACGGCTGACCGAGTTGTCCGGGCACCCGGCCGCGACCGTGCACCGGCTGTTGCAACTGCGCCCCGGCGGCGACCCGACCCACGACCGGGACAACCCGATCGACGCCGACCTCATCGTCGTGGACGAGGCGTCCATGCTCGACCTGATCCTGGCCAACAAGCTCGTCAAGGCCGTCCCGCCGGGCGCGCACCTGCTGCTGGTGGGCGACGTCGACCAGCTGCCGTCGGTCGGCGCCGGGGAGGTGCTGCGCGACCTGCTGGCCGCCGACACCATCCCCCGGGTACGCCTGATGAAGATCTTCCGGCAGGCCCAACAGTCCGGCGTCGTGGTCGCCGCCCACCGCATCAACGCCGGCCAGCCGCCCGTGTTCGGCGAACACCCCGACTTCTTCCTCTTCCCGGCCGACGAGCCGGACGCCACCGCCGACCTCGTCGTGGACATCGTGGCCCGGCGCATCTCCCGCCGATTCGGTATCCACCCCCGCGACATCCAGGTCCTGACCCCGACGCACCGCGGCCCCGCCGGCGCCGCCAACCTCAACACCGTGCTGCAGCAGGCCCTCGCCCCCTACCGCGACGGGACACCGGAACGGCGGCACGGCGCCCGCGTGTTTCGGGTGGGCGACAAGGTCATCCAGATCCGCAACAACTACGACAAGGGCGCCGCCGGGGTCTTCAACGGCACCGTCGGCACCGTCACCGCCCTGTCCATCGCCGACCGGCAGCTGACCGTGCGCACCGACGAGGACGAGGACATCGACTACGACTTCGACGAGCTCGACGAACTCCAGCACGCCTACGCCATCACCGTGCACCGCTCCCAAGGCAGCGAGTACCCTGCCGTCGTCATCCCCCTGACCATCAGCTCCTACACGCTGCTGCAGCGCAACCTGCTCTACACCGCCGTCACCCGCGCCAAACGACTCGTCGTCCTCACTGGCAGCCGCAAAGCCCTCGCGATCGCGGTACGCACAGCAGGCACCGGCCGCCGCCACACCGCGCTGACCCACCGCCTGCAGGACCCTGGAAAGACCAGACCCCTTGCGATCCGCGCCAACTGAGATCCGGCCGCGTGAAGAGCGCGGCCGAATACGCACCGCGGCGGAGTACGGCGCGAGCAACCCGAGCGCCGCCACGCGCACGGCGGCGGTTGCGGGACTGTAGAACGAACGATGTAACTCCTGATCAAGGAGCAGCACCTGATGACGGATGCAGTGATCGCCGGCGCGGATACTGACGCGGTGGCGAAGCGGAAGCCGGTGCAGCTGAAGGACAGCGGGGTCGGTGCCGAACTGGTGGCCCAGCTGGTGGAGCGGGCCCGGTCGGCTGGCCTGCGGCTGACCGGCGAGGGTGGGCTGCTACAGCAGCTGGCCAAGTGGGTCTTGGAGTCGGCGCTGGACGGTGAGATCACCGGCCATCTGGGCTATGACAGGGCGATCCGGGCGGGAAGGACGGCGGGAACTCCCGCAACGGTGTGCGCGGCAAGACGGTGCTCACCGAGGTGGGCCCGGTCGAGCTCGCCTCAGCGCAGATGGAACAGCGGACCGGTGAGGGTCAGACCGAGGCCGTGACCGGCGTAGGAGATGAGACCGACCAGCATGAGCGCGGCGCCGGCAAGCGCGAGGTCCTTGGAGAAGTGGGTCTGCTCCGCCATGCGGGCCTCGCCGCTCTCCCGCCAGAACGCGTGCATGAACAGCGCGGTCGGTACCAGGAAGACGACAAGCAACAGCGCGCCGAGGTCCGCCCAGATCCCGAGGAGGACGGACAGGCCGCCCGCCAGCAGGAGGAGCCCGCCGACGAAGGTGGCCGCCCAGGCCAGCGGGACGCCCTTGCTCTTGGCGTAGCCGGCCATCATGCCGGTCCTGGTGAGGTGCGGGAGTACGGCGCTCAGGAAGAGCGCGGAGAAGAGAATCCGGCCGATCAGTACGAGAACACTCATCTCGACCTCCTCGTCGCCCTATGGATCGATGAGCGACATCATTGATAGTTCAATAATTGCGTAGGCGATAAGGTTGCGCCAGACCCCCGCGCCTGTAGCCGCCAAGCGTGATCGATCACATCCCGGGAGCAGGGTGAAAGCAAAGTCGGAGTGATCATGAACGAGAGGCGGCAAGGAGCGGAAGGGTCCTGGTCCGGTCGGCCGTGAGGCGTCGCGCCGGCAGAGGTAGGCGGCGGTGTGCCTGCCGCCGCCTCGCAATGCCACACGAAGGGCACCACGATCGGTGCGGGGCTATTGCACTGGCCGGAGCACGTTTGTCCGGGTGAGTTGGGCGTCTGCGTAGGCGTCGGCGGGTGGTATCTGGTAGCTGGTGACGGTTTGCCAGCGGTCGGTGGGTAGGTGACCGCGGGCGGGGTCACCGACGAGTACCCGGGCGCCGCGTGCTGCAGCGCGTTCCAGGAAGGCCTGGACGCGCCGGGTCAGGGGCCCGGTGTAGAAGGCGTCACCGGCCAGAACTGTGTCGGCGTCTCCGCCGTCCCCGTCGAGCAGGTCTGTGTGACTTTGCGTGACGGTCACGGCGTTGGCTCTGGCGTTGAGCGTGATCGCGGCCATAGCGTACGGGTCGATGTCGTTGGCGGTCACGGCGGCCGCGCCGGCCTTTCCGGCGGCGATGGCGACCAGCCCGGAACCGGCGGCAAGGTCGAGGACCCGTCGGCCGGCCACCGCCGCGGGATGGTCCAGGACGTACCGGGCGATCGCCCGGCCCCCGGCCCACGCGGAGGCCCAGAACGGTGGAGGTAGTCTCACGCCGGCCCGCGCCTCCATCCGGGCCCACCACACGGTGGCGTCCTGGGCAAGGTGCAGCCGCACCTCGGGTACGAACGGCACCTCGACGAGACGAAGCCGGTCCAGGCCAGCACCCGGCGTGGTCACCTCGCGCGCAAGGTCGGCCAATGCCTGGCTCACCTGGTCGGTCACAGATCAAGCATGACCGACCGAACCGCGCCGGGTTGGATTTCCCCCGGTTGCCGCGCCCGGTCACGCCAGCCCGGCGGGAGTCCGCAGACTACTGTCGTCACCGGTGGGATCAACATGATTGCACCGGGGATGGGTAGCACTCCCCCGTACCGACGATGGGTAAGGCCCATCACTATCCAGGAGGCATCCGTGGCGACCGGTACCGTGAAATGGTTCAACTCGGAAAAGGGTTTCGGCTTCATCCAGCAGGATGGGGGAGGCCCTGACGTGTTCGTGCACTACTCGGCCATCGCCAGTGGTGGCTACCGCGAGCTCACCGAGGGTCAGAAGGTCGAGTTCGAGGTCACCCAAGGGCAGAAGGGTCCCCAAGCGGCCAACGTCCGAGCCCTCTGACAATCAAGGCCGGCCGCGCCGTTGTCCTCCGACCAGGCAGATGGGGGAGGTACCCGGTGAGGCTCCCCCCGGGATGTGGACACCGGGCAGCCGCGCCACCCACGACTGGTCGGGTTCGCCGACTTCGCCCCGGCGGCACGTCATGGGCATCGGCTGCGGCGTTCCCGCGCGACGGGCGCCGTGCCGTACCTGGCCTCAGTCGACCGGGGCTCCGTCGGCATCGCCGGCACCACGGCCGAGGAGTATCTGCGGTCCTGGGCCGCAGGGGAGGGCCTGCACACCGGAGAGCAGATCCTCGCCGGGCTGGAGGGTCGATGTGGTTGGCCAGCGCGTACTCCTGGTGGAAGCGGCATCGGTAGTGGGCGGTGCCGTGGGAGTGTTGGCGCTGCATGCAGCGCTGGCAGATGGAGCAGTGGATCATTGACCCATGACGGGCGGCTACAGCCGTACAGCGAGGGTCGGGGTACCGTCGGTTCGTGTCGGGCGAGTCATCATCGGGAGGGGATTCGGTCCGTGCTGCCGAGGTCATCGCGGCGCTGTGCCTGGCGACGGATCTCGGCATGGGGTTGCCCTTCGAGCATGGCTTGCACAGCACGTTGTTCGCCATGCGTCTGGCCGAGCGTCTGGGGGTCGACGCCGAGACCGCGTCGCAGACCTACTACGGGTGCCTGCTCTTCTACGTCGGCTGCACGGCCGATGCCGAGGTCGTGGCTGAGCTCTTCGATGAGGGTGCGCTGCTGAGGCACTTCACCCCGGTGATGTTCGGGACGCGGGCCCAGACGATGGCCGGCATCATGCGCGCGTTGGGCGGCCCGGGCAGCGCGCCGCCCGTGCGCGCACTCCAGCTCGCCAGCAGGCTGCCGAAGGCGGTTCGAGGGCATCAGCGTCACCTCGCCGCGTTGTGCGAGGTCGCGCAGATGTTGAGCGCCCGGCTGGGCGTGCCCCCGGCGGTGCGGGGCCTGTTCGTCCACCTCACCGAGCGGTGGGACGGGAAAGGCCAACCGGCTCGGCTCAACGGGGAGCAGATCCCGCTCGCCCTGCGCATCATCCACGTGGCTCGTGACGCCGCCTTTCAGCGCTTGCTCGACGGCGAGCAGGGTGCGGCGCGTGTCGTTCGGGCGCGAGCCGGCGGCGCATTCGATCCGGCGATAGCGACGCTGCTGGCGGATGAGGCCGACGACATCCTGGCGCTGGACGACGGGGGATCGGTGTGGGACGAGACGCTGGCCGGCGAGCCCGCCCCGCGGTTGACCCTCCAAGGAGAGGCGATCGAGGAGGCGCTGGCGGCGATGGGCGACTTCGCCGACCTTGTCTCGCCGTATCTGGTGGGGCACTCCGCCGGAGTGGCGCAGCTGGCAACCGCCGCAGCACGGCGCTGTGGCTTGCCGGCCGCCGATCTGGTCGCGATTCGGCGGGCGGCGCTGGTCCACGACGTGGGCCGCGTTGGCGTTCCGTCCCGCATCTGGCAAAAGGCCTCGCCGCTGACGCCGGACGAGTGGGAACGGGTCAGGCTGCACGCCTACCACTCCGAGCGCGTCCTGTGCCGGTCGCCTTTTCTTGCCGCCCTGGCTCGGGTCGCGACCTCCCACCACGAGCGTCTCGACGGCGCGGGCTACCACCGCGGCGCGACGGCGGTTGCGCTCACGCCGCCCGCCCGCCTGCTCGCCGCCGCCGACGCCTACCACGCGATGACCGAGCCGCGGCCCCACCGTGAGGCGCACTCCCCACAGCGGGCCGCGGAGGTGCTCGGCCAAGAGGCGCGGGCCGGGCGGCTGGATGCCGACAGCGTTGCCGCGGTACTTGCGGAGGCCGGCCACCGCGTCCCGCGCGTGGTCCGGCCCGCCGGGCTGACCGAGCGCGAGGCGCAGGTCATCGCGCTACTCGCGCGGGGCTTGCAAACCAAGCAGATCGCGCGTTCGCTGGGTATCTCGACCAAGACCGCAGACCGCCACGTGCAGAACGCCTACGTCAAGATCGGGGTCTCCACGCGGGCGGCAGCCGCACTGTTCGCCATGCAACACGGCCTCGTCGCATGGGGAGAACTCCCGATCGCCAGCATCCCCGGCCGCTCCTAGCGTCACCGTCAAAGCACCAGGCAGGTGGACCAGGTGCCGTCACGCGGAGGCGGTCATGAACGTCATGCACACCGTACAGAGGCGCAGCCGGGGCTCGACCGGCGACGGCCGCCAGCGGCGACCAGCTCCCTGGATGTCCCTGCTGGCGTGGGCCGGCATCATCGGTCCGGTTCTGTTCACCGCGACGTACATGGCCCAGGAGGCGTTGCGCACCGACGAGTACAGCCCCCTCGCAGAGCCGGTCAGCGCGCTGGAAGCCGGGCCCAACGGGTGGGTGCAGCAGCTGAACTTCGCCGTCTTCGGCCTGCTCACGATCGCGTTCGCGGTCGGACTGCACCACGGGCTGCGGCCTACCAGGGCCGGCATCGTCGGGCCGGCACTGCTCATCATCAGCGGAACCGGTGCGCTGGGCGCTGGAATCTTCCCGCTGCGGGAGGACACCGCAGGCGTCACCTACGACCCGGGAGGGCATGTCGTCGCCGGTGCCACGTTCTTCCTGACCAGCGCGGTCGGGCTGGTCGTCGTGTCACGGCGGCTGGCCCGCGACCCGAGGTGGCGTAACATCGCGGCCTACACCCTCGCCGCCGGGCTGGTGGCCCTTGCCGGGTCCGTCGCCATGCGCGTGCTCGCGGTGCCGGACCATGCCCCGCTGCACGACTGGACCGGCCTGGTCCAGCGAGTGCTCGTCCTTGCCGTCCTGTTCCCCTGCCGCATCGTGCTCTCGCTCAGACTGCTGAAGATCACGCGCGCCCGGCGATGACCGGCCGACGCAGTCCCCGGCGGTCATCGCCCGCGACCAGCGCACCATGGGCGACCACACGAACCGACGGCCGAGCCAGGCACGCCGCACCATCTCGCGCGCCCGCTTGCGGGCCGGCTCCGCAGCGTGGGGCGCCCCGTCGACGCACTGGGCGATCGGGCTCTGGTACAGGAGCCGAGCACCACTCGCCGGGCGCTGGAATCCTCCCGCTGTGGGGGACACCGCGGGCGTCACCTACGACGATCTGCCGCTGCCGGGTGGGGCCGGCGTCGGGAACCGTGGCCCCTGCTGCTTGTACCCGGCGGCGTGCGCAGCTGGCAGTTGCCGTGCCGCGGCCGGAGACCGCTCGACGATGGGGCGATCTCGTCGAAGGGCACGGCGAACATGTCGTGCAGCACGAACGCGAGCCGCTCGGCGGGTGCCAGGGTGTCGAGGACCACGAGCGCGAGACCGACCGAGTCGGCCAGCAGCGCTTGTTGCTCGGGTCGATCCCGTCGCCGGGGTTCGGGCCGGGCACCTGCTCGTCCAGGGGCTGCTCGCGCCGCGACTTGCGCGAGTGCAGCATGTTCAGGCACACCCGGGCGACGACTGTGGTCAGCCAGCCGCCCATGTTCTCCACGCCGCTGGCATCGGAGCGGGTCAGCCGCAGCCAGGCCTCCTGGACGGCGTCGTCGGCCTCGGCCCGCGAGCCGAGCATCCGGTAGGCCACCGCCCAAAGGCGGGTCCGGTACTCCTCGAACCGCTGCGCCAGCCAGTCTTGCTCGTTCATCGGTCACATTCCTTCGTCGCGGTCTGTCATATCAGTGACCGGCGAAACCCGGCCGATGTGACGACGAGATCGGTGTCAAGGGCGAGAGGCTGGGGGCTGGGTGGCGCCAGCGGTCGGCTCGATGACTGGTCTGGACAGATGCCGCTCAGGCCCGGGTGAGTCGGAAGGCGAGGAGGCTTGCCATATCCCCGTTGAACGTGCACGACGCGGTGGGTGCGCTACATCGTCGGCCAGGTGTTCGCCACGGATCCGCCAGCGCGCGCCGAGCCGGCTGGGCAGCGGCCGGTCGAGACGCCGCCATCGGTGCGTCGCCTGGCCGCTCGAAGTGTCCGATGCGCGGCGTGATTCCGCTCAGCCGGCACGGGGGCCGCGGGCCGCCCTGCGCGGTCGAGGTGCCCCTTGAGCGTCTGGCGGGCTCGGACTGGCCGGTCTGCGGCTGACCGCGGTCGAGCACCCTGCCGAGGTGCTGGGGGTTGGGTGCCACGGGGTTGGGTGCACGCCGAGGTGGCCGACGACCTGGACGCGGTCGCGGTCGAGCAGCCTGCGGGAACGGCCGCCGGGCCCGGCGCTACGACGAGCAGGCACTCGCGGCCCTGATCCTCATGATCGCCACCACCAACGTCTTCAACCGCCTCAACGTCACCACCCGGCAGACGGCGGGCTCCTGGCGCTGAGCGGCCACCGCAGGCGCGCGGATGACCGCGCCAATCTCCGAATCCGAGATCAGCCCGCTCGCTACGAGGAAGGAATCGCCATGTTCGGCCGCAAGAACTACACGCAAGACGAAATTGACCAAGGCAAGGCAGCGCTCACTCAACAGGTTGCCGCGTACAAGAAACTGGCCAAAGCGGTTGCCAGCGCGACCACGGACAAGAAGGTCGACTCCGCTTTCGAAGCCTTCGAAGCGCTGTTCTTCAACAACCTGACCCTCGTCCTGGACCGTTACTTCGTCCACCGGCTCTCCGGAGCCAACTACGAAGGCAAGGACGGCAACCCACTCAACGAAGTCAGAATCATATGCGACTCCTTGATGAACGACAACGGCATCTTGCGCGCCGATAAACAGATCAAGCTGACACCTGAACGGTCAGTCGTGAAGCTCCACGTCGGCGACCCCATCAGCCTTACCGAGGCAGACTTCGAACGCCTCTCAGCGGCGTTTTTCGCTGAGCTTGAACGCAGGTTCCTGTAGATCCGTCGCACATCAGCCGCAAGAGAGCCCTGCCACCCACGGGGACCCCACTCGCACCATGCGACAACTCTGCGCGTACTCATCCACACCGACTCGCGGAAACCGGTACTACATTCGGAGATCTTGGGGTAGGGGGTCTCCCCGGCGGCGGTAGTGGCTGATGAGGGCCCGGGTTTGGTGGGCGCGTCGCCATAGGTCTCGGGCGATGGCGGCGGCGTGGTCGAGGGC
>Ga0137368_10005289_pt1 | contig 13624 bp, 12 predicted proteins | sample SagtaG_13_FD_104917 | JGI IMG/M metagenome (GOLD analysis project Ga0137368, IMG submission 104917) | Vadose zone soil microbial communities from Sagehorn Ranch, Mendocino, California, USA - Sage1_L_100_16 metaG | ecosystem: Environmental > Terrestrial > Soil > Vadose zone | place: USA...
CACCTCCCGCATGGACGGAATCCAGTCCGACACGATGTTCCACTTCTTGCCGTCCCACTGCTGGATGAGCACGGGGCCATTGCCCTCGTGGTCTTCGCAGGTCACCTTGATCGGGTGCGTGAACCCCTTCAGGCCGATCTCGTCCAGGCGCTTCTCCGTGAGGTTCAGGTTCTCGAGCCCCCAGCGGACCTGCTCGCCGGTGAGTGGCTTGTTGCCGAACTTGGCCATGGCCGTCCGGAACGCTTCGACGGCGTACATCGCGTTGATGAGGCCCCGGTTGTAGAGCGCCTCGCCGACCTTGTCCTTGGGGCCGATGTTCTTTCCCTTGTCATGGACGAACTTGAAGATGTCCGCGTGCACCTTGAAGTTGGTGCCCGGGGCGTGGAACGTCGCGCCCTTGTAGCCCTTGGCGCCGTCGCCCGCGGGGATCACGTCAGCCTCGCTGGCCGTCCACCAGTTGCCGATCATGTGGTCCATCTTGTAGCCGATGGCCGCGGCTTCTTTGACGGCCACCTGGTTCATCACGCCCCAGCCCGAAATGTAGATCCAATCCGGGTTGATGCGGCGCACCTGGAGCCACGTGGCCTTCTGCTCCTGCCCGGGATGATCCACCGCGAGCAGTGTCAGCTCAAAGCCGTACTTCCGCGACAGCTCCTCGAGCGTGGGGTTGGCCTCGCGGCCGTACGGGCTATTGTGGTAGACGTGGACGATCTTCTTGCCCTTGATCTTGTCCAGCCCGCCCTCCTGCTGGCCCATGTAGCGGATGACTGCGGAGGCCTGGCTCCAGTACGTCGTGGGGAAGTTGAACACCCAGGGGAACCAGCGCCCGTCCGCCGCGGCGGTCATGCCGTACCCCATCGAGTGGACCGGCACCTTGTCCACGGCGGCCTTCGGGATCAGCTGGTAGGTGATGCCCGTGCTCAGCGGGTTGAAGACGGCCGGGCCCGTGGCCCCCTTGCCCTTCAGCCGCTCGTAGCACTCGACGCCCTGCTTGGTGTCGTACTGCGTCTCGCATTCCTCGACGACCAGCTTGACGCCGTTGACGCCGCCGTCCCGCTCGTTCATGAGCGTGAGGTAGTCCCAGAAGCCGTTGGCGAACGGCGTGCCGCTGGGAGCGTAGGGTCCGGTGCGGTACACAGTCGAAGGGACGAACATCTCCTTCGGCTGGGCCGTCGCCCGCATCGCCATGGGAGCGACGATGACAGCCACGGCCAGCAACCCGATCAGCAATCCTCTTGCGCGCATGTGTAGTCTCCTCTCGATCAGTACGGGAATGGCCAGAGACGGAGCTTCTCCTTGCCGATCTGCCAAAGCCGCGCAAGGCCGTGCGGCTCCGCGATGAGAAAGAAGATGATGAGGCCGCCGAACACCATCAGCTCGATCTGCTTCTGCAGGGCGACCGGGAGCATCAGCCCCACGAGGTGTGGCACGTTGGTCAGGAAGATCGGGATGAGGACGATGAAGCCGGCCCCGAGGAACGAGCCCAGGACGCTGCCGAGCCCGCCGATGATCACCATGAACAGCACCAGGAAAGAGACGTTGATGTCGAACGCCTGGGTCTCCGCGCTGCCGAGGTAGAGGAAGACGTACTCCGCCCCGGCCAGGCCGCAGTAGAACGAGCTGATGGCGAAGGCCAGGAGCTTGGTCTGCAGCGGCCGAATGCCGATGATCTCGGCGGCGATGTCCCGGTCGCGGATGGCCATCCAGCGGCGTCCCACGCGCCCCCGCACGAGGTTCTTGGCCACGAGCGCGAAGACCACCACGAAGGCCAGGGCGGTCAGGTACCGCACAGGCGCCACCGCCTCCGGCCCTGTCACCATCACCCGAAAGACCGTCCTGGGCGGCGCCGTGATCGTCCCCGACGACGCGTAATTGGTGAACCATGCCACCTTGTTGAAGAGCCAGAGCAGGAAGAACTGCGCCGCCAGCGTGGCCACCGCCAGGTAGAAGCCCTTGATGCGGAGGCTGGGGATGCCGAAGAGCACGCCGACCAGCGTGGCCACCAGCCCGGAGAGCAGGAAGACGACCACGATGTTCAGCGCGGGAAAGGCGGTGGTGATCTTGAAGGCCGCGTATGCCCCCACCGCCATGAAGCCGCCCGTGCCGAGCGACAGCTGCCCCGCGTAGCCCGTCAGCAGGTTCAGCCCGATCGCAGCCAGCGCGTAGATCAGGAACGGGATCATGATGGCCTGGAGCCAGTATTCGTTGGCCACCAGCGGCGGGACCACGAAAGCCGCCAGCAGCAGCAGGAGTACCACCCAGCGGTCCTGGAGGATGGGAAATATCGCCTGGTCGCTGGCGTAGGTGCTCTTGAACTGCCCGGCCTCGCGGTAGATCACGCGCTCAGACCCGCTCGATGATCCGCTCGCCGAACAAGCCCTGGGGGCGGACCAGCAGGAAGGCCAGCGCCATCACGTAGGCGAACCAGTTCTCGATGGCGCCGCCGACCAGCGGCCCCCAGTAGACCTCGGCCAGCTTCTCCCCGACCCCGATGATGAGCCCGCCCACGATGGCGCCGGGCACCGACGTGAAGCCGCCCAGGATCAGCACCGGCAGCGCCTTGAGCGCGATCAGCGAGAGACTGAACTGGACGCCGCTCTTCGCGCCCCACATGATGCCGGCCACGATGGCGACCAGCCCCGCCACGGACCAGACGACGACCCAGATGGTGTTGAGCGGGATCCCGATGGACAGCGCCGCCTCGTGGTCGTCCGCCACGGCCCGGAGCGCCCGGCCGACCTTGGTCTTCTGGAAGAAGACCGCCAGGATCGCCACCAGCACGCCCGCCGTGACCGCCGCGGTCAGCTCCAGCTTGTTCATCTGCACCCCCGCCACCATGAAGGACGCGTCGGGGATGCCCACATCGAGCTTCTTCACGTTCGACCCCCACAAGAGCTCGCCGAAGCCCTCGAGGAAGAAGTTGAGCCCGATGGTGGCCATGAACAGGATGATGTACTCCTGGTTGACGAGTGGGCGCAGCACGATGCGCTCGATGGCGAAGGCCAGCGCCACCATCACCAGCATGGTCAGGACGAGCGCGATGGCAGTCGGAACGCCCCGCTCCATCAGCCCGACCAGGGTCAGGGCGGCGAAGAGCACCATGACGCCCTGGGCGAAGTTGAAGACGCCGGAGGCCTTGAAGATGAGCACGAAGCCCAGGGCCACCAGCGAGTACATGAGGCCGGCCGCGATCCCGCCGATCAGCACCTCGGCCAGGAACCCGGGCGCGGTGACCATATCCTTGAACGGACCGACGAAGACGCCGTAGAGAAGCTCCATGGGGCGCCGCTACTGCGATTCCCCGAGGTATGCCCGAATCACGGTCGGATCGGTGCGCACCTCACCGGGGCTCCCCTCGGCGATCTTTGCCCCGTAGTCGAGCACCATCACGTGGCTCGAGATGTCCATCACCACTCCCATGTCGTGCTCGATCAGAACGATCGTGGTGCCCCACTCGTCGTTGATGTCGAGGATGAAGCGGGCGATGTCCTCCTTCTCCTCCACGTTCATCCCCGCCATCGGCTCGTCCAGCAGGAGCAGCTTGGGCTCGGCGGCGAGCGCGCGGGCCAGCTCGACCCGCTTCTGCAGGCCGTAGGGGAGGCGCGCGGCCGGCATCTTTCTGATCCCCTCGATCTCGAGGAAGTCGATGATCCGCTCGACGAACGCCCGGTGCGCCAGCTCCTGCCGCATGGACGGACCCACGTAGAGCGCATCGAGAAGGAAGCTCCCCTTCATCTTCAGCAGGCGCCCCGTCATGATGTTGTCGAGCACGCTCATGCCCCTGAACAGCGCCACATTCTGGAACGTCCGCGCGATGCCGAGCTCGGCGACCTCGTACGCCTTCAGGGCCGTGCGGTCCTGGCCTTCGAACAGGATCCGCCCTGCGTCGGGCCGGTAGAATCCGCTGATGACGTTCAGCATGGAGGTCTTCCCGGCGCCATTCGGGCCGATGATCGAGAAGACCTCGCCGGTCTGAACCTCGAAGCTGACCCCGCGGAGCGCCTGGATGCCGCCGAAGCTCACCGACACGTCCTCCACCCGGAGCAGCGCTTGCGTCGCCGGCACACCCGTGACGACCCGTCGCTTCCGCAGCTCCCCAAGGGCGACGAGGGCTTCCTCGCGGGTCTCGAACACATTGGCCCGGAACTGCGCCTGCATCGCCCGCTCGCGGATCGTCTGCCGCGTCAGCGGCGAAACGCCAAAGCGCACCGTGCCGAGGCCGTATGTGACGTTCGAGTGCTTGCCGCGATCGCCGAAATGATTCCAGACTTCGTCGGCGATCGTGCAGTTCGTGTAGTTGACGAGGAAATACCACCGCCGCTTCGACGCCTCGAGCAGGCGGTCCACCTCATCGTAAAACGCGTCGACCTCCGCCTCGGTGGTGAACGTCATATTGGAGAAGTCGACGTCGAGGACTTCGAGGGCGTCGATGATCTTGATCCGGCCGGCGAACCTGCCCTCGGCCGTCAGCGTCATCGTGGCGCCCCCGACACTTCAACGGGCTCCACGTCCCGGATCCGGACGTCCGCGCGAATGGTCCCCGTCCGCCCGTCCTCGTAGGTGACCTTCGCCTCGACCTGGACGTGGTCGGCGTCCGAGTAGAGCGCGTCGACGAGGAGCTTGTACTTCTCTGCGATGAAGCGCCGCCGCAGCTTCCGGGTCCGCGTCATCTCCTGGTCGTCCGCGTCGAGCTCCTTGTGCAGGATGAGGTACCTGTGGATCTGCGCGCCGCGCAGGAGCTCGTCCTCGCCGAGGCTCTTGTTGACCCGCAGAATCTCCGGGTAGACCAGGTCGTACACCTCGGGCTTCTGGGCGAGGTCGGTGTAGCTCGTGTAGGGCACGTTCCGCCGCTCCGCCCAGCTGCCGACCGCCGTCAGATCGATGTTGATCAGCGCGCTGACGTACGTGCTGCCCTGGCCGACGCACATGGCCTCTTTGATGTACGGCGAGAACTTCAGCTTGTTCTCGATGTATTTCGGAGGGAACAGCGTGCCGTCCGCGAGCCGCGAGACGTCCTTCGCCCGATCGATGATCTTGAGGTGCCCGTCGTGGTCGAGGAAGCCCGCGTCCCCGGTGTGGACCCAACCCTCCTCCATCATCTCCCGGGTCGCGTCGGGATTCTTGTAGTAGCCAAGGAACGTCCCCGGACTGCGGAAGAGCACCTCTCCGTTCCCCGAAATCCGGATCTCCACCCCGGGAATCGGCGTGCCGACCGTGTCGAGCCGCGCGTCCCCATCCTTCTGGATGGCCACGAAGACGCTCGACTCCGTCATGCCATAGAGCTGCTTGACGTTGATCCCGAGCGCGCGGAAGAACAGGAAGATTTCGGGCCCGATGGCCTCGCCCGCCGTGTACGCGAGGCGTATCCGCCGCATGCCGAGGTTGTCCTTCAGCGGCTCGTAGACGAGGGGATGCCCGAGAGCGTACAGGAGGCGCAGCCGCGGCGACACCGGGCGCCCGGTGAGCCGCCGCCGTTCGATCTGCTGGGCCACGTCGAGGAAGAAGTGGACGAGCTTCCGCTTGATCCACGCGGCGTCCTCGAGGCGGATCATGACGTTGGTCAGGATGTTCTCCCAGATGCGCGGCGGGGCGAAGAAGTAGGTCGGCCCGATCTCCTTCAGGTCGTGGAGCACGGTGGCCGCGCTCTCGGGGCAGTTCACCGCGAAACCCACCAGGATGCACTGCGCGTAGGAGAAGACGTGGTCCCCGACCCAGGCCATGGGCAGGTAGGCCAGCACCTCGTCGTCCCGTTCCAGACCCTCCTGGACCGCCGCGGTCTCTCCGGTCACGATGAGATTCCTATGCGAGAGCATGACGCCCTTCGGGACGCCGGTGGTGCCGGACGTGTAGCAGATGACCGCCATGTCGTCGGCCCGCCCCTTGGCGAGCTCGCTCTCGAAGTACGTCGGATTCTCGATGGCGAACTTCCTGCCGAGCTCCTGCAGTCGCTCGAGGCTCACGAGGTAGGGCTCGGCGTAGTGGCGCAATCCTCTGGGATCGTCATAGATGATGTACTCGAGCCGAGGGCACTGCTCCTTGATGTGGAGCAGCTTGTCCACCTGCTCCTGGTCCTCGACCACGGCGAAACGGGCCTCGGCGTGGTCGACGATGAACTGCATCTCCTTCTCGATGGAGTCCTGATAGAGCGGCACCGGCACTCCGCCCAGGGCCTGGCTCGCCAGCATGGCCCAGTAGAGCTGGGGCCGGTTGTCGCCGACCACAGCGGTCTTGTCGCCGCGCGCGAAGCCGAGGGAGGCAAGCCCGAGCGCGATGAGGCGCGCCTGGTCGAGGTAGTCCTGCCACGTGTAGGACAGCCAGATGCCCAGGTCCTTCTCGCGAATGGCGACTTTGGCGGGCCAGCGCTTGGCGTTGTGGGTGGCGAGCTTCGGAAAGGTATCGAGACTCGGGTCCAGCATCAGGCGGTGCCCATGGGTTCACCTATTGTTGAGGCGGCGTCCGGGGGCACGATCCCCACGGACGTCATCAAGGTAAACTGGACGCGGGGCCGGGAGTTCCCGCGTGAAGGACGCGCCAGACCCGCGTGAGCGCGCGGTCGCGCGCGGATCACGTCGGGATCCGTGGAGTGAAGCTCGCCTGCTTCCGCGTCGAGAGTTCCCACCATCGTCCAAGCTCTGCCCCGGGCAACGTCGTAGGAAGTGGCTAGATTTGGGGCGATCTGAAGTGGCGCGAGTCTAAACGACGGCACCAGGGCTGTCAAGGGACTTTGCACACCAAGACAAGGGTTTACGCTCGCTTCTCCACCTCCGGGCTCAGGGGACGGCCGTGCCGCTGAGCGGCTGGCTGCCGGGGATGCTGCTCACTGGGGCGATACTGGGCGCCCAGATAGATCTGGACTGCTCCAAGCCCCAGCAGGCCCGGGCCTGGGTGGGCCGGCTCATGCTCGCGGAGATCGAGGGGGCCGAGGACATCCACCGCGCGGCCATGTGGGAGGCCTTCGGCCGGTGCCCGGCAGGGGCTGGCGGCACGCCGTGCCGCGTCAAGGTGCGGGAGCGCTTCGAGGCCGAGTGGGAGCAGCAGAAGCGGGGAATTGAGGGCAAATACCGGAAGGCGCTGTCGGATTTCGAGGAGCGCTGCCGGGCCGCCATCACCCGCAGGGGCATCCCGGAGACGCCGGTTCGCGTCGCGGCTGCTAGAGCGACCTCCCGATGAACCGGCCCAGCTCGCCGACGACGCCACGGCGGAAGGTCAGGACGCAGAACACGAAGATGATGCCCTGGACCACGGTCACCCATGCCCCGAGCTGGGCCAAATAGTTCTCGAGCGACACCACGATGACGGCGCCGACCACAGGGCCGAAAACCGTTCCGAGTCCGCCCAGGAGCGTCATCAGCACCACCTCGCCCGACATGCTCCAGTGCACATCGGTGAGTGAGGCGAGCTGGAAGACGAGGGCCTTGGTGCTGCCGGCCAGCCCCGACAGCGTAGCCGAGAGGACGAAGGCGAGGAGCTTGTAGTGGTCGGCCGTGTAGCCGAGGGACACCGCGCGCGGCTCGTTCTCGCGGATCGCCTTGAGCACCTGACCGAACGGCGAGTGAATGGTCCGGTAGATCAGCAGGAACCCGCCCAGAAACACCGCCAGAACGACGAAATACATGGTGATGGTGCTCCGCAGGTCGAGCACGCCCAGCAGCACGCCCCGGGGCACCGCCTGGATGCCGTCCTCGCCGTGGGTGAAGGGTGCCTGCAGGCAGAAGAAGTAGATCATTTGGGCCAGCGCCAGCGTGATCATGGCGAAGTAGATTCCCTGCCGGCGGATGGCGAGGGCGCCGATGATGAGACCCAGGAGGGCGGCCGTGGCGGTGCCCGTGACAATGGCCAGCTCGGGAGGCCAGCCCCACACCTTGGCGGCGTGGGCCGTGAGATAGCCGGCCGAGCCCAGGTACGCCGCGTGGCCGAAGGACAGGAGGCCCACGTAGCCGATCAGCAGATTGAAGGCGCACGCGAAGAGGGCGAAGCAGAGCGCCTTCATGAGGAACAGCGGGTACACGAAGAACGGGGCGGCCACGAAGAATAGAACCATGATGGCGAAGGCCACGTACTGGTGCTGCGGCGTCAGCGGCAGCGCGGGGGCTTCGGCCGAGTCCTTGACGAGGGCCATGTCAGCGCTCCCGGCCGAAGAGCCCGGCGGGCTTGATGAGCAGGACGAGCGCCATGATCACGAAGATCACGGTGTTCGAAGCTTCTGGGTAGAAGAACTTGGTGAGCCCCTCGATGATGCCGAGCGCGAAGCCTGTCACGATCGAGCCCATGATGGAGCCCATGCCTCCGATGACCACGACCGCGAAGACCACGATGATCATGTCGGCGCCCATCAGCGGGCTCACCTGATAGATGGGCGCCGCCAGCACGCCTGCCAGCGCGGCCAGCCCGACGCCGAAGCCGTACGTCAGCGTGATCATGCGCGGCACGTTGATGCCGAAGGCCTGGACCAGCACCGGGTTCTCGGTGGCGGCGCGCAGGTACGAGCCGAGCTTGGTCCGCTCGATCACGTACCACGTCCCCAGGCAGACGAAGAGGGAGAAGACGATGACCCACGCGCGGTAATTGGGCAGGAACATGAAGCCCAGATTCAGTCCCCCCGTGAGCTGCGACGGGATCGAATAGGGCAGGCCCGAGGAGCCGAACTCGTTGCGGAAGAGTCCCTGGATGATCAGCGCGAGGCCGAACGTCAGCAGCAGCCCGTAGAGATGGTCGAGCTCGTACAGCCGCTTGAGCATGGTGCGCTCGAGCCCGATGCCGAAGAGGCCGATGACGATCGGGGCGAGCAGCAGCGCCCACCAGTACCCGAGCCCGGCCCATTGGAGCAGGAAGTACGCGGCGAAGGCGCCCAGCATGTACTGGGCGCCGTGGGCGAAGTTGATGATGTTGAGCAGGCCGAAGATGACCGACAGGCCGAGGCTCAGGATGGCGTAGAACGAGCCGTTGATCAGCCCGATCAGCAGCTGGCCGAAGAGGGCCTGGGTCGGGACGCCGAAGACGGTGGACATCAGCGGGTGGCAGATGCCAGGGCGGAAAGCGGGCGCGCGCCCGCTCTCCGCCCTGCGCTCACGCTACTTCTTCACCAGCGGGCAGTCGCCCTGGTCGATCGGCCGGAAGGCCTCGTTGGCCGGGATCGTCGTCCGGATCTTGTAGTAATCCCAGGCGTACTTCGACTCCGAGGGCTTCTTGACCTCGATGAGGTAGGCGGGGTGGATCTTCCGGCCGTCGGCGCGGATCGTCCCCTTCCCGAAGAGCGGGTCGTCCGTCGGGATCTCCTTCATCTTGGCGATGACCTTGGTGCCGTCGTCCGACTTGAGCGCCTCGACCGCTTTGAGGTAGTGCAGCACGCCGGCATAGGCCCCCGCGTGGATCATGGTCGGGTGGATGCCCCGGTTGCGCTCGGCGAAGCGCTTGGCGAAAGCGCGCGTCTTGTCGTTCATATCCCAGTAGAACGTCTCGGTGAAGAGCAGCCCCTGGGCCTTCTCGAGGCCGAGGGCGTGGACGTCGGTGAGGAAGACGAGGAGCCCCGCGAAGTTCTGTCCCCCCTTGACGATGCCGAACTCGGCGCCCTGCTTGATCGCGTTGGTCGTGTCGGCGCCGGCGTTGGCGAGCCCGATGATCTTGGCCTTGGATGCCTGCGCCTGGAGAATGAAGGACGAGAAGTCCTGCGTGCTGAGCGGGTGGCGCACCTTGCCCAGCACCTTGCCGCCCTTCTTGAGGACGACCGCCTCGGTGTCGCGCTCGAGCGCGTGCCCGAACGCATAGTCGGCGGTGATGAAGAACCAGGTGTCGCCGCCCGTCTTGACGATGGCATTGCCCGTGCCGTTGGCCAGCGCCCACGTGTCGTAGGTCCAGTGGACGGTATTGGGAGAGCAGGACTTACCGGTCAGGTCGGAGGTTGCCGCCGACGAGACGATGAACGCCTTGCCCTTGTCGCGCGTGATCTGGCTGACGGCGAGCGCCACGCCTGAGTTCGGCACGTCGACGATCACGTCCACCTTGTCCACGTCGTACCACTGCCGGGCGATCGCCGAGCCGACGTCGGCCTTGTTCTGGTGATCGGCTGAGAGGACCTCGACCTTCATGCCCTTGGCGGCCGCGCCGAAGTCCTCGACCGCCATGCGCGCGGCGACCACGGAGCCCGGTCCGGCCAGGTCGGCGTACAGGCCCGACTGGTCGTTGAGCACGCCGATCTTGATGACTCCGTCCGAGATCTGGGCCTGCGCCGGCTGGGCGCCGAGCGCCAGCAACACAGCCAGGGCGATCAGTGTCTTCCTCATCATGGGTCTCCTGCTCCTTTACTCGAGTGGGGATGGACTCGCGCGCGGGGATTATACCCCAAGGTAGTCGTGCAGCCTGCCCATGCTGGACGCCAGCTCGTCGTTGGGGATCATGTCCACGACGCGGCCGCGCTCCATGACGTAGTGCCTGTCCGCCATGGTCGCCGCGAAGCGGAAGTTCTGCTCGACCAGCAGGATCGTGAAGCCCTCGGCCTTGAGCCGGCGGATGGTGACGCCGATCTGCTGGACGATGACGGGGGCGAGCCCTTCGGTCGGCTCATCCAGGAGCAGAAGCCGTGCTCCCGTGCGGAGGATCCTGCCGATGGCCAGCATCTGCTGCTCGCCGCCCGAGAGCTTGGTGCCCTGGCTCCGCAGCCGCTCGCGCAGATTCGGGAACAGGTCGAAGATGGCGTCCCCGCCCAGCCCGCCCGCGCGGACGACGGGCGGCAGGAGCAGGTTCTCCTCGACGTTGAGGCTCGCGAAGATGCCGCGCTCCTCGGGGCAGAAGGCCAGGCCCAGCCGCGCGATGCGGTTGGACGGCAGCATGATGAGCTGCTGCCCGTCGAAGCGGACCGAGCCGCGCCGGCGGGGCACCATGCCCATCACGGACTTGAGCGTGGTGGTCTTGCCCGCGCCGTTGCGGCCGAGGAGCGTCACTACCTCGCCCCGGCGCACCTCGAAATCCACGCCGTGGAGGATGTGCGACTCGCCGTACCAGGCGTGGAGGTCGCGGACCTCGAGGAGCGCCCCCTCACTCATCGCGCGCAGAGACATCGCCCTGGCCCATGTAGGCCTGGATCACCTCTGGGTTCTTCGACACGGCGGCGTAGTCGCCCTCGGCCAGGATCTCGCCTCGGGCCAGGACCGTGATGGTATCCGACAGGTTCGCCACGACGCTCAGGTTGTGCTCGACCATGAGCACCGTCCGGTTCGCCGCGGCCTGCTTGATCAGGGCCGAGATCCGGTCCACGTCCTCGTGGGCCATGCCGGCGGTGGGCTCGTCGAGCAGCATCATCGCGGGCTCGAGCGCCAAGGTCGTGGCGATTTCGAGCGCGCGCTTCCGCCCGTAGGGCAGCTCGACCGCCGGCAGACCGGCGAAGCCGCCCAGGCCGACGGCCTCCAGCAGCTCCCCCGCGCGGTCGTTGAGCACATCGAGCGCCCCCTGCGAGCGCCAGAAGTCGAACGACCCGCCGCGCCGCCGCTGGAGCGCGATGCGCACGTTCTCGAGCACCGTCAGATGCGGGAACACGGCCGAGATCTGAAAGGAGCGCACGAGCCCGTGGCGCGCGATGTCGGCGGGGCGAGAGCCCGTGATGTCCCGCCCGTTGAAGGTGATGCGGCCGCGGGTCGGCGCGAGGAAGTGGGTCAGGAGGTTGAAGCACGTGGTCTTGCCGGCGCCGTTGGGGCCGATGAGCGCGTGGATCGTCCCACGCCGGACCCGGAGGCTGACGTCCTTGACGGCAACGAAGCCGCGAAACTCCTTGGTCAGCCCCTCCGTCTCCAGGATGACAGCGCCAGCCATGGCCCGCCGATCATACCCGCGATGCGGTCATCCCGGGCGGCTATTTGAGGTGGCGTTGGAAGATGTCGCTGACGCCGTTCGTGTCCCCCGGCACGAGGTTCGAGGCGGCCGACAAAAAGGCCACGTATCTCCCGTTCGCCGAGATCGAGGGTTGGGAGCTGTCGCCGCTGGCTTTCCCGCCCAGCGAGTCCACCGCCACGCGCGTCGTCGTCCCGATTTTCCGGTCGGCCCCTTCTTCGAGATCGATGGGGAAGCCTGCCGAGTCCACCGATACCCGAGTGGCCGGCCCGGCGGACACGGATCCGACGCCCCCTGCGACCCCACGCCAAGCCAGGACCACGACGAGAAACCACCTCGAGAGACCAGCGCTCGACGACGGCCGCTCATTCACCTCTCCCGCTACGCGATCACGCCGTTTCCCGATGATAGCGATGGCGTTCGGGGGGCACAAACGGATATGATGCGCGCATGAGCCCACGACTCCTCTTCATCGGCGCAGGCGCGATCGGCAGCTATCTCGGCGGGTTCCTGTCCCGGGCCGGGCACGACGTCACGCTGGTCGACCCCTGGCCCGAGCAGGTCGAGGCCATCCGCGGCCGGGGCCTCAAGGTCACCGGTCCCCACGAGCCCTTCGAGGCGCGGCCGGCGGCGCTCCACGTCCACGAAGCACAGCGGCTCGGGGCCGACCTCGACATCGCCTTCGTCGCCGTCAAAGCCTATGACACGGCGTGGGCGACCCACATGGCCCTGCCCCACCTCGGGCCCGCGGGCTATGTCGTCTCGGCGCAGAACTGCTGGAACGACCCCGCCGTGGCGGCCATCGCCGGGCCGGAGCGCTCGGTGGGGCTCGTCATGTCCAAGATCGCCGTCGCTCTCTGGCAGCCCGGCCACGTCGAGCGCGGCGCCGAGAAGGGCAGCGGATCGGGGCACGACGTGTTCCGCGCGGGCGAGCACGACGGCAAGATCACGGCCCGGGTCGAGGCGCTGGCGAAGATGCTCTCGGTCATCGACGGCGCCAAGGCCACCGACAACCTCTGGGGCGAGCGCTGGTCCAAGCTCTGCGCCAACGCCATGGGCAATCCGGTCCAGGCCATGACGGGCCTCGGCAGCCTCGAGATCGCCGCAAAGCCGCGAGGCAGGGAGATCACCATCCGCCTGGGAGCCGAGTCGGCGCGGGTCGGGCTGGCGCTGGGCCTGACCATCCCCAAGATCGGAATCGCGGAGGCCAAGGTCTGGGCCGCCGCCGACGACCCTGCCGTCTTCGCGGAGCTCGACGCCAAGCTCGTGCCCAAGGAGGGCGCCGGGCGTAACTGGCGCGCCTCGATGGCTCAGGACGTCGCCAAGGGGCGACGCACCGAAATCGAGCAGATGAACGGCTACGTCGTGGCGCGCGGGCGCGAGATGGGCGTGCCGACGCCGCTGTCGGCGACGGTGGTCGGCATCGTGCGCGAGATCGACGCCGGCGTCAGGAAACAATCGCCCGGGCACATCGAGCAGGCGCTCGAGGCCGCCCGCTCCTAGTCTAGCGCTGGGGCGGCGTCCCGCTCACGCGGCCGCCCATTCCGCGGAAAGCAGGGCGGCCTGTTCCAGGACGGTGTCCGTCGCTTTTTCCTGCTTATCGGGCGGATATCCGTAGAGCCGCAGAATGCGCTTCACAAGCACGCGCAGCTGTGCGCGGACGTTCTCGCGCAGCGTCCAGTCGATCGTGACGTTGGCGCGCACGGTCCTGACCAGTTCCTGCGCGATCGTCCGCAGGGTCTCGTCGCCCAGAACTTTCACTGCGCTGTCGTTCGTCTCCAGCGCGTCGTAGAACGCCAGCTCA
>Ga0137368_10005301_pt1 | contig 13614 bp, 13 predicted proteins | sample SagtaG_13_FD_104917 | JGI IMG/M metagenome (GOLD analysis project Ga0137368, IMG submission 104917) | Vadose zone soil microbial communities from Sagehorn Ranch, Mendocino, California, USA - Sage1_L_100_16 metaG | ecosystem: Environmental > Terrestrial > Soil > Vadose zone | place: USA...
CGCCCGGGCTGGCTCGCAGGAAAGGAGATTCATGTTTCGATCGATCCGTTGGCCGTCGCCGGCCCTGATCATCGCCTGCCTGGCGCTCGTCGTCGCTCTCAGCGGGACGGGCTATGCGGACGTTCTGAACGTCCCATTCAACAGCGTGGGCATCATGCAGCTGAGGGCGAACGCCGTCGTGTCGTCCAAGGTGAAGAACGGCTCGCTGCTCGCAGCCGACTTCAAGGCCGGCCAGCTGGGCGGCAGAGGCTACGAAATCGTCAGGGGGCGCAGCGAAGTGACGAACCAGAACTTCAACTCCGTAGCGATCAGCTGCCCAACCGGAAAAAGAGCCGTCGGAGGAGGCGGCGGCACCGCTGGCGGCGTCATCCCCGGCGACGGTCCTTACATCGTCGTCAGTCAGCCTTTCGACGGTGGTGGCGGCTGGCTCATACAGACGGCGCGCAAGACACAAGGAGACTCGGTGCTGCTCGGATACGCAATCTGCGCCGAGGTTCCCTGAGCCGACCCCGCTGAGCCTACTTCGACGCGACTGCCCTCAACGCCAGCAGCTCGAACGCCACGTTCGCAGCCGCCAGCGCGGTCTGTTGTCCCGGGCCGTCGTAGACGGGCGACACCTCGACCACGTCGGCGCCGACCAGGTTGATCCCCCGCAAGGCTCTGAGGAACGCGAGCGCATCGGCCGTGGAGAAGCCGGCCACCTCGGGCGTCCCGGTTCCGGGAGCGAACGCTGGGTCGAGAAAGTCGATGTCGAACGACAGAAAGACCGGCCGCTCGCGCACCTTCTCCTTGACGACAGCGGCGTACGCCTCGGCCCCGAGCTCACGCAGCTCCTCGGACTGAACCACGGTGAACCCGAGGTCCTGCGCGACACGGATGTCTCCCGCCCCTAGTTCGAGCCGCGAATACCGGCCTGCACCGAGCCGGCGGCATCGAGCAGGGCCTCCTCGACGGCGCGTTTGAACGTGCTTCCGTGGAAGTACTTCTGGCCGAAGTACTCGTCCCAAGTGTCGGCGTGCGCGTCGAGCTGGACGAGGCACAGCGTTCCGTGGCGACGCACGAGTGCCCGCAGCTCCGCGAGCGTGATCGAGTGATCGCCGCCGAGGGCCAGCGGGAACACGCCCGCGTCGACGAGCGGGGCCATCGCGTCCTCGACCTGGCTGTAGGTGCGCTCGATGTTCCCCGGCGAGACGGGTGAGTCGCCGTAATCGACGACGGAGAGCGACTCGACGACGTCGACCGCAAGGATCGGGTGATACGGGCGCAGGAGCACGGAGGCCGAGCGAATCGCCTCGGGCCCGAAGCGAGCGCCGGTCCGGTAACTCGTGGCGGTGTCGGAGGGGATCCCGAACACCGCTGCGTCGACACCCTCGAGCTCGGTCACGTACGGGGAGCGCATGAACGTGCGGACGCCCGCGAACCGTGGGATCACCTGCGCGTCAGCCGGCCGATAGGGCGGTCCCTCGGGCATCACTCGACCAGCGCGAGAAACCGCCGCGTGCGCTCGTGGCTCGGCGACGAGAAAAACGTGTCCGGCGCCGCCTCCTCGATCACCCTCCCCTCGTCCATCATCAGGATCGAGCTCGCGACGCTGTGGGCGAAGCGCAGCTCGTGCGAGACGACCACCATCGTCATCCCGTCGCGCGCCAGCCCTTCCATCACGTCGAGCACTTCGCGGACGAGCTCGACGTCCAGCGCGGAGGTCGGCTCGTCGAACAGCATCGCCTTGGGCCTCATCACGAGGGCGCGGGCGATCGCCACGCGCTGCTGCTGGCCCCCCGAAAGCTCCTCCGGATACTGGTTCGCCTTGTCGCGCAGGCCGACGCGGTCGAGAAACTCCAGTGCCCGCTCGCGCGCCTCGCGCTTCTTCAGCCGGCGCACCTCGACGAGCCCGCACATGACGTTGGCGAGTGCGGTCATGTTCTGGAAGAGGTTGAACCGCTGGAACACCATCCCAACCTCTGACCGGTGCGCCGCGAGCTGCTTCTCCGGCAGGCCGCTCAGGTGTGCGTCGTCGAGGAAGACACCGCCGGAGTCGACCGGCTCGAGCAGGGCGAGGCATCGCAACAGCGTCGACTTCCCGGATCCGGACGGCCCGATGATCACCTTCACCTCGCCGCGGCCGACCTCGAGCGACACGCCGCGCAAGACCTCGAGCCCGTCGTAGGACTTGTGGACGCCCTCGGCGCGGAGAACGGCGTCGGTCATCGCGCGTCGTGCGAGACCGCGGGGACGGCGGGAGCCGCGACACGCCGCCGTCTCCGACCGGCAGAGCTCCAGGTGAACCGCTTCTCCAGCTGGGACTGCAAGATCATCAGGACGCTCACGATCGCCAGGTAGTAGACGATCGCCGCGGAGTAGGCCTCCTGGTAGCGGAAGGTCGCGGTAGCGCGGACCTGCGACGCGGTGAGAAGCTCGTGGAGGGAGATCACCGATGCGAGGCTCGTCAGCTTCAGCAGCGTGATGAACTCGTTGCCGATGGGGGGGATGATGATCCGAACCGCCTGCGGGATGATCACGCGCAGGAGGATGCGCGGCCGCGTCATCCCGAGCGCCCTACCGGCGAGCTCCTGACCCGGATCCACCGAAAGCAGCCCCGCGCGGATGATCTCCGACATGTACGCGGCCTCGTTCAGCGAGAGAGCGATGAACGCGGCGAGGAACACCTTGAACCAGCTGCCGGCGAAGACCGGCCAGAGCTGCGGCAGCGCGTACCAGATGAAGATCAGCTGCAGCAGCGTGGGCGTCGCGCGGAAGATCCAGTTGTAGAGGAAGACGATCGCGCGGACCGCCCGCGAGCGGCTGCCGCGGCCGAGTGCGAGGAAGAACCCGATCACGCAGGCGGCCGCCAGGGAGACGAGCGTCAGCTCGAGAGCGAGAAGCGCTCCGGTTCGGTACGGCTTGGAAGAGAGCGCCTCCCAGAAGATGTGGGTGTCGAAGCTGGCGAGCACCCGGAAGTGGAACCTACTTCACGTCTGTCACCGGGATTTGATGCTTCGCCGCGATCTTCTTCAGCGTCCCCTTCTTCTTCAGCGTCTTGACCGCGGAACGAAGCGCGGTGCCGAGCTTCGTGTCCGACTTCCGGTAGTAGATCCCGAACGTGTCGGTCTCGGGGAAGAGGTAGGCGATCGCGAGCTTGCCGGGGTTCTGCTTCTTCTGGAACGCCCCCGACGTGTCCTGCGTCAGCACGGCGTCGGCGCGCCCGATCAGCAGTTGCGCCACGGCGTCGGTATCGCCCGGGTAGCTCTGCAGGTTCATCTGCGCGCGGCCCGAGGACTTGAACTGGTCGTTCAGACCCTTGAGGTACTCCTCGTATTTCGTGCCGGCCTGTACCGCGACGTTTTTCCCGGACAGGTCATTCGGCCCCTTGATCCCCTTCGGGTTGCCGCCCTGGACGACGAGCGCGCGGTGGGTCTTCATGTACGCCGCCGCCGGGAACTGCTTCACGCGGTCGGGGGTGATGAAGATGCCGCTGATCACCATGTTGCACTTCTTGGACGCGAGCGCGGGGAGAAGGCCGGGGAAGGAGGTCTGCACGAACTTCGCCTTGACCTTCCAGAGCTTCGCGATCGCGTTCGCCATGTCGATGTCGAACCCGACCGGCTTTCCGGCCGCGGTCGTCGACTCCATCGGCGGGAAGGTCGGGTCGCTGCAGTACTTGAATGAGCCCTTGACGGGCGAGGTGACACGGTGGCTGGCCCCGGCTGTCCCGACCACGACCAGGGCCGCGATCAAGGCCAGCAGGGAGAGTGGGCCGATCCAGCGCTTCATCGCTCCTCCTCTCCTCGCCTCGATCCTCGGGCGAGCTCTGAACGCCGAGATTCGACCCTAGCGCGAATACCACTCCGCCGCTAAGAGCTCCTAACGGAATGACCACGCGCTGCCGGGGTGCGATGGGCGAGTGCGGTGCAAGGACGTAGGGAGCGCCCATAGCCGAAGCTATGGGCGCGACCGAGAACGCGGCAACGCGCCGCCCAGCGCGGCCCGGCGGCCCGTGCTTCGTTTCGTTAGGGGCTCTACTAGGGCAGCTCCGTCATCGCGCTCCCCCCGCCTCGGCGAACCGGTTCCGCGGCGGCGAGCACCCCACCGCCGGTCAGGAACTCGATCCCCGTCGCCGCGCCGATCTCGCCGGCGTTGACGAAGTGATGGCCGCGCGCTTCGAGCGCCGTCCGCTCCGGGGTCGCGAGGAACGCCGGTTCCGCGCCCGTGTTCAGCGCGTTGCGCTGGCTCGCGCGTGGATCGGCGATCGCCTGCGGGAGGGTCATGCCGAGGTCGAGCCGGTCGAGCAGGATCTGCAGCACCGTCGTGATGATCGTTGCGCCGCCCGGCGAGCCGAGCGCGAGGAACGGCTTCCCCGCCTTCGTGATGATCGTCGGCGCCATCGAGCTACGCGGCCGCTTGCCGCCCTCGACCCGGTTCGGATGGCTCGTCGAGTCGAAGTTGAAGTCCGTCAACTCGTTGTTGAGCAGGAAGCCGAAGCCCGGGACGACCAGCCCAGAGCCGCCCGTCGATTCGATCGTGAACGTGTACGAGACGACGTTTCCCGACTTGTCCGAGGTCGTCAGGTGCGTCGTCGTCTCCGCCCCCTCGTACGGGTACGGATCCCCCGGTGGAACGGCGCCAGGGGCCGCGGTGTCCTTGATCAGCTCACGCCGCTTTGCGGCGTAGTCCTTCGAGAGCAGACCGCTGAGCGGCACGTCGAAGTAGGCCGGATCCGCGAGGTACGCGTTGCGATCCGCGAACGCGTAGCGCGACGCTTCGAGGTAGTAGTGGAGCGCCCCAACGCGGGTCATCGACGAGAGGTCGTAGCCCTCGAGGATGTTCAGCGCCTCGCCGACCGTGGAGCCCCCGCTCGAGGGCGGGCCCATCGAGTACACGTCCAGCCCTCTGTAGTTCACGTGGGTCGGCGCCCGCTCCGGAGCTGTATAGCTGCGCAGGTCGCGCATCGTCATCACGCCCGGCCGCCACACGTGATTCGCCGCCGGGCCGACGATCGGGTGCTGAACGGTGTCGACGAGCGCGTCCGCCACCGCGCCCCGGTAGAACCCCTTCGCTCCGAGCTGCGCGATCCGCTCGTAGGTGGCGGCGAGCGCCGGGTTCGTGAACACCGTGCCGACGTCGCGCGGCATTCCGTCAGGATCGAGGAAGAGCGCAGCGCTGACGGGGATGTCGTCGAACCAGTCGCGGTTCGCGTTCACCTGGTCGAACCACGTCTGATCGATGACGTAGCCGTGGCGCGCGACGTGAACACCAGGCGCGAGAACCTGGGCCAACGACATCGTCCCGAACTTCTGGAGCGCGTCCACCCAGGTCTCCACCGTGCCGGGGACGCCGACGGAGAGGCCGCTGTAGCGCGCATCGTTGAACAGCAGCGCTTTGCCGTTCTCCCAGAACGAGGTCGGATTCATCGCCGCCGGCGCCGTCTCGCGCCCGTCGATCGTCGTCACCGCGCCGCCGGCGGTGCGAACGACCATGAAGCCGCCGCCTCCGACTCCGCAGGAGAACGGCTCCGTGACGCCGAGCACTCCGGCGGCGGCAACCGCAGCGTCGACGGCGTTCCCGCCGCGCCGCAGGATGTCGATCGCCGCCTGGGTCGCGAGCTTCTCCACCGATGCGGCCGCACCGCCGGTGCCGATCGACGTCGGCGGTCCCGAGCCGCTCCCGACGTCCGCGCCTGCCGTGACACCGAACACGAGCGCCACGAACGTCGCGAGCGCGACGAGCAACAGGCGCAAACCCCCCGAATGCATGGTCTCCCCTTCCTCTGGCGGCGTTGACTCGGCGTGACCCTACGCCTCGATTGCCGGCCTCACAAGTAGCGCCCGTCGCCCTTCCGGCCTACCCTTGGGACATGGCCGTCTGTCGCTCGTGCGGCGCGGAGCTGACCCCCGCCGCCCGCTTCTGCGCGTCCTGCGGAACCTCCGTCGCCGCACCTGTCGGCGACGAGCGCAAGGTCGTGACCGTCCTCTTCGCCGACATCGTCGGCTCGACCGAGACCGGGTCCGAACAGGATCCCGAGGAGTTCGGCGCAGCGATCCGGCCACAGCTCGCGCGCATGCGCGAGGCGTTGGAGCGCCACGGCGGCACGATCGAGAAGTACATCGGCGACTCCGTCGTCGCCGTCTTCGGGGCCCCGCTCACGCACGAGGACGACCCCGAGCGCGCCGTTCGCGCCGGGCTCGCAATCGTCGACGCGCTCGGCACTTCGGCGCGTGTCGCCGTGAACACCGGCGAGGCAGTTGTGGTGATGGGAGCCCGGGCCGAGCGCGGCGACGAGATCGTCCTCGGGGACGTCGTCAACACCGCGTACCGGATCGAGGAGGCGACGCCCGATGGCTCCGTGTTCGTCGGCGAGGCGACGTACCGCGTGACGAGGGACGCGATCGAGTACGGCGAGCGCCGGTTGATCGAGGCGAAAGGGAAGCGGGATCCCGTCCCCGTCTGGGAGGCGCTCAAGCCGCGCTCGACGGTACCCGCGGCTTCCGAACGTGCTCCACAGGCGCCGCTCGTCGGGCGCAAGGAGGAGCTCACGCTGATCCTGAACACGCTGGCGCGGTCGAGGCGAAATCAGACCGTCCAGCTCGTGACTCTCGTCGGGGTCCCCGGAATCGGCAAGAGCCGGCTGGTCTGGGAGCTGCAGCAGGCGCTCGAGGAGGCCTCCGACCTCGTGACGTGGCGCCGCGGCCGCTGCCTCCCCTACGGGGAGGGCGTCGCCTACTGGGCGCTCGACGAGATCGTCAAGAGCGAGGCCGGGATTCTCGAGACCGATGACGCGGCCGCGGCCGACGAGAAGCTCGGTCGGTCGGTGCGCGAGCTCGTGAGCGACCCGAGCGAGTCAGCCTGGGTCGAGGAGCATCTGCGACCGCTGCTCGGGCTCGGGAGCGCGACGGCGGGAGAGACGCGCGACGAGGCGTTCTCGGCGTGGCGACAGTTCATCGAGGCGCTGGCGGAACGAGCGCCGCTCGTGCTGGTGTTCGAGGACCTCCACTGGGCGGACGAGGGGCTGCTCGACTTCATCGAGCATGTCGCCGACTGGAGCCGCGACGCGCCTCTGCTGCTGCTGTGCACGGCGCGGCCCGACCTGCAAGAGCGACGCGACGGCTGGGGAGCCCACGGCAATGCGCTGACCATCACCCTGTCGCCTTTGACGGGCGAGGAGACCGCGCAGCTCCTGTCGCTCCTCCTGCGCGGGTCGGAGGTGCCGGACGGCCTCCGCGAGACGCTGCTCTCGCGTGCGGAAGGCAACCCGCTGTACGCGGAGGAGTTCGTGCGCATGCTCGTCGACCGCGGACTGCTCGTGCTCGAGGCCGGCGGCTGGAAGCTGCACGCGAGCGAGCTGCCGATGCCCGAGTCCGTTCAGGGGATCATCGCATCGCGCCTCGACGCGCTCGCCGCGGAGGAGAAGGCGCTGGTCCAGGCAGCGGCGGTCGTCGGCCGCACGTTCTGGACCGACGCGCTCGCCGCCGTCGCCGACCTCGGCCGCGAGGAGGTGGACCGCGTCCTCCGGGCGCTCGATCGGCGAGGGCTCTTCCGCAGATACCGGGCGCCGGCGGGCGCCGAGAGCGAGTACGTCTTCCACCACGCTCTCGTCCGCGACGTCGCCTACGGACAGATCCCGCGCGCACGGCGGGGCGAGAAGCATCTCCTCGCCGCTCAGTGGGTGGAGTCGCTCGGCCGACCCGAGGATCACGCGGAGACGGCGGCTCACCACTACCTCGGTGCACTCGAGTACGTACGCGCCGTCGGGGGCGACGTCGAGCTCTTCGCGGAACGTGCGCGGACGGCGCTCAGGCGGGCCGGCGACCGCGCGCTGGCGCTGAACGCTTACGCGGCGTCCGCGCGGTTCTTCAGCGAGGCGCTCGAGCTCTCGCCGGAGGAAGAGGAACGGCCGGAGATCCTCTTCTCGTACGGCAAAGCCCTCTCGCGCAGCGCGGCGCCGGACGAGGACGTCGTCGTCCAGGCGCGCGACTCGATGCTCGCCGCGGGAGACGCCGAGCGGGCCGCCGAGTGCCAGGTGATCCTCGGCGAGCTGCTGTGGCGGCGGGGCCGACGCGAGGAGGCGTTCCAACGACTCCTCGAGGCGATCGCGATGCTGGAGGATCGGCCGCCCTCGTATTCGAAGGCGTACGCGTTGAGCAAGCTCGCAGGATTTCGCATTCGAGCCGACGAGGCAGAGCCTGCGCTCGACGCCGCCCGCGCGCAGATGGCGATCGCCGACGAACTCGCGCTGGACGACCTACGTGCAGACGCGCTGATCACCATCGGGCTCGCCCGCGTGACGACGGGCGACCGCGGGGGCCTCGCCGACCTGGAGCGCAGCATCGAGGTCGCCGAGGAGGCCAACTCGCCGCTGAGCATCCGCGGCTACCTCAATCTTGGCAGCATGCTCGCCAACCTCGGCGATCTTCGGCGCGCCGCCGCGCTGCACGCCGACGGCCACCGCCTCGCCGAACGGTTCGGCGATGCGGCCTGGGGCGAGGTGTTCCAGGCGGAACAGCTGTACGAGCGCTACTGGTCCGGGGAGTGGGACGCAGCCTGGTCGCTCGCGGAGCAGCTCCTCACGCAGGCCGAGCGAGGACAATCGCGACGCCTCGAGCTCGACGCGTGCCTCGTCCGCGCCTGGATCGCGCTCGCCCGCGGCGACGTTGCGCTGGCGTCGACCGACGCCGACCGCGCGCTCGAATTCAGCCGCGGGGCGGGCGATCCACAGAACCTCTATCCGGCGCTCGCCCTCCGCGCGCGCAGCCTTGCCGCCGCGGGCCGTCGGACCGACGCGGCGGCGGACGCCGACGAGCTCCTCCAGCTGATGCGGGAGCAGCCCTCGCTCCCTTCCTTCTGGGTCATGGACCTCGCGATCGTCCTCTCGGAGCTCGGGCGCGGCGGAGAACTGGCAGAGGCGGCCGCCGCCGGACCGTCGACGCGCTGGCTCGAAGCCGCGACGGCGTACGTCGCCGGCGACCCCGGGCAGGCCGCCGATCTCTGTGCGGAGATCGGGGCCTTGCCCGAGGAGGCGTACGCACGCCTCGAGACGGCCGTAGTGGCGCTCGCAGCCGGACGACGTTCGGAGGCGGAGGACCAGGTCGCCGGGGCGCTCGAGTTCTACCGCCGTGTGGCGGCGTCGTCGTACCGCCGGCACGCCGAGATGCTGCTCCCGGCCTGACTAAACCGGCCCCGTTTCCTCGAGCTCGATGATCGGGTCGGCTGCGAGTGCCACGAGGTATTCGCGAGCCGTGTCTCCGCCCTCAACGGTGATCGCGACAACGTTGGCACCTTTATGCCAGTTGAACGTGCGCACGTTCGCGCCCTCCGGCGCATTGGCCAGGATCGCGCGCTTGATGCACATCGCCTCGCCGTTGCAGTCCTTGATGAACTGCGGCGAGGCTGTGCTGACCACTCCGTACCAGTGCGGCATTGCTGCCTCCCTTCTCCCTCTAACGGCGCTGAGATCATCGGGCAACGCCGACCCCAGGGCAAGCTGGGACCACGTTACGCGGCGGCGACCGAGAGCTCGGCGAAGATGCGGCGAAGCCGTCGCTCGCGGATGGAGAACGCCTTCACCACCTGCGGGTCGAACTGCTGCCCGGTCTGGCCGAGAATCTCGTCCGTCGCGCGGTCCCAGCTGAGCGCCCTTCGGTAAGGCCGGTCGCTCGTCATCGCGTCGAGCGTGTCGGCGAGCGCGAAGATCCTCGCGCCGAGCGGGATCTCCTCGCCGGCGAGCCCATCGGGATAGCCACTGCCGTCCCAGCGCTCGTGGTGGCAGCGCACGACGTCGATCCCGTTGCCCTGAAGCAGGATCACGTCGCCCAGAATCTGCGCGCCGATCGTCGGGTGCGCCTTGATCAGCCGCCACTCGTCCCCGGTCAACGGCCCGCGCTTCTGGAGGATCTGGTTCGGGACGCCGATCTTGCCGACGTCGTGGAGGAGGAAGCCGTACTCGAGGCTCGGATCGTCGAGCAGCCCCGGGTCGACGCCCTCGGTCAAAGCGAGCGCGTAGTGCTGGACGCGCTGCGCATGGAGCCCGGTCTGCGGGTCCTTCGCCTCGAGTGCGTCGGCGAGCGCTGCGACCGTCTGCCGGTACGCGTGCTGGAGCGCACGTCGCTGCGCACGCTCGACCTCGATGATCCGGCTGAGGTCGCGCGCATAGACCAGCAGCTGCTCGGCGTCCGCCTCGCTCTCCCCCACCAGCAGCTCGGCCTGAGGTTCCTCGAGCTCGTCGATCAGCCGGATCAGCTGGAGCGGGCTGAACGGCTTACGCAGCATCGCGTGCGCGCCGGCGGCGCGTGCCTCGGCGGTCGTCAGATCGGCGCCGGTCAGCAGGATCACGGTCGGATTGCCGTAGACGGGCTGGCGGGTGAGCTGCCTCGAGAACGCCAGGCCGTCCATCCCGGGAAGGGTCACGTCGAGGAGGACCACGGACGGCCGCCAGAAGCGGGCGGCCTCCCCGGCTTCCTCCGCCGACGCGACCTCCTCGAGCTCGAACTCGTCGGCGGCGAGCGTCGTCCGCAGGAGGAGCCGCAGCGAGGGGTCGTCGTCGACGACGAGGATGCGGCGGCGAGGCGTCTGGTTGAACTGCGGCCTGTTCATGTCGGTTGTGGAACGACGGCCGCAGGTGCGCCTTCCACTCAGAGTGTAGGGACAGGTGGGCCTCCTGTCCCTACCGGGGCGGCCGATCCCTCAACTCAGGTAGTGGTTAGGTGAACAGCAGGTACGCGACGAGCAGCGCGACGGCGGCGAGCATCCCGGCGAGCGCGAGATAGCGGGCGAACTCCGTGTCCGCCGGCGCGGGCTGAACGGCGATGTCGATCAGGAGGTCGCCGGGGACCCCAAAGGGCCCGCCGTCGCCTCCCTCACCGGAGACCAGCAGCTGGGAACCGTCCTCGACCCCAGGGGGGATCCGGACCCGCACCCTCCGCTCGGCCTCGACAAGGCCCGTTCCCTCGCACTCGTCGCACGGCTCCACGCCGCAGGTCGGGCACGTCTCGATCCGCAGGAGCCGTGCGACGTGGAGATGCGAGACCTCGCGCAGCTGACCGGTGCCGTCACACTCCGGACAGTCCGGATCCGGCTCGCCGATCATCCCGCTGCCGCCGCACACGTCGCAGTCTGTCGGAGCCTCGTAGAGAACCATCCGCCTCGTTCCGCGCTTGGCATCGGCGGCCCGGAGCTCGATCCGGAGAAGGATGTCGTCGCCGCGCGGCGCCCGCTCGCGCGCGTCCCAAAGATCTTCGTCGAAGCCCTGGTTCCCCCGGCCCCGATAGCCGTACCGGTCATAGAGGAGTCGTGAAGCGGGCTTCGAGAGAACGCCGTAGGCCTCTGCGAGCTCGCGGAAGCGCTGGTGGTCCTCGGGGGAATCGGAAACGTCGGGATGGCAGTCGCGCGCGCGCGCGTGAAACGCCTTGCGGATGGTCTCCTCGTCGGCGTCCCGCGGAACGCCGAGCACCTCGTAGTAATCCGTCTTCACCGCAGCCACCACAGAGATTGTCGCCGATCGGCGACGCCGTCGAAACCTCCCGCACCTGATTGTCGCCCTGATCGGTTATACCGATGTGAGGTCTGCGGTCCTGCTGGTCGTCCTGTCTGCGCTCGGGGGGATTGCCGCATCGCTTGCACTCGCCCAGGGACTTCCCGTCCCCGTCCCGACCGTCAGCGTCCCGACCGTCACGGTTCCGCCGGTCACGGTTCCATCGGTGACCGTTCCGCCGCCGCCGGTGTCGCCGCCGGCGCCCGTGCCGGCGCCGCCTCCCGTCCACACGCCCTCCGTGCAGACGCCCTCGGCCCAGACGCCCTCCGTGCAGGGATCCTCGGCCGGCGCCGTCACCGGCGGGCAAGGTTCCTCTCGGAGCGCCGCTGCCGGAGGCGGGGGCTCGAGCTCCGGCGGAACCGGCTCGTCGTCAAGCGGATCGTCGAGCTCCGGAGCGAGCGGCGCGCCGCAACAGCGCCTGCGCTCGACGCGTCCCTGGATCGCGGTGCGCGGCTCGAAGAGCCGCAGGACGACGATCTTCAAGTTCAGGCTCCGACGCAACGCGACGGTGGAGTTCACCGTCCTCCAGGTCTCGCCCGTCTGCCGCGTGGTGGGCCGGTTCCGCGTCCGAGGCCATGCAGGGCTGAACCGTGTCCGGTTCAACGGTCGCGTCCATGGGGCTCAACTCGGTGCGGGGACGTACCGGATCAGCGCCAGGACTCGCGGAAGGAGGGCCGTGCTCCGGGCCACGGTCGTGGTCGTCGAGGCGCGCGCCCCGTCGCCGGCCGAGCTGGCGCTCGCGCGACGCAGCAACGTTTGTAGGTCCGCCGGGGTCCTCGGGGCCTCGTCCACACGGGGATCGTTCTCCGCCGCGGGCGGCGGCGGGCATCCACGCAAGCAGGCACAGTCGACGATCGTCCGCAACCAGCGTGGCTCCGGGGAGTCCCCCGACGATGCCGCGCCGTCGGGTAGCGATCATGGGCGGCCGATCGCCGAAGCGCTGTCTTCCGCGGCCGGCAAGGCGGCGAACCCGGTCGTGATCGCCCTGCTCGCCCTGGCGGTGCTGATCCTCGGGCTCGCAGCCCTCCCGCGAGCGGCCGTGCCCGATCCGCGCGTGACGGCGCTCGTCGCGGAACACCGTGTCGCGCTGACCACTGCCGGCACCGCCGCCCTTGCGGCCGCCGTCGTGGCAATGCTTCTCGCCTAGCTAGGAGGGCTCAGGCGCCCCACCAGAAGCTCGCGGCGACGACCACGTAGAGGCCGATCAGGATCGCGCCTTCCTCCCACGTGCTCTCGCCGTCGTAGACGATGAGCGCCCCGATTCCCGCGGCGAGCAGGAGCGCAATCGCGAGCAGGGTCGGGAACACGAGCGTCAGGGTCGTCGCGAACGCGAGGCTCGCGAAGACGAGCACGGGCGTGAGCAGGAGGGCGACTTGCAGCGCCGAGTTGACGATCACCGAGATGGCGAAGTCCGGCCGGTTGCGTGCGGCAAGCTGGACGCCGACCACGTTCTCGACCGCGTTGCCTGCAATCGCAACGACGACGAGGCCGGCGAACGCCTCGCTCATTCCCAGCGTCTCCGTCGCAGGACGGAGCGCGCTGACGAACCAGTCGCTCACGAACGCGGCGGCTGCGCCGGCGCCGCCGAGCACCGCGACGGTCAGACGGAGCGACCAGCGCGGCGGGTGGATTTCCGTCTCGGCCTGGGGCCCGCCGCGAAGGAAACCGGGCAGCGTCAGCAGGAAGAGGGCCAGGAGGACGCCGGCGCAAATCAGGCTGAGCGTGCGCTCATGGCGCGCCGCCGGGGCGTGGAACGCGTGCGCCAGCGTCGGCACCGAGAGGATCGCGGCGGCGAGCATCGTCAGCGTCGCGATGATCCGCGCGCGCGGCGAGTCGAACACCTGCGTGCCATGCCGGATCCCGCCGGCGACGAACGCGATCCCGAGGACGAGCACGCTGTTCGCGATCACCGAGCCGACCAGCGCCGACTGAACGACGCCGATGAGGCCCTGGTGCAGGGCGAACAGCGCGATGAACAGCTCCGGGAGGTTTCCGAGCGCCGACTGGACGACGCCGGCCGCCGACGGTCCGACGCGGCCGCCGAGCTGCTCGGTCGCGCCGCCGACGAGCCGCGCGAGCACGGCGATCGCGAG
>Ga0137368_10005305_pt1 | contig 13613 bp, 8 predicted proteins | sample SagtaG_13_FD_104917 | JGI IMG/M metagenome (GOLD analysis project Ga0137368, IMG submission 104917) | Vadose zone soil microbial communities from Sagehorn Ranch, Mendocino, California, USA - Sage1_L_100_16 metaG | ecosystem: Environmental > Terrestrial > Soil > Vadose zone | place: USA...
CACGCCGTTTAGCTTTATCGCTCACATAATCCCCTACTCGGTGCCTTCCACCGCACCGGGTCACCTATGACCAAAGGGAGGTGGCATGAGTCGTCGGTACGAGACGGTCTACATTTTTGATAGCACGCTGGACGAGCCGGCAATCACCGAAAAACTCAATCGTTTTCATGCCCTGCTCACCAAGGACGGAAAGGGCACGCTGTCGAACGTGTCCCATTGGGGCAAGCGGACGATGGCGTACAAAGTCAAGAAGAAAGACACCGGCTATTACGTCGTCGCCGAGTTCTCGGCGGCGGGTGATCTGCTGCCCGAGTACGAGCGCGCCGTGAAGCTCGATGAAGGCGTGCTGCGGTACATATGCGTCGAGGCCGCCAAGGAGCAGCCGAAGCCGGTGGTGGCTGCCCCCGTCGCTCCCGAAGAAGAAGAGCTGGAAGAGGAGGAAGCGTGAGACGTCCCGCCAAAACCTGTCCGGTATGCGAATCCGGCGCGCGCGTGCTCGACTACAAGGATGACCGCACGTTGAGCCGCTTTCTCACGGAACGTGGGAAGATTTTGCCGAGCCGCCTGTCCGGGATGTGCGCGCGCCACCAGCGACAGCTCGCCACCGCGATCAAGCGCGCGCGGCAGCTGGCGCTGCTTCCTTATATCAAGGGTCACACCGCATAGCTACGAAACAGTCGTGGTGGCGCCTACTGCTGGCGCTCACAGCGTTCATGCTGTGGGCGCACCCCAGCTTGGTGGGGTTGCCGTGCGCCGTGCTGCTGATCCTCGCGCCCGGCGGAAGCTCCACCTGGCGTCAGCCGATCGCGGCGATGATCGGGGCGGTGAGTCTGGCGCTGCTCGTCGTCAGCGGCGGGAGCGGCAGCCGCCTTGCGGCCGCGCAGAGCGCCTACATCGTGCTCGCGAGCGCGGCGTTCGTGTCCTTCGTGCTGCTCGAGCCCGCGCCGATCCTGCGCCAGGCCTTCCGGGCGATCGGGGCGGCCGGCCTCGCGTCGGTGGTGCTGATTCAGGCGATCTGGGGATCCGAGGCGTGGGGTGCGCTGGGATGGGAAGCGACCCGGCAGGCGAGCATCACGATGCGAACAATCGTGGAGGTCGCCCCCGATGCGTTCCCGATTTACGAGCCGATGGTGCGCTTCGTCAGTCTCACCTGGCCCGGCATGCTCGCGCTGCAAACACTCGCGGGGCTGGCGCTGGCGTGGCAGCTGTACCGCCGCGTCGTCGCGCTTGCATCGACGGAGAGCGCGCCTCCGACACGCTTCAGGGATTTTTACATGGGCGACGGGTGGGTGTGGGGTATCGTCGCGTGGCTGGGTGTCTTGATTCTGCCGGTGTCGAGCTTCGTACAGGTGGCGGGTACGAACCTGGGACTCGTGGCGAGTACGCTGTACGTGCTGCGCGGCGCCGCGATCGTCGTGACGTTTGCCGAGGCGTTCGGCATCTCGGCGCTGACGCTGGTGATCGTCGCCGCCGTGGCGGCGGCGCTCGCCGTGCCGTTGGTGTTCGTGCTCCCCGGCCTGTGTACGCTCGGCATCACCGATACGTGGTACCAATACCGGCGCCGCCTGGCGGAAGCGCGCGAGCGGCAGCGGTCCAATACAACTTGAGGGCTCAAGTGATGGAAATCATTCTCCGGGCGGACGTGCAGCATCTGGGCAAGATCGGCGAGGTCGTGAAGGTGAAGGACGGCTACGCCCGCAACTACCTCCTGCCCCAAGGGCTCGCCTATCCGGCGACCGAGGCGAACAAGAAGAAGATCACCTACGAAGGCGAACGCCTGGTGAAGCAACAGGCCGCCGAGAAATCGGCCGCGGAGACGGAAGCCACGCGGCTCGCCGAGGTCCACCTCACCTTTGAGGTGAAGGTCGGTGAAGAGGAGAAGCTGTACGGCTCCGTCACCTCGAGCGACATCCAGCGCAAGCTCGGGGAGCTGGGCATCCAAGTCGACAAACGGAAGATCGATCTCGCGGAGCCGATCCGCGAGCTGGGAGAATACAACGTCGGGATCAAGATCCATCCCGAAGTGCGGCCCGAAGTGCGCGTCACCGTGGTGAAGGAGTGATCGCCGTCTATCAGAATGAAGACTGAGATCTCACAAGTTGTGGACGCCTTGGTGGACCGCAAGGCGGTAGATCCGGTAGTTTTGGACCTGCGCGGGTTGTGCACAGCCACGGACTACTTCGTGATCGTTTCTGGAACGTCGAACGCTCATGTACGGGGAATGGCGGAGCATCTCGTTACGGCACTCGCGCCGGCGGGGCTCGAGCCCCATCATGTGGAAGGACTGGCACAGGGGCGCTGGGTATTGCTCGACTATGTGGACTTCGTGGTGCATGTATTTCATCCCGAGCTGCGTGACTTTTACCAGCTCGAACGGCTGTGGGGAGATGCTCCCGTTGTGGCTGCAGGCGATTCATCGGGGAGCGCGAAAGGCTAGGCAGGCATGCGACGTACCGTGACTCGTCTGATTGTCGTGCTGGGACTCAGCATCCTCGCAACGCCCGCGGCCGCCCAGTACTTCGGTCAGAACAAAGTGCAGTACCGCAGCTTCAACTTTCAGTCGATCCGGACCGAACACTTCGACATCTACTACTATCCCGATGAGCGCGGCGGTGCGCTGGATGCCGCGCGCATGGCCGAGCGCGCGTACGCCCGCCTGTCGCGCATCCTCCATCATCAGTTCCAGAGCCGCAAGCCGATCATCCTGTACGCCTCGCAATCCGATTTCCAGCAGACGAACGTCGTCGATGCCACGGGCGAAGGACTCGGCGGCGTCACGGAGTTCTTCAAGCATCGCGCCGTGCTGCCCTTCACCGGCTCGTACGCGGAGTTCGAGCACGTGCTGCAGCACGAGATGGTGCACCAGTTCCAGTACGACGTGTACAGCCGCGGCCGTCCCGGCGCCGGCGTGCAGACGCTGGTGGCAGTCAATCCACCGCTCTGGTTCATGGAAGGAATGGCCGAGTACCTGTCACGCGGACCGATCGACCCGGAAACGGCGATGTGGGTGCGCGACGCGGCGCTCGAGGGCCATCTCCCCTCGATCGAGGAGATGACGAACGATCCGTACATCTTTCCCTACCGGTACGGACACGCGCTGTGGGCGTATATCGGCGAGAAGTGGGGCGATGAGGTGATCGGGGAGATCCTCCAGAGCTCGGCGACGTCCGGACTCGAGGCCGCTTTCAAGCGGGCGCTGGGGCGCTCGCTCGAGGATCTCTCGAACGACTGGCGCGACGCGATCCAGACGACGTTCCTGCCGCAGCTGGGCGATCACTATCGCGCGCGCCGCATCGCGCAGCCGACGTTGACGCGGCGGCACTCGCGCGGGCGCATCTTCCTCGCCCCGGCCCTGACGCCGGACGGCAAGGACATCGCGTTCTTCGGAGACCAGGGCGGTTTCTTCGTCGATCTCTGGCTGGCGGATGGCGAGACGGGGCGCGTGAAACGCCGCCTCGTGAAATCGACGCAAAACAACAACTACGAGAGCCTGCGCTTCATCAATTCGGCGGGCGCGTTTTCTCCAGACGGGCGCTACTTCGCGATCGCCGCCAAGCGCAAGGACCGCGACGACCTGGTGATTCTCGACGTGAAGCGCGGCCGGGAAGAGCGTCGCATCCACGTCGGCCTCAACGGGCTGCAGACGCCGCAGTGGTCGCCCGACGGGCAGCAGCTCGTCTTCACCGGATTCAGCAACGGGTTCACCGATCTCTACGCGATCAATCGCGATGGGACCGGACTGCGGCGGCTCACCAACGACAAGTTTGCCGATCTCCATCCGGCGTGGTCGCCCGACGGCAAGACCATCGCGTTCGTGACAGACCGGGGCGGTGAGACGGATTTCGATCTGCTGCGCTTCGGGAATCTCCGGATCGCGCTGCTCCACCTCGAGACCGGCGCCATCGACCTGCTCGGGAACATGGACATCGGGAAGAACATCAATCCCCAGTGGGCCCCCGACGGCCGTTCGCTGGCGTTCGTCTCCGACCGCACCGGAATCAACAACGTCTTCCTGTACGACATGATCGACGGTCAGATCTATCAGCTCACGAACATGTTCACGGGGGTCCAGGGCATCACGCCGCTGTCGCCCGTGCTGACGTGGGCGCCGCAGGCCGACCGCATGGCATTCGTCTACTACGAGGACGGCCAGTACAGCGTGTACTCGCTGGAGAATCCGCGGTCGCTGCGCCGCTCGCCCTATCGCGGCCCCAGCGCGCAGCCGGTCGTGACGTTGTTGCAGGCGGAAGCTCCGCGGCTGGTAAACACGGCCGCCACGACCACCGCGCTGGGCGGCACGGGGGCAGCATCGACGCTGCCCACGACGCCCGCGGCGGCTTCGATTTATCGGTCGACGGCCGGATTCCGCCCATCGGCCCTGCCCCAGCCCGCGGAATCGGCGGCGGCGCGTCCGCCCGTGACCGTTCGCGCGTTGCTCGACTCCGTGACGCTCGCGCTGCCCGATACGAACGAATTCACGTTCCGGCCCTACAAAGTGCGGTTTACTGCCGACTACATCGCGCGTCCGACCGTGGGCTACCAGCGAGACAACTTCGGCCGCGGTGTGTTCGGCGGTACGGCAGTCGCGCTCTCGGACATCCTGGGAAATCACACGGTGGTGCTCGCCGGGTCGATCAACGGTCGCATCGCCGAAGCGCAGTTCCTCGGTCTCTACGTCAACCAGTCGCATCGTCTGAATTGGGCGAGCGGGTTCTCACAGGATCCGCTGTACTTCTACGGCGGCAGCGACTGGACGCGCACTGAAGATCCGCGCCGCCCCGGCGACAGCGTCGACGTGTTCTCGAGCAGAATTCGACGCTTCGTCGTGCGCGATCTGTTTGCCGAATCGTCGTACCCGTTCAGCCGCTTCAACCGCATCGAACTGGGCGTACACGCGGTCAACATCGCGGAGGCCAGTCTGGATCTGCAGACGTTCTACGACGCGAACGGCCCGTTCGATCAGCGGCTCGTGCAGGGTGGCGGTCCGTCCGCGACGTTCGTACAACCATCGATGGCGCACGTACACGACAACACGCTGTTCGGCTACGTCGGGCCGTTCGCGGGGTCTCGCTCGCGATTCTCCATCTCTCCGGCATTCGGTAGCTGGCAGTTCACAGCCGGGCAGGTCGATTACCGGCGGTACATCTTCTTTCGGCCGTTTACGATCGCCGTTCGCGGCTTGATGTTCGGACGCTTCGGGCGTGATGCCGACCGCTTCCCGGTATTCCTCGGCAGCACCGAGTTGATCCGGGGGTATACATCCGGTTCGTTCCGCAATCACGAGTGCGTCGCCAACCAGCAGTCGAACTCCCAAACCGGATGCGCCCAGCTCGACCAGTTAATCGGATCGAAGATCGCGGTCGGCAACGTGGAGTTGCGCTTCCCGCTGACGCGCAGTCTGGTGCTCGGCTTCCTGCCGGTAGGCTTTCCACCAATTGAAGGCGCGCTGTTCTACGACATCGGGATCGCGTGGGATGACTCGAGCACGGTGAAGTGGAACCGCAAATCGACTGAGGACCCGGTGCTGGTTCGGACGCCGTTGCGAAGCTGGGGCGCCTCGATCCGCGCCAACGTTTTCGGGTTGCTGATCATGCGTTTCGACTACACCAAGCCGATGAACCGGCAGCTCAAGCGCTCGTATTGGACCATCAGTTTAGGTCCGACGTTCTAACTCCGCTTCAATAAAACAGTTGCAATGGCCTCGCCGGTTGTCTATTTTGTCCGGCGAGGCCATTTGCCTATCTCACGCTTCCTTCTATTCGCATCGCTCACGCTCTGGGGCTGTGGACCACGAGCGCCGGCAGCTGGATCGTCTCAACAGCAATCGCCGCAGCGAGTTAGCCAGCTCCAGATCCTGGCGCGCTCGCCCGGCGTCGCCATTCGCCTGCCCGCCAAGGGCGGCACCCCGCAGCTCTATCGGTTGCCCCGGCTCACCGCGGTCGACGGAGTGCTGAAAGGCAAACTGCCGCCGATCGAGCGGGTCATCGGCCTCGATCCCGAGTCCGAGTTCCTGTTTGTAACGACCGCCAAACGCGAGCTGCTCGCCCTGGATCTTGGCAGCGGTCGCGTGGACACCGTGGGGACAAACATCCGGCAGGCCGCGCTCGGTCCGGACGGGACGCTCTACGCCGTCGATACGACGCGGCGTGTGATCTCGCTTTCGCGCCGAACGCGATTTACCTGGCCGCAGGTGCTCACGGCGCTGCCGCAGGATCTGTTCGGCGCGGCCGATCAGCATTTGGTCGGCGTGATTCCGCAAGATCGATTGCTGGTCGCCGCGGCCGACCAACCGGCCACTGTGCGGCCCATCGCCGCCGGTGGGGACGTCACCGCGACCCGCTGGGGCGACCTCGTCGCCGTCGCGAGCGAGTCGGGCGTGACGTTCTATGATCCGCTCGGCCGGCGCGATCCGGCGTTCGTGCGGCTCAGCGACGTGCCGCGCGCGCTCGCGTTCTCACCATCCGGCCACCGGATCTATGTCGCCCGGCGCAACGTGCCCGGACTCGCCGTCGTCGATCGCTACGAGAAAAAAGAGCTCGACGGCGTGGCACTGCCCGGTCCCGTCGCCGCGCTCCGTCTTGATCCGCTCGGCCGCTGGCTGCTGGCTCGCCCTGCCGTCGGTGATTCGGCGTGGATCGTCGATCTGCCGATCAAACGGCATACCGGCATCGTGCCCACCGAATGGAAGTCCGACCTGCCGGCGATCTCCCCGGACGGGATGCTGATCTACCGGCGCGGCCAGGATGTGGTGTCCGCAGGACCCGATTCCCTGACCGGGATCGGCAAAGTGACGGGCGGCGCATCCGATACCTGGGTGCTCACCACATGGCTGCCTCGCGGCGTGCCGTCGAGTACCGTGAGCTCCACGACATCCGACAGCGCGGGCGTGGGCGCGGAAGGCCCGCTGTACGTGCAAGTGTCGACGTCGCAGAACCCGGAGTGGTCGGGGCATCTCGCCGACGATCTCACGCGCGCCGGATTAGCCGCGCGCGTCCTGCCGCCGCAGCACCCCGACGACGGGTATCGCGTAGTGCTCGGCCCCTACGCCACGCGGGCGCAGGCAGAAGCCACGGGACGACGTCTGGGCCGACCCTTCTGGATCTATCAGCCCGGACAGTGACGAGCGCCCGGCAGTTGCCGCTCTCGCGGCTCGGTCATCTGGTTCCGCCGCTCGTCGACAACGCGGCATTGGTCGCGCTCGTAGCCGTTACGAACGATCCTCCCTGGGCGGCGAAGGCCGCGTGGGACATCGCGCGCATCGCCGCGCGCGACGGCCGGCGCGTCGCGCTCGTGGATCTATGCCTCGAGCATCCCGCGCTGCACGAGACGGTCGGGCTGCACGCGACGGAAGGAATTGTCGACGCGTTCGAATACGGTGTCTCGCTCAACAAGGCGGCCCATGAAGTGACGGGCGTATTCATTATCCCCGCCGGGTCCGAGACCGCACATCCGGCAGAGGTCTATGCGCACCCCCGGTGGCCCAAGTTGCAGGCGGGGTTCCGTTCCGAGGGGGCGTTGCTCCTCGCGCTGTTGCCGCTCACCGGACTCGCGCAGTTCTCGGCCGTGCCTGACGGCGCGCTCGTGCTCGCGCCCGAGGGGGTAGGTCCCGAGTTTGGGTTGCCGCAGGACGTGCCGTTGCTGGGGGTGGTCCGCGATCGGTGGCTGCCCTCGGGTCCGCGGGTGTCAGCGCCGGCGACGACGGTGCCGGTTGCGGACGAACCGCGCCCCGGTGTGCGACTGGCGCTTACCGCGCTGGTGGTGGCGGCTCTGGCGGTCGGAGGATGGGCGCTGCTCGCGCGAGCGCGCGAGTCGCTCGTCGCGCCGCCCGCCCAGCCTGTCGCCCCGCCGACTTCCTCCACAACCTCCACAACCTCGACAACCTCCGGCGCCTCCACCATCGCTCCACCGAAGCCGGTCGCCGTCCCACGCGATACCCTCGGCTGGACCATCCAGCTCGCGGCGTACGCCTCACTCGACAAGGCGCTGGCGCATGCCGATCGGCTCGCGGCGGATGCAGGTGTACCGGCGCTCGTGACGCCGGTCCCGCAGAGCGGCAGCGGACCCGTCTGGTATCGGGTACTCGCGGGCTCGTACGCAACACGCAGCGCGGCCGGCAGCGCACGGGCGGATCTGTGGCATCGCGGGATCGCATCCGAAGGCGTCGGTGATTTGCTGCTCGCGCCGTATTCGTATCACGCCCCGGCGGGCGCGTCGCTCGATACGTTGCGGCGCCGGGGCCTTCCCGCCGTACGCTGGTCCAACGGCGTGATCCTGCTTGGCGCGTTCGTAGCACCGGAACAGGCCGCGTATACGCAAACCGCCCTCAAGCGCGCCGGCGTGCGCGCGAACCTACTCCCTCGCATGGGGAAACCATGAGACTGAGCAGGCTCGAGCTCTCCGGATTCAAGTCTTTCGCCGGCTCGGTGGAGCTGCCCTTCGATCAAGGCGTGACCGCGATCGTCGGACCGAACGGCTGCGGCAAGTCCAACATCTCCGACGCGGTGCGCTGGGTGCTCGGCGAGCAGTCGCCCCGCCTGCTGCGCGGCGGAAAAATGGAGGACGTGATCTTCCAGGGCTCGACCGGCCGCCGGCCCGTGAACGTGGCGGAAGTCTCGCTGGTCTTCGACAACTCCGACGGCAGCCTCCCGCTCGCGTATCAGGAAGTCGTCGTCACGCGTCGCCTGTCGCGTTCCGGACAGAGCGATTACCTGTTGAATCGCTCGCCGGTACGGCTGCGCGACATCCAGGACATGCTCCGCGGCACCGGCCTCGGCGCGGACGCCGCGGTCGTCATGGAAGCGAAGATGATCGAGGCGCTGTTGTCCGAAAAAGCCGAGGAGCGGCGGGCGCTGTTTGAGGAAGCGGCGGGAATCGGGCTGTATCGCGACCGCAAGAAGAGCACGGAGCGGCGACTCGAGGAGACGGCGGTCGATCTCGCCCGGCTGGAGGACCTGATCGCCGAGGTGCAGACCCAGGTCCGCAGCCTCGCCCGCCAGCGCGGCCGCGCCGAGCGCTACGGCAAGATGATTGAAGAGCGTTTTGGGATCGCCATGACGCTGGTGCGCCGGGAGATCGAGGACTTCGATCTGTCACTCGGCGCGCTCGGAGTCCGTGCGCGCGAGCTGGCCGAGCAGCTTCCCGCGGCCCGCACGCGACTCGAGGATGCCGAGCATCAGCGCGAAGCGCGGGTCCAGGCCCGGCACACGACCGAAGCGCGGCGCACCGAAGTCGAGCGCCGGTTTGGTGACGTCAAGCTCGAAGTGGGACGGCTCGAGAGCGACATCGCTCTCGCGGCCGAACGGCTGAGCAACGCGAGCCAGCGGCGCCAGACCGCCGCCGAGGAGCGCATCCAGGCCGAGCGCCGGGCGGCACAGACCGAGCGGGAGCACCAGGCCGCGGCCGCGGAGCGCGCTGCCGCCGAGCGTGATCTCACCGCTGTGCATTTGTCGCTGGGCGCGCGGACTGGCGAAGAGGACAACGTCCGCGGCCGGCTCACGGCGGAGCGGCTCGCGGTGCGCGAGCTCGAGGAGGCGCTGCAGCGCCGTGCCGAGTCCGCGCGGGCGCTGGAAATCGAGGGCGGCGCGTTGGACCGCGAGCGGAGCGAGCTGCGCGAGCAGCTCGCGCTCGTGGCCGAAGAACGCCGGGCGCGCGACGCCGCCGCCGAGGCCGCCGCCGGCGACGCGGCGGCGGCCGTGCAGCGCGTCAATCGCGATGCGCAAGCCGCAGTTCGGGCGGTGGAAGCACTGCAACATGCACGTCGGCACATCGGCACCCTGCATGAACAGGAGATGGGCGCCCGGTCTGCCCGGCGCCAGGCGGAAGCCGCGTTGGCGCAGCTCGAGGCACGGCGGGATGCGCTCACCGAGCTCGACCGCGAGCACGTCGGTCTGGCGCCCGCCGCACAGACACTGCTGAAAGCCCGGCTTCCGGGTGTCCTGGGACCGCTCGCTGATTTCGTCCGCACGAGCCGGCGCGACGCCGAGCTGGCCGAGCGTCTGCTGGGCGAATGGCTGCATGCGGTCCTCGTCAAAGATGCGACGGTCATCGAGGCGATCAGCGCCTGGCACGCAGAGACGCAACCGGGCCCGCTGGTGCTCCTGCCCTGCGTCCCGGGGCCTCGGCTCGGGGCCGACGGCCACCCGCTCAAGGACGACCTCCGCGTGGACGGTCCCGCGGCGGCCTGGGTTCGCGCGTTGCTCGCCGGCCACGAGGTAATCGGCGCCGGCGCGCTGCGCCGCGCGAATGGTGCGGTGTTCCTCGACAGCGGTTCGCCGGCCGCCGGACCGCTGCAGCGGCGCGCCGAGCTCGAGGCGCTGGAGAAGGACGTGCGAGAGGCGACGACGAATCTCAATCGCGCGCGCGCGACTGAAGAGTCCACGGTCAAGGAGCTCGCGGCCGCTGAAGCCGCGCTGACTGTAGCCGGTCAGGGCGCCGAGCAGGCACGTCGCGTCGAGCTCGAGGCCGGCGCGGAAAAGGGCGAAGCGGATCGCGGTCTGATTCACGCCCGCCGCGAGGCGGAGGAAGCCGCCACGCAGGTCGAGCGGTTGACCAAGCGGCTGGTGGAAGTCGAAGCGCGCCTCGGCGCGCTGCACGTCGAGCTGCAGGAGCAGGACGTCGAGCGCTTGCGCTCCACCGAAGAGCTCAGTGCCGAGCGCGCCGTGCTGACCGACCTCGAGGCGCAGCAGGAAGCCGCGCGCGAGCAGCGGGTGCGCTGGCAGGTGGAAGCCGCTCAGGTGGAGGCGCGGCTCGCCGCGGCGTCAGAGCGCGCCGGCCGCGCCTCGGACGACACGAAAGCGTCGAAAGACCAGGCCGGGGCGCGCGCCGAGGAAATCGCGCGCATCGAGCACGAGACGGCGTCACTCACGACCCAGCGCGCGCAGTGGGAGGATACGTTGCAGGAGCGCCGTCTGGCAGTGACGGAGCTCGACACCGCCGCGAAGGACGCCGAAGCGCAGGTGGGTATGGTCGACGCCGACGTCGGCCAGGCGGAAGGCGCGCTCGATCAGGCGCGCAAGGCGCTGGCCGCCCTGGGCGAAGAAGAGCACCGGTTGCAGCTCGAGCGCACGGAGATCGAAGGCCGCAAACGCGGGCTCGTCGAGCGCGTCGAGACCGAGTGGCGCAAGCCGCTCGACAACTTGCTGGCCGATTCACCGGAGGTGGAAGGCGACCTCGAGTGGCTGCGAGAGGAAAACGACCGGCTGCGTGGCGCCATCGACGCCGTTGGACCGGTGAACGCACTCGCCGTCGAAGAGCACGCCGAAGAAACAAAGCGTCTCGATTTTCTGCAGACACAGCGCGACGATCTCGTCACCGCCCGCAACTCGCTGCAACAGGCGGCGCGGGAGATCGATCAGACCGCCAAGACCTTGTTCCTCGAGTCCTTCTCGAAAGTGCGGGAGCACTTCCGGTCGGTGTTCCAGACACTGTTCGGCGGCGGTGAATGCGACGTGCGCCTGGCGAGCGAGGACGAGCCGCTGGAGAGTGAGATCGAGATCCACGCCGCGCCGCGGGGCAAACGCACCCAGCGGATCCACCTGCTCTCCTCGGGCGAACGCACGCTGGTCGCCGTGTCGCTGTTGTTCGCGATTTTCCTGGCTAAGCCGAGCCCGTTCTGCCTGCTCGATGAGGTGGACGCGCCGCTCGACGACGCGAACGTGGGCCGCTACGTCCGCCTCCTGGCGGAATTCAAGGATCAGACACAGTTCATCGTGATCACGCACAACCCACGGACGATGCAGGCCGCCGACGCAGTCTATGGCGTCACCATGCAGGAGCCGGGGGTCTCCACTATCGTTGGAGTCCGTCTCGGCCAAATGGAACCCGCCTAGGTTCCCCTAGGCCCCAATCCCTAACCCCTAGCCCCCTAATGATGCGGCGGTTCATCTGGCTCGTCTTCCTGCCTGCTGGGTTGGCAGCGCAGCGGCCCGCCGCTTCCCCGGTCTTGCCGCGTCTCCTCGCTCGCGTGCAAGACACCACTGTTTCGGTCTGGTTGTTCGCGCGGCCGACCGCTTCCCTCGAAGCGATTAGCGAGCGAGCGACCGCCGTTGGGGCGCGGGTGCGGGCCCGCACCCGCTGGCTGCACGCCGTCAGCGCCGATGTGCCCACGGCTGCGCTGCGGCAGCTGCTGCAGGACCGCGACCTGCGACGGATCCAGCCGTTGGGCCGCTTCAAGCTCCGACACCCGAACCCCGTCTCCCGCAGTATCACCGCACCCGCGCTAGTACCGGGCGACACCTGCGGCTTTACCTCCGGCGACAATCCGGTTCTGGGTCCATCGGAAATGCCGTACCGCCAGCTCCATCTCCGGCCGCTCACCGATCAGGGGATCATTGGGACGGGGGTCCGGATCGGGATCTTCGATACCGGCTTCGATACGGCCAACCCGGCGTTCAGCGGCATCACGATCACCGCGCAGCACGACTTCGTGTTCAATGACGATGTCGTGCGGAACGAGCCCGCGGATGTCGCCGGGGCCCAGTCCCACGGCACCTCTACCTGGTCTCTGTTCGCGGGCGAAGTCGCAGGACGGCTGCATGGCATCGCGCGCGGCGCGAGCTTCCTGCTCGCCAAAACCGAGGACGTCCGCAGCGAGACACGGGTCGAGGAGGACAACTACGTTGCCGCGTTCGAGTGGGCCGACTCGATCGGGGTCGACATCGTCTCCTCGAGCCTCGGGTACCTGAGCTTCGACAACGGCTTCAGCTACACACCGTCACAGTTGAATGGTGATGTCGCGGTCACGACCGTCGCCGCCGACATGGCCGTGCAGCGTGGCATTTTGGTTGTCACCGCCGCCGGCAACGACGGACCGTTCTCGCGAACGCTCTCGACTCCGGCCGATGCCGATTCCGTCCTCACGATCGGCGCGGAAGATTCGCTGGGAACGATCGCGATCTTTTCTTCCCGCGGTCCGACGGCCGATGGACGCATCAAGCCGGACTTCACCGCGCCGGGCGTCGCCGTCTGTGTGCTCACGGGAATCGATCATGTCGGGCGCGAGGACGGCACGTCGTTCGCCACACCCCTGCTCGCCGCGAGCGCGGCGCTCGTGAAACAGATGCATCCCTCGCTGCTCCCCATGGAGCTGCGCGCCGCGTTCCGGAGCACGGCCACGAAGCGCGCCGCGCCCGACACGATCTATGGCTGGGGCCGCCCTGACGTCGCGGCGGCGGCAGTTTTCCCGAGCGGCGTCACACCACTCGGCCCGCTGCCCGCCACCGGTCCGTTGACGACGATCACGCCGACGTTCTTGTGGACGGTGGGAACGGTGCCGTCGTTCGCCACCCCGGTGACGTACCGGCTGCGGATCGGTCGCGACGCATCGCTGGCGGCCCCCGTCATCGACAGGCTCACCACAGCACAGACATTCGTGAATCTCCAGGCGCTCAAGGCGGGGAATCTGTTCTGGCAGGTGGATGCGACGGCGGCGAGCGGTGAGACCGGGACGAGCGGCGTGATTGGCCCGGTCGCCGTCCCTGCCTGGGCGACGCTCACGTCGCTCAGCAATCCCGCGGGGATGGTCATCGATACGGCCCAGCCGACGTTCACCTGGAAGCGGGTTGGCGTGTCGTCGCCTCCAGGACCGCTGACGTACGACTTGCAGGTCCAGCGTG
>Ga0137368_10005307_pt1 | contig 13612 bp, 8 predicted proteins | sample SagtaG_13_FD_104917 | JGI IMG/M metagenome (GOLD analysis project Ga0137368, IMG submission 104917) | Vadose zone soil microbial communities from Sagehorn Ranch, Mendocino, California, USA - Sage1_L_100_16 metaG | ecosystem: Environmental > Terrestrial > Soil > Vadose zone | place: USA...
TCGAGAACGCCCGCCTGGGCGCTCCACGCAGCGCGCTTTCGTTGTCCCTCGTCCTGCTGCGCCGCCAGGCTCTCGATTTCGTACACGACGGTGTCAATCTTCTGGTGGAGCAGCCGCTGCGAGTTCTGCAGCGCCTTGAACTCGCCTTCGCGCGTGGCGATGGCGACTTCCTGCGCGCGCAGCTCGGATTGCGCCTGCTGGAGGCCGGCCTGCAAGGCCGTCTGCTCGCTCAGGAGCGTGCCTTTGCGGCGGCCCAACGCAGCGCCTTGCTCCTGCAATTGCCCCATTTGGGCTTGCAGTTCGGCGATCTGGTTCTTGCGTCCGAGAATCGACGAGGGCGCCTTGGCGGAGCCATTGCCATTGGCCGAACCGCCGGTGTAGATCCCCTGGCGGCTCAGCAACTCGCCCTGCAGCGTCGCGAAATCGAACCGGCCGTTGGTCTCCCGCCACGCCGCCGTTGCGGCCGGCAAATCCGGAACCACGAGCGTCCAGCCGAGCAACGCCCGCATCAACGGCTGGACCGAGGGATCGGCCACGACGATTTGCACGGCCGGTTCTCCCCGTCCCTCCGGCCAGTCCGGGTTCGCGCCCGATTCGCCGGTTCGTTGAAACACCAGAGGCGCGATGCTTGCCCGGCCCTTCTTGTTCGCGATCAGGTCGCCCAGAATGTGTTCCGCCGTCTCGGGCTGCTCGGTGATGACCAACTGCAGGTGATGGCCAAGAGCGCCCTCGATGGCGGCAAGATACCGGTCCGGTACCCAGATCTTGTCGGCCAACGACCCGAGAATCTGTTCTGACTGCTTGAGCGCGGCGAGCGCACCGGCGCTGAACCCCTCGTGCTCGGCTTCGAGTTGTTCGAGCACGTCCAGACGGGAGCGTTTCTCGGCCTGGTGCTGGACCAAGGCGTCCAATTCGCGCGCGGTCTGTTCGACGTCGCCTTGAATCTGACTGAGACGCCGGTGCCGCTCCGCGACGGAGCCGTGTTGGTTTTGGACGTTGAGCTTTTCTGCTTCGACGTTAGCGGCGAATTCGACCAGCCGTTGTTCCAGCCCGGCACGCTCTTCTTCGAGCTGAATCTTCTCCACCGACAGCTTTTCGAGACGCACGACGTGGCCCTGCTTTTGCAGATCGAGTGCGTTGATTTCGTTGCGCACGCGCGTGACTTCCTGCGCCGCGGCGAAGGCGGCCGATTGCGCGTGGCGCGAGGCTTCCTGTTGTTGAGCCAGGTTATCTTCGACGGTACGGAGGGCCTCCTGCTTGGCGAGCAACGACTGCCGGTGCCGTTCGAGGGCGCGCGCGGAGGCAGCGAGCTTTTCGACCACCAGGGCGAGCTCCTGTTCGGCGGCGAGCCTTCGTTCTTCGGATTGGGAGATGTCGCCGAGCGCGCTGCCGTGTTGTTTCTGCACCTCCAGCAGGCGTTCCTCGTTGAAGTGAATTCTGCTTTCATGGCGGTCGATCTGGCCTTTAAGTTCGAGCCCCTGCTGTTGGGTCTGGCTGATTTGATGCTCGAGTTCGGTGAGACGCTCGCGAAGCTGCGCGATTTCATTTTCGCCGCGCAAAACCCTCTCGGAACAGGTTTCGATCTCGATTCGCAGCTTTTCAACGCGCTGCTGGCGTTCGGCGATCTCGGACCCCAGCAGGTCAAATTGATGCCGGGCAAGCTGGGTGTCCAGATGTTGCAGTTCGAGCATCAGTTGTTTGTAGCGGCGCGCTTTGCCGGCCTGGCGTTGGAGCGAACCGATCTGCCGCTTCACTTCGCGAATCAGATCGCCGACGCGCAGCAGGTTCTGCTCGGTGTACTCCAGCTTGCGCAGGGCCTCGCGCTTCTGGGATTTGAACTTGGTGATGCCCGCGGCCTCCTCGAACACCATGCGCCGATCCTCCGGCTTGCTGGAGAGGATCTGGGTGATGTTTCCCTGCGCCATGATGCTGTAGCTGGTGCGCCCGACGCCGGTGCCCATGAACAGTTGTTGGACGTCCTTCAGTCGGCACGGCGTCCGATTGATAAAATACTCGCTCCCTCCATCGCGGAAGACGCGGCGCGTCAGGGTCACCTCGTTGTAGGCCAACTCGACACCCGCGGCTTTGAGGTGTTCGGTATCGACGTCCCCGATCGCCAGCGACACCTCAGCCATACCAAGCGGTTTGCGGTTGTCCGTGCCGCTAAAAATCACATCGGCCATCTCTCCGCCCCGCAGCGCCTTGGCCGACTGCTCGCCTAGAACCCAACGGATGGCATCGGCCACATTCGACTTACCACAACCATTCGGTCCGACGATGGCCGAGATACCGGGTTGGAAATTCAGTGAGGTCTTGTCGGCGAAGGACTTAAAACCGAGAACCGTTAAGTTTTTAAGATACATGCTAGGAAATGAGTAATCGGCAAATCACTGGCAAAGTAAAGCCCAAAAACCACTATATAGTGGGGTGGGACGGGCGAAATGACCCAACTAATGGAGGTCGCCGAAGCGCCGGATCAGTTGGTCGAGAGTATCTTCATAGGCACGGTCGAAACTTTGACAGTCTGACGCACAAGTAGTTAGAAGAAAGTCGGAGGCTCCTTTTGAAGACCGATTGGATCACTGGAAAGGCGAATCAGATCGCTGGAATCGCCGTGTTGGTTGGCCGATGTGATCGGTTACATCGAAGTTGGCCCGTGGGGATCAAGATTCGACCGAAAAACCAACTGAAAAGCCCGATTTCCACCTTCTTGCTGAGCTTCTTATGCCGTGCGCCGAGGGGACAACGCTGACTGGAATCCAGCAAAACCACCGGCTTACGACGGCTGCCAGGGATTCTCTCCGTCCTTGGCCTGTGCTCCGCCACGCTTCGACCCTGAAATGGACACCTCATCGACGTCCGTCTTCTGCATGGCATTCCAATCGTAAACCAGGCGAAACGCCGCCTCAAACTCCTCTCGAGGGACCTCGATTCGGGCCCCTGCGCTGGCTCGGAAGAAGCTGAGCATCTTCTCTACCTTCGATTCGGCACGAACTTCGGCGTGGATTCCAGCGGCGATCAGTCGCTTCTGCAACGACTCGGCCTCAACTGGAGAGGTGAACTCTGCCAAGGTGACCGTTTTCATAGCCGCAGTTTACCCCCGACGGCGGCAAATGCAAATCTTGTCGATAAACACTTTCGGTTCGTGTACTCCTTCGGCTTGAGAAACCGATCGGCGCGGATGCGAATCCGGGCGAAGCAGCTTCCGGCACGCTCCCACGGCGTTGCGTCCAGCGAGGCAAAAGAAGCGAAAGAAGTACTGGCCATTCTGATTTGTTTTGGTAAATAGCGGTCATCCCGAGCGGAGCAACTTCTAGGAACAACGGACTCAGGTTATGCAAACTTATCAAGCGGGCGACATCCGAAACTTTGCCATCGTCGGTCACGCCTCCGCCGGCAAGACCATGCTCAGCGAGGCGATGCTGGTCTGCGGCGGTCTCGTGCACCGGCTCGGCAGCATCGCCAATGGAACGACCGTCTCGGATTATCATGTGAGCGAGCAGCAGCGCCAGATCTCGGTTCACGCCTCCTTGCTCCACACCGAGTGGCTGGGCAAAAAGTTCAATCTCATCGACACGCCCGGATATCTGGACTTTATCAGCGAAGGCCTCGGCGCCCTTCGAGTGGGAGACTTCGCCCTGGTGGTCGTTAATGCCAATCATGGTGTCGGCGTCGGAACGGACCAGGTCTGGAGTTATGCAACGCATCACGGCATCCCCAAGATGATCGTCATTAACGCCCTGGACAAAGAGCAGGCGAATTTCAACAAGGTCCTGGCGCAATGCCACGAACACTTCGGCGAGCGGGTTTTCCCCATGAACTGGCCGATCAATCCAGGTCCCGGCTTCAACACGATCCTGGATGTCATGCGCAGCGAGATCGTGACGTATCAGAAGGATTTGAGCGGCAAATTCCAGGAGGTGCCGGCGACCGGCGATTGGGCCGACAAGGTCAACCAATTGCACAAGCAGTTGATTGAATACATCGCCGAGTCCGACGACTCGCTGCTGGAGAAGTTTTTTGATCAAGGGAGTCTGACGGAAGACGAACTGCGCGCGGGCGTTCACGCGGCGGTCCAAAAGCAGGCGTTCATTCCACTGTTCTGCACTTCGGCAGAGACAAACGTTGGCGTCGCGCGCCTGATGGACTTTATTGCCAAATACGGTTCTTCGCCGGTTGACCGTGAGAAGGTCAAAGCTGTGGACGTGAACGGCAGCGAGACTCAAGTGGCCCTCTCCAGCTCCGAACCGGTCTTGTATGTGTTCAAGACGATGACCGAGGCGCAGTTTGGCGAGCTTTCTTTTTTCCGGCTCTATTCCGGCATCGTGAAGGTCGGGACGGAACTCTACAACAGCGATCGCCGAATCACGGAAAAAATCGGCCAGATTTACATTCTGAACGGCAAAAATCGGACACCGGTCAACAGCCTCAACGCCGGCGACATCGGCGCGGTCGTCAAACTGAAAGACACGCACACGGGCAACACCCTGTGCAGTCCGCGCCTGATCGTCAGCCTGCCCAAAGTCGCCTATCCCAAACCCAACGTCCACGCCGCACTCAAACTGAACTCCAAAGGCGACGAAGACAAAATCGCCACGGGCCTGGCCGCGCTGCACGAGGAAGATCCGACCTTCCTCTATCACGTGGACGGCGAGCTGCATCAAACGGTGATGTCTGCCCAGGGCGATCTTCATCTCGCCGTGCTCACCGACCGCCTCAAACGCCGTTACAAGGTGGAGATCGAACTTGTCCCGCCGAGGATACCGTTTCGCGAGACCATCAAGGGCCGGGCGGAATCAAAGTATCGCCACAAGAAACAGACCGGCGGCGCCGGGCAGTTTGCCGAGGTCTGGATGCGCATCGAACCCCAAAGCCGCAATACGGGTGTTGAGTTCACCCAATCGCTCTCCGGGCAGAACGTGGACCGCGTTTATGTGCCGTCGGTCGAAAAGGGCGTCCTCTCCGCCTGCAGCGAAGGCATCCTCGCCGGATACCGCGTGGTGGATCTGAAGATCGATTTCTACGACGGCAAGATGCACCCGGTGGATTCCAACGACATCTCGTTTCAGATCGCCGGAAAGGAGGCGTTCAAGGAAGCGTTCACGAATGCCAGACCTTGTCTGCTCGAACCGATCTACAACCTTGAAATCAAGATCCCCGAAGACGCGCTCGGCAAGGTAATCGGCGACCTCTCCAGCCGCCGCGGAAAGATTCTGGGCATGGACACCGACGGCTCCTTTCAAGTCGTCAAAGCGCAGGTCCCGGCGATGGAGCTTTATCACTACGCCACGACGGTTCGCTCCCTGACCGGCGGACGTGGTCTTCACACCGAGGAGTTCAGCCACTACGAGGAAATGCCGCGCGAACTGGAGCAGAAAGTGATTGCGGAGGCAAAGATTCGCAAAGCCGCCGAGCATTGAACCGGAGGCTCCCGCCGCCGCACCGGCAGGCGCCGGTGGAAGTTAGAGCGCCGGTACGGAGGCTGTTTCCACCGTGAACTTGACCCGCACCTGCCGATTGCGCCGGACCACCGGAACGATCTTCCGCAATTTCGGGTTGAAGTAGTCCTTGAGCATCGGCGGCCTGGGGCCCCGCAGATACAAAGAGGGCTTTACCGCGATGGCCGATGAAGCGACCTCGTCCGCCTCGTCCATCGAGTACGTGTACTGGATGATCGCCGGCGCATGGGTGACGCCCAAATCACGCAAGGCGTAGGCGCGATGGCTGCCGTTGTGAAGGATCAGCCGGTTTTCGGCGAAGATCAGGTTTAGAAAGTTAGAGCCAAAACCGACCTCCAGCCCGACGACACCGACCAGGCCCGGACGCGGATCGGCAAGGCAATCCGGTTCCAATGGCAGATCGCCCAGAAACCGCAGGTCGTTCGACGGTGATATGAAGACGTGCGTGCCCGAGTGGATCCGCGATGACCGGACCAGCGGCTTGGGTTGATCCGTTGGCAGGCAAGTCCGGAAAATCTGTTCGTCGGTCGGCGCCGGGCCCAATCGTTCCTTGAGCATCTGAACGTAATTGAGGTCGATGTGCCGCTGCGACACCACGATGCGGTCGAATTCGATCATGGCGATCTCCGTCGGCACCGTGTTAAAACTATTCTGAACGACGGGATGCTGAACAAATTCCGCCCGCAACGAATCGAGATGCTTGGGCAGCGGCGCGATCGGGGGGTGATCCGCACAGCCGGCTTCGCTCGTCTGCAGGGTGCGTGAGTACTGCTGCGCCTCGCGCCATTCGTCGGTCAACAGCCCGAAGTCGGCCTGGCGCCCCTTGTGCCCGCGGTTTTTGACAAAACTCAGGAGCTTGCTGAGCGGAGTGCCGTTGAGCAAATAAATGTAGTCGTCCACCGCCTCGTGACCGGTTTGCAGCGGAGATTCAACCAGACCTTCCATGGGAGTCTCACTTTCGGTGTCGCTGCATATAGGATTGTCGATCATACTCGGTTCTCATGCTGGCCTCCCCACGCGCGGGGGCACTGCGTGCCGCGCCTGATGACGAAGGGCGAGCTCATCGCCCTGGCTGGCGAAGCTAAAACGCAGGCACGTAGTCCTCGTCCACTTCAAATCGGACCGTGACCTGTTTTAAGCGGCGGTGCACCTGAAAGACGCGATGCAATTTCGGGTCGAAGTAGTCTTTAAGCATCGAGGGTCGCGGGTGTTTGAGGTAGTAATCGGGATTGCGGCGGATCGGGGAAGAGGCCACAACGTCCAACTCGTGGCGTGTCGAGATATGCTGAATGATGCACGGCGCATGGGTAAACCCCATCTCCCTCAGGGCATACGCCCGGTGGCTCCCATTGTTGAGGATGATTCGGTTCTCGGCACAAACGGCATTCAGGAAATTGGAGCCAAAACCGACGGCGATCCCAACCACCCCAACGAGGCTGCCGGGAGGCGGGTAGTTCTTCAGATGCTTGGGCTTCAATGGCATGGTCCCGAGGAACCGCAGATCGTTCGAAGGCGACATGAAGACAAAGGTGTCGCTGCCCATTTTGGACCATTTGACGGGCGGGTGCGCATGATTGTAGGGCAGGCAGGTGCGGAAGATGTCTTCGTCACTCGGAGTCGGGCCGAGCTTCTTCTTGAGTTGGCGTACGAACGTAACATCGATGTGCTTTTGATACACCACGAGCCGATCCAGTTCGACGAAGGCGATTTCACTCGGCACCGTGTTGAAGTTGTTCCGCACCAGGGGATCCTTGAGTAACTCGATGAGGAGCGGCTCGTACTTGGGGGTGATCTCCAGCTTGGTGATCGGAGGATTATCCGCGGCGCCGGCTTCTTCCTGCTCGAGCGTGCGGATGTACTCGTTGGCGGCATGCCAATCTTTGCTGATCTCCGACTTGGGTGGGGGATTTACCGAATGGCCTTTGACAAAATGTATATAGCCCTTCAGCGTGGGCCGCCCGATCAGGTACACGTTTTCGTCCGCGTCCGCATTCGCTGGCTCGGTTTGCTTCAGCTCGATTCGCGGCGACTCGCTTTGCCCCGGCGCCTCGGTTTGCAGCGGCTCAAGGGGCCCCGGTGCGGGGACAAGGGTTTCAGGTGAGGCGATCATTCTCCATCCTTTCTTTTCATTGCTGACTGAACATGTTAGTCGGTTTTGCTTCCTGTTGCTGGTTCACCACCACGACCAAAATTCGACCTTGACGGTGCGAGAGAGTCGCCGCATCACCAGATCGATGATGCGCCGCTGGCCGCAATAGATCTTGGCTTGCCCGGTCATTTGTGCCTTCAAGAGGAGCGACGAATTGTCGATCTCGGTCGTCACGAGAATTGTTTTGGTTGACGTGCTGATGGGGGTGGGAATGGTCGGGCCCGTCGTCTGACCGATTCCGCTGCTGGCGGCGCCCTGGGCGGCCGTGGCGATGGCAGTCACCCTTCCATGAAATGTCACGTCCGGATAGGAACGGGCCTTGAGCGCCACCTCCTGACCCACTTTAATATCGGCGATCTCCTTTTCCGGGATGATCATTTCCGCGATGACGGTCTTGACATCATAGACCTTGGCGATCAGATCTCCTTTGTTTACCAATTGACTTTTCATTTCCCTCAATTGCCTCGAAGGCGTGGCCACGATCCCCGCGGCGGGGCTGACGATCTTCAAAAGCTGCACTTGTTGCTCCAAGTACTTTCGTTGCGCCTCCAGGCCGTACAGCGTCGCCTTTTCGGCGTCGATCTCCTCCGGCCGGCTGCCGCCCAACAGGATCTTGAGTTTGCCGCGCGCCTCGCTCAAATCTTTTTCAGCCACGACAGCCATCTCCTCAGTGACTTCAAATGTGGCTTGGGCAAGAAGATTCTGCTCGAACAGGCCTTTGTCCCTGATCAACCGGGCCTGCGAATACTTGACTTTCTCTTCCGCTCTTGAAACGGCGTCCTTCGCGACTTCGATCTCGTCCTCCGTCGGACCCGTCTCGAGCATTTTCAGCTTGGCGCGGGCCTCATTGATTTGGGCTTCGGTCTGGCGCAACGCGGCGAGCAGGTCGAAGTCGGAAAGCCGTGCGATCAGATCGCCCGCTTTGACCTCGTCTCCCTCGTCGACGTAGATTCCCTCGATGATCCCTGCGATTGCGGACCGCACGTCCGCATTCTGCCTGGGGAGGACGCTAAACGCGCCCACAATCCGCAGTTCCAGTTCCACGAGGAATACAGCCGCCACGGTTACTCCCGCCAAGGCCGTGAGCAGGATGCACCGCATCCACGCCCGGCGCTTCTTCTTCCTGCGCTCGGCGCGCTCCTTCTTCCTGGACTCAGACTTTGCCTTCGAGGATTCGGCAGGCTCCGCCTTTCGGGACTCAGCAGGCGCTGCCTTCGGGGATTCGGCCCGCTCCGGCGTCGGGGACTCGACAGGCGCTGCCTCCGCGGATTCCGCAGGTTCCGTCTTTCTGAACTCGGCCGGCTTCATCTCTTCCGGCTTGACATGGTTTGTCTTGGCCGACTCGGCAGGTTCCGCCGCGAAAGTGGTATCGAAATCGTCGTCGTCGTCGTCGTTGGACAGATCGGTCGGTCTGGATGACCTGCCAAAAAACTTGCGGAAACGGCGGCGAAGCTTCGTGCCCAGAAGACCGGAGAAAAGCACGAACGCCAGGGGCTGGCCTTGTTCGATGAGAAAGCTGCCGATCTTTGCGAGGGCGAAAACCAGGACCGAAAACGTGCCGACCGTGGCCACAAGACCGTAAGTGAGAAAAGCCCTGCGTTCCCTGGCCGAGACTTCTCGTGCGACCGGGACGCCCCGACCCGTCAGTTTCTTGATCCCGTCGCCAATATATCGGTAGGATTTGTTCCGCAGGTTCGGGATGCCGAGGTAGTCGCTCAACAGATAGTAGCCGTCCAGCTTGATCAACGGATTGAAGTTGAAGAGCGTGTTGATCCCCGAACCGGCCATTACAATGAATGCGACGTAGTTGATCGCAGTATCCACGTCGGTCAGGCGCCAGGCCAAGGTAGCCAATGCCCACAGGAACAGTTCAAAAAAGGGCCCCGCGAAACCGACCCAGAGCCGCTTGGATTTTTCCGGAAATAGCCAAGCGTCACTCACATTGCAATAGAGGGCCGGCTGAAAGTAGATTAGTAGAAATCCCATCTCCCGGACCTCCCCGCCAAAATACTTGCAAGTCAGCCCGTGAGCGAACTCGTGGGCGGAGATGACGAGAAACATCACGACCAGAAACACCGGTATCGCCGAGAACAGAGTGAGCCCGCCGAAGCTCTGGCCGACTTCGTTCAGATTCGTGGCCACGATCCCGGCGGCCAGGAGGATTAGCGCCGCCGCAAAAACCACAAAATACGGCGTGAAAAAGAAACGGACTTTGCCGATCAGCCGGTCCAGAAGCCAGGCCGGATCGAGCAATTTGACGCGGAGATACAACAAGCTGCCGCGGATGCGCCCTTGTCTCTTGCGGTTCTTGCGCGCGGCCGGCTCTGTTTCCAGCACCCCAGCCTTCTCCAGGATTTTGACAAACGCAGACAGACTCTCCAGTGTCAAGGCGGCGCCGAATTTCTCCTCCGCCCGTTGGCGTATCATCTCCACCGGCGTTGTCCCGTCACATTGCCTGGCAATGAACCATTCGGCTTCGCGCAGGCGAAAGAACTGCCCCGTGACCGGGACCTTGACGACGAAAACCGTTTCCCCATCCGTCGGCTGTTCGCTGACCGTCAAATCATTCCGCAATTTGGGCGGAGAAGAACTCATGACATAATCTCTGTTACCCGTTATGATATTGGGGAAGGGGCCGGAATTTCCGGCCACCTTCCCTTCACCGCTACGTGAAGCACCAGGCGTTCAGTTAGCGACTGGCGCCTGGTGTCGGCGCGGTTACTTACCGCCGCTGCTACCGCTACCGCTGCTACCGCTGCTACCGCTGCTACCGCTGCTACCGGACGAACCGCTCTTGGAGCTCTTGCTGCTCTTGGAGCTATGGCTCTTGCTGCTCTTGGAGCTCTTGCTGCTCTTGGAGCTCTTGCTGCTCTTGGAGCTCTTGCTGCTGCCGCTGCTGCCGCTGCTGCCGCTGCTGCCGCTGCTGCCGCTGCCCGACGAGCCGCCTGAGCCGGTGTCTCCACCGGAGACTTTGCCACCCGGAGCGATGCGCTGTTCGAGTTTCTCTAGTTCGAGATTCAGGTGTTTCATCTTGATTTCACCTCCTTCCTGTTTTGGATCTTCTTAACCTCAGACAGACCTCCGAAAGGGATGCTTCCGTGTGGCCTGCCCGAATTGTGAAGCCGTATGGTATCCGCCACGGACACCAGGCTTTCAAATCTGTTTATGCTTCGTTTGGTTCTGGTATCGTCCGATCGAGGACGGTCAACCCAACTTGGCGATCTGGATTCGTAGCCGCCGCGCGGCCAAATCCGTCCTCCCAGCGCCTCTTGATATGGCTCGTGCGGTGTCACGTTTGCTGCTCAGACTCGTCAAAGACTTCAACGGATTACTACCGCATAGTCATCGGGTTCTCGGAATTGTTGCCCCAGCCCAACTCCACCAAGACCCCGTCCGGGTTGATGGTCAACCGGCCGATGTAAGTTCCGTGGACCCTCTTTGACCGCGCAACTGTGCGACCTGAATTTCGTGGTTTGGATGGAAGTGCTCGCAGCCAGGCGCGGGCGAACAATTATCAGATCGAGAAGCGCCTGTTGGGCGCGATCCATCCAAAAGGAAACCATCTTAATGCTCGCAACGCTGGCAGCTCTCAGTCTCATATCACCTTTGTGGTTTTCACTACCATCAATCAGTATTAGTACGTATCTAATTCGATCACGACGCAACATTCAGCAGTAACGCTGTTTGGAATCGAAAATCAATAGGCAGGACTCGTACCGTGCGACCCCTCTGTAGCTAACCGATTGAAACACAAGGTAAGGGGCAACGAATTGTTTTCAGAGATGCCACCGGATTGTAACCTTTTTGATGCATTTGTCGTGCCGATGCAATGCGGACTCGATCTCAAGTGTGAAGGGTTTTTAAAGCTCAAAGTTCCAAGGATCCAAAGTCAACTCACTGGAACGTCGAAGCCTCCTTATCGACTGCCCGCATCTCGAACCATGTGGGTTTGCCCGATCAAGCAGCTCTCGCAAAGTTACTCGAGGCACGCCTGATGACCAGCGACCTCAGTCACTCCAGCCACCAAGCTCGCCAGCCCGGCTTGGCGCTGAAACTTCTCAACGATAAACTCGCTCCCACTTGGTCAGCTTGCCGTCCGCGCCAAACGTCAAACGCAGGTACTGTCCCGACGGAGACGTGCCTACCGACTGGCCGACCGCCACGCCGCTGCCGCGCCCATAAAAACCGGTTCCCACGCCAAAAGAGACACTCGAACCGTGTTTGATGAACCATTCGGCCACCGTGGACCCGTCTTTCAGGCTGGCAGACTTGTCAGGCGGCCCCATCTCAGCCACTGCCTGGTCGTAAGTGTAATTGCCGATCCGACTGTTCCAGTCCGCTTTCGGCGTCGAGGAACAACTGACCGGGAGGTACGCGAGAACCAAAAGAGCCGACCAGAACACTGCGCAATGTCCAAGCTTTTTCATGAAAAATGCGAGCCGAACCGCAGAAGCAATCTTTCGAAAGACCCCGTCGGATAGCGGCGTCCACAAAGTTATTCGTTGATACCCCACCGCTGTGGAATTGTGGGGCGACGAATAATGTCATCCAGGACCGAAGTGAGTTTGTCAGCCCGCAGTGAGATTTCGTCGGCCGAAACGTCCTGCTTCGCGGCAAGGGTCTCGACCACCTGCGAAAAATAGTCCAGGCCGGCCCGTTGCGCCACTTCACGAAGGTAGATGTGGATGGGCGTCGTCCCCTTGAGAGAGTCGTCTTCCGTTCCGATCAGGGCCACCAATGCGCCGGCGGGGTTTACCCTTTTGTTCGACCAGGACTCGATCCAGTTTCTGACCGTCAGTGGCAACTCCCGGCCTCCGTGCGCCGAAAAAAGGATCCAGTCAGACCTGACAGCGGCTTCTCTGGCATCATTCGCCAGACCCGGATCACCCAGATAATCAAACCGCCACCACGAAAAGTTGAACTCGATATCGGACCAAAACCGCCGCAGCAAAGCATCACTGAGTCGAAGAGCGCGTTCGCGGGTCCGCTTATCTTCATACACCACCACACCCCGAAAGAATTGCTCTGCCGACGTGACTCTGGACTTTGCAAATGCGGCGTCCATAAGGAATAAACGAAACCGTCCCAGGTCTGCGGAAGGCTACCCGGAAACTTCGTTGCCTTTAGTCTCGACCCGATCCACTGCATTGCCAACGGGAACTTATTCACGTTTTATTCACTGTTCATTCACATTGCCGCTTTGGACCAGGCTCCGGCGAGAATTCGCCCCTCTTCGTTGACACGCTCGGTCATTCGTCACGGAGCGCCTCCAGTGGATCAACTCCGGCCGCGCGTCGCGCCGGCAGCCAACAGGCGAGCAAGGCAACGCCTGCAAGCAAAAGAACCACCGACAGGTACGTCGCCGGATCACTCGGGCTCACTCCGACCAGCAGACTCGACAAGACCCGCGCGGCCGCGAAGGCACCGATCACGCCGACGGCGAGGCCCAACCCGGCCAATCTCATCCCTCGCCCGACGAAAAGACCAAGCACGTCCAGCGACCGGGCGCCAAGCGCCATGCGGACCCCGATCTCACGGGCGCGCCGGCTTACGGAGTAGCTCATGACGCCGTAAATGCCGATTGCGGCGAGGAGCAGCGCCACAACGCCCAGAGCGCTCAGCAAGGTCGCCGCCATGCGGGGCACGGCGAAGGCCGCCGCCGTGTAGTCGATCATGGTCAGCGCGGCAACCGGCTTGAGCAGCGGATCGATGACGAGCGCTGCGCGCTCTACTGCACCCGCGACTCCGCGCGGGTCACCCGGCGTGCGAACGATGGCGACGAGACTGCGGTCGCCGACCTGGGGTTCGGGCACGTAAATGAATGCCTGCGGCGGCTCATTCAGCGCGCGGTATTTTCCTGTCTTTGCCACACCCACAATTGTCCATTCATGGTCCCACATGCGGAGCTTCAGGTTGAGCGCGTCGCGGCCGACAAAGTAGCGGTCAGCCAGGGATTGGTTGATGACCACGACGCGGGGAGCATCGGCATCGTCGCGTTCGGCAA
>Ga0137368_10005316_pt1 | contig 13599 bp, 13 predicted proteins | sample SagtaG_13_FD_104917 | JGI IMG/M metagenome (GOLD analysis project Ga0137368, IMG submission 104917) | Vadose zone soil microbial communities from Sagehorn Ranch, Mendocino, California, USA - Sage1_L_100_16 metaG | ecosystem: Environmental > Terrestrial > Soil > Vadose zone | place: USA...
CTAGGTGGACTCGGAGGTGACCAGCCGGTAGCCCATGCCGGGCTCGGTGAGCAGCACCCGCGGGGTGGGCGCGTCGTCGAGCTTCTTGCGCAGGTTGGCGATGTGGACGCGCAGGTACTGGCTCTCGTCACCGTAGCCGGGCCCCCAGACACGCTCCAGCAGGAAGCGGTGGGTGCACAGCCGCCCGGCGTTGGCGGCAAGGACCTCGAGCAGCCGGTACTCGGTGGGGGTGAGCCTGGCGGGCCGCCCGTCGACGGTGACCTGGCCGCTGTCGAGGTCGACGCTGACCTTTCCGGCCTCGACCACGTGGGGTCGCACCCCGGTCTTGGCCTGCTCCCCGCGGCGGACCGCGACGCGCACCCGGGCCAGCAGCTCGGCCATTCCGAACGGCTTGGTGACGTAGTCGTCGGCGCCGAGGTCGAACGCAACGAGCTTGTCGTGCTCACCGTCGACGGCGGTGAGGATCACCACCGGCGTGGTGCTCCAGGTGCGCAGGCGGCGCAGGACCTCGAGGCCGTGCATGACGGGCAGGCCGAGGTCGAGCACGATGCAGTCGGGCTGGTGCAGCTCCACCGAGCTGAGGGCGGCTTCTCCGGTCGTGGCGGTCAGGACCTCGTAGCCGCGGGCACGCAGGTTGGCCGCGACCGTACGCACGATCGCCGGCTCGTCGTCGACCACCAGCACGCGGCTGCTCATGGTCGCCGGTCCGCCCGGGGCAGCCGCAGCACGAAGGCGGCACCTCCACCCGGCGCGGTCTCGACCCACAGCCTGCCGCGCATCGCCTCGACCAGCCCACGGCAGATGCTCAGGCCGAGCCCGGTGCCGTCGGCGCGCTGGCCGGGGCGCCGCACCCGGTAGAACTGGTCGAAGATGCGCTCCTGCTCGGCCTCTGGGATGCCCGGCCCGTGGTCGACCACGCGCAGCTCCACCGTGCCGTCGACCGTCTGGCCGACGATCTTGACCAGGCCGTCGCCGCCGTAGCGGCGAGCGTTGTCGAGCAGGTTGGTCAGCACCTGGTCAAGGCGCACCGGGTCGGTAAGCACCGGCGGGAGCGACTCGGGCACGTCGACGCGGATCGCCTGCTCCGCCCCCGCCCATACCCGCTGCACGGCGCGACCGACCAGCTCCGACAGCCAGGCGTCGACGAGCTGCGGGTTGACCGCGCCGGCCTCGATGCGCGACATGTCCAGGAGGTTGGCGACCAGCCGGGCGAGGCGGTCTGCCTCCTGGTCGATCGTGTCGAGGAACTCCTTGCGCTGCGCGTCGTCCCAGGCGACCTCCTGGTCGAGCAGGCTTGCCGCGGACGCCTTGATCGCGGCGATCGGGGTGCGAAGGTCGTGCGAGACCGAGTTGAGCAATGCCCGGCGCAGCCGGTCGGTCGCCTCGAGCGTCTCCGCGCGTGCCCGCTCCTGCTCCTGGCGGGCCTGCAGCACCACCACGGCGGCCTGGTTGGCGAAGGTGACCAGCACCCGTCGTTCCGCCTCCCCGACAGCCGGCGTGTGGTCGTCGCTGGCCAGGATGATCAGCGCCCCCGCGGTGAGCCCGGCGGCCTGCATCGGGAGGGCCAGGGGCCTGCCCGCCTCGAGGCCGCCCTGGGATGCCTCGGTGTGCTTCGTCCTCCCCGTGGCGATCACCGTCTCGGCGAGCGCGGACGCGTCAGGGGGGAGCGTGCCGTCAGATGCGGCCAGGCGGATCGTCCCCGGCGACTCGGTCACGGCGATGGCGCAGCCGGCAAGCTGGAACAGCGCCCGCACCGTCCGTGCCACGCCGGCGAGCGTGGCGTCGAGGTCGCCGGAGACGACCAGGCTCTGCGACAGCGTGTACAGGGTTCGGGCCTGCTGCTCCCGCTGCTCGGCCTCACGGCGTCGTTGCTCGCGGGCGGCCACCAGGGTGCTCACCACGACGGTGACCAGCAGGTAGGCGGCCAGCGACACGTACGCGTCCCGGTGGGCCACGCGCAAGGTGCGGTAGGGCGGGATGAACAGCAGGTCGAAGGCGAGGAAGCCGAGGGCGGTCGCGAGCAGGCCGGGAGCGAAGCCACCGGTCGCCGCGGCGGCGACCACGACCATCAGGAACGCCAGAACGACGATCACCTGGTCGACACGGCCGCGGAAGGTGAGCAGGACGGCCGTGGCGGCCCCGGCGGCGAGCACCGCGATCGCATACCCGAGCGCCGTCCGTCGCCTTCTCAGGGCAGCGCGCCACTTGGGGGCCATGCGGAAAGCATAGATCCGGGCCGCCAGGATCTTTGCAACTTCTTTGCAACCGGGGGGCCGATCTTTGCGCCGTCTTCACGTCCTGTCACCACCGTTGGCGCACATCGTGCCCCGTGGAGGAGACGTTCAGGCGTGCGGTTCGTCCTGCAACCAAGCGACCTCGACATCTTCGTCACCGACGAGTCCGGACGAGACGTCTGCTGGGTGCAAGGGCCGAATGGCCGCGCTGGCTGCTGGTCCCTGCGGAGCCTCGGCGGCGACGAGCTCGCCACCGTCCGGCAGCGCGGCTCGCCGTTCCTGCCGCGGTTCGCGATCCACGCGTCGGACCGGTTGCGGGCGGAGCTTCGCGAGCAACCGGCGCCGCACGTCCCCCGCGTGCTGGCCGCCCTGCGCAACGCGCTCGCCGGAGCGCCCTCCCGGGTCCGCTACGCACTCGACGTCGTGGGCGAGGAGCCGTTACGGATCGAAGGTGACGCGACCGCGCTCGAGTACGCCTTCGTCCGAGGGGGCCGTGCCGCCGCCACCGTCTCGGCCTACTGGCTCGCCGCCGCGGCCACCTGGGGCGCCACCGTCACCGTCGTCGACGACCTCGACCCGTTGATCGTCCTGGCGGCCACGGCGACCATCGAGATCAGCTGGGGGCGCACGGGCCGCCTTCACTCCCTACGGTCCCGAGTCCCCTCGCCCTCACCGCAGTAGGCGACCTGGACGCCCGGCGGCTGGCCTCACCGGAATCCTGCCTGTTCGAGCTGGTCGGCTGGCGCCGGCGCGCCGGCCTCGATGGTGAGATCCCCGCCGTTGCTTCGAAGCCGTACGTGCTCCAGCTCGCCGGCGGGTGGGCGCGGGCGACGTCTCGGCGGTCCTCGCCAAGCTCGGCGTCGGGTCGCGGCGGAGCGGGAGATCCGGCGCGGAGATGAATAGCGGCGCCGCGAAGATAGGGACCGCGCGGCGCAAGATGGGGACAACCTCCTGATGTGGCCCGACCGGGGCCCGCTCGACACTCCTGGGGCAGCCGGACATCCCGGCGCGCACAGGACAGGAGGGGAGCATGCCCCGCTACATCGTCGAGCGGACCTTCGCCGACGGCCTGCAGATCCCGGCCGACGAGCAGGGCGCCAAGGCCTGCCTGGCCGTGGTCGACGTCAACGCCACGCAGGGCGTCACCTGGATCCACTCGTACGTCACCGGTGACCAGAGCAAGACCTACTGCGTCTACGACGGCCCCAGCCCCGAGGCGATCCGCGGCGCCGCCGAGCGCAACGGCCTGCCGGTAGACCGGATCACCGAGGTGCGGGTCCTCGACCCGTACTTCCACCGTTGATCCGAGGAGGAACCATGAGAAGGATCATCATCGTCGCGCTCGGCGTGGCGCTGCTGGCGACCGCCGCGTGGGCGGTCCGCGCCGCGGCGGACGGGCCCACCCGGACGGCCGCCGCGGCGGCGCCGGCGAGCGCGACGGCGGCCACCGACGTGGCGGAGCCGGCGAGCGCGATGGCGGTCGACCCGCACTCCATCGCCGCGCCCGACAATGCTGGCAACCAGAAGCTGGCCGGCCAGCTCGCCCGCGCCCGGCTCGCCACCGCGAAGTACGCCACCGACCTCCACGCGGCCAAGGCCGCCGGCTACCAGATCATCACCCACGACATCCCCGACATGGGCTGGCACTACCTCAACCCGACCATCCAGGGCTTCGACGTCACCAAGCCCCACGCCCTGGTGTACGAGCGCCACGGCAACGCCTGGCAGCTCGGCGCCCTGGAGTGGGTCTTCACCGCCAAGCCCGCCACGCCACCGATGCCGGGCGCGACCTACGGCTCGTTCGCCACCGCCTGCCACTACAAGGACGGCACCTTCGTGCCCGCCGCGGCGCAGGACAAGTGCCCCACGCGCAGCCCCCAGAGCGGTGCCCGGTTCAACTTCTGGCACCCGGACCTGGTGACCCTGCACGTGTGGCTGTGGTACCCGAACCCCGCCGGCCTCTACAACGGCACCAACCCCTACGTCCACCCCTTCAACCGCGGGTAGGCAACCGTCAGGCCGGGAGCCGGGGCGCCCTCCCGTCCCGGCTCCCGGCCTGCAAGGAGCGCCGCTCCGCCCTGCCACGCCAAGGTCATCGCAAGCTCCGTGGCCTGCGCCGGCTTGCCGGGGTTTGGTATGCGGAGGGCCGGCGTACGCGTCAACGAGTGGTGCTGACCGGTGCGCGAGCCAGTCCCGCCCGAAGCCGGCGGAGCAGGCCGATGACCAGCGGTTCCGTGGATGCACCCGATCCCAGCAGGCGGTTGCAGTGGAGGTGGACGTAGCTTCGGCACAGCACGTCGAGGTCTTGTCCCAGCTCGCCGTGCTCGGCCAGGAGGGCAAGGCGCTTGGCGACCGGTGCCAGCGCGGCCCGCCGCTCGCCGAGGACCCGCTGCAGCTGCGCTCCGCCGGGCTCGGCGGCCAGCCGCCGGGGATCGCCGAGCAGGGGTCGCAGCGCCGCCTGGCGGCTCCGGTACTCCGCACCGGCGTCGTGCCGGGAGGTCTCGTGCCGCTCGTACCACCGCAGCCGCTCGGGCTCGTCCAGGCCGAGGCCGGCGAGCAGGTCGTCGATGCTCAGCACGGCGAGGGCGGTCCGGTCGATGGTTGGCATCCGCCGGACGGCAAGGGGCAGCAGCTGCGTCACCGCCCTGCTGTCGGCGGCGAACAGCGATTCCCCGGCCGCGGTCCCCGCCGGGCCGCCGTACCGCTCCAGCTCGCGTTCGTAGGTGTCGAACGTGAACCGCTGGCACAGCCCGTCGGCCATCAGCTCCCGCGCCCAGGAGGAGACCTCAGGAAGGAGCCGGCGCAGCAGATCCTCGGGGTCGCCGCGGAAACGGAGCCGAAGGTGGCTCTCCGGGTCGGCGTAGCGCAGGAAGAACCATTCTTCGGCCAACCCGGCGGCACGGGTGAAGTCACAGAACTCGCGCAGTGGCCCGGCGATGAGCTCGTCCTCGGCGCTGGCGGGGCCGTAGAGCTTCACGTACAGCCACTCGCTGCCAGGCGGGCGCACCCGGTCGACCATGGGGTCGTCCGCGGTGACGACCGCCGGGGTGGCCTGCGGGGCAGGGGCGGGCCCCCGCGTCGGGGCGCCACGGAGCGCCAGCGGGACAACGATCTCGGTGACGAAGCGGCCACCCGGCCCGGCCGCCCAGGCATGCTCGACGCCCGGCAGCGCCTCGTGCAGCAGGATGGCGCCTCCGTGGTCGAGGCGCTTCAGCTCCGCACGCAGCTCCTCGGCGTGCGCAGGGTCGTCGAGGTCGAGCAGCAGCCGGTTGTCGCCTACGGTGAGGTAGACGTGGCCAGGGACCTGCCAGCCGTCCCGCCACGCCCCGAGTGCGTCCGCGAAGGCCGCCCGGGGATCCGGCAGGAGCTCGTCGTCACGGATCCCCGGATCGATGCGCCACTGCGCCGGGGCGAGCACGATCCGGCCGGACTGCACCCGCGGCAGGAACGGCAGCCCGGCGGCGGGTCCCCAGTCGAACGAGCTGAACTGCGCGGTTCCGTCCCTGCCCACGTCCTCGAGGAAGCGGACCACGGCGGGAGCGGTGGTGTTGTTGAGCATGTGGCCGGCGCACGCCACCACCTCGGCACCCCGGGCCGGCCAGGTCACGCGGAGCCGGCCGTCGCGGACGCCGACCATGAGCTCGGCGAGGGGGATCACCCGGGAGGTGTCGACACCGGCCGAGGTGCCGACGGCGATCTCGTGGTCACGGACCGCCGGCCGGACCGCGACGTTGGCCGAGCGGAAGCGGTGCGGCAGGTACGCGACCTCGGCCCAGACCTGGTCGGGCAGGTGGGCCGACTCCACTCGGGCCGCCCCTCGCAGCGCCGCCAGCGCCTCATCGCCGAGCAGCTCGGCGAACCTCCCGAGGTTGCGCCCGGCGGCCGAGCCCCCGAGGTTCGGTCCGACCACGACCTGGAAGTCGCCGGCGTCCAACGCCTCCCGCGACGGGCTGAGGACGAAGACGGACATGTCGAGCGAGATCGGCGACGTCTCCGGCCCCGGCGACCAGGTCTCCAGGCGGGCCAGCATGCGCTCGTCCAGCTCGACGACCCGGCGGCGGTCCCGCAGGGCGGTCAGGGCGAGGTCGCGCAGCGTCCGCTGGCGCAGCGCGCCGCGCTCGGGGTCGACCTCGCCCCCGCCCCAGCCGCCGTGGTCGTGGAGGGACGGTGGGCCTAGCCCCGCGCCCGGGTCGAGCAGCTCGAGCAGTGGGACCTGTCGCTCGTGGCCGTAGCGCGATTCGAAGGCGTGGCGGTAGGCCTGCAGGTACGCCGGCCCGCGCGGCGCGGGCGTGAGCCGCAGGAGCAGCTCGGCGGCGCGGGCCGCCTCGTCGGCGACGGCGGCGTTGATGTGGGAGCCGGCCAGCGACGCGGCCATGTCGACCTGGATGCAGGGCGAGGACGGCGCGGCGTGCAGCGACCTGGCGGCGCCGACGAGCTTCGCGTAGGCGCTGGTGCTGTCCTCGGGCGGGAGGTCGTCCCACGCCTCCATCTCCTGCAGCAGCCGTTCGAGGCCTGCCGCGGCCTCCCGCGCCGCCGGGACGCCGGCGAGCCGATCGGCGACCCAGCGCGCCGGGCTCGGCACCGTCAGGGGCGGGCGGAGGTCGGTGAGCAGGATTGTCTGCTCCCACAGCTGGTCGATCAGCGCCTCGACCTTCTGCTGGCTCGCCCCGGGGGCCGCCAGCAGCTTGGCGGTGAGCTGCTGGTGGTTGACCGGCGTGCGCGCGGCGGCCAGCGCCAAGCGCACAGCCCCGGTGGCGCGCACCGACACCGCAGGCCCCCAGCCGGGCCCGTCCCGCGTCGGCGAGCGCTCGGCGAGGAGCACGCGGCCCCGGTGGACCCAGGCGGCGGGGTTGGCCACCAGGCGGAGCTGCCTTCGCACCTCGGGGCGGGCCTCCAGCGACAGCACCATGCCGACGAGCCAGGCCATGTCGGGCCGCGCACGGAGCCGCGGCGGCGAGCCGACGCGGAGGTCCGTCATCGGCCCCCAACGGGCGAGCGCGACGCCGGCGAACAGGCCGTAAGGGGTAGGCCGGGTCGACATCCGGATGAGGTAGCGCAGCAGCCTCGACTCCTGCCGTGCCACGTCCTTGCCGCTGCTGGCGCGTCCCAGCGCCTCGAGCAGGTCGCTCGATCCGACGGCGAGGGCCCGGCGGATCCGCGGCTGCCGCGCGACCAGGTCCGCGAGGGGCCGCTCGGCGGAGCGGAGGATACCGGCGAGCGCGAGGTAGTCCTCGACCGGCAGCAGCGGCGCGCGCACCAGCGCCCAGTCCAGCGGCTGATAGAGACCTGCGGACCGCCCTCTCATGCCAGCAGGAACAGCCGGTCCCAGGACGGCTCGACCCCGACCGCGGCGGCGAGCAGGGCCAGGACCACGCCCGGCACGCCGTCCAGCAGGCCGGGCTGGTCGACGCGGTTCCCGCCGGGCTCGAGGCTGTAGAAGCCGAGAAGCTGGTCGGGTTCGTACGTGCCCAGCAGTTGCCTGGTGAGCGTCTCGGCGGCGTCCGCGAACGACGGCAGCGCAGTGTCGTGCGCAAAGCGCAGCGTGATCTGCAGCAGGCCGGCCACCCCGTGGCAGAACGTCGGCGAGTCGATCATCCGCCGTGCCGCCGGCCGGCGGAAGACCGCCTCCATCGCCTCGACCGCAAGCCGGCGCATCCCAGGATCGTCGAGCGCGTCGCCGGCGAGCCAGAGAGCGCGCGCGACGCCAGGGCTTCCGTAGCACCACGCGTTGCGGCCCGGCTCCACGGTGGCGGTCGCGTCGACGCCGCCGGCGGCGTCGAGCGGCACGGCGGTCGGCCACGCGACACCCCAGGAGTCGTGGGTGCGGTGTGCCACCAGCCAGGACGCCGCACGGTGCAGCGCCTCGGCCAGGCCGGGCACGACCACGCCGTCGCGGATTGCCAGCGCCATGAGCGCCACCGGCCCGGGGATCCCGTGCGCCAGCCCGCAGTTGAGGCTGCCGTTGGGGTGGTGGCGGGCCATCGAGTCGTCGGCCATGAAGCGGGCGGGCGTGTGCCACCTGGGGGCGGCGCGGCCCTCGCCGGTGAGGGCGACCAGGCTGCGCAGGGTGGCGTCGAGCGCACCCGCCACCTCCGGCCGGTCGCGGCGGCACAGCAGGTAGGCGCCGATGCCGCTCAGCCCCGAGATGAGGTCGAACTCGCTGACCGGCAGGCCGTCCTGCCGGGCGACACGTCCGGCGAGCCAGTCGGTCTGCGGCACGAGGACGTCCTCCAGCGATTCGAGCATCCGCCGGTAACGCGTCCCGTCACGGGACAGCGACCACGCCGCGAAGGCCAGGCCGCCGACCCCCCCGAAGGTGCCCGGCGAGAGCCTCGGGGCGCGCTCGGCTCCGTCCGCGGCCGCGGCGAGGAGCTGGTGCCCGGTGAGGTCCCAGCCCTCGCCCGGGCAGCACGCGTCGAGCTGGGCGCAGAGCAACGCCAGGCCGGCGTTGCCCTGGGCGACCCCGTACGGCTCCCAATGGACGGCGTCCGGGAAGCTGGTCTGCCTCGCGGCGGCCGCGACCGCGTCTTGGACGCGCGCCGGGTCGCGCAGGCGGGCAGCCGCGTCCAGCGCCGCCGGCAGCGCCGTGGCGGCCACGTCGGGCCGGAGCCCGGTCGCCCAGGACCGGGTCCCCCGCAGCGGCACCCGATCCTTCCTGCCTACGCGCACTGCGGGTCCGGTCCGCAGGTGAAGACGTGCGGGTTGCAGGTGAACTCGCAGACGGTCTCGCAGGTGTGGCAGGTCTCCTGCCCGCAGCGGGTCCGGCAGGTCTGGCAGGTCGCCTGTCCGCAGCGGGTCTGGCAGGTCTGGCAGGTGGCTTGGTTGCACTGGGTCTGGCAGGTCTGGCAGGTCTGGCAGGTCTCCTGCCCGCAGCGGGTCCGGCAGGTCTCGCAGGTGGCCTGGTCGCAGAGCGTCCGGCAGGTGTCGTCGGTGCATACGTCGATGCAGGTCCGGCCACGGCAGATGGTGATCTGCACGGTGTCCCCGCAGACGCAGGTGAAGTCGGTCTCGCACGCCGCGAACATCGACGGGCCAGGGCACTCTGCCTCCCAGGTCTCGGGCTCGAGCCCTACCCTGGGCGGTCGCGCCCGGCCGGCGAGCCGCAGGTCGAGGTCGAACTCATCGAGAGGTTGCGCCCGCTTCGTGCGCGTGTAGTCGACCGTCGCGTCACGGCGGATGGTCACCCGGGTGGCTTCCAGACCTGGCAGGGGCGCCTCGTCGGCGGGGATCCGCTCGGTATGGAGCACGTCCTCGCCCTTGAACTCGGCGTAGTAGTCCAGCTCCCGGTTGAAGTACAGCCGCTGGTACCCCGGACGGTCGCTGTTGCCGAGCAGGCCAGACAGGACGATGACCCGCTGTGGTGGCTGCGAGGGATCTGGTCGGAGTCGCTCGACGTAGGGATCCTGGCCGGTGCCGGCGTTCTCGGACTCGCCTGGGCCCGTGCTCTCGGACATCCACGCCCCCCTTCGAGAGTCGGCGCGGAACCTGGCTCGCTTCGGTTCCGCACCAAGCCAAGACACCAAAAGTCCCAGACCAGACCTATTGCGTCAAGAGCGAAAGGATCCTCATCAACCGCAAGCGCGCGATCGCCCGTATCCAGGCGGTTGCGGCCGGCTACGCGCGCGCCCTGCGGCCGACCTCCTGCGTGGGCGCAGCTCGACCTTGCCGCGCCAGGCGGTGGGGATCCGCGCGGCCCACCGGATCGCCTCGTCCAGGTCCTCGACCTCGATCAGGACGAAGCCGCCGAGGACCTCCTTGGCCTCCGCGTACGGCCCGTCGGTGACCATGACGTCACCACCCTTGCCCCCGGCGACCGTGATGGTGGTGGCGGTGCCGACCGGGTGCAGCGCCTGCGCGCCGCGCTCCACCCCGGCGGCAATGGCGGCGGCGTGGAACTTGCGGTACTCGGGCAGGACGGCCTCGGCCTCCTTTGGGTTCGTCCAGTAGCGCTCCTCCGGGTAGTACAGCAGCGCCGCATACAGCGCCATGCTCGTCTCCCTCCCTGGTCCCCGGCTGGCGCCCAGGCGCCCGCCTCACCGACAGGACGAACCACAGGCAACCACAAGGACACCAGGTCGCCCACCTCGGGCCGGCGTGGTCCGATGTTGTGACGGAGATCACAGCCTCGGAGTGTCGCCCGGCACGCCGTTGCCCACGGTGGCCTGCTTCAATTCCGTAGAGCATCGGCGCCGTTCGGCGGCAGGCGACAGGGGAGGGCTCGTGTCAGACTCGAGAAGGCATGCGGTTCGGGGCAGCGAGCGGGAACCGCTCGCGGGGGCGCGTCTGGTCGGCCCGGCGCCGGCCGAGGAGCGCATCGAGGTGTCGGTCGTCGTCCGCCGCGTCCCGGCGGGCAGGGACCTGCCCGACGCCGCGGAGCTGGGCGCGCTGCCGGCTGTGGCGCAGCCGCGGGTGGACCGGGAGGCGTTCGCCGCCGCCCACGGCGCCACCGCCGACGAGCTGGCCAAGGTCGAGGACTTCGCCCACGACCACGACCTCGAGGTGGTCGAGGTCAGCGCGGCGCGCCGGACGGTCGTGCTGGCGGGCACGGTGGCGGCCATGAACGCCGCCTTCGGGGTCGAGCTGGGTTCCTACGAGTACGAGGAGGGCACCTACCGTGGCCGTACCGGCCCGGTCCACATCCCCGCGGACCTGGCGGACATCGTGGAAGGCGTCTTCGGCCTGGACGACCGGCCCCAGGCGCGTCCCCACTTCCGCCTCGGGGTCACCCAGGGGGCCTTTACGCCCAGGGCCGTCGGCGGCGTGTTCACCCCGCCGGAGCTGGCCGCGCTGTACAACTTCCCCGCCGGGGCCGACGGCAGCGGCGAGTGCATCGCCATCATCGAGCTGGGCGGCGGCCACCGTCGCGCCGACCTCAAGGCCTACTTCGGCGAGCTGGGCCTGCCGACGCCGCGCGTCACCGCGGTCTCGGTCGACGGAGGACGCAACCGCCCGACCGGCGACCCCAACAGCGCCGACGCCGAGGTGATGCTCGACATCGAGGTCGCCGGCGCGGTCGCCCCGGCGGCCCGGATCGCCGTCTACTACGCGCCCAACAGCGACCGCGGCTTCCTCGACGCGCTCACCACCGCCGTCCACGACACCCACCGCAAGCCCTCGGTCGTCTCGATCAGCTGGGGCGCGCCCGAGGTGGCCTGGACCGACCAGGCGATCCACGCCTTCGACCAGGCCTGCCAGGAGGCCGCCGTCGTCGGGGTCACGATCCTGTGCGCGGCCGGCGACGACGGCTCCAACGACCGCGTCGGCGACAACCTGGCCCACACGGACTTCCCGGCGTCGAGCCCGCACGTGCTGGCCTGCGGCGGGACCCGGCTCGAGGCCGCGGGCGGCGCCATCAGCAGCGAGGTCGTGTGGAACGAGCCTGGCGGCGGCGCCACCGGCGGCGGCGTCAGCGACGTCTTCGACCTGCCGCCGTGGCAGGCGGCCGTCGGCGTCCCCGTCTCCGCCAACCCGGACCACCACCAGGGCCGGGCCGTGCCGGACGCGGCCGCCGACGCCGACCCGCAGACCGGCTACCTCGTCCGGGTCGACGGCCAGGAGTTCCCGATCGGCGGCACCAGCGCGGTCTCGCCCCTGTTCGCGGGCCTGCTCGCCCGGGTGAACCAGCAGCTCGGCCGGCCCGTCGGCTTCCTGACCCCACTGCTGTACGGCAAGCTCGCCGCCGCCGGGGTGTTCAACGACATCGTGGTCGGCAGCAACGGCGCCTACGACGCCGGCCCCGGCTACGACGCCTGCACCGGCTGGGGCAGCATCGACGGCACCAAGCTGGCAGGGAATCTCTGATTGATCCGGGGGGGAGCCCGAAGACAGCTCCCCCCCGGGAACCCCCATCGGCTACTGCGACCGGATCCCTAGGTAGATCCCTTTAGATAGAATCAAGCAGGTTGTATCGTTTGTAATGCTGCACGCTGTGACGATTTGGGGGGGTCGCAGTGAAACGCCGCGAACGCCGCGACCGCGTCTGGGTGCCTCTCGGGATCGTGCTCGTCGCTGTCGTGGCACTGATCTGGCTGGTCCCACTGTTGATGCATGCACCGGCTGAGGGCCAATGCCCGCAGACGACCGCACCGGGTGCCCGCCAGCGGGCGCCGAAGGGACGCCCTCCGAGCCTCGCGCTGAAGCCGGGTCAATCGAGCACGCTGGCGCTTGGCAGGTCGCTCGGGCACAAGGGTCGTCAGCTCGACTTCGAGCTCCAGGGAGGGAAGAACGTCCTGAGCCAGGGCTCGCTGCTCGCCGTTGACTTCGATCCCTTCGTTCGGAGCGACGACACGGACCTGAATCGCGCCAACTACTCCGCACGAGCGGAGTTCCTGGACGGGCGCGTTCGGCTCCGCATCTGCCTTGCCCGCACCGGACGCACTTCCCCCAGCGACGGTGGCCCGCGCGTCTCGACCGCGGATGCCGGGACGTACGAGGGAACGGTCAGCATCGTCGATCCTCGCGTGGCAAGAACCGACGTGCCGTTCACCTTCACCGCGGCCTATCCGTACTGGCCCAGGGTGCTGGCGATCGTCGTGGTAACCGAGATCGCCGCGTTGTGCTGGACATGGGTCTTGCGACGTGAGGACTCCGCGAACCCCAAGGCCGTCTTCAGCCACGAATTCTGGAGCTGGCTCGGTAGCGGGGTTGGCATCGCCTCGGCTGGGGTGGCGGCGGTCGCCGGCGTCGGGGCGGTGATCGCGATCTACGTCAACAGTGACACCTGGGCACTCGACGTCGCCGGGCTGGTGGCCCTCGTCACGGGGGTCTTCGGTGCGTTCGTCACCGCCGCGACGATTCAGCCGGTAGCCAGCAAGTCGAGGGACGGCACCCCGACCCCCGCCGCCGAGGGGGAGTGAGTCTGCCGTCACTCGACCTGTGTCGAGGCGCCAAGCCGGCCGGAGGCGCTTCGAGGCTCCTTTCCCCGGGGCGGAAGAGCTCAGCGTGACGCCGGAAGGGGAGGGTTGACGGGGGCAAGGCGCGGCCAGGGCCGCAGCACCAGCAGGCGGAGCACCTCGAGCTCCCGCCGGGTGAGCCCGAACGGGCCGCTGGGTCGTCCCATCGGTCGCAGCCCGGCCGCCTCGATCACCGCGCGGACGGCGTCGCGGTCGAGCGCCTCGGCCTCGAGCAAGCACCTCGGCGTTCTGCCTTCGGGGCTGCTAGTCAGCATGGAACGGCCGGCTCCGGTCCGCATCTGCGTGGGTCACCCACACTTGAGCGGGCGGAGCCAACATACGGAAGGAGACGGCCGTGGCCAGTGTCTCGCATCCTGCCCCGATCCATCTTGGACTGGACGTGCACCGGGACACGATCTCGGTGGGAATCTTGGAGCCGGACCAGCAGGTCCCCGAGGTCGACCGGATCCCCC
>Ga0137368_10005320_pt1 | contig 13597 bp, 10 predicted proteins | sample SagtaG_13_FD_104917 | JGI IMG/M metagenome (GOLD analysis project Ga0137368, IMG submission 104917) | Vadose zone soil microbial communities from Sagehorn Ranch, Mendocino, California, USA - Sage1_L_100_16 metaG | ecosystem: Environmental > Terrestrial > Soil > Vadose zone | place: USA...
ACGGTCCTCTCGGTCGGAGCAATGTTAGCGAATGTCGATGCGTACCTCGCCTGACGTGAAGCGAGCCACGTCAGCGGCGGTCCAGCCATGCGCGCAGGTCGGCGTAGGTCATCGCGTTCACCACGCATGTCGCGGTCGCCCAGCCACGCCGAGCGTTGCCCACCGCGTAGCGCATCAGATTGCCGACCTGCGACTGCTCGTGTGCATCGGTGTCGAGCGCCAGCAGGACACCGCGATCAATGGCCGCGCGGATGCTGTCCGCGTCGAGGTCGAGACGTTCGGGCTGGCCGCTGACCTCGATCGCGGTTCTTGTCCGCGCGCACGCGTCTAACACGGTCGGCAGATCGATCTCGTAGCCGGGCCGCTTGCCGACGAGTCGACCAGTGGGGTGGGCAATGATGTCCACGTGCGGGTTCTCGATCGCGGCCAGCAAGCGCGCGGTCTGCACCTCGGGCGGCTTCTGCAGCGCCGAATGGATCGACGCAACCACCAGGTCGCAGCTGGCCAGGAACTCGTCGCTGCAGTCGAGCCGCTCGTCGACGTGGATGTCGACTTCCACGCCGCACAGCAGCGCTATGTCGGGAAACTCATCCTGCAGCTCGCGGATGCGCGCGTGCTCCTCGCGTAATTCATGCTCGGGCATGCCGCCGGCGACGCCGAGCGCCTGACTATGGTCGGTGATCGCCAGGTAGGCGTAGCCCGCCGCGGCGCCGGCTTCGACCATCTCGAGGATGGAGCTCGAGCCATCGCTGAGTCGGGTGTGCGTATGCAGGTCGCCTTTGATATAGGTGAGCTCGATCAGCTTCGGTAACTGTCCCTTTCGAGCAAGCTCTACTTCGCCGATGTCTTCTCGAAGCTCCGGGGGAATCCAGGCCAGGCCAAGCGCCGCGTAGATGCCTTGTTCGTCAGCGCCGGCAATGCTGGCTTCGCCCTCGAAGAGGCCGTATTCGTTGAGCTTGTAGCCCTTGCGGATGGCAATTTCGCGCAGTTTGACGTTGTGTTGCTGCGATCCAGTGAAGTACTGCAACGCCGCGCCGAAGCTCGCGTGTGGGACGACACGCAAGTCGATCTGCAGGTCCGCGTGGGTGAGGATCGAGGCGCGCGTATCACCGACCGAGAGCACCTGCTTGACCAGCCCCAAGGACGTGAAGGCAGCCATGATCTGGCGCGGCTCAGACGAAGTCACCAGGATGTCGATATCGCCAACAGAGTCGCGGAACCGGCGGATGCTTCCCGCGGGCGCGATGGCGTCGACCGCGCCACACCCTCCCAGCTCGCGTACGACCTGTTCGACGGCCGGCAGCGCAATGGCGAGCGGCAGTCGCCGCGACCGGGTATCCAGTCGGCGCAGCTCCTCCAGGATGCTCGACGCGGTCTTCTCGCCCAGCCGTGGCAGCGCCGCGACCTGACCGCTTTCGAGCGCAACCTGCAAGTCCTGGACGCTGTGGACCTGCAATTCCCTGGCGAGCAGCATCGCCCGCTTCGGCCCGATGCCCGAGATGCGCATCAGCGTCAGCGCCGCGGGTGGGACGCGTGCGCGACGTTCCTCCAGCACGTCCAGGCGGCCAGTGCTCAGGTACTCGGCGATCTTGCCGCCAATGCTCTTGCCGATGCCATGGATCTGCGCGATGCGGTTGTCGCGGGCCATGTTCTCGATTGGCTCGGCGTAGTGCTCGACGTGAGTGGCCGCGTCACGGTAGCTCGCGACGCGATAGCGGTCCTCGCCCAGCAGCTCCATCGTGTCGGCCAACTCGTTGAGCATGGCCGCGACCTCACGGTTTTTCATGCTGACGCATCGTCGGAACTGGAGCAACCGGGAGGACCGGAAGGACCGGGCACACGCACCGTGCCGGGGGCAGGGCCGGCGGAAACGAGCTGCCGAGCACGGGAGAAAATCGCATCGAACATGGGTTGGGTCAGCTTGCCGGTGAACGTATTTTGCTGGCTCGGGTGGAACGAGCACAGGATGGTCCGGCCATCGTCGAGCGCGATCTCAGCGGCGTGGCCAAAGCGTGGGTGCGGCTTGAGTCGGAGGAGCTGGGTGACGCCGTCGAGCGCGAATGAGCCGAGGCAGAGGATCACGCGCACGTCTTGCAGCAGCGCAAGCTCGCGCGCGAGATATGGCAGACAGGTGTCGCGCTCCTCGGGCGTAGGCCGGTTCTCGGGCGGCGCGCAGCGAACGCACGCGGCGATGTAGGCGCCGTGCAGCGTAAGGCCATCGTCGCGGCTGACGCTGGTTGGCTGGTTGGCGAAGCCAGCGCGGTACAGCGCACCGAACAGCCAATCGCCCGAGCGATCGCCAGTGAAGATGCGCCCGGTGCGATTGCCACCGTGGGCCGCGGGCGCGAGGCCGACAATCAGCAGCCGCGCCCGGGCATCACCAAAGCCGGGAATGGGTCGACCCCAGTACTCCCAGTCGCGGTAGGCGGCGCGTTTCTCCCGCGCAACCTGCTCGCGCCAGGCAACCAGGCGTGGGCACTTGAAGCAGTTCACGACCTCGGATGTGACCTGGGCCAGCGAGTCCACGGCACGTGATAGTGTGCCAGCGTGAAGATCCGCATCGGCGTCGGTCTGGGCGCTGCTGGCTCGGGCGACGACTTCGCCGACATCGTGTGCGAGATGGAACGCTGCGGGTTCGACTCGCTCTGGCTCTCGGAAGTGCTGAGCACGCCGGTGATCGACCCACTGGCAGGGCTTGCCTTCGCGGCTGGGACCGTCAAGAAGCTGAAGCTGGGCACCACAATGCTGGTGCCGGGTCGCAACCCGGCGCGGCTGGCAAAAGAGCTGGCCACGATCGACCGTTTGTCGGGTGGTCGGCTGCTCGTGGTGCTGGTCCCTGGCCTCACCGAGCCGGTCGAAACGCAGGCCATCGGCGTGCCGCTGCGCGAGCGCGGCGCGTGGATGGATGAGGTGCTGCCGCTGCTGCGCCGGCTGTGGACCGAGGACTCAGTAACGCATCACGGGCCACGGTTCAGCTACGACGGCTTGACGGTGCGTCCGCGACCAGTGCAGCAGCCCTTGGATGTCTGGCTCGGTGGCTCAGCAGCGAGCGCGTTGCGCCGAGCGGGGCGGCTGAGCGATGGCTGGCTGCCGAGTTTGCTCACGCCCGAGGAAGCGGCCGCGGGGCGAGCAGCAATCGAGCAAGCGGCGGCGGAAGCGGATCGTGAGATCGAGTCCGAACACTTCGGCGTGAGCCTCGGCTACGCGCGGGAAAAAATCTCCGACAGGCAGTTAGCAGCCATCGCCCGTCGCCGCCCAGGCATGGACCCAGAGACACTGGTGCCGATTGGCCTGGCTGGGCTGCGCCAGCGATTGCGGGAGTTCATCGACGTCGGCTTTTCGAAGTTCGTGGTGCGGCCGTCGGATGCCGCGCCCACCTGGCGAAACGAGTTACGCGAGCTCGCCGAGGCGGTGCTGCCGCTCCAAACCTAGCGGGTCGCCAGCGTAATAGGAAAATTGACGTTGATCTCGCGCCCGTTCAGGCTCGACCGGGCATACACAAACAGGGTGTGTTTTCCGGGAGTGGCGCGACTGAAGTCGGCGGCGATGCTGAAGTTCGCCTGAGCGAGCGTCGCATCGCCGAGGTGCTGCCCACCGCTATCGCGGTCGTCGAGGAACACCGACACCTTGTCGATGCCGCCGCCCTGCGTGGCCGACTTGTCAAAGGCGCGGCCGCTCATCACCAGCTTCGCACGCGGCACCAGGTCGTTGGGCTGCGGGTTGCCGACGCTGAGCACCAGTGTGGGCCCAGCCTGCGCCAGCGATGGCAGTGCCACCGCGGGTGCTGGCGGCGGAATCAGCGCCGGCCGCGTGGCTTCGATCGGCCGCGCCGCCTCGAGCACCGCCGGCGCCAGCGCCATCAGCGGCGACGAAACCGCTGCTGGCTCGAGGATCTTGCCAGCAAGCAGGCCGTCTTCGACCAGCAGGACGGGATAACCAACGTTCTGGAAGCCCGGCGGATCAAACGGCTGCGCTACACGCGCTGGAGGCAGCGGAACATCCCATGTGCCGCCGAGGCGGGTGGCGGGTCTGCTGCCGCCGAGCACGTCGACCAGGCGAGCTGAGGAACCCACGGCCTCGACCTGCACAGACCGCGGGCCAGCGGCCGTGCGCCACAGCACCTGCACGCGGGTGCGCTCAGCCGGGTTGTCGAGCACCACGCGCGTAACAGGCCAGCCGTCCGCATCCGCGCTGCCGAGCGGTGCGAGTGTCGAGATGAGCGGAGACTGCGCGAGGTAGCGCGTTGCGACCTGGAAGGCACGGAAGGCGGGGCGCGGCGTCCCGTTCGGCCGAAGCAGGCCCCAACGATCGAGGATGCCGCTGTTGGGATCGTGATCGACCATGCTGTACCAGCCGATACGCTGATAGCCGGCGGCGCGGGCCAGCGCTACCGACTGGAGCAAGTACGCGGCCTGTTCATCGGTGGTGATACGGCCAGCTTGGGGCACTGGTGTGGTGACGTCGTTGTAGACCGGGCAATTGGTCTCGGTCAGCCAGATCGGCTTCTGCAGTTGGTAGCGCGCCAGGATCGCCGTGTAGACGCCGTACACCCGATAGACCGCGTCGAGCGAGCAATACAGGTTGGTGGCAACGGCGTCGAAGTAGTAGCCGTTGGCAGGGGCTTCACGGTCCAGCTCACCTTCGGCCAACACACGGGCCAGGAACAGGTCGCGCCCATGCACCGCGTCCGCGAAGTAGGTCGTTGCGGGAAAGACCACGGTGGCGGTCGGATCGACCTGTTTGATCGCCCGATACCCCGTGCGCAGGAGCTTGTAGAAGTCGGCGGGACCGCCCGCCCACGTCCACCACGTGCCTGACTCACCAGGCTGGAAGTCAGGCTCATTCCATAGCACCCACGTCGTGATCCGACCTTTGTAGGTACGCGCGAGGCGCAGCATGAACTGGCCGAACGTGTTGCGCGGATCGTCGACGGCATAGTCGAGGCCAGTGGGCACGCTGGCCGCCTGGGCGTGCCAGTCGACGGCCGCCCAGACCGGGGTCCCCTGTATGACAGCGACCACGGGCAAGCTGCCGCCCAGACTGGCGCGAATACCCATCCGATCGAGATACCGGTCGAGGTACCAGTCGGACGGCCCGCTGGGCTGGATCTCCTGCCACAGGAACAGCGCGCGGTCCCAGCTCGCGCCCGCGAGGCGGGCCGCGCCAACCTGCCGACCGGCATCGACGATGCCCAGCATGGGTGGCTCGGCATACCAGCGATCAGCGGTCGCCGTCGGCGCCTCGGCGAGCAGCGTGGCACACATCACCACGCACAGCACCAGGCGCCGCATCGACGGATTGTAAGTGCGGTAGGCTTGGCTCCAAGAGGAATCCGCGGCCATGCTGAGCAAAGAAGACAACCTGGCTGTCAGCCGCGTCGGGCCGGGCACGCTGATGGGCAACCTGATGCGGCAGTACTGGATCCCGGCGATGCTGTCGTCGGAACTGCCCAGACCAGATTCAGACCCGGTTCGGGTGCTCCTGCTGGGCGAGAAGCTGATTGCGTTTCGCGATACCAACGGGCAGGTTGGCCTGATGGACCACAACTGCCCGCATCGCGGCGCGTCGCTGTTCTTCGGCCGCACCGAAGAGTGCGGCTTGCGGTGCGTCTATCACGGCTGGAAGTTCGACGTTTCTGGTACCTGCGTCGACATGCCTAATGAACCAGCGGAATCCGATTTCAAACAGAAGATAAAGGCGAACGCGTATCCCACGACTGAACGAGGCGGCGTGGTGTGGACCTATATGGGACCGCGGGCAGAGCCGCCGCCGCTGCCGGATCTGGAGCCGAACTCGCTCGACGACAGCGTGGAATTGCTCGATGCCATCCAGCGCGAGTGCAACTGGCTGCAGGCGCTCGAGGGCGACATCGACACCTCGCACTTCAGCTTCCTGCACTTCGGTGCGCAGACCGTCGACCAGGCGCGGCCAGGGACGTTCCAGTACTACGCGTTGAACGACCGCGCGCCGCGCTACTCGGTGCTCGATACCGATTACGGGGCGATGTACGGCGCGTACCGACCGGCTGACCCGGGCTACCTGTACTGGCGCATCGCCAGCTTCCTGTTCCCGTTCTATGCCATGATTCCGCCGGGCGTCCTCGGCAATCAGATCGTGGCTCGCGCGTGGGTGCCGATGGACGATGAGCACACGCTGTTCTTCAACATGCAGGCGGGCCGCACGCGCCGACCGGTTGGACCTTCTGGCCCAAGCGGTGTCACGGGCCTCGAGAAGCTGCCCAACACGACCGACTGGTACGGCCGCTTCCGCCTCGTTTCCGATGCGCGCAACGACTATCGGATCGATCGCCAGCGCCAGCGAGAGCGGCACAGCTTCACCGGTATTCCCGGTATCCACACCGAAGACCAGGCCGTGACCGAGAACATGGGGCCGATCTTCGACCGCTCCAGCGAGCACCTCGCGAGCTCCGACGTGATGGTCATCCGCGTGCGGCGCAAGCTGCTCGAGGCTGCGCGTGCGCTGGCCGAGGACGGCACGGTTCCGTACAGCGTCGAGCACCCCGAGGTGTATCGACAGCGTTCGGGCGGCGTGATCCTGCCCGAGGACGCTGACTGGGTCGAAGCGACCGCCGAGCTACGCAAGGCGTACGTCGATCATCCGGAGATCGACGCGGCGCTGGCAGGGCTCGGAGCGTTGTAACGCAGGCTGATGAAAAAATCCTTCGACAGGCTCAGGGTGAGCGGAGCCGTTTTGGATCCGCTCATGGTGAGCTCGTCGAACCATCATGGTGAGCTCGTCGAATCCAGAGCGGGGACCGCTTTTTCATCAGCCTGCTAGAGCAATGGCTACGGGCACGCGGCTGTGGACCGAGAAGTTCGCGTCCATGAGCCACGGCCGCACCCGCTACTGGGAGGCCGGCACGGGCGATCCGACCATCTTGCTGCACGGTGCGGGATGGAACAGCGGCTGCGAGAGCTGGGCTGCCACGATCGGGCCGCTGTCCGAGCGGCTGCGCGTGCTGGCAATGGACTCCCTGAACTGGGGCCTCGGCGACGTGCTGGACCAGGAGTTCTCGTTTGCGTATCTGGTCGACCACGTGCGCGAATTCATGGATGTCCTCGAGATCGAGTCGGCAAACGTGGTCGGCCACTCGATGGGTGGCTGGCTGCTCACGCTGCTGTGCTACGAGAGCCCGAACCGCGTTCGCCGCGCGGTCAACGTTGCTGGCGGCGGTACGGCCGCGCGGCCACTGCAGCAGATGGTGAGCTTCAAGGTCCCGCAGCCCGACGACATCCGAGCGGCGCTCGCGCGGGTGCCCGTCCCTGATACTAGGGAGCTGGCTGAGACGTTCATTCGCAAACGCGACCTGCCCGGCCACGCCGAGGCCTTCGCTGGCGTCATGCGGCACATGACCGACCCGCGCACGCGGCAGCGCTACAACACGCGCCGCCGACTGCCCTTCATTCGCGTACCAACGCTGGTGATCTGGGGCAGCGAGGACCAGGTCAACACGTGGCAGGAAGTCGGCCAGCCGACAGTCGCTGGTATCCCTGGCGGACAGCACCTGTTGTACGAGGGCATCGGCCACGCGGTGCCGTGGGAAGCGCCCGAGCGCTTCTGCTCGGACGTCCTGGCCTTCCTCACTGCGTCCTAAGCGCCTTGCGGCGCAACGTACACTCGCGCCGTGCGCATCGGGCTGTTCTCGGATTGTGAAGGCAACGTCGCGGCGCTGGAGGCAGTGCTCGGTGCGCTGCGCGGCTACGCGCCTGATGTGACCGTGTGTGCCGGAGACATCCTGTCGTCCCCGTTTTCGCCGGATCCGCCCGACGAGACGGTCGCCCTGCTGCGAGCCTCCGACGTCCTCGCGGTGGTTGGCAACAACGATCGCTACCTGATCGACTGGGGTACGCACAGGTGGCCACACACGCTGTGGATGCGGCTGCGGCGGTCGGACCCGCTCGGTGCGTGGATCGATCAGGTCTCCGCGGGGCAGGCGTTGCTGTCGTCGGCCGATCTGGAATGGCTGCGCGGGTTGCCCGAGGAGGTGCAGCTCGACGACGGTCGCGTGTACGTGTGCCACGGCATGCCAGGCAACTGCTGGAACTCGATCTGGCCGCGCAGCCCGTTGTATGACGCCAACGTTTCCGACATGGATCGAGCAGCTTCGCTGCGCATGCTCGGAAACGCTGAGCTCGCGCTGTGCGGTCACGTCCCTGAGCCGTGGGAGTACCGCGACCAGCTGCCCGATGGCCGCGAGCTGCGGGTGGTGCGCGCGGGTCCGCGTTCCGACAGCCAGGTCGGCTTCGCGGTAATCACTCGGCGCCAGCAGGCGTGGGACGTCGAGTGGGGCGCCGCATCGCTGCGCGGGGGAACGTGAGCGGATGCCGTGGCAGCGGCTGGGCATCGCGGTGCTCATCGGCCTGTTCGCCGGTGGCCTCGCGGCGCTGCTGCAGCTCGCGAATATCGGCGGGCCCCTGCTGGCGCTGGAAGCATCGGCGCAGGACCTGGCGCTGCGTGCCCGTTCGCCCGCGTCCTACCTGCAGGTGCCTGGAGAGGGCGAGGTGGCGGTCACCCGCGACCCGCGCGACATCATCACGCTGATCGCCATCGACGAGAAAACCATCGGCGCGCTTGGCGCCTACAACGGCGGCTACCCACGCCAGGTCTATGCCGACCTGCTCGACCGACTGCTCGACGATCCACCGCGCGCCATCGCGCTCGACATTGGCTTCTTCGAACGGACTTCGGACGACCAGGCGCTCGGGGCGGCTTTTGCCCGCGCGCAAAAGGTCCCTACGCGTGTGGTGCTAGCGGGAGTGGGCCTGGCGCCAGACCGCGAGGGTCGCTTCGCCTCCGGTCTCGTGCCCGTCGAGCCGCTGGCGCAGCGCGCCGATATCGGCCTCTCGAACGTCGTGCCGGATGAGCGCGGGACCATCCGCGCAATGCCGCTGCTGAGCTACGTCGGCGACGTCGAGCGGCCGACCTTCGGCCTGGCCGCCGTCGCGGCGTTCTTGCGGCGACCACAGCCGGTCGATGCGCGAACCTCGAACACGCTGGAAATTGCCGGCCGCCGAGTGCCGGTGGACGACTCGACCGCGGTGCGGATCAACTTCTTTGGCCCGCCGCACGAGACCTTTCGCGAGGTGTCACTGGTCGATGTGCTGAACCAGCGGGTCGGATCCGAAGCGTGGCGGGGCCGGCTGGTGCTGGTCGGAGCCAGCGGCGCGGCGGGTCTGGCCGATGACTACTGGACCCCCGTCAGCATCGGTCGCAAGATGCCGGGCGTCGAGATCCACGCCAACGTCGCGGCCACGCTGCTGTCGACGCAGTTCCTGCGCTCCGCGTCACCGTTTGCGCAGCTCGGCGTGATCCTGGGGCTCGCGGTCGCGATCGGCCTCGTGGGGGCGCGCCTCCCGGTGCTGCTGGCAGGTGCGGGTGCGCTCGCGCTGCTGGTGGTGTTCGCGGCGGCAAGCCTGTGGGTGTTGTTTGCATTTGGCCTGCAGCTGCCGCTGGCGAACCCGCTCGTCGGTGGTATCGCCGCGTTCACGGGCGTGATCGCTTACCGCGTGTGGGTGGAACAGCGCCAGGCGCGGGCCCTCGTCCGCGCGCTGGCATCGGTGATTCCGCCGGCGGTGGCACACCAGATCGCGCGGGCGCCCGAGCGGGTCAAGCTCGGCGGAGAGCGCCGCACGATCTCATTGCTGTTCACCGACCTGGCGGACTTCACGAGCTACTCGGAGACCGTGCCCGCCGAAGTCGTGAGCCGCATGGTCAGCGACTACCTCGCCGCGATGACCCAGGTCGTTTTCGAGCACGGCGGAACGGTGGACAAGTTCGTCGGCGATGAGGTGATGGCGCTGTGGAACGCGCCGCTCGACGATCCCGAGCACGCTCGCCACGCATGCGAGGCTGCGTTGCGGATGCAGTCGGCGCTGGCGTCGCTGAACGTCCAGTGGCAGGCCGAGGGGATCGCGCCACAGCGGATGCGCATTGGTATTCACACCGGGGTGGTGAGCGTCGGCAATATGGGCACGTCGCGGCGCTTCGCCTATACCGCGCTCGGCGACAACGTGAACCTGGCCGCGCGCCTGGAGCCTCTTAATAAGGAATACGGCACGTCCATTTGCGTCTCTTCCGAAACGTTGGAGCAGGCCGGGTCAGGCTTGCAGGTGCGCTATCTAGACCTCGTCGCCGTCAAAGGCAAGAAGACGCCGGTCGCCGTGTACGAGCTGCTCGGCCGCGCAGGTGAGGGCGACTACAGTCCGTTGCTACGCGCGTTCGACGAGGGAGTGGAGCTGTACCGCGCGCAGCAGTTCGAACGAGCCGCTGAGCGTTTCCAGCAGGCGCTGCACGCGCGCGGCAACGGGATCGATGCCCCGAGTGCCGTCTATCTCGCCCGCTGCGCAGCGCTACAAGCGAACCCACCGGGCCCGGACTGGGACGGCGTCTTCGTTATGGAGCACAAATAACCGGCGGGCTGACTGGTGCGTTGCCAGCCACGCCTTCTTCGATCAGCAGCACCGGATCGCCGCCGATGAAGTAGTAGGCCGCCGGGTCGTCCGCGAAATGCGCGGTCGCGGGCGGCAACTGCACCTGCAGCATCCCACCCTCGCCAGCCGCCGGGGTGCTCGCGCCATGCTTGTCCACGAGCTGAGCTCCGCCACCCGCACGTGGAACACGGACGCAGGCGGGCTGGCCATCGGCATTCCACAAGACTGTCGCCCGCTTGCTCCCCGGTAGATCAAAGACCACCTCATACACTTGCCAGTTGGGGAAGTACGAGCCGGGATCCTCGGGCCAGACCGACCATTTCTGCTCCGCGCGGGTCATCGGCGCAAAGCGCACCTGCGTGAACCCGCCAACCCCACGCATGATCGTTCGCAACGCATCGAACACCGGCCGCTTCGAGCCGTTGTCGCGCACTGCGCCCCAGACCGCCGGCTGCTGGCAGGCGTTATCGTCGATCATCTGGTAGAAGCCCGCACGGCCATAGCCGGCCGCTGCAGCCATCGCGAAGGCCTGCACCGCGTACGCGGCTTGCTGCTCCATGGTTGTGGGGATCGAGTCCACGGCATGGTCACACGGCGCGAGGGCCCGATCGTCGGTCGGCATAGCATTGGTCTCCGTCAACCAGACAGGAAAGTCAATGCTGAAGCTCTTCTGGATGGCTTTGAAGACGGAGTACACGCGCACGATGTCGTCTGGGTTGCGGTACACGTTCAGTGCCAGCACATCGTGGTAATAGTGGTTCTTGGCAGCATCAGGATCGCGAGCAAAGATCGCCAGTTGCCGCTCGTAGAACTGTTTTCGGCCCAGGTTTTGCTCGACCCAGTAGGACGTGCCGGGGAACGATACGACCGCGTTGGGGTTGGCGCGCTTGGCTGAGAGATAGGCAACTTTCATCAGTCGCGCGAACTCTTCGTCGCTGCCCAGCCAGGTATACGACCCACCCGCGCCAGGATCGCCCGGCCGAAATTCCGGCTCGTTCCACACGATCCACTCGTCGATCTGGCCCGAGTAGTACTTGACCGTCTCGTAGACAAAGCGGGCCCAGTAGTTCTTGGGGTCGTCGATGGGCAGGTCGAGGTTCTTGGGCGGCGATCGCTCGCCCTGGTCGAGCTGTGTGGCTGCCCACGCCGGGGTAAACTGAAGCAGCGCGCTGAACTTCATGCCGCGGCCCAGCTCGGCCTTCAACTCGTCGGCGGGCAGGGTCTTCCCCAGATTGCTGAAGTCGTCTGGCCCGTTCGGCTGAACGGCGCGCCAGCCGATCACCAGGCGCTGCCAGTTGCCTCCGCTGTCGGCGAGCGCGGCGGGGTTGCGGTAGCCCTCGTCGATGCCGAAGCGGGTTTGCGTCGTGCTGGTCGAGAAGACGCCACCCGTTGGCAGCGGCCGCTGCGCCAGCGTTTCGTCGGGTGTGCCGGCCTCGCCTGCAGACGGTGGGCTCGAGGCGTCGCCGCCGCCACCACCAGCGCTGGGCGGGCTCCCGTCGGGCGGGTTGCCACCGCCGCCACCGCCGCCGCCTCCACCGCCTCCACCAGGCTGGGTGACCCCAGGCGCCGCGTTGGTGTTGATCTGCTCGCCGAGCTGCCGCGTGGTCGCCGCAGCTTGCGGATCGCGCAGGTCCTGGACGCTCTGCTGCAGCTGCGCGCACGTTTGCGGGTCTACCACGGCAAGACTGGTCTGGGTGGCCGAGGCGCCCAGATCGCACGCGTTGGTCAGCTCGACCGTGCCACCGGTACGCCCGATCAGGCCCAATCGACCCGCGTGCCCATCGGCCGGGTCAGTCAGCAGCACCGCCGACGTCACGCACGTGGTCAGGTCGGTCCGCTGGCAAGCCGGCGCGACCAATGCTCTTGTGGTGACCACATAGGTGGTGCCGCGCACGAGGGCCGTGGCTGGCGCTGTGTCCGTTCGGAAGCCACCAGTGCTTGACGGCGCGACCACGCGCGACACCGACGTCCCAACGGCCTGAAAGACCGAGATCACGTTGCCCGGCGCGGCCGCGTCGATCTGCACTTCGGCGTCGCTGGTCAGCTGCGTCTCGCTGAGGTCGAAGAAGGTCAGCAGCGCGACCCCGCTGGGACCGGTCCGTACCCGATCGCCGGCAACAACGGTCTGCTGGTCCTGCGCTGGCGCAAACGCGGCGCCTGCCCTGGACACTTCGACCGCGGGTGCGAGCACCGACAGCGTCGCGCCCACTTGCACCTGCGCGTGAACCACGCGCACGGCAACAGGCGCAGCACTGCTCGCACTCGACGCAAGCAGCGCCACCATCCACAACCAACTCAACCTACGCATATCGCTTTCCCGCCCCCGGAGTCAGCCGATTCTAGTCACAGGCGCCGCGAAACCAATGTGAAGCGCTTCACACTTTCAACCTCTCGCTGTACATTGGCGCGCGACGCATTTGGGGGAGTCGGGGTACGTGACAGTACACGGGGCATACGGCACACCGAGCACATTGACGCAATTGCTGGCCGATGTGCCGCTCTTTTCAACACTCGATGATCGCGAGCAAGCTGAGCTTGGCGCGCGCTTGCGGCGGCGACGGTATCGCAAGGGCGAGATGGTGTTCCTGCGCGGTGATCCGGGTCGGGACCTGTACCTGGTCGAGTCAGGCTCGGTGAAGATCGGCTTGACCACGGCCGATGGCAAGGAGCTCACGCTGGCGCTGCTTGGTCCGGGTGAGTTCTTCGGCGAGCTCGCACTGCTCGATGGTGACCCACGCTCCAGCGACGCCGTCGTGATGGAGCCAAGTCAGTTCCTGCTCCTCGAGCGCAGCGATTTCCTGCAGTTCCTCGATCAGCACCCGCGGGTGGCGCACCGCGTTATGGAGGTGCTGAGCCGGCGGCTGCGCGACAACAATCAGCTCGTCCAGGACGCGGCGTTCTTCGACATTGCCGCGCGGCTCGCGCGCGTGATCCTGCGGCTCGCCGACAGTGTCGGCCAACCCGACGGCGATGGCGTCGTCATCGGCCGCCGCCTCACCCAGAACGAGCTGGCGGGGATGGTTGGCACCACGCGCGAGAGCGTCAACAAGTGGCTGATGGAGTACGAAAGGCAGGGCATGATCGAGCGCCGCAACGGCCTGATCAGAGTCCTGAAGCCAGAGGCGTTGCAGCGCCGGATCTACTGA
>Ga0137368_10005321_pt1 | contig 13597 bp, 8 predicted proteins | sample SagtaG_13_FD_104917 | JGI IMG/M metagenome (GOLD analysis project Ga0137368, IMG submission 104917) | Vadose zone soil microbial communities from Sagehorn Ranch, Mendocino, California, USA - Sage1_L_100_16 metaG | ecosystem: Environmental > Terrestrial > Soil > Vadose zone | place: USA...
TCATCTCTCCCGCCCAGGCCTACCACGGCCCGACGATGGAGACGCTCGCGTTGACCGGCCGGCCCGGGCTCCAGGGGCCGTTCGGCCCCTACTTCCCCCACCACCTCCACGTCCCCCCTTCGACGTGGCGCTTCGATCCCAGCGGCGAGGCTGCCCTCGAGGCTCTTGACCGGGCCCTGGAGGAGGCCGGCCCGGACACCGTCTCGGCGTTCTTCTGCGAGCCGATCAGCGCGGCCGCGCTCCCGGCCTACACGCCCCCCCCGCGGTTCTGGGAGGGCCTGGCTGAGCGGCGGGAGCGACACGGCTTCCTGGTCCTGTTCGACGAGGTCGTCACCGGCGTCGGCCGCACCGGGCGCTGGTTCGCCGGGGAAGCGACGCCGTGCGCTCCGGACATCATCGCGGCGGCGAAAGGGCTCGGCGCCGGGTACACGGCGATCGGCGCGGTGCTCGTTCGAGACCACGTCTACGAGGCGATCGCGCGCGGGTCGAGGCGGTTCACCCTCGGGCACACGTGGGATGGCGCGCCGCTCGCGTGCGCCGTGGGTCTGGCGGTCCTCGAGGTCCTGCGCTCCGAGAACCTCGTCGAGCACGTCCGCGATCGGGGGGCGAGGCTGCGAGACGAGCTTGCGGCTGCGCTCGATGGCCTCGCCCTGGTTCGCGAGGTTCGCGGGCACGGATACCTCCTCGGCGTGTCGTTCGTCGACCCTCGCGACGGCGAGTCGTTCCTCCCTCGAGAGCTCCGCGTGGCGGCGCGGATCGACGACGATGCCTTCCGCCGGGGCCTCATCACCCTCTCGACGCAGCCGACCCGCGACGGGTACGCCGGCGATCAGACGCTTTTCGCGCCGCCGTTCACCACCACCGACGACGATCTGGCGGAGATGGTGTCGCGGTTCGCCGACGCCGTGCGAGAGGTCGCGGCCGAGGTGGATTCCGAGCTCGCCGCGATGTCGACGGGGGCGAAGCGATGAGCCCCGTGACGGACGCGGAGCGGGCCCGCCTGCGGGCGGTGATCCTCCAGCACGAGGACCCCTCGCCTCCGGGACACGTCACCGAGTGGCTCGACCAGCACGGCGCCGGCGTCGACGTGTTCCGGATCGACCTCGAGGACCGCGAGCTCGATCCGACCGAGTTCGACCTGATCGTCTCGCTGGGATCCGAGTTCGCCGCCTACGACGACTCCCACGAGTTCGTCCCGCGGGAAGCGCGACTGATGGAGAAGGCCGTCGACGCCGGCGTCCCCATCCTCGGCCTCTGTTTCGGCGGACAGTTGCTGGCCCGGGTGCTGGGCGGGAAGGTGTACCGCGGCCCGGAGTCCGAGATCGGCTGGATGCCGGTGCGGACCCGAGACCCGGACCTCGTACCCGAAGGGCCGTGGTTCCAGTGGCACTTCGACGTCATCGAGCCGCCCCCAGGTACCGACGTCATCGCCGAGACCGATCTCGGGGCGCAGGCCTTCGTGGCCGGGCGCAGCCTCGGCCTCCAGTTCCACCCCGAAGTGACCCCGGAGATCATGGACGAGTGGGTCCGGGCCTATCGCCACGAGCTGGACGCGGATGGCGTCGATCCAGATGCGTTGATGAAGGAGACCAACCGGCGTGCCGAGGAGGCGAAACGTACGTCGTGGCAGCTGTTCGAGGGTTTCTGGGACCGGGTCGCTGGGCTGAGCCGGCGGATCGCGACGTGAAGACGTGAAAGGGACCGTCCGCTCGAACGAAACCCGCGTGTTCCCGCGCTTCCTGAACCTGGACTACCCGAGCATCGAGAGCGGCGAGGGCGTGTGGCTCATGGCCACCGACGGGCGGCGCATCCTCGACGCGTGCTCTGGTGGCGCCATGGTCACGTGCCTGGGGCACGCCGTCCCCGAGCTGATCGCCGCGGCCGAGGGGCAGGCGAGCCGCATCGCGTACTTCTACAACCACCATTTCACCAGCGAGCCGCAGGAGCTGCTGGCCGACCGGGTCATCGAGGTGGTGGCGCCGGAGATGGCGCGGGTTCGGTTCGTGTCCGGTGGTTCCGAGGCCGTCGAGACAGCGCTCCAGGTGGCGCGGATCTACCAGGTGGATCGAGGGCAGCCCGACCGGTGGCGGGTGATCTCGCCCGCGCAGGCCTATCACGGCTCGACCATGGGCACGCTGGCGTTGAACGGCCGCCCGAGGTTCCAGGAGCCGTACGGGCCGTACCTCGCGGAGCACCTGCACATCCCGCCCAGCACGTGGCGGTTCGACCCGAGCGGCGAGGCCGCGCTGCGGGAGCTGGACCGGCTGCTCGAGCAGCACGGCGACACCGTGGCGGCGTTCTTCTGCGAGCCGGTCAGCGCCGCGGCCCTCCCCGGGTACTCGCCGCCCGGCCGGTTCTGGGAGGGGCTGGCCGAGCGGCGCGACGAGCACGGGTTCCTGGTCTGTTTCGACGAGGTCGTCACCGGCGTCGGTCGCACCGGGACGTGGCTGGCCGCCCACCAGCTCCCGATCGAACCCGACGTCGTGGCCGTGGGGAAGGGGCTCGGCGCGGGCCACGCGCCGCTGGGAGCCGTGCTGTGCCGGCAGCACGTCTACGACACCATCGACCGGGGATCGCGGGAGTTCGACCTCGGGCACACGTGGGACGGCGCGCCGCTGTCGTCGGCGGTGGGGCTGGCCGTTCTGGACCTCATGGTCTCGCGGGGTCTGGTGGAGCGGGTTCGTGAGCTCGGCCCCGGCTTCCTTGCCGACGTCGAGAAGGCGCTGTCCGGCTCGGAGCTCGTGCGGGAGGTCCGGGGGCGCGGGTTGCTCGTCGGTGTCGAGCTGGTGGACCCCCGTGACGGCGAGTCGTTCCTCCCCGTGGAGATGGACGTGGCGGCGCTGGTCGACGACACGGCCCTCGAACACGGACTGCTGGTGACCTCGACGCATCCGCAGGCCGACGGGTACGCGGGCGACCAGGTGCTCCTGGCCCCCGCCTTCACCAGCGCGGAGGAGGAACTGGCCCAGATGGTGGAGCGACTGGCCCGGACTCTCGAGGACGTGGAGGGCGAGATCAAGCGCGCACTGGGGAACACGGCCCCGACGCCGTGACCGACGCCACCGAGCACGCCGAGTTCGTCCTCCTGGGGATTCCCGACGTGAACGGCTCGATCCGGGGCAAGGCGCTCCGCCCGGACGCGTTCGAGGCGGCCATTCGCCACGGGACGGTGATGACGGACCTGATCCTGGGGCTGGACCCGGTGGACACGCCCATCACGGACTACGAGCGGTTCGGAATCCGAACCGGCGCCGCGGACCTCGTCGTCCATCCGGATCCCGACACCCTCTACGGGCTCACCTGGCGACCCGGCTGGCGGGTGTGCCTGGCCACGCCGAGCTGGCCCGACGGGGCGCCATGCGAGTTCGCCTCCCGGGAGGTGTTCCGGCGCGTGCTCGATGGGGTGGGCGAGCTGGGGTACGAGGTCATGGCCGCGATCGAGTACGAGATCCGGCTGTGGGACGCGGCCGGGCAGCCCCTGTCCAGCGGCATCAGCTACAGCCTCACCGAGATCGGACGGTACGACGAGTTCGTCTCCCGGCTGGTCCCAGCGCTGGAAGGGCTGGGGATCGAACTCTCCGCTGTGCACACGGAAGCCGGGCCGGGCCTGCTGGAGCTGAACCTGGGAGCGCGACGGGGCGTCGGGGCCGCCGACGACGCGACGTTCCTGAAGTTCGCGGTGAAGGAGCTGGCGTCCTCGATGGGCCTCCGGGCGAGCTTCCTGGCCAAGACCATGCCAGGCGAGGAGGGCTCGAGCGGGCACGTCCACATGTCGTGCTGGAGCGGGGACACGAACGCATTCGCCGGGGCTTCCACGTCGGACGAGCTGCCGTCACCGTTCAGCGCGGCCATCGCCGGCCTGGTGGACCACCTCCCCGCCGCCTCGCTCCTGCTCAACCCCACGATCAACTCGTACAAGCGGCTGGTCCCCGGATGGTTCGCCCCGATCAACGCCACGTGGGGCTACGAGAACCGCTCCTGCGCCGTTCGCGCCATCCGTTCGGCCCGTCCCGAGCTGTGGCGGTTCGAGTGCCGAAGGCCCGGCGCCGACGCCAACCCGTACCTGGCCCTGGCAGCCGTGGCGGCGTCGGCGGCGGACGGCATCAAGCGCTCCCTGAAGCCCCCACCCCCGGTCGAGGGCGATGCCTACGAGAGGCCCGACCTCCCTGCGCTGCCCGGGTCCCTCGAGTCGGCCCTCCAGGCGTTTCGAGCCGACCCCCTGCTCCAGCAAGCCCTGGGCCAGGAATTCAGCGACTACTACGTCACGTCCAGGACGTGGGAGCTCAAGGCCTGGCGCGAAACGGTCACGGACTGGGAACGCGAGCGGTACGAGCGCTCGGTCTGAAGCCGGGATCGACCATGACTCCCGGCGATCGTCACCTTGGCATGCCCGCCGCCGGACGTTCTCGCTGGGCGACCGCGAGCGCGAGGCGCGTCGAGACGCCGAGCTTCGCGTAGATGCTCCGAAGGTGTGCCTCCACGGTCCGGCGGCTCACGCCGAGCCGTTCGGCCACCTGTCCGTTGGAGCGGCCCGCGCAGACTTCCTCGACCACCTCCCACTCGGTCGGCGTCAGCGAGTCCCATCCGGCGACGGCCCGGCGCGGGGCAGGTCCCCGCCGGCGCGCCTGGCGCAGGCGGGCCAGCCGGCTGCGCGCCCGCTCGGCCGCCGCGTGCGCGCCCATCGACTCGAAGAACGTCAGTGACGCGTCGAGAAGCAGCGCGGCGTCGTCCGCCTGGCCCGCGGCGGCCAGGAGATCGGCGGCCTCGGCCCGGACGAGCGCGGCCTCGAAACGGTGATCGATCGCTTCGAGCAGGCCGACCGCCTCGAGGAGCGGCTCCGGCTCGCGGCGGGCCAATCCCCGCGCTCGCCGCTCCCGTGCTCCGACGATACGGTCGTGCGGCATGTGCGCTGCGATCTCGCCGAGCGCTGAGACGACCCGTTCCGCGAGGGCCTCATCACCCGTCTCCAGCGCGAGCCGGGCCAGCTCGCCTCCCACCAGCGTCAACGACGCCGTCGCCTGGAGCGCAGCGGCCGTCTCCCACACCAGTCCGAGCAGCTCGACGCCTTCCGCCCGGCGTGCCTGCGCCTCGAGCAGGAGCGCGCGCGAGAGCGCGAGCCAGTCCGCGCCGACCTGCAGGCCGCTCTTCTCGAGAACGGCGTCACCCCGGTCGAGCGCCGCCGCCGCCGCATCCAGGTTCCCCCGGTACAGGTGCACGCGGCCCGCGATCGCGAACGCCCACACCTGGCCGATGGATGAGCCCTCCTCTTCACCGTACGCGATGCCAGCGTTCACCTCGGCGAGGAGGTCGTCCCATTCGCCGGCATCCCAGTGCGCCAGCGCCACGGTGAAGTGGTAGATGGGAAGGGCCCACGCAGCGCCCAGCGCCTCTCCGAGCTGACGACCCCGCGTGAAGGCAGCGAGCGCGGCGGTGCGTTCGCCGAAGGAGAGGAGCGCCACGCCCCGAAAGAGATTCGGATGGAGGCGATGGCCCGAGCCGGCGGGGGTCGCGTCCGCGAGCGCGACCGCCCGGTTGCCGATCTCGACGGCGACGGCGGTGTCACCGAGGGCATTGCGGGCGAACACTTCCACGCACAGCGCGAGGATCTCCGCCATGGGATCCGGGTCTCGAGCAACGGCCTCGCTTACCCGGGCCGCATCGGCGATCGCCCCGTCGATGTCCAGGCCGAACAGCCGGCACATGGCGGACTCGGCGAGGGCCCAGGCGGGCGAACGTCCCCGCTCCTCCTGCAACGCGGCCAGGCGCTCCTCATGCCGGATCGCCTCGTGAGGACGCCCCAGGAGCAGGAGCGAGCGACCGAGAGCCGAACGGAGGCGCTCCTCGACGCTCGGGCTCACCGGCCTCGTGAGGACCTCGTCGGCGATCGTCTGTGCTTCGACGACGCGGCCGTTCCAGGCCAGGCCGTCGACGAGACTCGCCAGTAGCTCGTCGTGCTGGGGCGCGGTGGGCGGGCACAGCTCGACCGCTCGCCGGAGCAGCGAGACAGCCCCGGAGGGGTCCTGCGTGACGATCTCGCTCGCCGCCTCCTGGAGGAGGCCCACTGCCTCCATCGATCCCGGTGCCCCGCCCAATGCGACGTGTTCGACCACCTGCTGGAGCGGTGCCCCCGCGGCACGCAGTTCCTGAGCGATCGTTCGGTGCAGTTCGGCACGCAGGCTGGTCGGGAGCGCGTCGGCGATCGCGGCGCGCACGAGGTCGTGCCGGAACGCCAGCGCGTCGCCATCGTCGACCACGACGCGAGCCCGGACGAGCGCCGAGACGAGCGGGACGAGGTCGGTGACCGAGCGCTTGGTCACGGTGGCGAGCGCGGCGGTGGTGAAGCGAGCGCCCAGCAGCGCCGCGACCGTCGCCACGGCCTGGCTCTCGCCCCGGAGGCGTGCCATGCGCGAGCGGACGGTCTCCCGGAGTGTCGCCGGCAGCCGGCGATCGTCGGCGCCCCCGGACGTTTCGACGACACCGCTCTCCTCGCGCAGGAGGCCGCCGTCGCGAAGCGAGGAGATCACCTCAACGATCAGCAACGGGTTGCCCCCACATCGGCTCACGAAGGCGGCCAGGCGGGGGCCGAGCGGCGCTCCCGCCTGGGTCTCCGCGAGCGCCGCGACGGCGCCGTCGTCCAGTGGGGCCAGCTCGATACGCGCGGCGTGATTCCCGGCCCGGCCGGCCCCCACGCCGACCACGTGGAAGAAGGCCTCAAGCTCGGCGGAAGGCGGGCCCGGCCGCGCCGTGACCGCGAGCAGGAGCGGGAGGTCTTCGACGCGCCGGACGAGCGAACCGAGCGCGAGCAACGTCGCGCCGTCGGCCCAGTGGATGTCGTCGACGCACAGGGCCAGGGGACCCAGGACCAGCTGTTCCTCGAAGTCGGTCACGAGCTCCTCGACGAGCAGCGAACGCAGCTCGGGGCCGGTCTCGAGCGGCACCGCCGGGCCGGGCGCCTGGCCGAGCTGGGCCAGATCCCGAAACCGGCGAACGGCGGGGAGCCAAGCGTCGTGCACGGCGTCGAGCAACGGGCCGAACGGTCGGGCCCGGCCGACCTCGTCGCAGCGCGCGTTGAACGCCCGCCCGCCCGCGGCCCGGGCGTCGTCGGCCCCTGCGGCCAGCAGGGCGCTCTTCCCCACGCCCGGCTCGCCCTCGATGAGCACGGTCATGGCGTGGCCCGAGAACGCCCGTTCCACCAGATCGTGCAGGAGCGTGATCTCGGCGCTGCGGCCCACGAGCATCCCGCGACGCTAGCCAGGGGGCCGGTCGGCCGTCAATGCGGCGTTCGCGTCCGTATGCCCCTGGTTCGCGTTCGCGGACGGACAGGGCGTCAGTACCCGACATCTAGGTGAACTCACCGATGATCGCGAATGCGGCCGCGGGTACGGTCCTGCGGTGATGCCGGAGGACACGCCGACCTCTGAGGACGCCGAGATGGCCGTCGACGAGCCTGGGGCCGGGTCGATCACGCCGAGCGACCCGCCGCCGGCACCCCCGCCTGACGTCCTGGCCCAGCCGGATCCGCTCGCTGCGCCCCCCGGCGAGGATGCCGACCTCCTGGACCGCGTGGCCACGGCGCTCGGGGACGTGTTCGAGGACAGCTTGGGGACGACCGAGGACGGGATGGACTGAGGATGAGCCACGTCATCGGGCTCGACGTGGGAACGACGTACACCGCGGCAGCGGTGCTTCGCGGCGACGAACGACCCGAGGTGGTTCAGCTCGGCAATCGTGCTGCTGCGATCCCCTCCGTCGTGTTCGTCCGCGACGGCACGGCGCTCGTCGGCGACGCGGCGGTCCGGCGGGGGCTGGCCGAGCCCGCCTCGCTCGCACGCGAGTTCAAGCGTCGCATGGGCGACCCGGTCCCGATCCTCCTGGGCGGGGTCCCGCTGTCGGCCGAGAATCTCTTCGCACGCCTGCTGCGGTGGACGGTCGACGTCGTCGTCGAGCGCGAGGGCGGCCCGCCGGACCGGATCGCCGTGTGCCATCCCGCGAACTGGGGTCCGTACAAGCTGGAGCTCCTGGCCCAGGCCTGCCGCATCGCCGAGCTGGAGGACGTGGTGACCATCACCGAGCCCGAGGCGGCCGCGACCCAGTACGCGGCCCTGGAGCGCGTCGAGCCCGGCGCCCGTGTCGCCGTCTACGACCTCGGCGGGGGGACGTTCGACGCCGCCGTGCTGCGGAAGACCGAGGCCGGATTCGAGATCCTGGGTGCCCCGGAGGGGATCGAGCGTCTGGGTGGCATCGACTTCGACGAGGCCGTCGTCGCGCACGTCCGGGCCGCGATCGGGCCGGCGCTGGAGCACCTCGACGCAGACGACCCCAGGACGGTGGCCTCGCTGGCGCGCGTCCGCCAGGAGTGCATCGAGGCGAAGGAGGCGCTCTCGGCCGACGTCGAGACGTCGATCCCCGTCGTGCTGCCGGGCCTGCAGACCGAGGTCCGCCTCACCCGTGCGGAGTTCGAGGCCATGATCCGCGTCCCGCTGCTGGAGACGATCGCCGCGCTTCGCCGCGCGCTGCGCAACGCGGGCGTGGAGCCCCAGGATCTCGCTGCCGTGCTCCTGGTCGGGGGGTCGTCACGCATTCCGATGGTGGCGGAGATGGTCGGCGTGGAGACGCGCCGGCCCGTCGCGGTGGACGCGGATCCCAAGCACGTCGTGGCGCTCGGCGCCGCGCGGGCGGGCGCGCCGGTTCCTGCCGCCGTGCCCGCCGCCGCCCCGGCCGCCCATGCCACCGCCACGGACGCCCCCGCTGTCGCACCGGACCCCCCCGCTGTCGCACCGGCCATCGCTCCGCCCCCGCCCGCCCCTCCGCCGCCGCCTCCGCGGTCGGCACCCCCCGTCCCCGTTCCACGCGAACCGGCCGCGATGCGTGCTTGGGAGCCCGCGGCACCGACCCTCACGCCTCCGCTCCAGACGCCGCCCACACGGATGGGCCGTGGACGGCGAGGCCTCCTGGTCGGCGTGGCACTCGCGGTCGTGGTCCTGCTCGCCGGAGGCATCGCGGCGTTCGCGCTCCTTGGCAGCGGTGGGGGCGACCAGCAGGGCTTCGTCTCGGCGTGTCCGGGGGCCGGCCACCCGGCTGCCTGCATCACCTCGATCGCCTTCGACGGCAACGACCTGGCCGTCCAGTTCACGACCCATGACCTGGACTCCGTCCGAAACGTCTTCCAGGGCGGACAGGTGGGGACGGTGTTCTTCCTGGCGTCGATCCACGAGAGCCAGGCGGGATCGGTGATCGGGAACGGGCGGACCGACGCATGGCTGCCGTGGAGCACCGAATCGCCGTTCGCCGGCGCGAACGCGGCCGGCCAGCACGGGTTCACGGCCGGCACCGTCGGCGACGTCGCCACCGCGGTGTGCGTGCTGCTGGGCGACGCGAACGGGCGCGTGCTGACCAACACCGGGAACTGCGCGGAGCTCCCACCCAAGCCGTGAGCCGCGCCGCGGTCGCGGCAGCAGCCCTGGGATCCCGTCAGGAGCTCCGAGGTCAGCGGGACGGGAGATCCAGCAGCATCCCCTCGTAGCTGCGCATCGCGATCTCCGCAGCGTCGACCGTCGCCCGGGGGGCGAGCGGATGCGAGGCCCGCCGCCTCCAGTGCTCGACGCGACTGCGTACGGCGTTGCTGACCTCCTCCTCGGGCGTCTCGGCGTCGAGCCCGAGCCGCTCCACCACTGGCAGCCCCGCCCGTTCGACCAGCCGCTCGACCTCGGCCACCTCGTCGTCGTGAAACTCGACACCACCCGTGCGCACCGCCACGAGGAGCCGCACCTCGGCCAGCTCGTGGGCATCCGCCTCGACACGCTCGAGCTCCGCCGCGAACGCATCGCCATCGTCCAGCGGGAAGCGGCGCGTCAACCGATCGAGCACGGCCAGCGCGACACGTGACTTCAGGACGTGGCCGCGGGCGGCGAACTGGGTGGCCAGCAGGGACCTCAGCTCGTCGATGCCGCTGCGGCGCCGTAGCTCGTGGGCGAGGTCCTGGGAGGTCGAAACCGTCCGCTCGCGCAGGAGCGCACGCGACAGGCGGACCCCGAACAGGCCGAGTCTGTCGAGGAGCCGGCGGCGGTCCTCGACGGCCAGCGGGGTGGCATCCTGGTCCTGCGCCGTGAAGCGGTCGGTGGAGAGGAGCAGGGCCTCCGCGACACGCTCGTCGGCGTCGGCGAGGCGTCGCAGGCCCTGGAAGTCGGATTCCGTCATCCGCGACGCGCCCAGCGCGAGCAGCCCCGCCACCGGCACGACCGTCTGGCACAGGCGCCGGAGCTGGGGGTCGCGGCGATATCGCTCGGCGACTCGGGTGGCTGCCGCCATGGCGTCCACGCGCGCCACTCCGACCTCGTCCGCGCGGGCGACCACCGCGATCGCGTTGATCGGGTTCGGCCGGCCCGCGTCGTCGTCCCGGAAGGCCTCGAGGATGCGAACGTCGCTCCCGTGCAGATGCCGGGCGAGGTACACGACCGCGTCGGCGGGCGACGACTCGGCCTCCGGTACCAGGAAGGCGGACGTCCGCTCTCCGACCTCGGCCGACAGCGAGCCGAGGCCCGGGGTGTCGATGAACGTGGTCTCCGTGAGCGCCGCCGCCGGCCATTCGATCACGATCCGCTCGAGCCCGGCCGCGGTCCAGTTCCCCGGCTCGATGTCGACGGCGTCATCCAGCCGGCGGAGCCCGACCCGCTCGAGGCGTGAGTCCTCGCGGCGCTGGATGAACGCGCCGTAGGTCCGGCCGTGCCGATACCACGTGACGGCCCTCGTGCACTCACCGACCTCCATGGCCGCCAGGGGCTCCCCGACCAGCGCGTTCAGCAGCGTCGACTTGCCCGACTTCACCCGGCCCGCGATGGCGACCCGCAGCGGTTCGTCGAGGCGCAGGGCGAGCGCGTCGAGCGTCGACGTCGCCGCCTCATGCCCGGCGTACTCGACGCGGGCCCGCTCGACGAGCGCGCGCACACGCCGCGCGAGGGGAGCGCGCGCGCCGTTCGGGTTCATGGCTCCTGGCCACCCAGCAGGGCGGCCCGGGTTTCGGCCGCGGTTCGCTGGAGCCAGGCCAGCCGATCGATCTCCGCCTTGACGTCGAGTCGCCGCGCCTCGCGTTCGCTGGCGTCGCGTTGCGCAGCCTCCTGCGCCGCCTGCAGGGTCTCGGTCGCCGTCCGGGCGAGCTCCGCGGCACGGGCCACGAAGAAGTCGCGGATCTGGCGCTGCGCGTACCGGATCCGGTCCCGCGAATCCTTCGCCACCACGAAGCTGACCTCGTCCACGTAGCCGCGCACCGCCGCCTTGGCTTGGGCGCGACGCTGGAGCAGCTGGCGCTCCTTCTCCTGCCGCAGCCCTTTGGCACCGAGCAGGACGCCGACGGCGAGCACCGCGGGGGCGGCCACCGGGAACCCGATCGCGGTGGCGATGAAGCCGGTCATGGCCGCACCGCTGTAGCTGGAGCGCAGGAGCGTCATCGCCTGGCCGGCGAGGCCGGGCCGCTTCGCGTCGACCATCTTGACGGTCTCGTCGGCGCGAGCGGTCGGGACCTCGGCCGCGGCGTCGGCCCGCGTGGCCTCGCGCACCCACGCGTCGAGGGCGTCCGCATCCTCGACGAACACGGCCGCGACGGCGTGCGCAACGTCGGCCACACGCGTTTCCAGGGTCACGTAGTGGTCGCCGACCACGCGCGCCAGCTCGCGGCGCACCTGCGGCTCGTACGACTCCCACGTCTTCGCGGGATCGAGCCGGTCGAGCGCTTCCTCGGCGTCGCGGACGATCCCACGGATTCGCGTGCGCAGGTCGTGGTCGAGATCGTTCGCGAGGTCGGCGAACGCGTCCGCGAAGGCCGTCTGCCAGCGCGCCGCGGCGCCCCGGACGCGGTTCATCTCCTCCTGCGAACGTTCGAGCTGGCCGCCGAGCGCCGCCGCGGCTTCGGGGTTCTCGAGCCCGGCGACCTCGGCCGCGAACGGCTGCTCGAGCTGCCGTGCGACCGATTCCACGACGTCGGCGACGAGCACGCCATCCCGTCGAGCCGCACCCGCGACCACGTGGCCGTGGAGCCACGCCGAGACCGCCTCCATGCCGGACTCCGCGGCGAGCGCCGGGTCGTCGCTCTCCCGAGCTTTCCGGGCGAGCTCGGACGACACTGCGTACGGACCGGCGGTGAGCTCGCCCACCGTCGTCGCGTCGGCCTCCACCACGCGCCGCCACGCCGGGTGGATATCGATCTTCGACTCCACGAGCGCGACGACTGACCGCTGGCTCGTGATCCTCTGGAGGAACTCGAGCTCGGTCGCGGTCAGCTCCTGCGCGGCGTCCGTCACGAAGAGGACCGCCTGTGCGGAGGTCAGCGCGGCGAGCGTCACCGCGCCGTGAACCGATCCCAGGCCGCCGACGCCGGGAAGGTCCACCAGGACGAGGCCGCCCCGCAGTGCGACGGCGGGCACCCCGACCTGGACGAGCTGCACGTCGTTCGCCGCGACCTGCTCGCCATCCTCGGTGACCCAGGCCGGCAGCGCCGCGACGTCGATGCTCTCGCCCCGGAGTGTCGCATCCCCGTCGCCCTCCGCGCCGCGCACGATGGCCGTGGCGGTGGGGTCCTTTGCGTACGTCAACGCCGTGGCCACGGCGGTCGCAACGTCATCGTCGACCGGGCAGACCTCGCGGCCCACGAGCGCGTTGACGAGGCTGCTCTTGCCCTGCTTGAACTCGCCGACGACGAGGACGCGGATCGTCGGATCGGCGGCCCGGTCGCGCAGCTCCGCGAGGCGGGCCGTCAGGTCCGGGCGCCCGTACGCGTCCGCCGCCTTGATGCCGTGCTCGGCCAGGTGCACGGCCACGTCCCGAACCGACGCTCGGGACGGTGGCTCAGGCGGGGACATCGGACGTGTCCCTGGTCGGCTCCGTCGAGCAGGCTCCGGGCTCACCCGTCGGCGTCGTCGGGGGAGTCGTCGGCACCGTCGTCGGCTGCGACCGCGAGCCGGTCCGGCAGCAGGTGTGTTTCCAGCACGCCGTGCAGTGGCGACACGGGCGCCAGTGCGTCGGTGTCGCCGCTCGACGAATCGCTCGCGCCGTCGTCGGACGAGTCGGCCGACCCGGTCGGGGGCGAGAACGAGCCGGGGACCGGCTGCTGCGTGGTCCGCTCGGAGGGCCCCGTCGTCTGCACGCCGGTGTCCGCTTCCGGCGACGGGTCGCTGTTCGTCGGGTCCAGGCCGGGGCCGGGGCCGGTCAGCGATCCCACGTCCCCCCCGTGACTTCCCGCCCCGAACTCCGGATCCCCGGGCCCGACGGGGTCCCCGAGCAGGATCCCCTTGGTGTCCCGGATCGGGCCGCTCTCGTCGATGGGCTCCCCGGCGTCCGGATTGGGGTCGGTGGCTCCGTCACCCGGGTCGACCGGGTGCGTCTGCGCGATGGCCGCCGCGAGGTCGGCCTGGACCTGCTGTTGGAGGAAGGCCGGAAGCGGCGCACCGGACTCGGGATCGCCGGGATCACCCCCGCCGCCTCCGTCCGTTCCCATCTGCGCGGAGGTCTGGGTGCCCGAGCCGGACGTGTCCCCCCCGCTGCCGGATGTGCCGCCACCCGACGTGTCGCTCCCGGACGTCCCTCCACCCGACGTGTCCGAGCCCGA
>Ga0137368_10005325_pt1 | contig 13593 bp, 12 predicted proteins | sample SagtaG_13_FD_104917 | JGI IMG/M metagenome (GOLD analysis project Ga0137368, IMG submission 104917) | Vadose zone soil microbial communities from Sagehorn Ranch, Mendocino, California, USA - Sage1_L_100_16 metaG | ecosystem: Environmental > Terrestrial > Soil > Vadose zone | place: USA...
ACCGACGTGCTCTCGTCGGATCAGCACACCGTGAAGCCGTGGTTCAACGGCAAGCTCGACTTCTCGCCCCCGGTCTACGACTTCTCCGGGCGCGGATATCCGCTCCTCGGAGGTCGGCTCGATTACGTGGATCGCCGCGGCGTGGCGGCCCTGGTGTACGGGCGGCGTCAACACCTGATCAACGTGTTCCTGTGGCCCGCCGCGCGTGGTCCGGCCGCCGTTCCCTCGACCCGCACCCGCCAGGGCTATCACCTGCTGCACTGGGCTACGGCGGACTACACGTACTGGGTGGTCTCCGACCTCGGCCTCCCCGAGCTCGGGGACTTCGCCGGACTGCTCAGGCAAGCCGACTCGGCCGCTGGCGCGCCCAAATGAAGCGGGCCCTACGCGGCGGAGTCTGATCATCAGGTGGGTGGAGTGGAGCAGCCCGGCCTGTAGTCCTCTGTCTGACAGTTCTATTCCGCCGCTTTCCAGGCGCCAACGGCGCTTCGTCTGATTCTCCCGTCGATGAGCGATCGCTACCATTGCCTTCGTTCAAGCGATCCATCCTGCTCACGACGGAGAACACGATGAAACCGACGGTCTATGCGCCTTTCCTGAGCCTGGCGGCTCTGGCGGCGTGCAACAATCTCTATTCGCCCACCACGAGCCTGCCCCCCCCGCCTAGCTTCACCGTCATCCGGGCGCAGGGCGACAGCATCACGGTCGCGGACACCCTGAACAAGTTTCGCGCCGCGCTCGGCGGCAGTTTGAACGCGCCGAACTCCCCGCCCGCCGATAGCGGCCGGCGCGAGATCAACTGGGACGGCGTGCCGGCCGCTTTAACCAACGTGGACACGTTCCCGGCGACCTTCTTCAACGTCAACTCGAAGCGTGGTGCCGTGTTCGCCACGCCCGGGACCGGCCTCCGCGTGGATAGCCTCTCTTTTGCGTCGATCAACGCTGGCCTGGGGGACCAGTTCAAGGCCTTCTCGCCCAAGAAGCTGTTCATGGCCGTCGGCTCGAACCAAGTCGAGGTCGACTTCAAGCTGGTGGGTACCACGACCAACGGCCTGGTCAAGGGCTTCGGGGTGGTCTTCTCCGACGTCGACAAGGCGGCCGCTACGCGGGTCGAGTATTTCGATGCGAACGGTGTCGAGATCGCCAGTATCGCATCGCCGGCCCATCTCGGCGCCCAGGGGTTCACGTTCGTGGGTGCGGTATTCGACTCCGCGATCGTCGCCCGGGTGCTGATCTCCAGCGGCGAGGCCGCGTTGGATGCGACGATCGCCGATGTCAGCGCTGGCGGCACCAAGGACCTCGTCGTGATGGACGACTTCGTCTACGGCGAGCCGCAGCCCCTGCCGTAATCGGGCACCATCATCGTCAACTAAAGGAGAATGGGAATGAAAGCGATCACAGCTGGAATGCTTGCGGTGGCCGCCCTCGCGGCGGTGGCATGCAACGACTCCTCCACGGCGCCTGCGAGCCCGTCGTATTCCGCCTCCGGTCTGCCGGAGCTGTCTATCGCCGCTGGGCACGGGGGCGCCCGGAGCGGCTTCGGGTTCAACGGCACGGTGAGCGGCTTTCCAACCGGAGCGGTGTTCCTTACTGGCGGCGGATCGTTCGACGCCGCGACCGCCTCGAACGTGGTGCCCAGCGAGACCGACGTGAAGTCGGGCGGTGGGTTCCGCTGCACCGCGGCCGTCGCCCAGGGACCGCTCGCTGGGTGCGCCACGGGCGAAGGAGTGCGCTGGGACACCGCCCAGCTCCTGGCCTCGACGACCTTCAAGTGCACCGGCGCCGATGCGGGGAAGCCCGCCGCCACGGGTGCCGGGACCGTGGTGTTGCGCGCCGACTTCTACCGCGCCGGCGACGGCATCGACGAGTCGTTCACCGCGCAGATGATCGTCTCGGACACCGACATCGCGCCCGACATCCCGGGGGATCAGACGCTCTGGGTGCAAGGCGTTGGCTGCGGAGACGCCCTGGTACACTTCAACCGGTGAGCGCCGGACAGTCGCAGAGCGGGGGCCGGACTCGCGGTCCCCGCCTTGGCTGGTTCACCTCCTTCCTTGGAGGAGGCATCGTCCCCAATTTTCCGGGCCAGGAGACTCGATGTCGTCAGCCTTGCCGGAATCGACCCAGCTCAACACTCCCGAACTCCTGGAGGCGTTCTTCGAGCGCTCCCAGGACGGGTTCTTCTTCATGATGCTCGATCAAGCGGTCGAGTGGGGGCCCGGCGTCGATAAGGACGCCGTGCTGGATTACGTCTTTTCCCATCAGCGCATGACCAAGGTGAATCCGGCGATGGCGGAGCAATTCCGGGCCAAGCCGGTGGAGCTGATCGGTCTGACGCCAAGTGATTTCTTCCGGCACGACGTCGCGGCCGGCCGCCGGGGCTGGCGGAAGCTGTTCGACGCCGGTCACACCCACAGCATCACCAACGAGCGCCGGCTCGACGGATCGACGATGTGGGTCGAAGGCGACTACATGTGTTTCTACGATGCCGCCGGCCGCATCACCGGGCACTTCGGGATTCAGCGCGACGTCAGCGACCGCGTCAGGACCTTGGAGGAGTTGGAGCAGTCCCAGGCCGAGCTGCGGGCCCTCGCGGCCCGGCTCCAGAAGACCCGCGAGGAGGAACGGACCCGGATCGCGCGGGAGATTCACGACGAGCTGGGACAGGCGCTCACCGCCCTGAAGCTCGACGTCGCCTGGCTCGAGACCCGGCGGTCCCGGAGCAATTCCGGCGCCTTCCGCCTCGGCGACGTGTCGCTCGCCGACCGGGTCGACGAGACGATGCAGATCGTCCGCCGGATCGCCAGCGAGCTGCGGCCCAGCGTACTCGACCAACTCGGCCTAGAGGCCGCCATCGAGTCCCTGGTGCGGGAGACGACCCAACGGACCGGCATCGCGGTCATTTTCCATGCCGACGACTTTCCCCGGCTCCCTGACGAGATCGCGAGTCACGCCTTCCGGATCATCCAGGAAGCGCTGACCAACGTCACCCGGCATTCCAAGGCTACCCGGGTGGACGTGTCCGTGCGCCGGGTGGGGGCGGTCATCATCCTCGGCGTCGAGGATAACGGGGTCGGATTCACGCCCCAATCGCTGAGTGGGCTGCGGTCGCTGGGATTGGTCGGCATCCGCGAGCGGGCGCTGGCGTGTGGGGGGACGCTGATGATTCGGGGCGAGCCGGGGCAGGGCACCGGTATCGCCGTCACGATTCCGGTCGCGAAACCGTGACCCGACCGACGGCGAAGATTCGCATCTTCATCGCGGACGACCACCCGATCGTCCGGCAGGGGCTCCGCCGCATCGTGGAGGCGGACGCGGGGATGGCGATTTCGGGTGAGGCGGACGCCGCCGCGGCGCTGCTTGCCGGGCTCGAGACCGCGGCCACCGATCTCGTGCTGCTCGACGTATCGATGCCCGGCGGCCTGTTTCTCGAGACTCTGCGGGAGCTGCGCACCCGCCACCCGACCATTCGGGTCCTGGCCTTGAGCGTTCACCCGGAGGATGAGTGGGCGGTACGGGCGCTCAGGGCTGGTGCCTCGGGCTATCTCACCAAAGACCATTCGCCGGATCAGCTGCTGGACGCCATCCGCCGGGTGTATCGCGGCGGCAAGTACGTCAGTCCGACGCTGGCGGAGGAGCTGGCCAAGCATCTCGATGGCGGCGGGCAGCGCCCCCCCCACGAGCTGTTGTCCGATCGCGAGTTCGAAGTCATGCGTCGGCTCGGCAGCGGCCTCACCGTCTCTCAGATCGCCAGCGAGCTGGCCATCTCGGCCAAGACGGTGAGCACCTACCGTGCTCGCATTCTCGAGAAGATGGCGGTCGCCACCAATGCCGACCTGGTCCGCTATGCCGCCAGGTATGGGTTGATCGCCTGACGCCACCTTCGTTCTCCCCGGGGCCCGGTAGCCCCTCTCCTTTCGTGTAGTCCTTCGTCTGACGAGTCTGTTCCGCTGTTTCGCGCCCGCCCCAGGCGTCGCGTCTGATACTGCCATCGAAGAGCGATCGCTAACGTTGCCCCCGTGATGGAGGCAGGCGCTTTAGGAACTGAGACCAATTTCGAGCTCGCGCAAGACCGCGGGCAGAGGAGAAGGACATGCGTATCGGAACAGCAGTAATCGGTTTGCTCGCGCTGGCTGCGCTCGCGGGTTGCAGCGGCTCAACCTCTCCCTACGGGGGTGGTGGCGGTGGCGGTGGTGGTGGGGGCGGTGGTGGGGGTCTGGCCGGTCAGATCGTCGTCGGGAACATCCTGTTCAAGAGCTCCCACAACGGGAGCCAGAACCCCGCGATCGACACCGTCGCGGCCGGCAGCACCGTCACGTGGACCTGGACCGCCACGGGATCGGTCTCGCACAGCGTCGAGTCGGAGGGGTCGCCGAGTTTCGCGAGCAGCGCCATCCAGGCCGGCGACGGGAAGACCTACGCGGTCACGTTCACCACGCCGGGTACGTACCGGTATGACTGCGCCGTGCACGGCGCGGCGATGAGCGGCACCATCGTTGTCCGCTAGCAAATGTGTTGGGGTCCCCGGATCCCGAGCGGGATTCGGGGGCTGCAGTTCTTCTTTGGAGGAGGCCATGGGTTTCAACCTTGAGAGCTCGGTTTGCCACGTCTCGGCTGAAGACCGGGTCGGCGAGTTACTAGCCGGGCGGTACCGGGTGCTGCGCCGTCTCGGAGCCGGCGGCATGGGGACCGTCTACCTCGCCGAGCACGTCCACCTCGGCCGCCTGACTGCCGTGAAGGTGCTGTGTCCTCCACTGTGTGACGACGACCCGAGCGCCGAGCGGCGCTTCCGGCAGGAGGCGCTTGTTGTCGCCAGGGTGCGCCACCCCAGCGTCGCTCAGGTATACGACTTCGACCGCGGTCCCGACGGCCAGTTCCTCCTCGCGATGGAGTACGTGGAGGGTGAGACTGTGGCACAGCGACTCGATCGCGATGGCCCCTTCCCGCTCCCCGAGGCCATAGGTGTGCTGCGCATCGTGGCTGACGCGTTGAACCACGTGCACTGGAGCGGCATTCTCCACCGCGACTTGAAGCCGCAGAACATCATCCTGGGTTCAGGCGGCGTCGTGAAGCTGGTCGACTTCGGAGTAGCGCACGAGATGGCGCAGCTCTTGGCGGCCGATGGGTTCCAGCCAGGCACCCTCGCCTACATGAGCCCAGACCAGCTGCTGGGCGACGCCATAGGTCCCGCGAGCGACATCTTTTCACTGGGCGTCGTGTTTTACGAGATGCTCACAGGCCGGCTCCCCCACGCGGGGACGACGGTCGCGGAGCTTCGGATCCAGCGCCTGCTGCGCCCGCCCATTCCTGTGAACTGGCTCCGCCCAATCGTTTCTCGCGAGTTGGCGGAGGTGGTTGCGCGGGCCCTGCATCCCGAGCCAGCCGAGCGCTGGCCGTCGGCGCTGGCCTTCGCGCAAGCGGCGGCGCGGGCGGTCGCTCGCGGGGAGCACTGAACACTATGCGTCTCACCGTTCTTCAGGCTGCGTTCGCCCTGCTGCTGCCCATTGCTGCCGGGTGCGGGAACGACGCCACGACGCCAATCCCCCCGACGCCACCCCCTGTTGGCCAGGACGGTCTCTGGACCGTCAGCGGGAGTCCGTCCGCCATTCTCCGCCTGGACCCGACGCAGCTGACGGACACCGGGCAGCGCGACCCGGCCACGACCCTGACTACCCCCAGCGCGCTGCTCCATACGCTGGCCGGTGTCGCGTTCGATGCCGCCGGCAACCTGTGGATCGCCAGTGAGGACGATTCCTTGCTGCTCGCGTTTGCGCCCGGCGCGCTCTCGAGCTCCGGGCACAAAGCGGCGAGGACGGTGATTACGCCGACCCGGGGCTCCCTCAGCGGACCCATCGGTCTGGCGTTCGACGCGCAGCACCGCCTGTGGGTCGTCAACGATCGGAGTGCCACGCTGGTCCGGTTCGATACCGCTCAGCTGGCCGCGGGCGGCGCTCAGGCGCCGGCGGTGGTCCTGTCCTTACCGGGAAGCCCGGTGGCCATTGCCTTCGATGCCGCTGGTTCGCTCTGGGTGTCCGACAACCAGTTCAACGCGATCTACAAGTACACGGCCGACGAGCTCGCGACCTCAGGGTCGCCGCCCCCGGCGTTCTTCTTGACCGGCGCGGACTCCCTGCTGAATCCCACCGGCCTGGCCTTCGACGCCGCGGGGAACCTGTGGGTCGCCAATAACGGGAGGACTAGCGTGGTCGCGTTCAGCCCGGCCCAGTTGGCCGGCTCCGGACCCTTAGGGCCTCACATCGTAATTTCCTCGAACAGGGGCTCTCTGAGCATTCCGGTCGGCCTGGCGTTCGAGGAGGACGGGAGTTTGTGGGTCGTGGGGGGCGCCGGGGCGTTGACGAGGTTCGCACCGGCAAGCCTCAGCGCGAGCGGAGCGCCCGCGCCGAGCGCCCGGCTCAAGGTGGCCGGTCACTCGCTGTTCTGGACTGTGGCGCTCTGGCCCAAGCCCGCAGGGCTACCGCTGAACTGATGCCTGCGAAGTCGCCTGCACATCGGTCGCTACCCGAAGCATTGCTTGCAAGCTGCGCTCTACATCGTCCTCTGTCGTCGCCCAGGAGGAGACGCTGATGCGCATGGCGGTGCGTCCCTGCCAGACAGTCCCGCCTGCCCAACACGTGCCGTCCGCCTGAACGCCCGCGATGACGCGGCGGGTCAGCTCGGCGTCGCCGAACGAGACCAGGACCTGATTGATCACCACGTCGTTGAGGATCTCGTACCCCGCCCCCCTCAAGCCCTCGGCGAAGCGCGTCGCATAGCGGCAGGTGCGCTCGATCAAGTCGGCCAGGCCCTCCCGCCCCAGCGAGCGCAGCGCGGCCCACACCTCGATCCCGCGCGCCCGCCGCGAGAAGTCCGGCGTGTAGTGCTCGGGTTCGCGCGCTTCGCCGATCACCAGGTAGGGCGCATTCACCGCCATCGCCGCATTGAGATGCCGTGTGTCGCGGACGACGACCATGCCGCTGTCGTACGGCACATTGAGCCACTTGTGCGCGTCGATCGCCCACGAGTCGGCGGCGGCGAAGCCGTTCATGAGGTGCGCGCGGGCAGGAGCCGCCGCCGCCCAGAGCCCGAACGCCCCGTCGACGTGCACCCAGGCGCCCGCCGCTTTCGCCTGCGGGATGATCGCGTCGGCGGGATCGAATGCGCCGGTGTTGACGTTGCCCGCCTGCAGGCAGACGAGAGTGTTGTCGTCCAGGGGCGGCAGCGCGTCGGCGCGCATCCTGCCCTGACCATCCGCCGGCACGCGGATCACGCGCTCGCGTCCGAGGCCGACCAGCGTCAGCGCTTTGAGGACGCTCACGTGGACTTCCTCGCCTACGACGACGGTGATCGGCGGCGCGCCAAACAGGCCTTGCGTCTCGACATTCCAGCCGCGCCGCGCGAGCAGGGCATGGCGCGCGGCTGCCAGGCCCGAAAAATTCGCCTGGGTCGCGCAGGTCACGAACCCCACGCCGCACGCCGGCGGCAGACCCAGCACCTCGAGCATCCAACGCATGGCGACCTCTTCCAGGCGCGCCGCAATCGGCGAGAGGGCGACGATCCCCGCGTTTTGATCCCACGCGGCTGCCAGGCAGCTCGCGGCGACCGTCGCCGGGAGCGACCCGCCGACGACGAAGCCGAAGAAGCGCCCACCCGCCGAGCCAAGCGTCGCCGGCGATCCGATTTCGTCGAGCAGTGCAACCACCGCCGCCGGGTCGGTCGGATGCTCCGGGAACGCCTCATCGAGTCGTCCCAGGTTGGCGAGGGCCTCCGGGGTGGGGGCAACCCCGCGGTGTTTCAAGTCAGCCAGATACCGAGCCGCTCGCTCGGCGGTCGTTCGCAGCAGACCTTTCATCCGTGATTCCTCCCTCGGGGTCATTTCTGCCACACCGCATGCCCGTCGCTGCGCAGCTCTCGCGCGAGCACCTCCTCCATCAATTCCTCCAACGCCCGGTGCGGGGGGCGGTGGGGTGAGGCGAAAGCGACAGCCGAGGATCCTTGGACCCCCGGCTTTCACGGTGCAACGAAACTGGCTGCAGAGACGTCGCAAGTACTTCGATACAAGGCGATCCAGAGACTCGGGGCAAGCGGCAGTGCTGGTGGCGGGAGTCGAACCCGCAAGGGCTTTCGAGCTCGAATAGATCGCCCCAGCTTGGCCGGCCCTCATCCGCCCCGCATATTTGAGCCGTGTTGCGCACCACCTCGTCCGCCGACACCACGCACGACGCCGACGCCGTCCGCTTCGAGCGCTATGCTCGCATGTCGCCCGAGGAGAAAGCGCAGCGGATCGTCGACTTGACGCAGACCGCATGCACGCTCGCGCTTGCGGGCTTGCGCGCCCGTCACCCCGAAGCGGCCGAGCCCGAGCTCCTGCTCCGACTCGCCGTGCTGCGCCTCGGTGCCGAGACCGTCGCTCAGGCGTACGGGTGGCGGGCGCCCGATGGCGCCTGACGGCCTCCCCGATCCTCTCCGCGTCGCGCTCGCCATTACCGGCATCCTCGAGCGGCTCGGCGTGCGCTACGTGACCGCGGGATCCCTCGCAAGCTCGGTGCACGGGGAGCCGCGATCAACGGACGACGTGGATCTCGTGGCGGACCTGCGTGCGGCGCACGCGACCCCGTTGGTGACGGCGCTCCGGGGTGAGTGGTATGTGAGCGAAGAGACCGTCCGCGACGCCATCGCACGCGGCGCCTCGTTCAACGCCATCCATCTTGCGAGCGGCGTCAAGGTGGACGTCTTCGTGGTCGGGGAAGACGCGTTCGACGCCCATCGAGTGGCGCGCGGTCGGACCGTCCGCGTACGCGCTGAGCCCGGTGCCGTGCTGCAGGTGGATACCGCCGAGTACACGGTGCTGCGCAAGTTGGAGTGGTTTCGACGTGGCAGCGAGACGTTCGACCGGCAGTGGCGGGACGTGGTCGGCATACTCCGGGCCCAGGGCGCCGGCCTCGACCGCGGGGAGCTCGCGACCTGGGGGGAGCGGCTTGGCGTCTCCGATCTCCTGGCGCGAGCCACCGCGGAAGCGGGGATCACAGGCAGCTAGTCCTCAGCCCCCGTCATGGCGGCTCGGAACGGCTCGGTTACGGATCAACATGAGCAGTGCTGCAACAAGCCCCACGGCGCTGGGATCGATCCCCGCGAGGTAGTCGACCAGCCCCCGGGCTACCAGGCGGACTTGGGCGCCGTACGGAGTCATGCTTCATTAATGAACCATATCCCTGGGAAGTTCCCGCCCCGGGGTTAGCCCCTCAGCCTCTTGATCTCCTCCAATACCTCGATGTCGGCCGCGTCCTGCAACCGGCCGGTGCGCTTGGTTTCGATCAAGTCGTCGAGCGCGATCAGCGGAATGCGCACGCCCTCCACGTCCACGACGTCGGCGCGGGGCGCCGCCTGCTCGTACTTCACCTTCCACGCGACGGTGAAGACGTCCACCGCCGGGTCGTCCCCGATCACGGTGATGGGTCGCTTCAAGATCTCGGCGGCCGCCCACTCGGCCGCAAAGCCATAACCCACCCGCGCGAGCGCCGTCAGCACCCGCTCGGCGTTGGCCTCCGTGCGCTCGATCAGGATGTCCACGTCCTCCGTCGTGCGCGCGTAGCCGTGCAGAATGCACGCCACGCCGCCGATCACGAGGTACTTCGCCCCTGTCCGGTTGAGCGCCGCGCACACCTGGGCGGCGACGGCGCGCGGCGTCACCCCCCGGCGCGGCGCGCCCTCTTCCATTCGTAGAAGTCCTCGTAGGAGTCGAATCCGACCACTTGCTGCCGCGACGCGCGCCGGGGCCTGACCTCCCGGGCGAGGCGGGCCAGCTGCTCGGCGCGCTGGAGCCGTTCCGCCGGTGAACGCTTGAGATCCGCCGCCAGGTGCCGCCGACGGGCGTCCGCGACTTCCTGTACGGCGTATACGGGCGCGTCCGACTCCCGCACTCCCGCAGTTGGGGAGCGGGCCGGCGTGGCCAGATATGCCCGCAGCGCCTCCACGATCAGCCAGCTGCGGGAGCGGTCGAGCGCGCGCGCCCGCCGATCGGCGGCCGCCAGGACGTCGCGGGGCAGGGTGATGGAAATTCGGGTGAAGGCCATGGCTCATACTCAGTATTACTGGATACGATCAATCTACTATTCCCACGACCCTGCCGCAATGTGGTCACAGCTGGCTCAGTCGCTCACGCCCTGCGCCTCCAACCCCATCTCCTCGAGGAAGCTCGACCCCCCCGCCTCCATCCCGAACCGCCGCTCGACCCGCGTCAGCACGAGCCGCTCCCGCGCCCGCGCGCGACTTTCTTCGGCACGAGGGACCAATCTAGCGTCTGGCGGTGGGCGGCCCGCTCGCTACGTTAACCCGGTTCCGCCGATTCCCCGTCCGGAGGTCCCGCGTGCGTACTCACAACGTCTCCCTGCTCCTCCTTCTTTGTGTCGCCGCGCCGGGCATGTCCCAGAGCGCGCCGCCGCTGCTGCTGCGCCGGCCTGCCATCAGCGCGACGCAGCTGGTGTTCACCTATGGCGGCAACTTGTGGATCGTGAGCCGGGACGGCGGCGACGCGCGGCGGCTCACCGCGGGCCCGGGAACGGAGAACGGGGCGGCGTTCTCGCCCGACGGCAAGTGGGTGGCGTTCACGGGAGAGTATGACGGGAATCCGGACGTGTTCGTCATCGCGGCGGCGGGCGGCGTGCCCAAACGGCTGACCTATCACCCGGGAGTGGACGAAGCGGTCGGCTGGACGCCCGACGGGAAGAGTGTGCTGTTCCTATCGACGCGGTCGAGCTACTACAACTTCGCCCCCAAACTGTTCGCGGTGCCGCTCGACGGTGGCTTCCCGGCCGAGTATCCCCTGCCGATTGTGGCCGGCGCCTCGCTGTCCCCGGACGGGTCGCACATCGCCTACGTGCCCCACCCGCAGTGGCAGCGCGCCTGGAAGCGCTACCGCGGCGGTCAAACGACGCCGATCTGGGTGGCGGACCTGAAGGATTCGCGCATCGAGAAGGTGCCGCGCGACAATTCCAACGACTTCAATCCCACGTGGGTGGAAGGCACGGTCTACTTCCTGTCGGACCGTAACGGCCCGGTGAGCCTGTTCGCGTACGACTCGAAGAGCAAGCAGGTCAGCGAAGTGGTCAAGAACGACGGGCTCGACTTCAAGTCGGCGGCGGCGGGGCCGGGCGCGATCGTCATCGAGCAGGTCGGGGCGCTGAAGCTCTACGACCTGAAAACGCGGCAGACCAAGACCCTCAACGTGCGGGTGGCGGGAGATCTGCCGCAGGTGCGGCCGCACTTCGTGAAGGTCGATCCCAAGCGGATTCGCAACTTCGGCATCTCACCCACCGGCAAACGCGCCGTGATGGAAGCTTGGGGCGAAATCTTCACCGTGCCCTCCGACAAAGGCGACATCCGGAACCTGACGCGCACGCCGCTGGTGGCGGAGCGCGATCCCGCGTGGTCGCCGGACGGGAAGTCGGTCGCGTACTTCTCGGAAGCGTCGGGCGAATACAACCTCGAGATCCGCGACCAGAGCGGACTCGGCGAGGTGAAAAAGATCAGCCTGGGCAATCCGCCGTCGTTCTTCTATTCGCCCCAGTGGTCTCTGGATGGCCAGAAAATCGCCTACACCGACAAGCGGCTGAACCTGTGGTATGTGGACCTGGCGAAGGGTGCACCGGTGAAGGTGGATGCCGACTACTACGAGGGGGCGTCTTTCAACGTGCGGTGGGCGCCGGACAGCCGCTGGCTTGTGTACACCAAGCAGCTGCCGAGCTTCCTGCATGTCGTCTGGGTGTATTCGCTCGAGCAGGGGAAGAGCTTCCAGGTCACCGATGGGATGAGCGACGCGCTGTACGCGACCTTCGACCGGAGCGGCAAGTACCTCTACTTCGCCGCCAGCACCGATGTGGGGCCGTCGGCCGAGGGGTTCGACATGTCCAGCAACAACCGGCCGCAGACCCGCAGTGTGTACGCGGTCGTGCTGGCGAAGGACCAGGGCTCGCCGCTCGCGCCGGAGAGCGACGAGGAAAAGGGCGCCGAGCCGAAGCCGGACGAGAAGGACAAGGCCAAGAAGGACACGCTTCCTCCCCCCGTGAAGATCGACTTCGACGGGATCTCGCAGCGCATCCTGGCGCTGCCGATCCCGGCCAAGAATTACGTGAACATCGCCGCCGGCAAGCCGGGCATCCTGTTCATCTCCGAGGGGCCGCGCGTCATCACGGAAGCCGATTTCCCGAACCTGTCCCAGACGCTCTACAAGTGGGATCTCGAGAAGCGCAAGGTCGACAAGTTCGTGGAGGAGATCAACGACTACACCGTGTCGTTCAACGGCGAGAAGCTGCTCTTCCGCAAGGGCGAGCAGTGGGTGATGGCGGGAACGGACGAGCCGCCGGCGGGCGGCGGCAAGCCGAAGCCCGGCGAAGGTCCGCTCAAGCTGGACTCGATGCTGGTCTACGTCCAGCCGCGCGAGATGTGGAAGCAGATGTATCGCGAGACGTGGCGCATCGAGCGGGACTTCTTCTACGACCCGAACCATCACGGGCTCGATCTCGGCAAGGTGGCGGCGAAGTACCAGCCCTACCTGGACGGGATCGCGTCGCGCGATGAGCTCACCTACCTGCTGGAGGACGCGCTGGGTGAAATGACGGTGGGGCACATGTTCATCTGGGGAGGGGAGGGGCCGGAGCCGAAAAAAGTGAAGGGTGGTCTCCTGGGTGCCGATTACGCGCAGGAGAACGGGCGCTACCGCATCACCAAGGTGTACGACGGGGAAAACTGGAACCCGGGGCTGCAGGCGCCGCTCACCCAACCCGGCGTGAACGTCAAAGCCGGCGACTACCTGCTGGCCGTGGGCGGGCGCGAGCTGCGTGCCTCCGACAACCTGTACAGCTTCTTCGAGCAGACCGCGGGCCAACAAGTGGTGCTCAAGGTGGGGCCGTCGGCGGACGGCAAAAACTCGCGCGACGTGACGGTCGTTCCGGTGGCGAGTGAAGAGAATCTGCGGCGCTTGGCCTGGATCGAGGGCAACCGGCGGAAGGTGGCGGAGATGACGGGCGGCCGCGTGGGCTACGTGTACCTGCCCAACACCGCGGGGGCGGGCTACAGCAACTTCAATCGCTATTACTTCGCGCAGGTCGGGAAGGAAGCCGTCATCGTCGACGAGCGGTTCAACGAGGGCGGACAGCTGGCCGACTGGGTGGTGGATTTCCTGCATCGGCCGCTCATGAGCAAGATCATGACGCGCGAAGGCGCGGACTGGAGCAGTCCGTCCGCGTCGATCTACGGACCCAAGGTGATGATCGTCAACGAAATGGCCGGGTCGGGCGGCGACGCCTTACCGTGGTACTTCCGCAAGGCCGGCGTCGGACCGCTGGTGGGGAAGCAGACGTGGGGCGGGCTGGTGGGGGTCGGCGGCTATCCGGAGCTGATGGACGGCGGCAACGTCATGGCGCCGCGCTTCGCGCTGTACGGACTGAACGGGGAGTGGGAGGTGGAGAACCACGGGATCGTGCCCGAGTACGACGTCGATCTCGACCCGGCGGCGGTGCGACAGGGGCACGATCCGCAGCTCGAGAAGGCGGTGGAGGTGGTGCTGCAGCTGATGAAGCAGCACCCGACCCCGCAGTA
>Ga0137368_10005330_pt1 | contig 13587 bp, 9 predicted proteins | sample SagtaG_13_FD_104917 | JGI IMG/M metagenome (GOLD analysis project Ga0137368, IMG submission 104917) | Vadose zone soil microbial communities from Sagehorn Ranch, Mendocino, California, USA - Sage1_L_100_16 metaG | ecosystem: Environmental > Terrestrial > Soil > Vadose zone | place: USA...
GCTCGAGCTCAAACGATCGACACCGGGATGGCGTGCCCGCCGCTGGGTCGTCGAGGCCTGTCACTCCTGGCTCAACCGCAACCGTGCCCTCCTGATCCGCTGGTCGAAGAAACCCGAGAACCAACTCGCGCTCCTGCAACTCGCCTGCGGCCTGATCGCGTTCAAGAAAGCACACGCAGCCCGACTCGCTCACGCCCTACCGAGATAGGCCCTAAGTCCCTCCCGTAGTCTGAGTCTGAGGCCATGAACCAGAACTCTGAGCCCAGCCGGATATCGATCTCTAACTCGATCAGCTGCATAAGGGTGGGCACGCGTCTGCTGTCCATCTGGACAGCATAACACAGCATCCATGGTTGCTTGACCAGATGGGCAGCGTCCGGCGGGCGTTCGATACTTGGCCTCCGTGGCAACGCCGCGTACCAACCGGTCGTTCGTGGTCGAGGTGCCGAAGCTGCTCAAGTCGCGCGGTCTCAGCATCCGTGCTCTCGCCCGGGCAGCCGGCGTGACCGACGCGCACCTGTCGCGCGTCCTGCGGCGAGTGAGCTACAAGACGCCAGGCGGCGACCTTGCGCGCCGAGTCGCCGTTGCCCTCGATCTGCCGCACGACTACTTCCCGGAATACCGAGAAGCGTTCGTGGTTGACCGAGTTCGGAAAGATGGCCGACTCCGAGACGAGGTCTACGATCGGTTGCAAGGGTCGCGCGGATGACCTGTACGACCTTGCCGGTACGGGCCCGATCGTCGGTCTGATGCCAAGGCACCGCGAAGAAGTGGTCAACGTTCGGCTTGCAGACCTGCTGGGCGCCCGCGGCGTTCACGCTCAAGCTGAGACCGTTGTTGGAACTGCAAAGCGGCAACTGCCGGACGTTCGACTCGAATGGCATGGCGTCGCTATTGCGATTGAGTGCAAGTTCGATCGGCCAGGAGCCAGAAGTGCAGTTGAAGAGCAGGCCGAGAGGCGTCTCGAGACCAACCTCGCTTCAATTGCGATTGCCCTGCTCTATCCGGATTCTCTGTCCGATTCGGACAACCTCGCTGAAGACCTCGAACGTAGTCGACTCGCCGTCCGGTTCGCAGCGATCGGTGGACGTGTCGGGGAATGGTTGGAACTGGAGGGAGTCGACGGACTCGCTCGCTCACTCGACGTGGCGCGGGCACTCCTCGTGTCGGACAGGTCGATCGACGAAAGTGCCGCTCTTCTCGACGGCGCGATAGAGAATTTCCGGTGGGCTGTCGCGGAACAGGCTGCTCGTGAAGGCGACCTCTTGCGTATCGTCGCCGCGGCCGACGCCGTCACGCCGGGATCCGGCACCCGCGAAGAGCGGAAGGCGGCGGTGTCGATCGCCGGGCTGTCGCTGTGCACCGCGGCGATGTTGCACCTGGAGATCTCGAAGTATGACCCGCACGTGCCCGCGCTCCCCGCAGCGGAGGGCTCGGGGATCCGGTCGAAGTGGGCCCGATCGTGGCGTCAAGTCCTCGATCACGACTACGCTGCCGTCTTTCGGATTGCCCGTGACGTACTCGAGGCCCTCACGGACGATCCCGGCCTGGAGCAAGCTCTCAGATCGATCGATCGCACCGCTCGCACCGTCGCCTCGCGGAAAATCCTTGGCAGGCACGACCTCGTCGGACGCCTGTATCACCGACTCCTCGCGGATCAGAAGTTTTTGGCGACGTATTACACGCGCGTGCCGTCGGCGACGCTTCTCAACGGGGTTGCACTGAACGCGGGGCGATGGCCTGACGTGGACTGGGCTGCCGAGTCGGAGGATTTCGACTTCCGCTGCGGTGACCTCGCGTGCGGAACCGGAACGCTGCTCGTCTCCGCAGCGAGCGACCTGAGCCAGACCTGGGCATTTGCGCGCGGACAAGCGGACAAAGAAATCAACCTGAACCAATTTGCGAGGAAGCTTCTCGAAGAGAATTTCTTCGGATACGACATCCTCGCGTATGCCGTCCAAGTGTGCGCAACGACGCCACTTCTCGCCGCGCCGGGAAGCCCGATCAGTTCATCTCACCTGTTTCAGATGCCATTTGGCGGTGAAGGTGGGCAACTTGGGTCGCTGGAACTTCTTTACGGGGAAACGAGCGCGCGCCTCTTCGGCGATGAACCTCGCAGACGCATCGGGTCCGATGAGCCCATACGCGATCCGCTGACGGTTGGGATTCCGCGGCTCGACTACGTGGTAATGAACCCACCTTTTACCCGCTCGGTCAACAGCAATCGGCTCTTGGGCTCCTTGCCGGCGGCAGAACTGCGGGTCGCGCGGAGCAGACTAAGCCAGTTGATGCGTGGTGCGGAGGTTGAGGGCAGCCTGACTGCAGGGCTGGCCGCGCCGTTCGTTGCCCTCGGAGCGCGAGCGGTCAAGCCGGGCGGGCGTCTCGCGCTGGTCTTGCCGAAGACGTTCCTAACAGGGTTGGCGTGGGCGGGCACACGTCAGCTGTTAGCCACGAAATTCCACGTTGAAGACGTGATTGTGTCGCACGAACCAGGGCGCTGGAATTTCTCGGATTCCACGGATCTATCCGAGGCGATGATCGTCGCCCGCCGATTGAGTGGCGACGACGAAGGCGGTCATTTCCGTACGCGTTGGATCCAGCTTCGTCGAAATGTTCTGAGTCCTGTTGACGCACTGTCGGTCGTTTCGGCGCTTCACCGGCTTGAGCAGCCATCCGAGGCGGGGGAGCCCATCCGTATCTCGGAGGGCCTTGAAGGCGAAGTGGGCGAAGTCTTCTCTCGACCGTCACCGCGAGGCGATGAGAGCTGGCCGCATGCAAGCTTCTCGACGTCTGCGCTCGACCAAGTCGCCCACTCGATCTCCACCTTGCAGAGTGTGACCTTTCCCGGTGGTGGGCAATACAACTTGCGACTCTGCGCGCTTGGTGATCTGGCCACATTCGGCTACGACACACGAGACATTCACGATGCGTTCGAACGGTCGGAAGCTGCGCACGGGTTCGCTGGCTTCTGGGGACACAACGCACAACGTGTGAGAAGCGTCGCTCAGACGCCGAACACTGAGCTGCGTGCCCGGACGGAGCCCGCCCCGGGTCGAGCGAGGATCAAGGACGCGTCTGCCATCTGGGCGACCGCAAGCACCCTGCTCCTCGCGGATCGTCTTTGGCTCATAACCCAGCGGTGCGCTTCCGTGCTACTCGATCGACCGGCGGTGGGTCCGACCTGGTGGGAGCTGACGCTCAAAACAGATGATGTCCGTCACCGCAAGGCACTTGTACTTTGGTTCAACTCGACGATAGGGCTTGTGTCGCTGCTGTTCTCCACGGAGGAAGCGCGAGGACCGTGGATCAAACTCAAGAAGAACAAGTTGCCCGACATAGCGGTACTCGATGTCCGACGCCTTCCGACGGCGAAGCTCGAACGTCTCGCTTGCGCCTTCGAAGAGCTTCGTGACGCTGAACTGTTACCGGTCGCCATGCTTGATCGCGACCCAACTCGTGTGAAGATTGATCGCGCGATCAGTGATGCGCTGGCACTCGACCCGACGGCCCTCGAACCCCTGCGTCGCATGCTTTCGCGAGAGCCCCGTGTGCAGCCTGTGCCCAGGGCTCCGGGTAGGACAGAGGGGCTCGAACCCATCGTTCCTGAGCTGGCGCTCTTCTGAGTCAGCGATGGGGTAACTCCCGTGTGCTCGTGGGGTAACAGACATGCTCGGTTCTACGCGAGGCGCCTAGCCAAGCGAGATCACCTATTTCGCCGAACCCTCCTAGGCCGCGGCAACTGCCCAGAATTCCGCGGAGCGCGGAACATCGCGAGAACGACTCAGGAGCGCAAACTCGTCCGCGACGCCTGTGCGGTACTCCTCGTTGGCCGAGGCAAGAATCGCCTCGAAAGCTGCAACTACCGACGTGTCGAACTGCGTTTCGACAGCTTGGGCTAGCCGGAGGCGAGCAACGCGGCTCGGCATCGCGTCGCGGTAAGGACGGTCCGACGTCATTGCGTTGTACGCATCGGCGACCGCGATGATCCGAGAAAGCAGTGGAATCTCCTCATCACTCAAACCGTCCGGATAGCCACGACCGTCAACCCGTTCATGATGATGGCGGACGATCGACGCGATTTCCGCGTAGTCATCGACCTTGGCAAGGATGCGCTCGCCTATAGCCGAGTGCTCTTCCATCTGGCGGCGCTCGTCGAGCGTCAGCGGGCCTGGTTTTTCAAGGAGACCAGCCGGAAGGCCAACCTTGCCGACATCATGTACAAGCCCTGCCAGATGCGCAAAATGTTGTAGCTCGTCCGAAAGTCCCATGCGAGCGGAAATATCGCGGGCGTAGATCGCTACCGCGGCGGAATGGCCGGCCGTGTACCGGTCTCTTGCATCAAGTGTCGTTACGAGTGCAGTCGCAAAGCTGAGATTGGCATGCTCCAGGCGGTCGTTCGCCGCTTGAAGTCGCTCGCCGCCCTCCCTCTCCTCGCGGTAAAGGCGATAGAACCGGTGCGCAGCAAACGCAGGCCCGAAGAACAGCGCAACCGTCATCACCGACACCTCTCGGTACGCATACGCCAATACGACTAGCACTGAGGTGTAGAGAGGGACGGTTGCCAATGACAATCGCCAAATCGATCCGAGGAAATCCCTGCCAGAACCGCTGCCGCGAAGGGTTACGACCAGCGAACCGGCGATCGCGTCCACGCACGCTTGCGTAATGACGGCCGCTGCCGCCGCGGCGATGAAAGGGCCGAACGAATCGCCCTGCGCTATCACGAGCACGACCAGGCCAGCTAGACCGCCTGCTGTGGCCCGCAGAGACGTCCAAATGACGTATCGAATGTAAGGCGGCCGGCAGTCGAGAAGAAGCCCCGCCGCACCGACGAACATCGCGTCGAGAGGTCCGTACACGACTGCCGCGAAGAGCATGGGCAGCAGCGACACGGTCATCTCGAGGTTGTCGGTAACACGAACTGGTTGTCGTTCGGCGAGGACGGCTACGCCAGCGAGCACAGCGATCGCCCAGTACGGCGCCGAAACGACGTGCCCCTCCTCCAGCAAAAGGACGACGAGGCCAAGAGTCAGCGCGGCTAGGGCCGCTGCGTAGGCCTCGAGCGGAGTGGGCCACCGAATTAAGGTTAATTGCGTCAACACCTTGAAATCTATCTACGAAACCTCATACAATCGACTCGCCGTCAGTCCCCAACTTAGGAGTTAGCCGTGCTGTCCGTTCCTTTTCGCCTTCGGGCGTTGATCGCCATCGCCGGCTCTGTTGCAATCGTCGCCGGTGGGGCCAAGCCCTGGTAAAGCCGACGTAGCTTCCGTTCTCCACAGCGCAAGGACATCACTCTGTTGAGGGATTTCCACAGACTGGGGAAAAGAAGAGCTACCGACCCGAGGAGAGCCGGCCGCGATGCTTAGCGTCGCGGCTGGTATCGCGTTCTTACCGAGAAGGCTCAGGCGATGATGCCGCGGCGGAAGCCGACGGCCACGGCGTGGGCCCGGGAGCGGGCCTGGAGCTTCGCCAGCAGGTGCCGGACATGGCTCTTGACCGTCTCCTCGGAGAGGAAGAGCCGCTGGCCGATCTCGCGGTTCACGAGGCCGTCCGAGATCAGTTGAAGCACCTCGATCTCGCGCATCGTGGGCTCCTGCTCGAGCTCGCGGAGCGGCGCGGCGAAGGGAATCACCTCGGCATTCCCGTTCCGCCGGCGAGAGGCCAGCTCGTCGAAACGAGCGGTGTGGCCCGCGTAGCGGTCGAGGATCTCTTTGCGCTCTGCAGCATCCACGGCCCTCCACGTATCGGCCGGCCTATGGAGCCGCTTTAGACCGAGCTACCCCGAACGAGGGGTTTTCTCGGGCACCGGGTGAGACTCTTTCCCGGCCGGCTCCGTCGGAGTCGCGTCCTCCGGAGCCGAAAAAGGCGTATGCACAGAGGCTTCTGCGTGGAGCGCCTCCTCCCGAGAGACGTTCAGCGGGTGGTGGCACGCGGCCAGATGTCCTTCGTAATCAGTAAGCGGCGGCTCGACCTTGGCGCAGATATCGGTGGCGTAGCGGCACCGGGGATGGAATCGGCACCCCGAGGGAGGGTCGATCGGGGAGGGCACATCGCCCTCCAGGACGATCCGCTCGCGCCGCCGGGCGAGGTCCGGGTCGGGGATCGGGACCGCCGAGAGGAGGGCCTCGGTATAGGGCATGATCGGCCGCTGGTAGAGCTCCTCGGCCGGCGAGACCTCCACGAGCTTCCCCAGATACATGACCGCGATCCGGTCGGAGACGTGCCGGACGACCCCCAGGTCGTGGGCGATGAACATGTAGGTCAGGTTGAACTCGTCCTGGAGCTCCGAGAGCAGGTTGAGGATCTGGGACTGGATCGAGACGTCGAGGGCGGAGACCGGCTCGTCGGCCACGATCAGCTTCGGGCGCAAAGCGAGCGCCCGGGCGACCCCGATCCGCTGGCGCTGACCCCCCGAGAACTCGTGGGGGAAGCGGTTGTAGTGCTCGGGCGACAGGCCGACGATCTCGAGCAGCTCCTGCACGCGGCGCTTCCGCTCGGCCTGCGTCCCGATCTCGTGGATCTTCAGCGGGTCGCCGATGATCGAGCCGACGCGCTTCCGGGGGTTCAGGGAGGCGTACGGGTCCTGGAAGACCATCTGCATGTCCCGGCGCAAGGGCCGGAGCTGCCGCCGGCCGAGGCCGGTGATGTCGCGGCCCTCGAAGCGGATCTCGCCCTCGGTGGGCTCGAGCAGGCGAACGATCGTTCGTCCGAGGGTGGATTTTCCACAGCCCGACTCGCCGACCAGCCCGAGCGTCTCGCCCTTCTGGACGGAGAAGGTGACGTCGTCGACCGCGTGGACGCGCGCGACCTCGCGCTGCAGCATCCCCTTCTTGATCGGGAAGTACTTCTTGAGGTGCTGCACCTCGACCAGAGGCGTCCCGTTCGAGCTCACGCTGCGCTGAGCTCCCCGTGGATCGTCGCCTCGCGAAGGTCACGCTTGTCCTCGACGCTCAGCCAGCAGCGGTCGAGGTGCCCGGGCTCCTCGACCCGGTTCTCGAGCGCCGGCTCCTCGAAGCACTTGTCGAAGGCATGCGGGCAGCGCGGCCGGAACATGCACCCCCGCGGGAGATTGATCAGCGAGGGCGGCGCGCCCTTGATCGAGTGCAGGCGCTCGGTCTTCGGCTTGTCGAGCCGCGGGATCGAGCCGAGCAGGCCCCACGTGTACGGCATCTGCGGGTCGTAGAAGATCGGGCGCGTCGCCCCGCGCTCGACGACCCGGCCCGCGTACATGACCTGGATCTCGTCCGCGATCTCGGCGACGACCCCGAGGTCGTGGGTGATCAGGATCACCGACGAGTTGAACTCGTCCTTCAGCCTGTCGATCAGCTCGATGATCTGCGCCTGGATCGTCACGTCGAGCGCCGTGGTCGGCTCGTCGGCGATCAGCACGTCCGGGTTGTTGGCGAGCGCCATCGCGATCATCGCGCGCTGGCGCATCCCGCCCGAGAACTGGTGCGGATAGTCGTCCACGCGCCGTTCCGGGTTCGGAATCCCGACCCCGCGGAGCAGCTCAGCAGCGCGCGCCTTCGCCTGGCGCTTGGCCATCGAGTCGTTGTGGGCCAGGATCCCCTCGACGATCTGGTCGCCCACCGTGTAGACCGGATTCAGCGACGTCATCGGGTCCTGGAAGATCATCGCGATCTCGTTGCCGCGGATCGATTGCAGCTCCTCCTCCCGCAGCTTCAGCAGGTCGCGGCCCTTGTAGAGCACCTCGCCCTCGAAGCGCGCGTTGACGCCTCGCGTCAGGCCGAGGATCGTCAATGCGGTGACGCTCTTGCCGGAGCCCGACTCGCCGACGATGCCGAGCACCTCGCCGCGGTCGAGCTCGAAGTCGACGCCGTCGACCGCGCGGACGAGCCCGTCCTCCGTCGCGAAGTGGACCTTCAGGCCACGCACTTCGAGCAGCCGCTCGGCCATCAGCTCGGACGAATCCTCGGATCGAGATACGCGTAGAAGAAGTCCACGAGCGCGTTGAAGGTGACGATGAAGAACGCGCCGAGGAGCGTCACGGCCATGATCGGCGGCAGGTCGAGGTTGCGTACCGAACGCGCGGCGAACTGGCCGACGCCGTTCAGGTCGAAGACGGTCTCCGTCAGGATCGCGCCGCCGCCGAGCACGCCCGCGAAGTCGAGCGCGAAGAGCGTCACGATCGGGATCAGCGAGTTGCGCAATACGTGCCGGCGCAAGACCGCGCGAGGCGAGAGCCCCTTCGCGCGCGCGGTGCGCACGTAATCCTCGTTGATCGAGTCGAGGATGTTCGAGCGGAGTACGCGGCCGTAGAAGCCGATGAAGAGCACGGCGAGCACGAACCACGGCAGGATCAGGTGGTAGAACCACTCGATCGGGTTCTGGGTGAGCGGGACGTACTGGCCGTCCGGGAAGAGTCCCAGCTTCTCGGGGCCGAGGTAGTAGCGCGCGAGGATCCCGAGCCAGAAGACCGGCATCGAGATGCCGACCAGAGCGAGGATCGTGATCGTTCGGTCTGACCACCTCCCCGCGGTGACCGCGGAGATCACCCCCACGAGGACGCCGAAGCTGAGCCAGATGATGGCGGCGCCGATCGCGAGCGAGAACGTCGCCGGCAGGCCGCGCTTGATCTCCTGAGTCACGTTCTGCTGCGTCGAGTAGGAGATCAGGTCGCCGGTGAAGACCTTCTGCATCATCTTTGCGTACTGCATGTACACGGGCTGGTCGAAGCCCCACGTCTTGCGGATGTTCGCGATGTTTTCGTCCGTTGCGTTCTTGCCGGCCATCCGCTCGGCCGGATCGCCGCCGGGAACGACGATGAAGATCAAGAACGTGATCACGCTGACGAAGAAGAGCACGATCACGGCGCCGATTGCGCGACGGACGATGAACGCCGCCATCAGCCGATCTTGACCTTCGCGCGTGGGTCGAGCGCGTCACGGAGGCCGTCGCCGAAGATGTTCAGCGCGACGACGGTCAGGACGATCGCGGTTCCGGGCACGATCGTCAGCCATGGCGCCGTCCGGATGCGCTCCTGCCCTTCCGAGATCAGCGTCCCCCATGACGGGTTCGGCGGCTGCACGCCAGCGCCGAGGAACGAGAGCGCGGCCTCCACGAGGATGTTGTTCGCGATGATCAGCGTGAAGAAGACGAGGATCGAGGAGGCGATGTTCGGTAGCAGCTCCGAGAACATCACGCGGAACGGGCCGGCGCCCTGCGACACGGACGCCTCGATGAACTCCTTCTCGCGGAGCGACAGGATCTGCCCGCGCAGCGGCCGCCCGATGTAGGCGACGAGAATCACCGAGATCACGAGCGTGGGGATCCAGAGGCTCCCGGATTCGAGGTTGATCCCGAAGTGGTGGAAGCCGTTGATCGAGAGCGCAGCGCCGAGCGCGATCCCGAGCAGGATTACCGGCAGAGCCGCGATCAGATCGAAGATGCGCGTGATCAGCCAGTCCGACCAGCCGCCGTAGTAGCCGGCGAGCAGCGCGAGCACGGTCGCGAGGAAGGTGCAGATCAGCGCCGAGCCGAGACCGATCTTGAGCGAGTTGCGGCCGCCATAGAGCACGCGGACGGCGATGTCTCGGCCCGTCGGGTCCGCGCCGAGCACGTACTTCCCGCCCGCATGCCAGAGCTGTGGGCCGAGCACTTCGACCGGCTTGATCCGCAGCTGCCCGGGGTGGTCCGGGTCCGCCTCGGTGCCGCCCGGCGAGATCACGTCGACCGTCTTGCCGCCGCTCTTGATCCTGTCTGTGAGGTGCGTCTCGTTCGGGCCTGTGCCGGCGACATGGTCGGCGTACCACGGGGCCATCGCGCACGCGAAGACGATCAGGACGAAGAGCACGAGCGCCGCGAGTGCGACGAAGTTGCGGCGGAGGCGGCGCCAGGCGAGGTACCACGGGCTCCGGCCCTGGATCGCCGCCCCGGTCTCGAGCTCGGCGAGCTCCGCGGCGGTGTCGAGAGTGAAATCAGTGGCTTGCTGCGTCATTCCGAGGGTTCGAGGGCGCCCGGCCGGGCGCCCTCGAACTCATTTCCACTCCGCGCCCCGAGCTAACTCTTCTTGCAGATCTGCGAGTAGTCGAACTGATAGAGGACGTGGTTCACGTAGCAGTCGGCCAAGTCCATCTGCGGCGTGAAGAAGTCCGTGAACTGGCGGTTCACGACCGGCGCCCAGAGCGCGTTCTGCATCACCATCTTGTCGACCTGGGCCCACTGGGAGTTGACGTCGTCCGTAAGCTCGGGCTCCTTCTTCAGCGCCTCGATCTTGGCGTTGATCGCCTTTACGTCCGCGTTCGAGTAGTTGTTGTTGTGCTCCTCGGTGATGCGCTTGCCGTTCAGGAGCACGTCGAACCAGTCGAGCGGATGCGGGTAATCCTGGAACCAGTTGGCGATCCCCGTCTGCGCCTTCGTCCTCTGGTTCCCGATCGTCGTGAAGTACACCGACGGGTCGATGATCTTCAGCTTCGCGTTGAAGCCGAGCTTCTTCAGGACGTCGGTCAGGTACTCCGCCGGCTTCTGGAGCGTCTCGCGCGAGTTGCCCCAAACCGTGACCTCCATGCCCGCATAGCCAGACTGCTGCACCAACTGCTTGGCCTGTGCGAGGTCGTGCTTGTACAGCGTGATCTTCTGGTACTGCGGGTAAGTCGGCGGGAGCACGTTCTCCGTCGGCGCCGCGAGGCCGCCGTAAAGGCGCACCACCGCGTTGCGGTCGACGGCCATGTTCACGGCCTTGCGGACCTCGAGCTTGTCGAACGGCTTCAGCCGCGTGTTCATGAAGTAGTAGTACGTGTTCGCCGGCGTGTAGAGCTTCAGCTGGTCGGCGTACTTGCTCTGCACTTCCCCGAGCCGGTCGACCGGGATCGGGTGGAAGTTGTAGTCGTTCCGCCCGTCGATCACGGACTGCAGCGCCGCCGAGTCCTCCTCGATCACGTTCAGCGTGATCTTGTCGGGGTTCCCCTTCGGAATCCCGTCGAGCTCCTGGTAGTTCGGGTTGCGGACCATGGTGACCGTGCGGTTCGGAACGTACTTCTGGATGGTGTACGGGCCGGACGCTGGGATGCCCTTGGTCGACTGGTCCTTGGCGGGCACGCTGGGCGGAACGAGCGCGCCGAATTCGGTCGCGATCACATTGAGGAAGTCGCCCTGCGGCTGGGACAGCTTGATCGTGATGTCGCCGGTCTGGTCGTTGGTCGTGATCCCGGAGATGTCGCCCTTCTTGGTCTTCGCGAACGTCTCGGCGCCCTTGATGTTCGTGAAGAAGCCGACGCCAGGGGAGTCGACCTGGAACAGGCGCTTGACCGTGTACTTGAAGTCGCTCGCCTTGATCGGCGTCCCGTCCGAGTACTTCCAGCCTTTCCGCAGCTTGAACTTGTAGGTCAGGCCGTCCTCGGAGATCTCGGGCAGATCTTCAGCCAGGGCCGGGATGATCGTCGCGCCGTCGGGTCCGTTGACGTGCTTGTAGGTGAGCAGCGGGAGTTGCGAGATCCAGAGCACCGACCAGCCCTGCACCGTGTACGACAGGCCCGGGTCGAGGTAGTCGATGCCGTTGTCGAACGCGATCTTGAACTCGGGGAACGTGCGCTCCGCTCCGCCACCCGAGGCCGCCGTCGTCGTGCCCCCACCCTTTCCTTCGTCGTCACCGCCGCCGCAGGCGGCCACCGCGAACGTCAGGGCGGCGATCAGGGCGCAAAAGCCCGCAAGCCGCCTCCACCTCTCCGTCAACCTCATTCTTCCCCCCATTTCGTTCGACAAGGCGCCGCCTAGCGGGCGCATGGCGGCTCGATCCTAATAGACGAAAAGATCGCAGTCCGGTTGTTGCGAATGCGTTAAACGTCTCGCGGCTAAACGGGCGGTGGCTCTTCCGGCCGCGGCAGCAGGCCCGGGTCGAAGACCGGTTCGCGCTCGTGCGGCTTGAGCGTCCCCGCCTTGATCTGCTCCGCCCAGTGACAGGCAACGGTGTGGCCGGGGAAGAGCTCGCGGAGCGGCGGGATCTCCTCGCGGCAGCGCGTCGGCTGCACGTACGGGCAGCGCGTGTGGAAGCGGCAGGCGCCCGGAGGATTCGCGGGGCTCGGCAGGTCACCGGGGAGCAGGATCGTCTCCCGTTGACGCTCGACCACCGGGTCGGGAATCGGCACCGCGGAGAGAAGCGAGATCGTGTACGGATGGAGCGGGTTCACGTAGAGCTCGTCCGCGGGGGAGACCTCGACGATCACGCCGAGATACATGACGGCGATCCGGTCCGAGATGTGCCGGACGACGGCGAGGTCGTGCGCGATGAAGAGATATGTCAGGTCGAACTCGCTCTGCAGCGACTCGAGCAGGTTGAGGATCTGCGCCTGAATGGAGACGTCGAGCGCCGACACGGGCTCGTCCGCGACGATGAAGTCGGGATTCAGCGAGAGCGCGCGTGCGACCCCGATGCGCTGGCGCTGGCCGCCGGAAAACTCGTGCGGGTAGCGGGACGCCGCGTCGGGCGGCAGGCCGACGATCTGCAGTAGCTCGCGAACGCGCTGCTCAGCGCCGCGGCCGCGCGCGATGCCGTGCGCGCGCATCGGCTCGCCGACGATGCGCGAGATCGAGTGGCGCGGGTTGAGCGAGGCGTACGGATCCTGGAACACCATCTGCATCCGCCTGCGCAGCGGGCGCAGCTGGCGTTCGCCGGTGTGCGTGATGTCCTGGCCGTCGAAGACGATCCGGCCGTCAACGGGCTCGTAGAGACGCAGGATCGTCCGGCCGACTGTGGACTTCCCGCAGCCCGACTCGCCGACGAGCCCGAGCGTCTCGCCGCGAAAGATCTGGAACGACACGTCGTCGACCGCACGGATGTCGCCGACGTGCCGGTCGAGCACGAGCCCGCTCTTGATCGCGAAGTAGACCTTCAGCCCTTCGAGCTCGACGAGCGGCGCACCGTTGGCGCTCACGCGCTCACAACGCGCTCGCGCGCCCACTCGTCGGCCGGCACCGGATTGAAGCAGGCGACGAAGTGCCCCGGCTCGATCTCGACGAGCGGCGGCACCTCCTCGCGTGAAGCCTCGACCTCGAAGCGGCAGCGCGGCTGGAACGGGCACGCGCTCGGCGGCGAGAGCATGTCGCGCGGCGCGCCGGGGATGGGCTTCAGCTTCTCGCGGCGCGGCGCGTCGAGCCGTGGGATCGACTCGAGCAGGCCGAGCGTGTACGGATGGCGCGGTGAGTCGAAGAGCTGCTCCGCTCCCGCGGTCTCCATGAACAACCCGGCGTACATGACGTTCACGCGCTCACACATGCCCGCGACGACCCCGAGGTCGTGCGTGATCAGGATCAGCGCCGTGCCCTCCTCGCGCACGAGCTCGCGCAGGATGTTCAGGATCTGCGCCTGGATCGTGACGTCGAGCGCAGTCGTCGGCTCGTCTGCGATCAGGAGCTTCGGCTGGCACGCGAGTGCCATCGCGATCATCGCGCGCTGGCGCATGCCGCCCGAGAACTGGTGCGGGTAGTCGCGAAGCCGTTTGTCCGCGCTCGGGATCCCGACCCGGTCGAGCAGCTCGGCGGCGCGCTTCTCCGCCTCGCGCTTCCTCATTCCGAAGTGGGTCTCGAGCGCCTCGCGAATCTGCCGTCCGATCGTCAGCACCGGATTCA
>Ga0137368_10005342_pt1 | contig 13568 bp, 17 predicted proteins | sample SagtaG_13_FD_104917 | JGI IMG/M metagenome (GOLD analysis project Ga0137368, IMG submission 104917) | Vadose zone soil microbial communities from Sagehorn Ranch, Mendocino, California, USA - Sage1_L_100_16 metaG | ecosystem: Environmental > Terrestrial > Soil > Vadose zone | place: USA...
CTCGATGACGGTGTTGATCTCGGCCGCGCCGTGCAGGGCCTCGGCGCCGGCGGGCTGATCCCACTCGCGATGGCCGTGATTGGCGACCTGGTCGCGCCGCGCGAGCGCGGGAAATGGCAGGGCCTGACCGGCGCGACGTTCGGGATCGCCTCCGTCGTCGGTCCCGCGACCGGCGGCTGGATCGCCGACAACGCGAGCTGGCGCTGGGCGTTCTTCGTCAGTCTCCCGTTCGGCCTGCTCGCGCTGGTCGTCGTTTGGTTCGGCTTCACCGCCTAGCCGCCCACGCTCGCCAGCAGCGCGGGCTGCTCGCGCAGATCGACCGGACGCCGCTGACGCCGACGCAACGCGTCGCGTTGAAGGTGATCGTCGACGAGGGCCCGCGGATCGGCGCCCTCGCCGAGCGCATCGGGATGACCGAGGCGACCGCGACCCGCACCGTCGACTCGCTCGTCGCAGCCGGGCTCGCCGAGCGTACGCCGCACCCGCAGGACCGGCGCGGCGTCGTCGTGACGGCGACCCGCGCCGGGCGCAGCGTCCTCGCCGAGCGGCGCCGGCGCCTCGTTCGCATCTTCGAGCGCGGACTCGAGGGCATGCCCGAGGCCGAGCGGGAGCAGCTCGTCGAGCTCCTCGAGCAGCTGAACGAGCTGCTCGAACCGGCCGAGAACACCGTTCGCGTGTGGCTAGCGCCGATATGAGTCGGCCGTGAGCGTCGAATTACCGGCGGGGAGGACGATCAAACCCCCAGCCGCGCACGTAAGGAGCTGTGCCATGCACGCGATCCGCGCTCTCGCGTTTGCGTTCGTCGTTCTCGCCTGTTCCCAGCCGCCGCCGTGTCGCGGACGGCCGACGCGGCGCCCAACACCGCCTACTCGCTCTCCGCGAACGCCCTGCTCGGGCCAGGCGGCACCGAGCTCGAGCTGGCCGTCTCGAGCGCGTCGGCGCCTATCCCGGACCGGCTCGAGAAGGTCCAGGTCAAGATGTGGCCACTCGGGACCGGCGATGTGGAGGTGCTGAACCTCTTCGACGTACCCGCGCCGAACGGCGCCGCGAGCTTGCCGCTCGGCCGGCTTGCGCGCCTGCAGCACGTCCAGGTCCGCGTGCACGTCAAGAACGGGAGCCAGAACGTCCTCGACGCGGACACCCTCGTGCAGTACCGCGCGCTGGTGCGGTATCGACGGATCATCCGCTCGCGACAGAGGCCGCTGCGAAGATGCTGCGGGACGGGGGCAATGCATTCGACGCGGCGGCCGCGGCGGTGTTCGTCCTGAACGTGACGCAACCGCACCTCGCCGGGATCGGTGGATCCTCGAACATCGTCGTTCACGTCGCTGCCGACGGCCGCGATTCCGCGATCGATGCGCGCGAGCGGGCACCGGCGGCGACGACGCCGGAGATGTTCCAAGGTCTGACCGCCGGCGCGGCGAGCGTGGAGGGCTTCTCCGTCGGCGTTCCAGGGACGCTGCGCGCCGTCGAGACGATGCTCGAGCGCTGGGGGACGATGTCGCTCAAGACGACGCTGGGCCCTGCGATCGATCATGCCGAGCACGGCATCACCGTCCGCTCGTTCCTCGCGAAGGACGCGCTCCAGGCGACGCGCGATCCCGCAGTGCTCGATCCCCGCCGCAACCGCGCCGAGTCGTTCTCTCCCGAGACGAAGGCGCTCTTCTATCCGAACGGAACGCCCGTGACGGAGGGCGCGACGCTCTACCAGCCCGAGCTCGCGAAGACGTTCAAGCTCATCGCCGATGCAGGAACGTCCGCTCCGTTCTACCGCGGCGAGATCGCGCAGGCGATCGTCGAGGCGCAGAAATGGCACACGCTCGCGCAGGGCGAGGGGCGGATGACGCTCGCCGACCTGGCCGCCTACGACGTCGACATCCGGGCGGCGAGCCACCTCGACTACCGCGGCTACGACGTCTACTCGGCGCCCCCCTCGAGCTGCGGCGGCCTCGTGCTGCTCGAAGCGCTCGGGCTCCTCGAAAACGACCGCTTCCCGCTCGGGGACGGCGGCCGCGGGTAAGGCTTCGGGACGAGGTACACGATCCACGCGATGGTCGAGGCGCTCCGGCTCGCGCTCGCCGATCGCGACAAGTGGATCGGCGACCCCGCCTTCTTCCCCGTGCCGGAGAGCCAGCTGCTCTCGGACGCGTACCTGCGCGACCGAAGCCTGCTGATGAACCCGTACCCGGTCCGGATGCCGAACCCCGTTCTCGCCGGGAAGCCGACGGACTTTCCGCTGCCGCCAACCGACGAAGCCGCCGACACCGACGAGGCGGGCCACACGACGCACTTCTCGATCGTCGACCGGTACGGGAACGTCGTCAGCTTTACGACGACGCTCGCCGACTCGTTCGGCAGCGGCATCACCGTCCCCGGCCACGGCTTCCTGCTGAACGACAGCCTGCGGCTCTTCAACTTCACCCCGAGCGGGCCCAATGATGCCGCACCGGGGAAACGGCCGATGGGGAGCATGACGCCGGTGGTGATCGTGAAGGACGGGGAGCCGTTCGCCGCGACCGGCACGTACGGGAGCACGTTCATACCGAGCATGGTCCTGAATATCGTGGTCGGCTTGGTCGACCACCACATGGCGCTCCAGACGGCGGTCAATGCCTCTCGGATCTGGCTGTCGACGCCGATGGGCGTCTTCGCCTGGAACAGAGGACGCAACGGCGCCCCGACCATCGAGGCTCCCGAGATCGAGGCGCTTGGCGCGATCGGCCCCCCGCCTCCGAACGCGTTCCCTGCCCGGAACCCGCCGCGGAGGGACGACGTGTTCGGATCGCTGGCCTCCTTCGCCGTCGAGCCGGGCACGTTCGCGCTGCAGAGCGCCGCCGACCCGCGGCTCGACGAAGCTTCGTCGCAGGTCGTGCAGCGCTAAGGACACCGGCGTTCGGCGTTAGCTAGTGTCAGGAGCGTGCGCCTCGGCATCATGCTCCTAACAGTGGCCGTGGCCGCCGGGTGCGGCGGTGGCGACCATCGTTCCGCGAACCCCTACCCCGACGACCCCGCGCTCGTCGAGCGCGCGCAGACGGACGCCCAGCGCGCGGCGCTCGCGCAGGCGGCCGACGACGTCGCCGCCATGAAGCGCGCGGCGGCGAAGTCGCCGGGGAAGTCGCTGAAGGGCACTCGCGTCGAGCGGAAGGCGACGGCCCGCTTTCTCGAGCGCTTGAAGACGTCTCCGCTCGACAACCTGACGCAGAACCGCCTGATCGACCACGCCGCAGCCGCGGTCTCGTTCACCTGCGAGCAGTGCTTCCAGCAGCTGGAGGCGAACCGGCCGATTCCGGCGATCGCCCACCCGTAGCGTTCTCAGCGGCATCACAGATTCGGCTGGTTGCCTGTAGAACTCGTCCCAGCGAAAGGAGCGCTGCCGTGACCGACTCGCCGGTGCCGAACCCGAACGAGGCCAAGGAGCGCCTCGAGCAGTCCCTCTTCGAGATCAGGCGCGTGATCGCCGGGCAGGACGCGATGCTCGAGCGGGTGCTCGTCTGCCTGCTTTCGGAAGGCCACCTCCTGCTCGAGGGCGTGCCGGGCCTCGCGAAGACCCTGACGATCAAGACGACCGCGAGCGTGTTGGGCGGGACGTTCTCGCGGATCCAATTCACGCCCGACCTCGTCCCGTCGGACCTCGTCGGGACGCGCGTCTACCGACCCGACTCCGGCACGTTCGACACCGAGCTCGGGCCGGTCTTCTGCAACTTCCTGCTCGCGGACGAGATCAACCGCGCGCCGGCGAAGGTGCAGTCGGCGCTGCTCGAGGTGATGCAGGAGCGTCAGGTGACGATCGGCCATGGGACGTTCCCCGTGCCGCAGCCGTTCCTCGTCATGGCGACCCAGAACCCGATCGAGTCCGAAGGGACGTATCCGCTTCCCGAGGCACAGGTCGACCGCTTCATGCTCAAGGTGCTGATCGGCTACCCGGAGCACGACGAGGAGCTGACGATCGTGCAGCGGCAGCTCGTGCCCGCCCCCGAGCTCAGGCAGGCCTTGACGCTCGACGAGCTGCGCGCCCTGCAGCGCACGGTGCAGGACGTGTACGTCGACCCGGCGCTGATCAGCTACGCGGTCTCGCTCGCCGCCGCGACACGTCAACCCGGTGCGTACGGACTCGCGGAGCTTGCCGAGTACATCGCGTTCGGCGTCAGCCCGCGCGGCCCGATCAGCCTCGTGCAGTCGGCGCGTGCGCTCGCCGTCGTCCGCGGCCGCGACTACGCGCTCGCCGAAGACCTGCAGGCGCTCGCAAAGGATGCGCTGCGCCACCGGCTCGTGTTGACCTACCAGGCGCTCGCGGAGGAGGTGAGCCCGGACCGTATCCTCGACGGAGTCCTCGCTGCGGTCCCCGTCCCCGAGATCGATCTCGGGCGCACGCGAGTGGCGTGACCGTCCTCCGCGCGCTTCGCTCCGAGCCGACGCCCGCGCGTCCCGGGCCCGGGCCGATGCCCGACGCGCTGCTGCGCGCCCTCGACGTCACGATCGGGCGACGGGTCGAGGGGATCCTCGCCGGCGACTATCGCTCCGCACTCCTCGGCGCGGGGACCGAGCTCGCCCAGGTGCGTCTCTACGTCGCGGGCGACGACGTTCGCCAGATCGACTGGAATGTGACTGCGCGCACGGCGGAGACGCACGTGCGCGTGCAGCTCGCCGAGCGCGTGATGGTCACGTGGCTCGTGCTCGACACGTCGCTCTCGATGCATTTCGGCACGGCGGACCGCCGCAAGGCCGACGTCGCGGAGGGAGTGGCGCTGGCGGTCGGCCACGTCGCGACGCGGCGCGGCAACCGGCTCGGCGTCGTCACGTTCGGCGACGCGACCCCACTGACCCTGCCGCCACGCCAGGGTCGGGTCGCGCTGCTGGGCCTGCTGACGGCGCTCCGAGGTGAAGAGGACGAATCGGCGGTCGGCGCGACCTCGCTCGGCGAGGCACTCGTGCGGACGGCGGGGCTCGCCCGCCAGCGCGCGCTGGTCGTGATCGCCTCCGACTTCCGCGGCCCGTTCGACTGGCGGCGCCCGCTGCTCCAGGTTGCCGGCCGCCATGACGTCATCGCGGTCGAGATTCGCGATCCGCGCGAGCAGGAACTGCCGAACGTGGGCGATCTGTGGCTCGTCGACCCGGAGACCGGCCGCCAGCTGCGTGTGGACACGCGCGACGCGCGCCTACGCGAGCGCTTCCGCGGCGCGGCGGCCGAGGAGCGCAGCGGGCTCGCCCGCACGCTCGCGTCGGTCGGCGTGCGCCACGTCGTACTCTCGACCTCGGGGGACTGGCTCCGCACGCTCGCGCTCTTCCTGCGGGGAGGCCGGCTGCAATGAGGTTCGAGTGGCCACTCGCCCTCGTCGCGCTTCTGCTCGTCCCAGCGTTCGCTGCGCTCTTCGTTGCCCGAGACCGCCGCAGGACCGCGACTGCGGCGAGGTTCGCCAGCGTCGCGCTGCTGCCGAACGTCGTCGACCGTGCGCCGGGGCGTCGCCGTTACCTGCCGCCGGCACTCCTGCTGCTGGCGCTCTCGTCGATGCTCGTGGGGTTGGCGCGACCACATGCGACGGTATCGGTGCGCCGCGAGGAGGCGACGATCGTGCTCGCCGTCGACACTTCGACGTCCATGACGGCTAAGGACGTGAAGCCGACGCGCCTGGTTGTCGCGCGCGAAGCCGCGCGGGCCTTCCTACGCGGCGTGCCGAAGAGGTTCAGGGTCGGGCTCGTCTCGTTCGCCGGGCGCTCGATCGTGGTCGTCCCGCTGACAGAGGACCGCGAGGCGGTCGAAAACGGCCTGACGTCGCTGAGGCCTGCGATCGGGACGGCGCTCGGGGACGCTGTCACGCTGGCCGTGAACACCGCGCGCGGGTCGAAGTCGGCCGGGCCTGCCGCTCCCGCCGCCGTCCTCGTCATCTCCGACGGCGCGCAGACCGTCGGGCGCTCGCAGCCGGTGGCGGCCGCGCGGCGGGCGGGGACGCTGCGGACCCCCGTGTACACGGTCGTGCTCGGAACGCCGGACGGCGTGATCGAGCGCAAGCTCGTCGGCGGCTTCACGGAGATCACTCGCGTCCCTCCGGAGCCCGAGGCGCTGCGCGCAGTCGCCAACGCCTCCGGCGGCGAGTCCTTCACGGCGGTCGACGCGACCCAGTTGAAGAAGATCTACGAGCGGCTCGGGTCGCGCCTCGGGACGCGTAAGGAGGACCGGGAGATCACCGACTACTTCTCCGCGGGCGCCGGCCTCTTCCTGCTCGTGGGAGTGGCACTCTCGACACTCTGGTTCCGGAGGCCCGTGTGAAGCGCATACTCGCCCTGGCGGCACTTGGCTGCGCGGCGCTCGCGTTCGGCACCGGGACCGCCGGCGCGACGAACGAGTGCCGTGGGCTCCTCGTCTGCGTCCCGGTCGCCGGCCCCTGGGTGGTCGTGCCCGCGCAAAGCCGCCGCGTCGAGTACCAGCTGCGCTGCCCGCGCGGTTACGTGGTCGGCGGCCTCGACGCCGAGCTGAGCAGCCGTGCGATCGACGTGACGTTCCTCGGTTTCACGGGGAGCCCCGTCAACCCGGGAGTGACGACGAGCCGCGACGCCGTCTTTCTCGCGCTCCACACGGGTGCCGTCGGCCGCGCGACCACGTTCCGGCCCCACATCGGCTGCCTGCCCGCGTCGGGCGGCGGTGGAGGAAGCCCGCCGGCGTTTCGCAGGCTCGCGCTCGCGTTCCCGCCCGGCCGTCCGGCGGTGCGTCGCGTCAAGACGATCACCGTCGCTGCGGGAGCGGTACGTCGCGCCGTTCACGCCTGCGCGCGCGGCGAGCGCCTGATCTCCTCGTCGCACGCGGTGGGCTTCTACACGCAGCGTCCGCCGCTCGAGGCGCTGATCGCGGGCGTCACCGTTCGCCGTTCCGTGCACGCCGGGCGCATCCGCGTCATCGTCAGCGCGACCGACGCGGCGTTCGGCGTCCGCGCGATCGTGCAGGTCCACGCCGTCTGCGCCGGGAGCGTCCAGTGAGCTTCGACCGGCCGTGGGCGCTCGCCGGCCTGCTTGCGCTGCCGCTGCTCGTGTGGCTGTACCGGGTTGCACAGCGCAGGCGCTCGCGGTACGCGGTCCGGTTCACCAACCTCGATGTGCTCGCTCCGCTCGTCCCGCGGCGCTCATGGCGCCGTCTCCTCCCCGCGCTCCTCGTCCTGCTCGCACTCGCCTCGCTTACGACCGCAGTCGCGCGACCGAACGTGTCCGGCCTCGTGGCACGCGACCGCGCGACCGTCGTCCTCGTGCTCGACGTCTCGGGCTCGATGGAGGCGCGCGACGTCAAGCCGTCCCGCCTCGGCGCCGCGCAAAACGCGATGCGCGTGTTCCTCAACCGCGCGCCGCGGCGGCTGCGCGTCGGCCTGATCGTGTTCGCCGGCTTCCCGCAGGTCGCGGCGCCGCCGACGACGAAGCACGAGCTCGTGCGCCAGTCGCTCGATTCGATCGGGCAGTACTCGTCGTTCGGCGGGACCGCGATCGGCGATGCGATCGCCGAGGCGGTCGCGCTCGGACGGCAGACGCTCGCGTCCGACCCTGAAGCGGGCGGGACCGGCGAAACGCGCAACCTCGTCTCGATCCTCTTCCTCTCGGACGGCGCGCAGCGCCAGGGAGTGCTGGAGCCGCTCGACGGGGCCGGCCGCGCGAAGGCTGCGGGGATGCCTGTCTACACGATCGCGCTCGGAACGCCGAACGGGACGATTACGCGCCGGTTCGGCGGCCCGTTCGGCGGCGGCCCGCGCACGATCGCGGTGCCGCCCGATCCCGAGACGTTGCGGGCGATCGCCGAGACGACCGGCGGCGAGTTCTTCGAGGCGACGAGCTCCGACGCGCTGCATTCCGCCTACGAGAAGCTCGGCTCGAAGCTGGGCCGCAGGCCGGCGGACAAGGAGATCACCTACGCGTTCCTGGCGGCCGCCGCGGTGCTGCTCGTCGGCGCCGGCCTGCTGTCGGCGCTCTGGTCTCCGCGCCTACCGTAGTCAGGGAACGACGCCGAGCTCGTCGAGCGACTGCCGCAGCTCGTCGGCGTCCCGGTAGACGCGGAACGCGCCCGCGCGGGTCAGCTCGTCCTCGCCGTAGCCGCCGCTCAGAAGGCCGACGCTCAGCATTCGCGCACGCCGCGCCGCGAGCAGGTCCCAGACGGCGTCTCCGACAACGTAACAGTCCTCCGGCGGCACGCCGATCCGCTCGTTGCAGGCGAGGAACAGATCAGGCTCCGGCTTCGCGCGCTGCACGTCGCCCCGGGCGACGACAACCGTCTCGGCCGGAATGCCGAGCGCGTCGAGCGAGGCGTCGATCTCGGGCCGCCGGCCCGAGGTCGCGATCCCGTGCGCGATGCCCGCTTCGCGCAGCTCGGCGAGGAGCTCCACCGCACCGGGCAGCGGCCGTCGCTCGGGCAGGAGCTCGCGGTAGAGCGCGCCGTGGCGGGCCTGAACCGCCTCGACTTCCTCCATCGTGAGGGGCCGGCCGACCTCGCGCGCGACCGCGCGCGTGAAGAGCCCTCCGCTCATCCCGATGCGCCGATGGATCTTCCAGCCGTCCACGGGCAGGTCGGCCTCCGCGAGTGCGCGCTGCCAAGCGAAGACGTGGGCGTAGACGGTGTCGACGAGCGTGCCGTCGAGGTCGAAGATGAGCCCGGGCACTGCGCCAATCTACGCCGTCAGCGCTTTCGCTCGAAGCGGAGGAGCACCTCGCGGTCCGAGCCGCCGCTGACCGTCGTGGCGAGAACGGGTCCCACCCCGCGTCGGCTTGGCCCTTGTAGTACTCCTGCCGGAAGGTGAGCCCCGGCCTCGGATTGCCGGGAACCAGGACGCCGGGCTGTGCGCCGTCGACGCCCGCCTCCCAGGATCCTTCGGTGGACACCTTGCCGTTGTCGAACTCCTTCGTGTCCTCGCCGAGGTACCAGACGTTCCGGTCCGCGTCCTGCGCGTACCAGTCGTACGTGTCCTCCTTCACCTTCCCGTCCTCCGTCAGGACATCGTGCACGACGAGCGCGTCGATGCCGAGGATCCGCTTCGCTTTGTTCGTGACCGTCACCTCGGCGCGGCTGACGTTCCCTTCGGCGTCCGCCTCGCGGTACACCCAGCGGCTTCCGTGGCCCATCGGCCAGTACGGATTGTCGATGTTGGACGTGAAGTCCTTCGGGTCGAGCTGCACCTGCTCGCTCCCCTCCGGAAGCGACGTGCCGGAGCCACCACAGGCAGCGAGGAAGAGGATGAGGGCGGCGACGGCCAGGCGCATGAGCGCAGGGTACGTCGGCCCGATGAGATGCCGATGAGCGCGCCTTTCATCACGATTTCATTCGCCGCACCTACCTTCCCCACCGTCCCGTTGGAAACGGTAGGAGGTTGACGATGAATCGACGCAAGCTCACGATCCTGGCCGGACTCCTCGTCGTCGCAGTGCTCGCTCTGGTCGGAGCGACGATCGCCCGCGCGACCGGCGCCTTCGACGACGGGGACGAGCTCAAGGGTCCGCAGGCGGACCGCGCGAAGGCGGCTGCGCTTCGGATCACCGGCGGCGGTCGTGCCAACTCCGTCGAGCGCGACTCCGAGAACGGCGGGACCTACGAGGTCGAGGTGACGAGGAAGGACGGCTCGACGGTCGACGTCCGGCTGGACGGCTCGTACCGGCTCGTCGTCATCGAGGGCGACTCGGAGACGGACGACTCGAACGGCGACGGCTGATCGCGACAATAGGGCCGTGCGCGCCCTGGTAGTCGAGGACGAGCCCAAGATGGCGACGCTGATCAAGCGCGGCCTGGTCGAGGAGGGCTACGCGGCGGATGTCGCGCGGACGGGGGAGGACGCCCTCTGGATGGCGCGCGCGGCGCCGTACGACGCGATCGTCCTGGACGTGATGCTCCCGGGCGTGAACGGCCTCAGCGTCTGCCGCGAGCTGCGCGAAAGCGGCGTCTGGTCGCCGGTGCTGATGCTGACCGCGCGCGACGGCGTCCAGGACCGCGTCGCCGGTCTCGACACCGGCGCCGACGACTACCTGACGAAGCCGTTCTCGTTCGCCGAGCTGCTCGCGCGCCTGCGGGCGCTCACCCGCCGCGACCTCTCTGAGCGACCGACGGTGGTCGAAGCAGGCACGTTGCGACTCGATCCCGCCACCCGCCGCGCATGGCGCGCCGACGTCGAGCTCGACCTCTCGCCCAAGGAGTTCGCGCTGCTGGAGACGTTCATGCGCCGGGCCGGCGATGTGCTCACACGCGACCATCTGCTCGAGCACGCGTGGGACGCCGCATTCAACGACCGCGTGTGAAGCTAGATCAGTGGGCGTCGACTTTCAACATGTCCTTGTTGGCCAGGGTCACGGCCGCAAATGAATCACCGAAAGATCGAACTCGGCGGCCAGGCGCTCGGCGATCAGCGATCGGTGGCAGGCCTCGGGATCGCGCTCGACGCACAGAAGCGCCGACGCCGCGTCGCTCGGCAGCTCGGCCACGATCGACGCGAGGTCGACCCGGCCGAGGATCTCGCGGAGATAACGCTCGCGGTACTCGGGCGCGAGCTCGACGCGCGAGCGCTTCCCGACGCCATGGCGGTCGTCCGTCCGGTACTGGAGCTCCCGGAGCTCGGTGGTCGGCGCGACCTCCCTGTGATGGCTGTACTCGATGCCCGCCTCTGCAAGGGCCGCCTGGAGGCGCTGCGCATTGGCCCAGGCGTACTCGCTGCCGCGCACGCCGCGCCGCTGGCGCACGTCGAGCACGAGACCGGCGTCCGCTCCGCGCAGCGCCGCGAGAAACGTCTCGAGCGTCCAGCCGTAGACGCCGATCGTGAGCAGCTTCGGATCCAGAACACCGCGACTTTAGGCGAAGTCCGGGCCTTGACAGGCGTCCGACAGGTCCATTTAGGATCCGAAAGATCGTCCCGCGGCTTCGAAAGGCGGCCACCATGAGCTCGATCCCGCTTCTTGCCTCCTTCACGGCGATCCTGACCCGCCCCGCCTCGACCGATCGCGAGGCCGCCCCGACCGACCCTGAAGCCCGGCGCGTCGCCTACGTCCTCTCGCGCGCCGAGACCGCCGAGTGCACCTGCCCCGGCTTCTGCGAGCGGGACCACGGCAACGAGTAGCCCCGGCTAGACGTTCTCGGCCGCGGGCTGCGGGAGCTCCTTGCGCTCGCGGATCAGCAGCACCGACTTCGTCCAGTCCGGCATCCACCAGTTCGCGCGCCCGAGCAGACGCATGAGCGCGGGTACAAGCAGCGCGCGGATCACCGTCGCGTCGAAAATGATCCCGGCCGACAGGCCGATCGCGAATTCCTTGACCTCGAAGCCCGGGCTCGAGGAGAGCACGAGGAAGGCGCACATCAGGATCAGCGCGGCGCTTGTGACGAGCTTCCCGGTCCGCGCGAGGCCGAGCTCGATCGCCTTGCGCGTGGACCCGGTCTCGTCGTAGGCCTCGCGCATGCGCGAGAGCATGAACACCTCGTAGTCCATCGAGAGCCCAAACAGGAACGCGAAGATCATCAATGGAATCCAGGCCGAGATCGACTGCGTCGCATCGACACCCCAGAGGCTCGACCCGTGGCCCTGCTGGAAGATGAAGACGATGATCCCGTACGCGGCCGCGAGCGAGACGAGGTTGAGGATCACCGCCTTCAGCGGCAGCACGAGCGAGCGGAACGCACGCGCAAGGAGGATGTACGTCAGGAGGACGACAAACGCGAGCAGGTACGGGAAGTTGCCGTACACGGCGTGGACGAAGTCGCGATCCACAGCGGCCGTCCCGCCGAGCGTCGCGTGCGTCCCCTTCAGCGAGTCGTTGACGTCGTCGATGATCGACTGGATCCCGCTCGACGCCCCGTCGACTGCCGGAAACGCCTCGACGATCGACGCGTCGCCGCTCCGCCAACCCTCCGGCGCGACTGCGCCGCTGACGCCCGGCACGGTCCGCACCTTTGCCGCGATCGCCTGCGGGTCCCCGCCGCGCTCGACGAGGATGTCGAACGGCTTCATCACACCGGGACTGATTCCGGCGGCCGTGAGCGTGTCGCGCCCGACGATCCCGTCGCCCTTGCCCGGGAAGTTCTTCAGCTCGGCCTCGTTCGGGTTCAGCTCGAGGCCGAGCGTGGCGAGCACCGCCACGATCGCGATCCCTGCTGCGGCGACCGGGAGCGGGCGGCGGCTCACGAATCCTGCCCAGCGCCCCCAGATGCCGTCCTCGGGATGGCCGCGGTCGACCAGTCGCTTCGGCAGCAGCCGGACGCTGTTGATCCGCGTGCCGAGCACCGCGAGCAGTGCGGGCAACAGCGTGATCGCCGACAGCACGGAGACGGCCGGGATGAGCATGCCGCCGATTCCGATCGAGCGGATGAACGGCAGCGGCAGCAGGATCATCGAGAGCAGCCCGACGGCGACCGTCGAGCCGGACACGATCACCGAGCGTCCCGCCTGCGTCATCGTCTCGACCAGCGCCGTCTCGACGTCCTCGCCCTCACGCAGCTCGTCGCGGAAGCGGAAGATCATCAGCAGCGCGTAGTCGATCGAGACGCCGAGCCCGACCAGAGCGATCAGGAACGAGACGATGATCGACACGTCCGTGAGGTACGTGAGCGCCCAGACGAGCGAGAACGTGTTGAGGATCGCAGCGACGGCGACCGCCATCGGCATCGCGACCGCGGGCAGCGTCCCGAAGACGAAGAAGAGGATGATCAGCGCGCCGATGCCGCCGATGACGGCCTCCAGCAGCACGCTCGGCCCTCCCGTCTCGCCGTCCGCGCTCGCCTCGGCAATCGGATCGTGGCCGGTGACGTGCGCGGTCACGCCGGCCGGCAGACCCTGCTTCGCGGCCGCGAGCGTCTTCTCCGCGTTGCTCTTCGAGTCGAACCCGTAGATGCCAGAGGGATAGATCTCCGCAAACGTCGTGTGCCGGTCCTGCGAGACGTACATTGACTCGCCGGTCGAGAAGAACGAGCTCGAGCGCGAGCCGGGATTCGCCTTGCTCGCGCGCGCGATCGCCGCCCGCACCGCATCGCTCTTCGTCGCGTCGCCGCTCGTGTGGAAGACGACGACGTACGGGGCCATCTGGCCGTTGCCGAATCGCTCCAGCGTCCGCTGATTCGCCTCGTATGCCGACGCACCGGGAATCGAGAACGACTGGAACCAGCGCTTCGACACCTGCCCGGCGGAGAAGGCGCCGAAGACGGTGAGGACGAGCCAGGCGCCGATGACGTACCAGCGGCGGCGGGCGATCACGTGCGCGAGACGAGCGAGCATCGGACTCCTTTCGGGTGGCAGCCGGGCAACTTACAGCAACTGAATCATTGCCGCAACTGTAAAGATCTGGTTACACTGCGCGAGTGGGCTTGCGCGAGTTCAAGAAGGAGCGGACTCGGCAGGCGATCGCGGACACAGCCCTGCGCCTGTTCGCGAAGCGTGGCTTCGACCACGTGACCGTCGCCGAGGTCGCCGAGGCCGCCGGCGTCTCCGAGAAGACCGTGTTCAACTACTTCGCGACGAAGGAGGACCTCTTCTTCGACGAGGTCGACGAGCGCGAGGCCGCGCTCATCGCGGCGATCCGGGATCGCAAGCCGGGTGAGTCGATCCCCGCCGCCCTGCGACGCCAGCAGGTCACAG